>VFQP010005367.1_pt1 | contig 11249 bp, 10 predicted proteins | sample 3512351 | NCBI WGS metagenome assembly VFQP01 (sample SAMN10412372, study PRJNA504923) | tailings metagenome | isolation source: Relicate 1 Philex TSF1 revegetated site | place: Philippines: Tuba, Benguet | collected 2017-08-29
TGGCTCCTCCACCGTTCCTACAAGGCCTGGCTGCAAAGAGCACCGATGCGCGATCGCATATTCGATCGCGTCGAAGCTGTCTTCACGGAGCAGGGCGGAAACGGCGCGCCGTTCATCGACACCGAGCGGGAAAGCGATGCGCAGAGACGGCGCTTATACGAACGCACTCACTCGAGTTTGACTAAGATCAGTTCGCCGATCGGGCGAGCAGCGTCGCAGGTGGACATATGGATAGACGATCAAAAATTGGATCGTCTGGAGCGAAGGATTGTCACCGAAGATGAAATCACAGATGCGCTGATCCCTCTGCGGGAGCAGATTTTGCGTCAGAGCCCCTCTGCAGCGCGACGACCACCACTCATCTAAAATTATCGACAAACATGGTTATGTGTATGAGGACGTCCGCTTATGGCCCACAGCGGACTTCTCTGTTGGGCTCTATCGAAGCCCGCATTCGCGTGGCGTACGAAACTCGCCACCTCTGTCCTTAAAGGATGAAATCGCCCTAGGCGGCAGCGACAGGAAGATGGAGCCTAGTAGAACAGGCTGGAGACGCTCTCTTCGCGAGAGGTGCGCAGGATCGCCTCGCCGAGCAGCGGAGCGATGGAGAGCACGCGGATGTTGCGCGCGGCCTGCACGGCTGCGGTCGGCAGGATCGAGTCCGTGATCACCAGCGACTTGAGGCGGGAGTTCTGGATGCGCGAGACGGCGCCGCCGGAAAGTACCCCGTGCGTGACGTAGCACATAACTTCGGTAGCGCCCTTGTCGAGGAGCGCGTCGGCCGCATTCACGATCGTGCCGCCGCTGTCGACGATGTCGTCGATCAGGATGCACTGCTTGCCGCTCACGTCGCCGATGACGTTCATCACTTCTGATTCACCGGGCCGTTCGCGCCGCTTGTCGCAGATGGCGATCGGCACGTCGATGCGCTTCGCGAGCGCGCGGGCGCGCACGACACCGCCGACGTCCGGCGAGACGACGACGAGGTTCTTCGTGTCGCACCGCTCCTCGATGTCGCGCACCATGACGGGTGCAGCGAAGAGGTTGTCGGTCGGGATGTCGAAGAAGCCCTGGATCTGTCCGGCGTGGAGATCCACGGTCAGCACGCGGTCTGCGCCGGCGCGCTCGATGAGGTTGGCGACGAGCTTCGCCGAGATCGGTGTGCGCGGGCCGGGCTTCCGATCCTGGCGCGCATAGCCGTAGTAGGGAATGACTGCCGTGATGCGCCGCGCCGAAGAGCGCTTCAGCGCATCGATCAGGATCAGCAACTCCATCAGGTTGTCGTTGGCGGGGAACGAGGTCGACTGGACCACGAACGCGTCCTGTCCGCGCACGTTCTCCTGGATCTCGACGAACACTTCCATGTCCGCGAAGCGTTTGACCTGAGATTTTGCAGGCGCAATTTTGAGGTATTGCGCAATGGCATCCGCCAGCGGCCGGTTACTGTTTCCGGCAACGATCTTCATGGTCTGGCCGCCCCTGCCACTGTCTGCACGCGCATCGAAAGGCATGGACGCTCCTGATGCGACACTTCGATGACGCGCCTTCTAACGCGCGGGCCCGGGTGTGTAAACCACCCGGGCCCGGCATGTTTAGCAGACTCTGTTGATGTGTGGCCAGAGACACCCAGGGGAAAGTCTAGACTCCCAGGGAGACACTCAGGCCAGCCGGTTGACCATCTTTGAGGTTTCCCCGGCCGATTGCATCAATTGACCTTCGACTGAGGAGGCAGAAGCTTGAGAATGCCCTGTGCGGCGGCTGAAGCGGCCGCATCGGCCGTCTTGCCCCATGCCCCGTCGAGAGACCCTTGAGGGATCTCGTTCTTTTGCGAGACCGTACCCAGTTTCTTGCCCTGCGGATCCTTAACGTTCCAGTCGATCTGGATCGGCTGCTTGCCATTCTGGCCCTCGCCGACGATGACCTTGCCTTCGACCCGGTAGGTCTGTGCCGAGGCGGTTTCCGTGAGAGCCAGACCGCTCCGGGTCAGCTCCCGCTGAATGGCGCTCGTCAACGCGACACTGCCGTCGCCGGGAGCGCCCGTTACGCTCGGCACCATGGCCGTGACGGCGCCTTCCCGTCCGATGCTGCCGGTGGTGGGACCACCAGCGGCGGCGGGATAGCTCGCAGGCGTTTGTGCGGGCGGCGGCGTCATCGGGGTCGCAGCCGTCTGCACCGAGTTGACGACCGCAGCAGATGACGGATGCGTTCCACCCGCGCCCATGGCGACCGCACTCTGCGTCGGCAACCAGGTTGCGAGCGAGCCTGCCGTCTTGCTCGAGATGGTGTCGACAACCTGCGGCGTCACGGCAGCCCAAGGATCTTTGGTCTGCGCGCCCGACAGCACCTCTTCGCCGGTGATGCGGTTCACGCGCTTGCCCGAAGGATCGGTGACATCCCAGATGTAGGAAACTTTCGTGCGCCCCTTCTCGCGGGCCGAAACGACATAACCGCGAAGCGTGAACTCCGCTTTGTCGCTTCCGTCTTTTGCGACGGTGATTCTCTGCGCTTCGATGGCGCCGGTAAGCTGTGTCTGAAGCTGCTTGGCGACGGCATCCGGCGCGCCGATCACGGGCGCGATGGCGATCTTCGCCGTTTGCGAAGCAGTAGCCACAGACGGCTGTCCGGCGATCAGCGAGGTATTGGGGTCGGAGCCGTTGTTGGCAAACAGGCTTGCGCCCGTCTCGCATCCGCCCAGGCCGAAGCCCACAAAAGCTGCGAAAACTGCGAGCACAACTGATCTGTTCGCACGCCGTGCCGCAGCAGCATCAATGGTCGTCACGATGACGTCCCCCTATGAATGATCCGCTGTCCTCCGGCGGCCGACGTACAGACTTTGCGGCCATCTTCTCCCTAACACTGCCGGTACCCACCCTGAGTCCTGTAGCTACCCGTCAGCCATGCGTCCAGACGTAATCGAGAGCAAAAGCGCGTCGTGGCTAATTCTATCCGCAACATCCACAACGAGATTGTGGATTTTGCAGTTAGGCCACAACAATGGCGGAGATTTGGCGCCCGTAATCGGACTCTTTTCGATGAGTTGCTCGTCGAAAGCTGAAGAACATCGATTCGTTCTCGTAGGTGCAGGGCGCGAGCCGCTCGGTTCTGCGCAACCCCAGACGATCGATACGGGACATTACGTAGGACGGCAGGTCGAAGTGCGGGGTCTGCCGGCCCTTTGGTATGGTAAAGAACCTGGCATTGGCGGCATCGGCCGTCTTGAATTCGGCAACGAACTCAGGTCCCACCTCGTACGACTTGGGTCCGATGCAGGGACCGAGCGACGCGAAAATCCGTGACCGTTCAGCGCCCAAGCCTTCCATGGCGGTCACCGTAGCCTCCAGAACGCCGCCGATCGCGCCGCGCCACCCCGCGTGTGCGGCCCCCACCACCTTGGCTTCGGGATCTGCGAACAGAATCGGCGCGCAGTCCGCGGTCAGCACGCCGATGACAAGGCCGCGCGTTCGGGTGACGAGCGCATCGGCCTTGGGCAGGCTCTCGCGCGGCACGAACTGGTCGACCACGTGCACATCGGCGCTATGGACTTGGTAAATGGTCTGCACGTCGTCGTTGAACCCGCCGAGGTGCTGTGCGACGCGCGAGCGGTTCTCGATGACGGCGACCGGATCGTCCTTCGACCCCGCCCCGCAGTTGAGGCTCGCATAGAGCCCGCGCGAGGTCCCGCCCTGGCGCGTGAAGAAGCCGTGCCGGATGCCTGGCAGGATGGAAAGGCTGTCGGCCTCGAGGGGTGTCAGCATGGGCTCGCTTACCGGTTGGCGTCGAAACGGAAGGCGTCGGCGGGATTTAGGCAAGACCCGGAAGAGGTGCAAGGTGTGTTGAGCGAACACCGAGGACGAGAAAGCGCGAGCCCATTCCGGTTGGAGCCATCAAGCGCTGCACCTGGAGCTCGATGGCTCCGGCTTGGGCTGCATTGGCGGCCATCAGCCGCGAAGCGCGCTCGACAATCCCGAGCCGCCCCAGAAATTCGGCCTGCGGTAGAGGGCCATCTGCAACGAGGCCGGCCGCTTCGCAGATATTTGCGAAATGCTGGAAATCGACCTGTGCCGAGAGATCTGTCTCGCCGGGTGCATGGAAGGGCGATACGTGGGCGTGGTCGGAGACGCCTTGCAGCGTGTCGCCGAAGCCTGTCGACGCATGTCCGTAATCGATGAACAGCGCGGCGAGAGGCGCGCGCTCCGCACGTCCGCGCAGAAGATCTGCGAGAACGGCATGGTGAGTGCATGTTTCGAGCACGTCGCCGTCGGCCGGAACGAGGTCGTTCGGCACCGATCCAATTGCAAAGCTCGAGGACAGGTCCGGCCTGAAGCAGAGATCCTCGCCGTCCAGCGCAACCTCCCGGGCGCGCCACGCGCCGTTTGCGAATTCGCACTGCTCGATGGGCAATGCGTCGAGGAATTCGTTGGCGATGAGGATTGTGGGGACGTCCCAAATTTCGGGGCCGATCAATGCTTGCGAAACCTCCGCATGGAAATGCAAAGGAACTCCGCAATCGGCCAGTGTTTGTCGCTGCATGTCGCGCAACGTCTCGTTGCTGTCGACAAGGTGCACCGTAAGCGCGTCGCGAAACTGAGGCAGCAACCGCGCGGCCCTCAGGGCGTCGCGCATCAGTGTGCCGCGTCCAGGCCCCAACTCGACGAGGTTGATCCGGCCTGGCGAGCCCATCTGCTGCCAGACGACGGCCGACCAGAGTCCGATCAGCTCGCCGAAGACCTGGCTGATCTCAGGCGCCGTGACGAAATCGCCGCCAGCCCCGATCGCCGGTCGTTTGCGATAGTAGCCGTGCTCGGGATCGTCGAGACACCGCGCCATGAAGTCGGCCACGCTCATCGGACCATCGCGGCGGATGGCGGCCTTGAGCAGGGCTCCAAGCGGCGTGTCTCGCGGCTTATCGGAGCGCGTCATTGCGTGACGGGTGCGGCCTCGCGGCGCGCCCGCCAGATAAGATAGATCCCACCCAGCAGCATCGGCAGGCAATAAACCTGTCCGGCGGTGAACGGCCCGATATTGAAGAAGTGCACCGCATGCGGTTCGCGGAATACTTCCGAGAACGAGCGCGCGAGGGCGTATCCGACCAGGAACGTGCCGGTAATAAGGCCGGGAGACTTCAGCGCTCCGAAGCGATGCGTAAGCACGCGAAGGACGATGAACAGCACCAGCCCTTCCAGCACCGCTTCGTAGAGTTGGCTGGGATGACGCGTTGCCGGTTCAATATCCGGATAGAGGTATTTGGCGTGGGGAAACACCATGGCCCACGGCACGTCCGTCACACGTCCGAACAGCTCGCCATTGATGAAGTTCGCGAGCCGTCCGAAGAAGAGCCCGATCGGGACCGTCGCCGTTACGAGGTCCGTCGTGCTGAGCAGGCTCACGCCACTGCGATGCGCGAAAGCCCACATGGCCAGCGCACACCCGATGAATGCGCCGTGAAAGCTCATGCCGCCTTTCCAGACGGCGAAGATGTCGAGCGGAGCGGCGAGATATGTGCTCGGTTCGTAGAGAAACACGTAGCCGAGGCGCCCGCCAAGCACGACGCCGAGCGTGATGTAGAGCAGGAGGTCGTCCACCTTGGCGACGGCGAAGGGGGGCGTGCTATTCCGCCATAGGCCCGGCTGGGCGAGAAGCCGCCGGATATAGACCCATCCGATGACGAGGCCGGCCAGATAGGAGAGCCCGTACCACTTGATGGCGAGCGGTCCGACGGAAATTGCAACCGGATCGAAATCCGGGAAGGGGATGGCCAGAGGGCTCATGATTTGCGTTTTTCTCGGCTCGGATGCGGCGGGTTTGGTATCGCGGCGGGACGCTGCAAGGTCTCTGGATGCGAGTCAAGCGACGCGAGCGCGCTTGAACCGGGGCCTCCGAGCCACCATAGTTCCGCCAGATGACACGGACCGGAGCGCCCCTGCCCACGACAGGATCCGAAGGCGCCAGTACAAAGGATACCCGATGACTCAGACCTCGAACCGCCTGCTGGATGAGTTCGCCAAGCTCATGACCGACGCCGCCGGTGCCGCGCAGGGGTTCCGGCGCGAGGCCGAGGGCGTCATGCGCGCTCAGGCCGAGCGCATTCTGCAAAGCATGGATGTCGTAAAGCGGGAAGAGTTCGAAGCCGTGCGGACCATGGCGGAGAAGGCCCGCGCCGAGAACGACCGGCTCGCAGATCTTGTGTCCACTCTAGAGGCGCGCATCGTCGCACTCGAAGCGCGGAACGCTCAAAACCAGAGCTGAGGGAGCGCAGCGCGCTATGCGCTTGCGATGCGTTTCAGCGCAGCGCGTTCTTGTCGAGTGCAAGGTAGCCGCTTCCACATCGGAAATCGACTTTTCAACATTCTCCGCCAGAGAGTTGCGCAATTGCTGCGTTTACGGCCCGAAGGCATGGTGCGCGACCACATTGATCGTGGACAATAACGCCATCGCCTTGCGACTCGCACGCCCCTCTGTTTTCGTCGCGGCGAACAGAACGAACGGCAATCCAACACGTAAAGATCCCGGGACAAGCCGAAGTTCGCCCCAATCCCGTCATGCGCCGAGCATGCTGTGACGGGATCAGGTTAACGGCGGGCACAAGCTCGCCGAGAGGGTTTAAGGAGCCAGAATGGCATCGTCCGAACAGGTCTACGAGCGCGTGATCCATCCGATCGATCTCGTAGAGCAGCTTGCGGCCACTTACGACTGGGCGACCGACCGCACGGGCGATGACGAACTGACCTTGGTCGTCGGCGGTAACTGGACCGACTATCACATCTCCCTCAACTGGCGCGGCGATCTCGAAGCCATGCACCTAGCCTGCGCCTTCGACTTCCGCGTTCCCGACACACGCCTCAACGAGATGTACCGCCTGATCGCCCAGATCAACGAGCAGCTCTGGCTCGGACATTTCGATCTGTGGACGCAGGAAGGCCTGGTCATGTTCCGCCACGCGCTGCTCCTCAACGGCTCCGTCGTGACCCCTGGCCAATGCGAGGCCATTCTGAAGGCGGCCTTGGAGGCCTGCGAGCGCTACTATCAGGCCTTCCAGTTCGTCGTCTGGGCGGGTAAGGAGAGCCGGGAAGCCCTGGTCTCGACCATGTTCCAGACCGAGGGACAGGCCTAGCCGCCTCGATCCTTGCGGCTGGCCGCAAGTTGATCGATAGGCACATCATGTCATTCAAATTCGATGGGCCGCTCCTCCTCGTTGGAGCTGGCAAGATGGGCGGCGCCCTGCTGGAAGGCTTGATCGCCCGCGGCCTCGATCCGCGTCGCGTCCGCGTACAGGATCCCTCTCCGCCGCCGGAGATCGCAGCTCTCCTCTCCAAGCATGGCATCGCCGCCGAGGCGGCCGTCGAATTCCCCGAGCCACCCGGCGTCATCATCGCGGCTGTGAAGCCTCAGGTCATGGATGCGGTTTTTCCGCCGGTCGCGCGGCTCGCAGGCTCTGGCACGCTGACGATTTCCATCGCCGCTGGCCGTACGCTGAAGAGCTTCGAGACGCATCTCCCCGAAGGCGCCGCTGTAGTGCGTGCCATGCCGAACACGCCGGCCGCCATCGGCCGCGGTATCACCGTGTGCGCGGCGAACGCCCATGTAACGGCCGACCAGCGGCAGCTTTGCTCGGATCTGATGGCTGCCGTCGGCGAGGTCGCATGGGTCGAGGCCGAGCAGGCCATGGACGCGGTCACCGCCGTATCCGGTTCGGGCCCGGCTTATGTCTTTCTCCTAGCGGAAGCGCTCGAAAAAGCCGCCGTGGCTGCGGGCCTCGACGAGGCGCTGGCAAGACAGCTTGCCCGTGCGACTGTTTCGGGTTCCGGCGAACTGCTTCGGCAGTCGGCGTTGGATGCGAGCGTGCTGCGCCAGAACGTGACGTCGCCCGGCGGCACGACGGCTGCTGCGCTCGCCGTGCTGATGGCCGAAGGTGGCTTGGAAGGCCTGATGAGGAAAGCTGTGCTGGCAGGTGAGGGGCGCAGCCGCGAGCTGGCGAAGTGATCATGGCGTGTCAAAACGCACACGCCCGCGGCTACGTGACCTCATTCGGATCCGGATGAGCCCGAAGGCTCCGGCGACCGGACCTTGACCCTCTGCGCGGTGGGAGACTTCTGCCAGCAAGGAGGATAGCCGGGTCAGTCTCAAACCATCGCACTTCGCGTCATACCGGAGAGCAAGTGGCGGCCTGCTGTTCCGGCTGCTCGGGCATCGACGCCGCTGCAAGTGCAGCATCACCCTTACGGAAATAGATATGCTATACTGTTACAGTTGGCGCAACGCGGCATTTTTCCCGATCACGGACTTGTGTAGCCCTGCGACGCAAAAGAAAAGCGAGCCAGCATTGAGCTAACTCGCGAAAAAAACAGCGTAATTTTTCAAATATTTAGTGGGTAGCGCGAGGCATCACATCGCCGACGACTCCGGACGCCGCGTCGCAGACGACCTCGTAATCGAGGCCATTCTGACGCAACACGAAGCGGTATATCGGCCTCCCGTCGGGCGCGACTTCAGCCGTATGCCCCATGGCGGCGCCCAACGCGTTGACGGTTTTAGTGCAGGCATCGGCGCTTGGTGTTTCCTGCGAAATCTTGTCGGGAGCCGCCAGCGCAGGCAGCGCGAAGGCGGCGGAAACGAGCGCGAACAGGGTTGCGCGGAACAGGGCGAAATCTGAGGTCATCGAAGCCTCCATTGACTTTGGGGGAACCCTTGCATGCAAGGGACATGAAATAACGTTACGCCAGGGCGGGATCCGGCTTAAGTCACCTTCGTGTGACTGGATACCCGTGAAAATCCCGAGGCGGATAGGCGGAATGACCGTCGCTGCCGTTGATCAGCTGAAGGCCAGATATGCGGTTGCAAGCGCCACAAGCGAAGCGCCGCTCACGCTGGCCACGATCGTTCCAAGACGCATGCCACCGATCGACGCTGCCATGACGGACTTGGCGATGGTGTTGACGCTTGCGGCGATGAGAATGGCGGTTCCGGCCTCCACCAGGCCCACCTGACCACCGGCGAAGCGCGCCATCGACAGCGTGAGCGCATCGACGTCCGCGATTCCCGACGCAGCCGCGAGCAGGTAGAGCCCCGCAGTGCCGGCTTTTTCGGTCAGCAGCTTGGCAACCAGCATGATGACACCGATCAGCCCCGCCAGCTTAACGACGGTGCCCAGATCGAACGGACTGCGAAGCTCCAGGCCGGAACTCTGTTTGTCGGTCGATTGTCCGGCCCACAGCAGAAAAGCGCTGCCCGCGAGCGTGACCCCGCAAGCCGTGAGCGCCGGCCAGAGCAGAGTGTCGAGCAACTCCGGCTTGAGAGCGCCCGCCAGCACGACGACGCGCGCCAGCATCGTGGCGCCCGAAAGCAGAATTCCGCCTGCGAGCAACCGCGTGCTTTCGGGATGCTCGCAGGCAAGCCGGGAGAACGACAGCGTGACGGCGGTGGACGACGCGAGCCCGCCGGCCACGGCAGCCACCGCAAGGCCATGGCGGTCGCCGAAAAGCCTGATGGCGATGTACCCGGCGAAGGAGATCGCGGCGATCAGGATGGCGAGCAGCCAGATTTCGCGTGGATTGATGATATTCCAAGGATCGACGGGCCGGTCGGGCAAGATCGGCAACAGGAGGAACGTCATGGCAAGCAGCATCAAAGCGCTGCGCATCTCGGCCCAAGTCAGGTTGCGGACCCAGCTATGCAATGGCTCCCGCAACGCAAGCAGAATTGCCATGGCCACCGCAGCCGCCACGGCTACGACTTGATTGCCGAGCGTGGCGTAGGCACCGAGCACGAAGGTGAGAATTCCGGCGACGACGCCCGTCACGCTGAAGTTCTTTTCGACGGTGGCTTCGTGCAAGCTGAACAAGGCGAGGGTGGCGGTGAATGCCAGCAGACCGGCGGCGAGCACGATGGGGGAGCTGACGCTCGAGATAAGACCGCAAATTCCGCCGAGCAGGCCGGTGAGCGCGAACGTTCGCAGGCCGGCCGTGCGCTGGTGGTCCTGCTCGTCGCGTGTCTGCCAGCCGCGCTCGAGCCCGATCAGCAGGCCGATCGCGAGAGAGACGGCGAGGCGGCGAAAGAGTTCTTCTTGGTCCATAATAAGGTTCCGCTAGAGCGGCACCGAAATGATAGCGCGCAGTCCGCCGATGGAGCTCTCTCCGAGCGTGATGTCGCCGCCATGGCTCTTGGCGATGTCGCGGGCGATCGCGAGACCGAGGCCGCTGTTGCCGTCGTCCTGGTTGCGCGACTTGTCGATGCGGTAAAACGGCTTGAACACGTTGGCGCGCTCCGACGCCGGAATGCCGGGGCCGTTGTCGTCCACTTCGATGCGCAGCCACTGTCCTTCGGTTGCCGCGCGGATCACGATCTGGTCGCCATATCGCACGGCGTTGGAAACGAGATTGGTAATGGCGCGCTTGAAGGCGTGCCGCTTGAGCGGCAGGATCAGATCGCCGCGCCGCTTGCGTAACTTGAGTTCGATGGCCGTGCCGTACACCTGCGATTCCTCGAGGATCTCTTCGAGGAGCTTGGTCAGGTTGGTCGGCTTGGCTTCTTCGCCGCCGTCGCCGCGCGCGAAGGCCAGATAGTCTTCGAGCATATGCTGCATCTCGTCGACGTCAGCCTTGAGCGACTGCACCTCAGGGCCTTCGCCCATGAACGCCAGTTCAAGCTTGAAACGCGTGAGCACTGTTCTGAGATCGTGGCTGACACCGGCCAGCATGGTCGTGCGCTGCTCCACATGCTGGCGAATGCGGTTGCGCATCTCGATGAAGGCCGCGGCAGCTTGGCGAACCTCACGCGCGCCGCGGATCTGGAAGTCGTCCGGCACCGGACGCCCCTTGCCGAAGGCGTCCACAGCATCCGCAAGTCTCAGGATCGGCCGGATCTGATTGCGCAGGAAGAGAATGGCGACCGTCAGCAGGATCACCGACGAGCCCACCATCCAGAGCAGAAAGATGTGGGAGTTCGAGGCGTAAGTCTGCGTGCGTACGGCAAGGAAGCGCAGAATGGCATCGGTGTCGCGCACGCGAATCTCGACGTGGCGCGATTGACCGACCGTGTCGATCCAGAACGGCCGTTTGACTTGCCGCGAGATTTCGCGCGACAGCGCCCGGTCGAGAAGATCGAAGAACGGCTTCTGGCGCGCCTCCGGCAGGTCGCCCGGTGGCAGGATCTGCATCGAAAGGTTCAAACGGTCGCGGGCGATGCGGATGATCTCGTCATACTTGTCGGGCTGCGCGCCTTCGTAAACATCGATCAGCGCGGCGATGTCCCGG
>VFQP010005368.1_pt1 | contig 11249 bp, 8 predicted proteins | sample 3512351 | NCBI WGS metagenome assembly VFQP01 (sample SAMN10412372, study PRJNA504923) | tailings metagenome | isolation source: Relicate 1 Philex TSF1 revegetated site | place: Philippines: Tuba, Benguet | collected 2017-08-29
TGGCGTGGGGGGGGGGAGGGGCGGTGGAGGCGGAGGTGGCGGGGGGCTGGGATGCGCGGGCGAGCAGCGTGGGCGTGGTGGAGACGCTGCCCGGCGGCGGCAGCACGCGCCCCGCTGGGATCTGCGGGTACGCCTCCAGCGACCCCGACAAAGCCCCGGATAGGGTTTTGAGGTACTCGCCATGCGCCGGCGGGAAGTGGAACTGGATCGAGGGGTAGCGCTCCGGCTCATTGCCGGCGGCGGCGGCGGCGGCGGCGGAGGTGGTGTTGGCGGCTTGCGGGTGGGGCGGGGTGGGTGGCTGGTGGGCGGTGGCGTCGGGCTGCGGTGGCTGCACGGCGGAGGGGGGCGGGTCGGCGAGGGCGGCGTGCGCGAACGCTGACGTCGCGGCGGTTGAGGTGGTGGCGGCCTGTCCGCCCTGGAGGAAGGGCGGGGGCGCAGGCGCGGCGGCGCTGTCGCCGGCCGTCGCGTCGGCGGATTCAAAAAACGCCAGGTCGTCGTCGCCGCCACCAGAGGCGTTGCTCACGCCCCACGCCTGCAATCACTCGCGAGGACAAGGCAAACTCGCAGCTCAGGCATTTGATCGAGCACAACAATTGCGCGGTTGAGGAGCACAAGCACGGAAGGACGCACCTGCCCCTGGGGTGGGGGCCCCGGCGCTGCGCCTGCCGCCGCTCCCACGGCCCACGGCGTGGCCGACTGCGCCGCCGAGCTAGGGCCTGCGCTAGGGCCTGGCTGCTGCATGCCGGCCGCAGCGGGGACTGCAGCGGCCGCGCCCGCCCACTGCTGCTGCTGCTGCTGCCAGGGCTGCTGCGCCGTGCTGGCGGCCGTAGAGGGCGTGGCGCCCCAGGTCTGCGCGGGCTGCGAGCCAGCCCAAGGGCCCTGCTGCGGCTGGGGCGGCTGGGTGGCCTGCGCACCCGCCCCCGGCCACGCCCCTGCCGGTGGCTGCAGCTGCTGCTGCTGCTGCTGTTGCGCCGCCACGCCCCACGGCTCCGGCGCTGCCGCCGCAAGCCCCGCCCCCGCCCCCGGCCATGCCTGTGCAGCCTGCTGCTGCTGTTGCGACGCCGCGTCCCACGGCTGCGGAGCCGCTGCTGCCGCACCGCCGGCACCCGGCCACCCCTGCTGCTGCTGCTGCTGCTGCTGCTGCTGCTGCTGTGACGCGGCGCCCCACGGCTCTGGCTCCGGCGCCGCCGCGCCCGCGTCCTGGAGGAAAAACGCACTCCCGTCGTCGTCGTCGCCGCCGCCGCCGCCAAACGGCCCACTCGACGCCTGCACCCACCCGCCCGCGCTCGTCTCCGGCTGCTCCTGCGGCTGGTGCTGCTGCTGCGGTTGCGGCGGTGGCGGTTGCGGCCCTCCGCCTCCACCTGAGGGCGCCGCTTGCCAGGGCTGCTGCTGCTGCGGCTGCTGCTGCTCTTGCCAGGGTGGCTGCGGAGCCACAGCGCCCCACGGAGCCGCCGCCGCCGCCGCCGCCGCTGTGGCACCGCCGCCGTCGCTGACCGCGGGCTCCTCCTCCTCCTCCCAGGGCGCCTTGCCGAACGCACCCGCCGCGCCGCCCGCGTGGCCAGCAAACGCGCCAGCCGTCTCCTCCGGCTGCGGCTGCTGCTGCGGTAGGGGCTGTTGCGGGAACGGCGCTGCCGGCGACGGCGTTTCAAAGGCGAGGAAGGAGGAGGCGGCGGCGCCGCCGAACGCGCCCTCGTCGTCGTCCCCGCCGCCGCCGCCAAACAGCGCAGCAAGGTCGGACGGCCGCTTCACCACCACGTCGCCGGCGTCAGGCGGCGCAGGCGCGCCACCCTGCTGCTGCTGCTGCTGGGGCGGCGGCGGCAGTGCGACCTGCTGCACGGGTTGCGGGGCGGCGGCAGCCGCAGCGCCAGCGGAGGGCGCGGGGATGGCGCCGCCGAGCGTCAAGTCGTGCCCTAAGCCAGGGTCTGCAGTGCCCGCGCCGATGCCGGCAAACGCGTCCTCGTCGGCGCTCGCCCCCTCCCGCTGTGCGCTGCCACCGTTGCCGCCAAAGGGCCCGCCGAATGGCAGCGCTTTTGCGGCAAAGGCGTATGCGGCGGCAGGAGCGGCGGAGGCGGCGGAGGCGGCAGCAGCAGCTGGCGCGTCGCGTGCCTTCCCAGCAGCCACCGCCGCCCATCCGGCCTCCCCGCCAGCCCCCGCCTCCTCGCCGGCAGCGCCGCCGTCCTGCTTGCCGCTGCGCTTGCGTTGCGCCTGATCCAGCCCGGCCGCCGCACCGCCCCACGCGCCGCCCTCCTCCTCCCTTTCCGCCTCTGGCGGCTGCCGCTCCGCCGCTCTGGCCCCCCCGGTCGCCGCCGCCGCCGCCGCTGCCGCCGCCTGCTGCTGCTGCTGCTGCTGCTGCGCCTCCTCCGAGTGCGCCGCCACCAGCGGCTCCGCCAGCAGCTCCGCCAACGCGTCGTCAAACTCCAGCTCAGACGCCCCCGCCGCGCCCACCCCGCCGCCTGCCTGGCGGCCCCCGCGGCCATACCCGCCGCCCCCGCCGCCGTCGTGGAGGCTGCCGGTGACCGACCCGCCGCCGCCGTAGCTGGCTTCGGAGCCGAGGGCGATGCTGGGCCAACGCTCGGCGGCGGGGCCGCCGCCCCAGCCGGCGCTGCCGCCGCCGCTGCCAAAGCCAGCGCCGGAGGGCGCGCGGCCGTGGTGGTGCGCGGGGCCGGCGGCGGCGGGCAGCGGGGAGGTGGGCAGCGGCGGGAGGCCGGCGGCGCTGCCGCGGGCAAAGAGCTGCTGCGGGTGGGCGGGCGGCGGCGGGGTGGCGGAGGAGGTGGGCGTGAGGGCGAAGGGCGCGGCGGTGTCGGCCGAGGCGTCGTTGTTGGTGCTGCTGTGGGAGAGGCGGGAGGGCTGGTGCGGGGAGGCCGCGCCGCCCGCTGCGGCTGCCGCGGCGGCGGCGAGGGACGAGGCGCTGCGGCGGTGCTGCGAGGGCTGGCGGATGGCGGGCGGGCGGGTGGAGGGCCCTCCTCCTCCAGGGGATGTGGGCGGGTGGACGGGTGGGGAGGCGCTGTCTGGCGTCGCTTGGAGTTGCGCTGCTGGTGCCGGTGCGGAGGCCGCGGGTGGCGTGGAGGCAGGCTGCTGGCCATCAGGGGCCCGGGCTGCGGAGACCAGGTCCTGGGAGGGCAGCGGCGGCAGTGGTGCGGGCGCGGAGGCGCTTGTTGCGTCCCTGGCGTGCGCTGCTGGTGCTGCTGGGGGTGGCGGTGGCAACTTGATGGGCGTGGCCGTGGCCGATGTGTTGGCCGCGCTGCCGCTGGCGCTCACGGTGGGCCAGCTGTCATCCTCCTCGCCCCAGCCCGCACCCCAGGCCGCGTCCTCCGCTGCCGCTGCGTTGAGCCACTGCGCTCCCTGTTGCGGGGCAGGTGGCGTGCCTGTCCCGGCTCTCGGCGCAGGTGTGCCTCCCGCTCCCGCGGGATCGGGGAAGGGCGACAGGCTGCGCGCGATGTCGTCGTCAAATGCAGCTGCACCACCGCCGTCCGCGTCGAGCGTCAGGTCCAGCTCGTCCCAGCTCGCGTCGCCCATCGTGCCACAGGATCTCCGGGTGATCACTGGCGCGCTGCCGCCCACGCAGACTCCACGGCTCGCTCAGGGTTCCATGCTGCCGCTGTTCAGCTGATCCAAACGCCCGTGCTTCAGCTTGCCGCAATCGACGCATGGCGGAGGGCCCACGCGTGGCGCACTCCGCGCAGGGCTGGACGCGTGCAACAGCGCGATGAACAGAGCCCTTGCACGTGCACGTTCAAGGCCGGAAGCAGAGCGTCCGGAGGTCCAGCATCAACGCCTGCGTGCGCACGTGCGGGCGCGCCCCCCTGCCTCAACAGTCCGCCTCTCAAGGCGACATGCGGGCCTCCCTGACGCGCCTGCCTGCCTGCGCTGACCCCGCACCTGCGGGTGGTTGGAGCTCTTGAGCCACTCGAGCGAGGTCCACGCCTGGGCGGCCAGCCGCTCGAGCGCGCTGGTGGGCGGCAGCCCTGCCGCGCTCAGGAGGGCGCGGTCCACGTCCTCCGCCAGGCTGGCCCGCACCGACTGCGGTGATCGGCGTGGAAAGGAGGTCAGCACGCGTGCGGGCACGTCACGGCAAGGCGGCAGGCTCCCGCCCGTTCGCCTGGGCGCCGCGGCGGTCTGCACCCGCCCGCCAGGCTGTGGGCGGGCCCGCGGGGATAGCAGGTGCCAGCGTGCTGCGGACTCCTGCGCACACTGCCCCCCAGTCTGGACCCTGAACTGACGCAGCAACAAGCCCGTACATGGCTCAGCAGGTGCCCGCACGGCGAGGCGCCCCACGCCATCCCCAAGACCGCCCAAGACACCACCCCACGCACCTGACTCAGCAGGTGCCCGCACGGCGAGGCGCCCGGCTGCTCATACGCCAGCAGGCTAAGCGCGTCGCACAGCAGCTCCTCGTCGGCGCCCGTCTGCATGCACGCCCACGCCACGCAAACCCTTAGGGTTTTGGCGGCGCCACTGAAACGCGCGCCCGGCTGCTGCGCCACGACGATGCCGCACCAAGCGGGCCACAGACCATGCGGCCCCTCCCACCCCCGTCTGCCCCGGCTCCTTTGCTCGCCTTGTTTGGGTGCGTGGCGAGGTGCGTGCGCCCAAACGCCACGGCCGCCTCGAGCGCCGCCGCGCCGCCCGGCCGCACCAGCTCGCAAAAGTGCGCCACCTGCGTGCACACACACCGACAGGCACACTCCAACCCCCACCCATGCGTCGCCACCACGCCCTCCACTCCTCGCCTCCCTCGCTGCGAACAGTCACGGCCGCCGCCGCCGTCGCGCACGCCCTGCAAGCCCTAAGCCCTAAGCCCCAAGTCGCACCTTGAGCCGGAAGTCGAGGCTAGGGTTGTCCGCCAGCAGAGCCGCCCCAAACACCTGGACACCACCACCACCACCACCACCACCGCCGTCGCAGCCGCAACGCACAATCTCGGCGCGTCTGCAACCCAGTCCACGCGCACGTGCACGCTCCAGCCCTGGTGTGCTTCCTGCCGCGTGCCCCACTGCCATCTTGGGCGCACGTGCACGCTCCAGCCCTGGTGTGCTTCCTGCCGCGTGCACCACTGCCATCTTGGGCGCTCGCGCTGCCTGACCCACTCGCCGCCCGCGCACCCCCCCCCCCTCGGCCAGGAGCGCCACCGCCGCCGTCAGCGCACCTCTGTTAGCAAGCTCCGCACCAGGCCCGGCTGCCCCTCCGAAAGCAGCGTGAACACCACCTGCGGCTAGGCGCACCACTCGACGCGCCACGCTGACATCACGCCCGGTTTGGCAATGCCGGCGGAGGCGACACAACCCGCTTTACGCGCCGCCCGTGGTGTGGGGCCCTGGAGATCACCACGCACCTGCCGCGTGGTGTTGTACCGGGAACCTGGCGACACTCCCTTGACTGACTTGCTTGCCGCGCCCTCGCCGCCGCCGCCGCCACCGCCGCCGCCGCCGCCGGGGTCGCCGGCGCGGAGGAACGCCGCCACCTCGTCCACCCGCCCCGCCGCCAGCGCCGCCCGCAGCGGCGGCGGCAGCTGCCCCTCCGCCGGCCCTCCCCTTTCCGCCGCCGCCGCCGCCTCCCCGCCTGTCCCCTGTTGGCCGCTGTCCGCCATGGGCTGGTCCGCCGCGGCGCCGCCGAGCCCTGAGTTAGGGCTTGGGCTGGGCTGCGCCACCGCCGCCGCCGCCATGTCGACGTCCCCGCAGTCCGGCGCCGCTGACGCGGGCTGCAGCGGCGTTTCGTGCGCGGGCCGGCCGCCCGCCTCCGCCGCCCCAGCGGCGCCCGCCGCCGCCGCGCCCGCCGCCTGCGGGAGAATGACAAGCGACCACGGAGTGAGGTGCCTGTGATCAGGAGGCTGCTGTGCAGTCTGTGGTCAGGTTGGCCGTCATGGTGGCGGCGCGGCAGCAGCGCTGCCACCTGAGGCATCCCGCCCCCCGCTTGCCTGCTGTGGCGCCAGCTCTCGCGCCATGATGGCGGCCGTGCGCCAGCCCCCCACGCCCCACCCGCCCCACACTCACACAGCGCACCTGCTGTGGCGCCAGCTCTCGCGCCATGATGGCGGCCGTGCGCCAGCACCGCGTGTGCACCAGGTGGTCGTGGAGCAGCCGCGCCAGCAGCGGCGAGCCGCAGGGCGCCCCCGCCGGCAGCGGCGTGCCCTGCACCAGCCTGACCACTGCCTGGCGGGCCTCGCTGAGCACGGCATCCAGGTCAGCGGCAAAGGGCGCATCGCCGGCACGGCCCAGGTTGAGCTGCACCTGCGGCGATTGAGGTAGGCAAGCGGACAACAGGAACCAACGCAGCAATTAGGAGGAGTTCAGGTCGGGAGGGCACGGCGCAGGTGGAGCTGCACCTGCGGGGAGGACAATTGCGGCGAGAGAACATCAAGACAGCACTTGAAACCTTGAACGAATGCAAAACAGGCGTGGGAAAGGGCGCGGCCCAGGTTGAGCTGCACCTGCCTTTCCACGTGCGCCGGCATGCTCAAAGTCAGGTGACCAGGCCGCTAAAACTCGCATTCGGCGGGCATTCGGCGGGCAAAGGGGGCCCTTGCTCACCTCCTCTCCGTGCGTCCTGAGACCCACGCAAGGGTACAGCCGCTCCTCCACGACATTGTGGAAGGCCACGCCCAGGTCCTGGCCGTTCTTGAAGTATCGGATCGTGTTGTCCACCCTGCAGCCGCGTGCGGCGCGGCGCGGCGCGGCGGGCGCCAGTCCCACCCTCCGCTCCGACCCTCGGACCCGTTCCGGCAGGTGCACTGCGCACCTGCCTCTGGCCCACCGCCAGCCTCCACGGTGACGCCTAACCCACGGGCTGCTCTGCCGCGCCCAACTCCGCAAACCTGCTGCTGCCGCACACCACTGCTGCAGCGCCGCTGCCCCTCCTGCGCTACCTCCACGTCCCCATTGACGCCAGCTGGTGTCCACTCACGCCCACTCCCTCACCCTGCTCTCACCGGCTCAGCAGAGCGCCAATCGTGTCCCCGGCCGTGTACATGGGCCCGTACACCGACCCCTGGCCGCTGCCGTTGAACGAGTACCCGTCGTCCCCGTGGTACCCTGTGCTCCACGCAGCGCACAGTATGTATACACGGATGCATCGGTGTCCATCACCGTGCCGCACGCACGCAACGCCGCGGCCGACGCGTCTGGCGCGCGCAGCGCCGTCCCTTGCTGACCAGCATGCGCTCGTCTCGCGCATGCTCCGGTGGCACCACGCCACGCAATGCCAAACGGCGGTTGGCCGCGCATGCGATGCCGCCCCCCTCTGTGGATGCATGCCGCCCTGTGGCAATGGTGCCTGGCCCCACAGAATCCCACTGCAGCGTGCCGCAACGCTGATTGGCGCTGCACGTCTCCTGCCACGTGACGCGCATGCAGCCCAGCACCACCATGCTCCAGGGTGTGCCTGCCCCCCTCGGCAGCTGCTGGCTGCTGCTGTCGCCACCGGCACTGAGCGTGTGGTGGCTGGCCGGGCTTGGCTGAGCGTCCACGTCGCCGACGCGTCGGCAAGGCGAGCCCGCGCGCTCACCGTAGCTGTGCGGGTCCCAGCCTGGGAGCCGCGAGAGCAGCACCTCCTCCGTCTGGTAGCCCACGCCGATGAAGCCGGATTGCCCCTTGCTCAGCACGTGCACCTGCGCCACATTGCGCCGCAGCAACACCACAAGCTGCCCCTGAGCGCTTACCACCACCATCACTCGTAACTGCTGCTGCATTCGCTCCATGCGCCCACTGCTGGCTGCTTGCTGCGGGTCCAGTGGTGGGGGAGGCCGATCTCCCGCCACAAGCTCGCGAATGGCGCGCCTCGAAGTAATAGAGCGGGCAGTCCGAGGGCACCGGGCAGTTGGTCCGGATCGTCGCCGCCTCCGAGTCGTCCTCGCCGCGGCCCGTGTACTTGACTTTGAGCCCCTCGACCTTGAGGAAGCCCAGGGCCGTCTGGGAGCGCGCCACGGGCACGCGCGTCTCCAGGGCTGACGGCAGCGAGTAGCGCGACGTGAACCTCATCGCGTGCTGCCTGTGCACAGGTCCATTCTCTTCTCCTCTCTCCTCGGGCGGCAAACCCTGGGGTGTTCGCGAACTCATCACGGGACGCGTTTGCACGTCCACGGCGATGCAGCAGGAGCAAGTCACCAAGCTTCCAAGCTTGCCAGGCGTCCACTACCCCGTGACGGCCGCCCCACTCGCGCTGGGCGTGGCCCCGGCACCAGGAGCCCCCGACACCGACACCGCGGACGGTGCCCGCGGGGCAGGAGGCGGCTGCTGCTGCTGCTGCTGCTGCCCCGCCGCCCCGCCTGCCGGCCCAGCCGCCTGCACTGGCACAGCCGCCGCCTGGTCCCGCACCCGCGTGTCGGCGCCGCCATCCACGCCCACAGGCCTCTGCAGCTGCGCCGGCGCCGGCGCCGGCGCGCCGCCCGCCGCCGCCACGCTCGTCGTCGTGTGCTCCTTGGGCCCTGGGGCCCCGCCGCTGCCCACCTCGCTCGCGCCCCTCGCGGCCCCGCCCCGTGGCAGCACGTCGCTGGCGCCGCGCGGCCCCACCTGGCCCGGCAGGAGGCCCGCAGCGCCCGCTGCGTGCGACGCCGGCGGCATGGTGGCGGCGCGCAGCCGGCGCCGCGTGGGCGTGGGCGGCGCGGCGCGGGCATCGCGCTCTGCCGCCGCGTTGGCCGCCTCCAGGGTGGCGGCGCGCACGTCGTCGCCGGGCGTGCCGGCCATGACGTGCACGGGGTCCATGCGCGTGGGCTTGCGCGTGCGGCGCAGCAGCTCGAGCCGCACGTCGTGGTGCAGGCGGCCGTTGTACACGTACGGGCTGTACTGGTACGAGCACTGCGCGGGGAAAGACGGCGGAGCAGAGGCGAGGCAGCACACAAAGCGCGCAACCGTTGGCCTGTGTGTGCACGGCGGCGGAGGAAGGAGGAAGATAAACAGGTGGTGATGCCTCGCGCGCCTCCGCACGCTGTTGCTGGGGTCTCGAGCTGTGCGGTGATCGCGGCGATCGCGTGTACTCGTCGACGCACCAGGGCCCAGCCGATCCCAGAGAAGATGGTGCGCACGATGTTGAGCGCGTGCCAGACCGTGAGCTGGTTCTTGAAGCCGTCGCTCCAGGTGAGGTTGACCCAGTTGGGGTTGCGCTGCCACTCGTACGTGAGCTGGTCGTCGAGCGGCGTGCAGATGACGGTCGCGACGTACGCGATGCAGTAGCACGTGAGCTGCGCGATGTCGACCGACTGCACGTTGGACTTGCGCGGCGCGAACTCGCGCAGCTGGTCCGACGCCAGCCTGCGCGCCGGCGAGGCAAGCCAGGCAGACACCCAGTCTTCAAGCGCGAGCCGTGCACACACACCGCCCCACGCACAACGCGACGCCACGCGGTGCCCCCCATGCCTCACCTGGCAGCCGAGGCGATGACGCTGAGCGTCACGAGCGTGTAATACACGCGCGCGCTGGTCAGAGCGATCGGGGAGTAGTACCTGAAGGCAGGCCGCGTGCGCGCAAGGCCACCCCTCAGGTGTCAGGCTCCTTGGCACCACGCCAGCCATACAAGGTACATCTGGCCATCAGGTGCCGACCAAGGGCTGCACGGCCCTCTTTCTCCGCGTTTGCCACCAGCGCCGCTGGCGTGCGCTGCTGCTCTCTGGTCGCCACCCGTCGCGCAAGGAGCATGCGCGCACGCACCAGAGCCACTCGGTCATGCTGTTTTGCGAGTAGACCAGGTAGGTCATGAAGAAGGAGAGCAGCGCGTAGCCCCCCAGCAGCCCCTGCGACCACACACGCCCCGCAGCATGCACGGCGCGAGCAAACCTCGCACAAGCACGCCGCCGGCAAACAGCGTGCTGGTTGAAGAGTGGAACAGGTCGCGACGGCTTGCCTGCGCAAAGATGCCGAGGAGGCTGAAGAAGGCGGCGATGCCGCGCACCGTGGTCCGCAGGCCGCCCCGGAACGTGCCTGCGCCGGGAGCAGCACGCGAGCGCAGGGTCTGCCAGCTGGCCAACAGGGCCCCATGCACGTGGCGGTGCAGCACCACCAAGGCACCCCACACTCACCCTTGTCGGGGTCCCATCCCTCCTCGCCCACACACCCACACACCCACTGCTCACCCTTGCCGGGGTCCCAGCCCTCCTCGCCCACACACCCACACACCCACTGCTCACCCTTGTCGGGGTCCCAGCCCTCCTCGCCCTCCTGCAGCTCGTCCTCGTCCCGCGGCGCCTTGCGCCGGAACCGCATCACCAGCCGGCGGAAGAAGCCTGCGGCGATCGCCGCGCCCCGCACCCCCCGTCGCCTCACAACGCGTGAGCCCCCGTCACCTCACAACACATGAGCCCAGCCCGCACGCAGCGCCTGGTGGGCGCCGAGACTGAATGCATCTGGACCGTTCAGCAGGGCTCACCCTCGTGGTTGATGCGGTAAAAGTTGCCCGTGGCCACGTCCTCAATGTACTCGCGCTGGTCCTTGCCGCCCGCGCCCTCAATGCCCTCTGCACAAGGCAGGGCAAAGCACATGCGCGCATTGGCCGTCGCAACGCGGGACATCTTGCGCGGTCGCGTTCCGCAGGCCCCATGGCCGGCGACTCCGGCCGCAAGGTCGTGCGTGGGTGCGGTGCGCAGCACGGGAACGTCCTCTGCCCCGCCGTGACCCCAGCGACGCAAGGATTGCGGGCGGGCGGGCGGGCGGCACGCGTACGGCGCGGGGGCGAGCGTGCCACGCACCTGGCGGCAGCAGCATGCCGGTGGCTTCGTCGTACGCGTACTTGCGCGCCACCTGCGCATGCAAGCGCCAGGCAAGCGGCAAAGGTGTGTGGGACAGGCCGCCTCCATCCTGCGCGTGTCTGCGCCGTGCCGCAACCGGACTGCAGCCGCGGTGGCCTCATGTGAGGCTTCGTGGCCCGGGTCGCCACGCGTCCTCACTGTGCCCTCGAAGAGGTCGGGGTTCTGCCCCGCCGTGGGCGACATGAGCGGCTGCCCGTCTTCGCTGTAGCCCAGCAGCGGCCCCAGGTGGGGGCTCGGCATGAGCAGCGCCTGCGTGGCCGCCAGCCGCCGACGCCGTGCCTCGTCCTGCGGCGGCGTAAGCGCAGGCTCAGGCCGGTGCGGGACGGTGTTGATGCTCGGGCCGTCCTCAGCACCGCAACAAGCACGAGAGCACTCTTGAGCCGTTCCGGCCAGCGCTGCGCCACCCGGCACCCATGGGTCCACGCCCACCCTCCCCTCCCCTCCCCTCCCCTCCCCTCACACCCACCGGGTCCACGCCCAGCTCCTCGGCCAAGCCGTACTCGCCGCTGTCCCGGCT
>VFQP010005369.1_pt1 | contig 11248 bp, 8 predicted proteins | sample 3512351 | NCBI WGS metagenome assembly VFQP01 (sample SAMN10412372, study PRJNA504923) | tailings metagenome | isolation source: Relicate 1 Philex TSF1 revegetated site | place: Philippines: Tuba, Benguet | collected 2017-08-29
CCTCTTTGTATTTTCTACTTATTAAGTAATTATCTTTCAGTGTTTATTACTTTCTTTGTAAGAATGTTATAAACGCCTTGCCAGCCTGAGCCGTCCGCGAATGCGCCGTGAACAAGAACAATGTTTTTAACGGGTTGTTGAGCGAATCCGATATGAGAGATTGTTAGCACTGATAGTGCAATCATCAGCCATTGAGTTTTTTTGAGGCTGAGAAGAGAAAAGAGCTTCATGATTAAATAGTTTAACGGTTAAAGGTTAGTGATTGGCCCTCCGAAGCACATCAGGTTAGTGCAATTCCTTAGGTTACTCATTTATTACTTTTGTAATACCACAAAACTATTTGGAAATAAAGCCAGATAATTCTACAAATAGCTAGAATAATTATATAAATGGGACTGCTAAAATCGTAACAAAAGAAATGGGGATCTTTCTGGTATAAGAAAATCTTGTAGGGTAATGTTGTGTCAAACCATTTAAGTAAAAGTCTGAAGCGGCATTTGAAGTAAAGCCAGAGCATATAAGCTGGCTATGGAAAGCTAATGACATTGCTGAGGATGGAAGGTGTTTTTGCAGAGTGATTTGATTCTAGGCTAAAGCAAAATATCAACAGAGGATTGAAAAAGGTAAAGCCAAAGGGAGTGTTTTGAATGTTATCAGTGCGAAATTTATTGAAAGAATTTTTGTTGTGGTGAAGCTGCAGTCAGAATACAATGACCGCGCCGCCGCGTAAAATTATTGGGTACCAGCATCAGGACTTTGGGCATCTTCGTTGCGTCTCAATCGGTTCATCGTTCGGCTCAATGTGCATCAGGTGCAGCTCAGCATCCAAGACTATTAGCTTTCATTTTGGTAACAGACACTTGTTCTATAGTGTTTTCGTTTCGGCTGTCGAATAGTATTTTCTGCGTAACCAAAAAGCCACATTAACGAGTGCAATCAAAGCAGGCACTTCAACTAACGGTCCTATGACCCCAGCGAAGGCTTCCCCGCTATTGATGCCAAATACACCGATAGCTACAGCAATAGCTAACTCGAAGTTATTTCCGGCAGCAGTAAAGGACACAGAAGCGTTCTTTGAATATTCTGCGCCAAGGGCTTTTCCGATAAAAAAGCTCACCAGGAACATGATGGCAAAGTAAATAATTAACGGAATCGCGATGCGGACTACATCCATCGGTATCTGCACGATTAGCTGCCCCTTCAGACTGAACATCACCACAATAGTGAACAGTAAAGCGATAAGGGTGATAGGCGATATGAGTGGGATAAATTTCTGTTCGTACCAATTTGCCCCTTTGAACTTCAGGAGCAAATATCGGGTTAACACACCGGCAAGGAAAGGGACGCCTAAGTAAATAGCAACGCTTTCGGCGATCTTGCCAATACCGATGTCGACCGTGCTACCAGCAAGGCCAAATAAAGGAGGGAGTACGGTGATAAACACGAAAGCATACACGCTGAAAAAGATGACTTGAAAAATACTATTAAGTGCAACGAGACCAGCAGCATACTCTCTATTGCCTTCAGCCAGTTCATTCCATACGATAACCATCGCAATACATCTCGCAAGGCCAATTAAAATTAATCCTGTCATGTAAGCTGGATGGTCTTTCAAAAAAATGATGGCCAGGAAAAACATTAAGACTGGGCCTATAATCCAATTCAGCAATAAGGAAGTTCCAAGGATTTTTACATTTTTAAAAACCTCTCCCATCTTTTCATACCTAACTTTTGCTAGCGGGGGATACATCATCAGGATAAGACCTATAGCAAGAGGAATATTCGTTGTTCCCGAAGAAAATGAATTGATTAATGTGGAAGAGTTTGGGTAAAAATAGCCAATACCTACACCAACGGCCATTGCCAAAAAGATCCAGAGTGTCAGGTAACGGTCCAAAAAACTCAACCGTTTTCGATTTGTAGTTGGATTACAATTATTGGCGCTCATATTATATGGAAATCTTTTGTTGATATAATGCTGATGTTAACAACTTGCTTTGCTCTTCAGGCGTGGCGATCTGGATTTTTATTATCCATCCGTTTCCGTATGGATCAGTATTCACCAGCGTTGATTCTTGCAATAGTTTTTTATTTACCTCTAGGATAGTCCCGGAAACAGGCATAAATAAATCACTTACAGTTTTGACTGCTTCTACTGAGCCGAATACTTGATCTTGCTGAAACAAGAAGTCTTTATTGGGTAAGTCTACATATACGATCTCCCCGAGTTCACTTTGAGCAAAGCCTGTGATTCCGACTATACCGGTATCGCCTTCTATCCGGAGCCAGGTATGCTGCTTTGAATACAATAGTTCAGTTGGGATATACATATAGCTTATTTTACGATTAAACTCCTTTGCGTAAACTTTCGGCGTACGCATTAGGTAAAGGGCTACCTTCTACTGCTTTGGCGGCAGTTTCTATATCGTAATTAAAACGTACAAACTCAACGTGGATATTATCCGGATCGATGATTGAACTGTTCTCCTTTATGGAGAGCAATACATATCCACCTTGTGGATTACCGTCTTTAGGTTTGCCAACTGAACCGATATTGATCGCGTGGCGAAAATGATTAACGCCATCGACACCTGAATTTAAAACTCGGTGATAAGGTTTATGAGTATGACCAAAGCATAAAATGTCTGCGTCCGCTTGTTCCATGATTCGGAGCATGCTTTTTTCTTCCCGGTCTTCAAACAGGTATTCATTTATTTTTCGCGGGCTTCCATGAACCAGCAGCAAATTCAATTTGTCCTCGTTCAACTGGAACTCTACTTTCAGATGAGCGGGAAGCGTGCGTAAATAGGCCCGCTCTTCAGGTTGCATGATGGAATTGGTGAACGAGATCGAAACGTTGCCATTCGCCTTCTCATCGTCTGATTTATACGCACAGCCGCATTCGTTACTCATTCGCCCAATACCGAAGTCGTAGTTACCCGCAATCGTTGGAATCTTCCGTTTGCGGATCTCCTGAACTACTTCGTTAGGCCAGATATTATAACCGACCAAATCACCCAGGCAATAAATACAATCTGGATTTCGCTGATCCACGTCCGCGAAAAATGCCTGTAACGCAGGAAGATTTGCATGAATGTCACTGAATAATGCAATAGTCATGGTAGTAATTTTAAAGAGATTAATTACAACATCCGGGCGCACAACAAGCTTCTTTCGCTGGCTTTTCCGCATATACTGTTACACTATGGATTCCAGTGCCGCTGTTTCTAAATTTCACAATTTCATCTGTCGATAAATACTGTGAAAGGATGTCGTCGGGGATAATAATGGCTTTTTCTTTTTGAATGGTGATATTATCAAAGCCATTGATTTGAATCAGTTCAAGGTACACCTGCTTTTGGATAGCGCCCGATACACAGCCTGCGTACATCTCTGCCGCTTCTTGTATGGCAGGCGGTAAATTGCCCTCTAACACGATATCAGAAATGCTGAAATGTGCGCCTGGTTTTAACACGCGGAAAATATCCTTGATGACACCTTCTTTATTGGGAACAAGGTTCAACACGCAGTTACTTACAATCACATCGGCGGTATTATCATTCACCGGCATATTTTCAATATCACCTTCTCTAAATTCCACGTTATGAAAACCCAGTTTCTCTGCATTATTTCTGGCCTTACTGATCATAGCAGGCGTAAAATCAATACCGATTACCTTACCGGTCTCACCGGTCTCTGCGCGAGCTATAAATGCGTCATTTCCTGCTCCAGAGCCAAGATCTATTACTACATCACCTTTCTTGATTTTTGCGAATTGGGTAGGTAAACCGCAGCCCAGGCCGAGATCGGCATCGGGTGTATATCCTTTCATGTCAGTATAATCATCCGTCATGATGTTATACACTTCTGTGGAGCATCCACCAGATCCGCAACAGGAAGCTGCATTGTCCGTCTTATCCTGCAAAGCAATCTCGCAATACTTTTGCTTTACCAGTTCCTTCAATTGATTTTCAGTACTCATATCGATGTCTTTATTGGTTAATTGCAATATTGCGATAAATAAGATCAAAAAAAATCAACAACAGTTGTTGCCAATTTCAGCTGAGAAAAAGCTTTCCAAAGCAATCTTGTACTGCTTCCATACTTTCGAGTCAATACAATAGCAAACGCTTGTACCTTCAATGGTACCCTGGATCAAACCCGCATTCTTTAACTCTTTTAAATGCTGGCTGATCGTCGCCTGCGCCAAACCCAGTTCTTCCACTAAATCTCCACAAATACAAGCCTGAGCCTTGACCAAATGCTGAATAATAGCAATCCTGGCCGGATGCGCGATAGCCTTCAGCATGGTCGCCAGCCTATTCTGCTTTTCTGTAAATATTTCAGTCTTCGTTAGTCCCATTTAATCGCAATAATACGATGAAACGTTGAAAAACAGAAATATTTTATGGCTGTTCAAAATTAAGTATGAACATAGTCTACTAAAGCGTAGTTCCAACGGCGCTAGGGGAAATTGATTTGAAATGAATTAGCGTTAATATGATTGTTTAAATTATTTACGGTTACAGAATCCGTGCTTAGTACATTGTTAATGCTTAAAATATTTCTTACCTTAGCTGTGCCTAAAGGTTAAACTAAGTAAGTTGTTTTAAAGATGAGTAAAGTTTGATTAAGCTAGTGTAAATTGGTTTTTCAATTGCTTGCTTTCTCTTTGTATCTCCTTACTTTAAGTGTTTCTTCTTCAATAGAGAATACTTCCTGTATTGGGAAATAATCCTTTTAATCGGTTGGAATTCAGTTGATTATACTTTCTGCGATTTTCTTTCTCAAATGAAATCACAATCTCAATCACTTGAAAATCAATAGTTATAAAAACTCGTGCTGAATATTTTTAGAAATGTTTGTACCTCGTGTGTACCCTTTTTGTAAAAACTTTGGAGGTACAAACTATAATCACAAAATGAGCAGCTTAAATTTCATAATTGCATTAACATTAGACCCTTTACTTTCGGCTTATTAGTGAAAAAGATATGCGAGGAAAACTCAGAGAAAAGAAGTTGAAAAACGGCAGAGTAAGTCTATACATCGATTATTATCCGCCGGTTTGGAATTCAGTAAAGAAAATTCACACCAGGAGGGGAATATTTAAATCTCTATCTGACTAAGAATCCAATAACGGATTTTGAAAAAAGAAGTAATGCGCTTAGTAAGGAAATCGCTGAGAAGATCTACTTCAAACGGATGAATTCGTTGACACTTGACGAGCATCAGATTTTTAATAAGAATGTGCTGAATGGTGACTTTATTAATTATGCCCGCAACTTTATTTTAACTAAGTTAAGAATAGGGATCGACGTTGTTCACTATAACAGCACGCTAAAGTACCTTTTAAGATTCTGTGGCCCTCAGCTTAAGTTTCGAGAGATCAATAAAGTCTTTTTCGAACGATTTAGAGAAATTTCTGCTTACAACAAATACTCTTCGCTCCAGAGTAATAAAACTTGATATTAATAGTGCATCATCATATTTTGACAAGTTTCTCATAATAGTAGAAAAATCATTTACCGATAATTATTTATTAGATGATTATAGTCAAAAAGTTGATCGTATTAAAGTTGAGGAAAGGTAAAGAGAATTTCTTACTCCCGAAGAGATTGAAAAACTCAAGATTACTCCGTGTGAGGATGAAGTTGTTTACCGTGCATCATTATTTTCCATTTTGACAGGTATGCGATTTGGTGCTATTAAAACTCTTCGGTGGAAGGATCTGCACTTTGAACCTAAATTGAAAGTTAGTACCCGATAGCTTACTAAATGTCACCACTCGGTCTCGTAATAGACACCCCATTAAACTTAAAATTAATGTAGATTTGTGTCCTGCGGTGGCAAATGCTTTGTAAAACAATGATTGATCAAATAATCAACAAAATCGAGAGCGGGCCTGCGGTACTGTTTCTCGGCCAGAATTATCTAAGTTTAAATAGTACACACGATGCATTCTTAAAGCGAGTGCACGAAAAATACGGTGCAGGAAGAGCTCTACCTAGAAGCTACACCGAAATTCTTGATTGGGGTCTAGCTATTGAAGCCGAAAGGGTTCTCCCTTGGATGAATTTGGTCGCAAATAATATATCTGTGCCGGACTGGTTGAAACTTGTGAGCGGGGTTTCATGGGCTTCAATCTACACATCGGCAATCGACAACGTCTTAGAAAGGGGTTTTGAAAATGACTGGAGGATAATTCAACAAGTTACAAACGAAAGATTTACGGTAGTCGACCCCCGAAACAAGACCAACTTACACATTACGTATCTAAATGGTAGTATTTTCGAAACCGAGCCGTCTAAACGTCCCCCTCTAAGTCGGCAAGAAAATGTAAGGCGCAAAAGTATTGCATCGGCCCTATTGAACAGAATTCCAGAAATCGTGACTCCTAAGGGAGTTTTGATTGTCGATGCCTTGGGAACGAATGATCAGCTTGACCTTCTTGACCTGATTTCTACAATTTACCAACTAGGGGATCATCAAGCATTAATTTGCAGTGCAGGCGATTTAAGAGAGCATCAGGATATAAAAGACCTTGAGACGTCAAAAAAAATAATTCTAGAAGACAGGACTTTTGCTCAAGTCTTGGCGGATTGGATCTTAGAAGATAAGATCCAATTATCGAATCCTACGGAAGAGGAGTATTATGGACGCTGGTTAACGTTGCCAGAGGGCAGAGTGAACATTCCTCAAAACCGATTTAGCACAATTTCCAGGACGGCAACTGTTCTTGATGATGATATTTTTGATAACCCTTATAATAATGATGATTTATTAGAGAGCTTTAAACGCTTCCTTTCATCTTCGAATGCTGCTCCAGCATGGTTTGGTTATCCAAGGGGCTTCGCATTTAAGAGGTCATATTTCGAGACCTTATGGGAACGCGCGATTTCAAGATTAAAAAGCAATAATTTAAAGGATCTGCCAATAATTCTTCATGGCCAATCAAGTAGTGGAAAAACTACTATGCTGGGGTTATTTGCCTATCAAATAAGAACAGAATTAAAGTATCCGGTCATATACATTGAAAAGCGATATCAAAAAATTGACGAAAGCGAAATTGACGGGTTCTGTCAATGGCTTGAAGATAATGGGGCAAAATACACATTCATTCTGTGGGATGGGATGCAAAGCCCCGAAATATACGTTAGCCTTTTAAAAAGGCTCAACACAAGAGGCAGAAATATAATTCTCATTGGAACTTCTTACACCACGACGAAGTTGGAAGAAGAATACAAACATGATCCAAGCTACGTTGAATCGCCAATAGTGCTGAGTGCTTCAGAAAAGAAAGATTTTGGAACCTTTCTACAGTCGACCATGCCTATCATAAGCAACATCTTGTCCGGTATCAACGATCGGAACTTTTTGTCAATGCTTTACAGGTACATCCCTGATACGAGACCAGGCATCAATCGTAGCCTGGCTGCCGAGTTAGAATTTTTTACTTCTGTTTTAGCCAATCAAACGGTTGAATCTGAAACGAGAACCAGAAGTGATCTTTATGAAAAATTGGCGACAGCAGGTTTGGAAGTCGATCCTGAACTTCATGAATTGAACAGGGATATCCAAATCGACAATGAAAGGCTGTCATTGGCTGATCAACTCATTTTTTCTGTTATGGTTCCAGGACAATTCGGATTAAACGTGCCATTTGAGCTGATTTTGAGAATAGTTGGTTTCGATTCCTTCAATACTTCACTATTTAAAGCTCTGAATCAAATTAATTTGATCGAGTGGTATGAATACAGTCAAGGCGAATTTCAACTTGGCCCGAGAACGTCGATTGAAGCGAAGATCATCACAAAATACTTAGGAAAGCAAAAAACCGAAGCGGCATTCATTAGATTGTTGCTTATGAATATTTACCAGAGTCAAACATACGATTCGGGCGAGACGGATTATCAGATTCAGTTTGCGATTGACTTGCTGAACAAGGTTGGCCCCAATTCGAATGATAAGTTTAAGGACTTACACCTATACAATTTTGCTGAAGAGCTACGTACTCTAAGAGAAAACAATATAGTTTACCATCCGCGCTTGATATTGAAAGAGGCTTTTTTTCTCCGAGAAATTACAAAAGGAAAGTTGAAAGATCTACCAGAAAGCAATTTTCAGATACTTGACCGAGCAGAAGATATGGTGAGGGGTGCGCTGGATGAATTGGCAGGGCTTTCGACGAGTTCTATTAAAATGTTCTTAAAGGTCGAGCTTGCATCCATTCTAGGTACAAAGTCGATTCAATATGCTAAAAGTGACAATTTAAAATTGGCCAAAGAGTCCTATAATCAAATTAAGGAAATCATAGATAGTAGTTTCATTTCAAATCCAGAAAATTATGGTGCGCTGGACGTAATAGGCTGGTCAACGATGGATCTAATTGAACTCAATGCGTTTAATGAAGCGGAAAAGTTCCAGGCAGAAGGTGATTTGGCCAATTTGATCGATGTCGCAGAACTAGAGGGTGTGTCAGATTCCAACCTCGGCGATTTCGATCGCATGAAATTAAGGTTCTATAGTATGATACAGCAACAGAACCTCGCTGATGAGGCCTTTGAACGTCTGAAAGCCAGTGGGCTTTCATCAGGTTACTATTTGCGTGCAAAGGAAAAGCTAGGGTACTTAGAACGTGGGGACGAGGCATATTATAAGAGAAATGTGGATGCATGTGAATATTTACGTTCAAACTACGATCAAATAAAGAATGATTACCGATGTCTATTCCTATTGTTTCGATGCTGGTGGACAAGTAAGACGAAGAGTGTCTTTTTTGAAGCGGAGAAACAGCGGCTTCCGTTAAGCTTACACGACTGGGAATACTGCTTAACTCTTTTAAATCGTCTGGCTATTCTCGATAATAAATTTTCACCCACTATTTATTATATAAAAGCGATAGCTGAATTCCACTTGGAACAATATCCCGAATCATATGAGACATTCTATAAGTTGGATGTTGAGACCAATTTTTCTATCGTAGGAAAAAGAAGGGTCGCTAAAACCTTCCTTGCATCAGATCCGGATGGTAGCCCGAAAGTTTATACTGGGCATGTTTATCGATCAGTAAATAAAGCAAAAGGCGATACCCGTGGATCAATCGCAATCCCGGGGCTACATCGTCATATCCCATTTCTTTTGAGAGATTTTCAAAAGTCCTACTATCAGGAGGGGGAGAGAATTAGACAGTTTTATATTGCCTTTAATTTTCGAGGACCAATTGCTGTGGAAATTAAAACTACTAGTTAAATGGTCGAGATTTCTGACAAATATACTCGCATCATGGAATTGGTAAGCAGCATAAATTTAGCTACCACAAGGATTTCGGGCGGTAGAATTGTATTTTTTAGAGAAATTTCAATTGATATTGAATTCAATACTTTCGAAGGATGCTTTAAAGATATGATTAACTGGCTATACGCACTTTATTTCGAAGTTTCAAAACCCAATTTGGACTACATGGTTGATAAAATAAGGGCGAATCACATTGCCCTTTCGGATCAGGCGATGGAAACCAAAAAGCTTATTCACGCGATCCGTACCGTCAGAAGTCACAACTTGGATTTATCGAAAAGTGACGATCGGAATAAAAGGAACTACTGCGAAGAATGGTTTAAAGCCAAAATTGGAAGATCAACTCCAGTCGACGAAGGAAGTTGGAGAATTTGCTTGTCAGCTCTTTTGGATCAAGTTTTGTCTTTTTTAGGAGGAATTGAACAGGGCATCGCCATATCCGAAGGTAACGATGAATTTGACGTTGCTTTGAGTGATTGGATCAAAAAGGTCGAAAGAAGTTACCTCCCACACGATTTCGAAGTTGTACTGGCAAGTGTTCTTAAAAATTTCGGGATCGACATCTTCCTAGATACTAACAAAATTGCTAAGCGTGAATTTCAAGTTTGGGCAAAGCAACTTGACTCTCTTCAGGACGGATTTGATTTTCATACCGAGGCATCACGAATTGTTACAAAATTTGTTCAAAAAGAAGGTTATTGTCCCGTAGATCAAAAAGACTTGATTGATATAGGATGTACACCTGGTTTTCACCTTAAGGAAATTTTGCAACAGGTGTGTGCGGAATTTTACCGGCAACCAAGACATAAGGATGCTCTGTTGAACTGGGTACGGCAATCCAGGTTAGTAAGATGATACCAAATCCAAAGCTAAGCGGTCAAGCGTGACTATCAAAATATTCTACAGCATCTCTCGCATGCATTGTAGGGCTTGCCCTAAAATGCATGCGAATTTTGGTGGTAGTCCGTCCTAATCACCGTTCATCTAAGGTCAACAAAAGACGGAGGGAGCTGCTCCCAGCCATGGCCAAAGCTGAACAGCGGATACCGCACACGCAAAAAATGCCTTCTTGAAAAAAAGAGCGGAATCATCTTTATTAGAATTGTTTTGATTGCAGACTCCAATAAAAGTTTTAGTCTTTTCTTTCACCTGTACTTTTTTCAGGTTGCTCGTTGATGTACATCACAAGTACTATCCACCGCCCCTGGGGATATCCAAGTGCCGGGAGATGTGCCCAAATCCACAAAGAGTGCCGAGGCACTCTAATGTCGCCATATAGAAGATATTTTTTACACGGAGCAAAGGCATAAGGGAAATGCAATAGAAAAAGCGGAATTGTTTGAGGGTTCCCTCGTTAGGCTTTACTCAATAGGAAAACCGATCTAACCAGGGAGTCAAGTTCCTGCCGTATTATAGATACGAGCTGGCCGTAAAGCTCGTTCCTATACATCAGTCTTCCGGCATAAAGATTTTCTATTGACCTTTGCCTCAAAATCTGGCAAAATTGTATCGTGTCTGTCATATTTGGGTTGAAAATGAAACTTCAAAGCTCAGAAAAAATATTGTCATCAGAATCGGTTTTTTCGTTGCCTTATTTGTGATTCACCAAATTTGCAGAAAATTTCTTGATTTGTCGTTAGAGAAAATATAGTCTAAAGGGTACTAACTTTCAAATTCTTAGATTGCTCCTGGCTTTAAAGCTTGCGGTTTATACCTCTTTTGCAATTCACATGTTGTAACAAAAAAAACTTATCTTCATTCTGCCTAACGGTTAAACTTAGTATGTTCTTTTTAAAAAGAGTAAGGTTTAGTTAAGCAGATCAAAGTTGGTTTTTTAATTGCTCGTTTTCTCTCTGTATTTCCATCACTTTAAGTGTTTCTTCCTCAATAGTAAACACATTCTGCATTGGGAAATAGTTTCAGCCCGCATCTTGTCTGCCGGCGATAAACTGCG
>VFQP010005370.1_pt1 | contig 11246 bp, 4 predicted proteins | sample 3512351 | NCBI WGS metagenome assembly VFQP01 (sample SAMN10412372, study PRJNA504923) | tailings metagenome | isolation source: Relicate 1 Philex TSF1 revegetated site | place: Philippines: Tuba, Benguet | collected 2017-08-29
GAAAACCATGACCAAGTCGGAGTTGATCGAAAGAATTGTCACCCACCAAGGCCAGCTGTCCTCCAAGGATGTTGAGCTGGCCATCAAGACCATGCTGGAACAGATGTCCCAAGCCTTGGCCACGGGAGACCGGATCGAGATTCGCGGTTTTGGCAGCTTCTCGCTGCATTACCGCGCGCCGAGGGTTGGCCGTAATCCGAAAACCGGCCAATCGGTGCGACTGGACGGCAAGTTCGTACCGCATTTCAAGCCGGGGAAGGAGCTGCGTGATCGGGTGAACGAAGACGAGTGATCACGCCGCGTGGGTGATCGCCGTGACGCCAGATGGCCGGTTCTCTGTCGAGTTGTCGCACTGCTTGCGAAAAAATAAAAAGCATGCAAAATGTGCGGGCTATCACATTGCTATGTTGCTGGTTTTCCTCGTGGCTCACGGTTTTTCTGTGAACTCTAGTAATCCGCACCTGAGGGCTGAGTCCCTTTAGTTTTCTTCGGCGTTAAGGGATTAGCTCGTGCGGTACCTCTCCATTATCCATCACGGCGCCGTTACCTGCGTGAAGGGCTCCTGCGATTATCCGTCGAGCGGCGAGCGTAAGCGAGTGGTCTTCTCCGGCGATCTCCGGGCGCCTCATGCGCCAATTCTGCCGGCACCCAAGGCGCCGCATCGCTTCGATATTCTGGTCATCGAGAGCACCTACGGTGATCGCGTGCACGACGACCGACGCAACCGCCGCAAGCGCCTCGAGGCGGTGCTCGAGCAGGCCCTGGCCGACCAGGGCACAATCCTGATCCCAGCCTTCAGCATCGGCCGCACTCAGGAGCTGCTCTATGAGCTGGAAGACATCATTCACCGCAAGAAGCTGAGTGCCGCTCTTGATCCCCTTCTCCCTCCGGGAGAGGGGCTAGGGGGGAGGGGGGGCGGGGTCAGGGGCCGTGTGCCAGCTATCGACTGGCACAACCTACCGATCATCCTCGATTCTCCGCTCGCCAGTCGTTTAACTCGGGTCTATAGGGAACTTGAACCCTTTGGGGATGCCGAAGCGCTGGCACGAGTCCGGAGTGGGCGCAAGCCGCTGGCCTTCGACAACCTGCTCACGGTGGACAGCCACCAGGCTCACCTGGCCATGGTCAACCGACTGGCTCAAACCGGCCAGCCGGCTATCGTGATCGCCGGCAACGGTATGTGTTCCAGTGGCCGGATCGTCAACTATCTCAAGGCCATGCTCGGCGATGTCCGGCATAACGTGTTGTTCGTTGGCTACCAGGCCGAAGGCACGATCGGCCGGCAGATCCAGCGCTTCGGGCCGAAGGGCGGATTCGTGGAAATGGACGGACAGCGCTATGCCATCCGTGCGCGAGTTCATACCATGGGCGGCTACTCGGCGCATGCTGACCAGAATGGATTAGTCAGATTCATTACTGGGATGCGTCACTGGCCGTCTGAGGTGCGGATCGTGCATGGCGATCCGGCCAGTAAACTGGCACTTGCTGACGCGCTGAATTCTCGCTACGAGCAGGCGTCCTGCAATGCGAGCCTTCTGATCGCCGGCTCCGAATGATTTCGGGGCGCGGCAGATTTTTGTTTGTTAAAAGTAGAACGTGAGTGGTGTGGTTTAGATGACGATGAAAACGCTCTGTGTCTTTGGGACGCGTCCAGAGGCTATCAAGATGGCGCCGCTGGCGCTGGCGCTGCAGGATGACCCCCGTTTCGAGGCGAAAGTCTGCGTTACCGGCCAACACCGGCAGATGCTCGATCAAGTGCTCGACCTGTTCGAGCTGGCACCTGACTTCGACCTCAATATCATGAAGCCAGGTCAGGAGCTCACCGATGTCACCAGTACCATTCTGCTCGGTATGCGCGAGGTGTTCGCCAGCTTCAAGCCCGATGTCGTGTTGGTGCATGGCGATACTGCCACCACCTTTGCGGCGAGTGTCGCAGCCTATTATCAGCAGATTCCTGTCGCTCATGTCGAGGCGGGTCTGCGCACCGGCAATATCTACTCTCCATGGCCGGAGGAAGGCAATCGCAAGCTAACCGGTGCACTTGCAGCACTTCATTTCGCGCCAACTGAAACTTCCCGCGGCAATCTACTGAAGGAAGGCGTTAGTCTCGATAGCATTGTTGTCACCGGCAATACAGTCATCGACGCCCTGCTTCAGGTGGTCGCCAAGCTGGATAGCGATGCCGAGTTGCTGAAACAATTCGCTTTGCGTTTTCCCTTCCTGCATCCAGAGCGCAAGCTGATATTGGTCACCGGTCACAGGCGAGAGAGCTTCGGTGGCGGCTTCGAGCGCATCTGTCAGGCACTGGTCGATACCGCGCGGCGCTTCCCCGATGTAGAAATCGTCTATCCCGTTCACCTGAACCCGAACGTACGCGAGCCCGTCAATCGCCTGCTGGCGGGTATCGACAACGTGCACCTGATCGAACCGCTCGATTACCTTCCCTTCGTTTATCTGATGAACCAGGCATACCTGATCCTGACCGATTCTGGCGGCATCCAGGAGGAAGCCCCCTCGCTTGGAAAGCCTGTCCTGGTAATGCGCGATACCACTGAGCGCCCGGAAGCCGTCGAAGCTGGTACGGTCAAGTTGGTGGGCACCGATGTGGTGGAGATCACGTCCGCTATCACAACCCTCCTTACCGACGAAGCGGCTTACCGTCAGATGAGCTTTGCTCACAACCCCTACGGTGATGGGCAAGCCTGCCAGCGCATTCTCGAATCCCTTTCCCAACTCAAGAGGCAGTGATCATGCCGTTCAAGACTATTTCCGTTATCGGGTTGGGCTACATTGGCCTGCCGACCGCCGCCGTCTTCGCCTCGCGTAAGCTCAAGGTCATAGGCGTAGATGTTAATCAGCACGCAGTGGATACCATCAATCGAGGTGAAATCCATATTGTCGAGCCCGACCTGGATATGGTCGTACATGCAGCCGTAACCGAGGGTTACTTAAAAGCCACCACCAAGCCTGAACCTGCCGATGCCTTCTTGATCGCGGTGCCCACTCCGTTCAAGGGGGATAACCATGATCCGGATCTGAGTTATATCGAGGCTGCCAGCAAAGCCATCGCACCGGTACTGAAGCAGGGGGACCTGGTAATTCTCGAATCCACCTCGCCTGTTGGCGCCACCGAACAGATGGCTGCCTGGTTGGCCGAGGCTCGGCCGGATCTGAGCTTCCCGCAAACCCACGGCGAAGATTCCGATATCCGTATTGCCCACTGCCCTGAGCGCGTCTTGCCCGGCCACGTGCTGCGCGAGTTGGTACAAAATGACCGTGTCGTCGGTGGCATGACTGCGAAATGTTCAGCAGCGGCCTGCGCCCTTTACAAGACCTTTGTGGAGGGGGAATGCGTTGTTACCAACGCGCGCACCGCCGAGATGGCGAAGCTCACCGAAAACAGCTTCCGCGACGTCAATATCGCCTTTGCCAATGAGCTGTCGATCATCTGCGACAAGCTCGATATCAACGTGTGGGAGCTGATTGCGCTGGCCAATCGTCATCCTCGAGTCAATATCCTGCAACCTGGCCCGGGAGTGGGCGGGCACTGCATTGCTGTAGATCCCTGGTTCATCGTCAGCAAGACCCCGGAGCAGGCGCGCCTGATCCGCACGGCTCGTGAGGTGAATGACAACAAGCCAGAATGGGTGCTGGGCAAAGTAGACCAAGCGCTGGGTGCATATCTGGCCGCCAATCCGGGCAAGACAGCCAGTGATGTTGCCATTGCTTGCTTCGGGCTGGCATTCAAGGCGGATATCGATGATTTGCGTGAGAGCCCGGCATTGGCTATCGCCTCCGAGTTGCTCGAGCGTCACCCCGGCGAGGTCATGATGGTTGAGCCCAATATCAGCAAGCTTCCTGCTGTTTTAGGCAATGCTTCTCTGGTCAGCGTTGATGAGGCTCTGAGCCGCGCAGAGATCGTGGTGCTGTTGGTGGATCACCAGACATTCAAGACTATTTCTTTGCCCGCCCATGTAAAGGCGGTCGATACCCGGGGTCTGTGGGCGTAAGGCGTTAATAGTAGGGTATGGAGAAATGATTAAGCAGCAACTCTCGCTGGACGGGGCCAGCTATAGCATCTATCTGCCGGATGCTGAGAACGACGACATTCAAGGACGGATCGCTCAGGACGGGCAGCCCTACGAACTTGAGATGCTGCGAGATATGGCGGCGCGCCTGCAGCCCGGTGACTTGGTCCTAGACTTAGCGGCAGATATAGGCAATCACACGCTGTATTTGGCAAATATTGCGGGTTGTCGAGTTCATGCCTTCTCTTTTCATACCAAAAGTCATACGGCGCTCGTCGAGTCGGTTGAAGACAATCAACTCGCTACCCTAGTGACGGTCAGCACAGAGCAGCCGGACCTTTCTCAATATGAGCGGCTTGCGGCGGTCCTGATCAGTGCTATTCCAGACGATGAATTCTGGGACGCATTGGTTGCGAATCTGAGTCGCTTTAGTTATCCGTACATTTATGTGTCGGAAAGATGTGTAAAAGATTTTTCAGGGCTTAGCAAAGCGCTCGTTGCGCAAGGCTACTGGGAGCGTCGCCAAGGCAATGGCGTGGCCTTCTTTTCTCAGGCCTATCTGGACATTGCGGAAGGAAATTTCTCTCCATTTTCTAGCGACGCTGCGGCTGGTCGAAAGGCAGATAAGAGCGACTCCGAGAATGAAACAACAACTGCTGAGCTTCAGAAGCTAAAGCATGATCTCTTGGAGAGCAACCTCAAGTACCGCAGAGTTCTTGAGCAACTGAATGATCTGACGAAAAAACACGAGGTGGCAAACCTCAAATATCGAGATGTGACCGGTCAGGTTGCTGCACTCAAGTCAGAAATCAGTCTGCTGGAGATAAAAAGTAAGCAGCAGAAAGTGGAATATGAGTGTTTGGTTGGCAAGCACGGGCTGGAACTGGAAAAGGCATGGTTTTCCATAGAAAAAGAAAGAGCTGCAAATACCGTCAGCGATGAACGTTGGGCGTTGTACAAAGAGCGTGCAGATAATGAACTGGCCAGCATCAGTCGGCAGTTTGCCGAGGCCGAAGCAAAGCTTGTCTCTATGCAGGCAGAGTTGAGTAAACGCTCGCAGCTTCTCGATCAAGCGAATGAGAAATATCGGCAAATAACTGGTCATCAAGTGCCTGCACTCAAGGATCAGTTAACAGCGCATGCTGGTCATGCGGCTGAGTTGCAGCATCGTTTGGAGCAGCAAGAACAGCAGAACGCGCAAATACGTGCTCGCCTGGAGGCAGACATTCGTTCATTGGAGCAGTTACTGCAAAGTGTCCAGCACGAGAGAGCGGAACTGGCTAATCACTATCGAGATGTGCAGCAGGAGTTGAGTGCTCGCTTGGAGGAGATCAGTCAGCTCAATGAGCAATACGACATAGTGATTAATCATACTATTCCGCAGCATGAAGAGGCGCTTGCCAATGCCCATGAGCGAATTGCCGAGCTGAAAGCTCTTCTCAAGCAGCAAGAGCAGCGCGTTATGGTAAGCGCGGAGGTAGAGGCGACTGTATGCAAGCTCAATGAGAGCTTACAAAGCTCCGTGAGTGAGCGAGAGCAATTGAAACGTCTTCTCCAGTCCCTTCAGCAGCAGCTTAACGGCGCCAATCAGAAGTACCGTCAGGCAACTTGCCAAGAAATTCCACAGTTAAAGCAGCAATTGAGCGAGCAGGTGAAACGCGCCCGGACCCTGCAAGAGCGCACCGAACAACTGAATCGTGAGCTCAAACAGGCCCGGCAGGAAAAAGCCGATGCTCAGCGTGCTTTGTCAGTGTTGCGTAGCAGCCTGACCTACAAAGCCGGCATGCATCTTCGTGCTGCACGCGTTTCGCTTAAAGATGCGATCAAGTTGCCCGTGCGCCTATGGCGCCTGCGCCAACATATACGTCCTGCCCGAGATGTGCCTCCTCATGCGGAGCTGCTGCTGCCGCCGACAGCCGACGAGCATGCAGCCTTGCAGGTTGACAATCTGGCCGATAAGTCGAATGCTCAAGTTCGCATGGCCTGCATCATGGATGACTTCACTTTTGGCTCCTATCAGCCAGAGTGTCAGCTGTTTCAATTGACCCCTGCTAATTGGAAAGCCGAGTTGGAGGCTTTCCAGCCCGAGGTGCTATTCATTGAGTCGGCTTGGCGCGGCAAGGATGAATTGTGGGGGAGCAAGGTGGGGCACTGCAGCCAAGAACTGCAAGGAATAGTCGCGTGGTGCCGTGAGCGTCACGTGCCTACTGTATTCTGGAATAAGGAAGATCCGGTTCATTTCGAAACATTCCTGACTACTGCGCAGCTGTTTGATTTCGTATTTACAACCGACATGGACTGCATTCATCGGTACAAAGCTGCCTTGGGCCACGAACATGTGTATTTCCTCCCGTTCGCATGTCAGCCGGCCGTGCACAACCCGATAGAAAAATATGTGCGTAAGGATGCCTTCTGTTTTGCCGGGGCGTATTACGTACGTTACCCCGAACGCACACGTGACTTGGAAAGCTTCGTGCGCGAATTACCTGCTTTCCGGCCATTGGAAATATACGACCGTAACTTTGGCAAGAATGATCCTAACTACCAATTTCCTGCTGCCTACCAGGCCCACATTGTCGGCACCCTACCGTACAGCGAAATCGACAAGGCTTACAAAGGCTACCGTTTTGCGATAAACCTGAATTCGATCAAACAGTCGCAAACTATGTTTGCTCGACGTGTTTATGAATTGCTCGGTTCCAACACGCTGACCATCAGCAACTATTCTCGAGGGGTTCGCCTGATGTTTGGCGATCTGGTGCTTACTAGTGATAGCGGCTCGGAAATTCGGCGTCGCCTGGAATCGCTGGAGGGTAGCACTCAGATTGATCGGCTTCGTTTGGCAGGGTTGCGTAAGGTCATGACCGAGCACACTTACGCTGATCGCCTTAATTACTTGTTGGAGAAAATAACCGGCCAGCCGCGACTGCGGCAGTTGCCCGCTTTCACCGTTGTCGCCAGGGCATACAATTTGCGGGAGGCTGAAGCGGTAGTGGCGAACGTGTCTCGTCAATACGGCGTTAAGGTCGAGTTGGCACTTGTTTGTGGCGAAAAGTTGTCACTTGCCGAGGCTGAGGCAGTCATAGCCAAGAGCGGGCTTGCCTTGCGCGCGCGGGCGTTGTCCTACAAGGCCGTGCGCAAGCACAGTCTTCAGGAACTCGCTGGAGAGAACTGGGTGGCCGGGATGCTCGCCGCGGATTACTACGGCCCCCATTACTTGCTGGATATGGCGCTTGCCACGCGTTACAGCAATGCGCAGGTCATCGGTAAAGCCGCTTTCTTCTTCATGGAGCAGGGCGGGGGAGTGCAACAGTGCGATCCTGGGAGGACCTACCAGGTGACGGAGCGGCTGGCCGCGCGCCGATCCGTGATCCACCCGGTTCCGGCAGCCGCCTTGAGAGTGAAAGACTGGCTCAGAGCCTTGGATGGCTGGCAATATGACGTAGCTGCTCAACTGTCTATCGACTCGTTCAATTACTGCCAGGACGCTGGATCGCAACCGACTGCGGAGGTCAAGGCGCAGGTCGACGATCTTCCCGTCAATGACGGATTTAGTCTGGCGCACCTGGTTGCCACTGCTGAAGGTATTGCGCCGCTAAGGAGCGATCTCGAGCATGCGCCTTGGCTTGACGGCAACCAGCTGGGCCTTCTCCTACAAGGCAAGCCTTTCGTCTGGCTCAATGGACATGGTCTGGCCGATTCCAAGGACGAAGAGAGCAACATTAAGCTGACCCGAAATCCTGCCATCAATACTCGGGTACGCGGGCCTCTGCTGGAGGTCGACTCGCAACTGCCGGATGGTAAGCACGAGTATCTTTATGCAAGCAAGGATCTGTCTTTGCGGGATTTGGAGCAGCAGCTTGGTGAGCGGTCGACCAAAGACATACCGCTGCATTTGCAGATAGACCCGGGCCTCAATGTTTCGCTGGTAGTTCTGTATCTGGACGCAGCGAAAGAGCGCCTGGGACACCATGTCCTGCAAGCCAATCGTAATCTCATCGTGAGCCCGCCCGAGGGAACCGAGTTCCTCCGGCTTGGTCTACGCATCTATGCAGGTGGTAGCACAAAGCTTCAGCGTCTGGTCCTTGGGCATCTAGATCTCGAGCCTGCCAACATCCTTGGCCAATCCGACGTATTGCTACTCACCAACCATTACCCCAGCTATGACGACCTTTATCGTAATGGCTTTGTGCACAGCCGGCTGAAAGCCTACCGTGAGCACAAGGTAGCGGTCGATGTGTTCCGTTTGCGTAAGGATCAACCCATTAGCTGGCACGAGTTCCAAGACGTCGATGTGACGACAGGCTCACAGCAGGCCCTGCGACGGATGCTGGCCAGTGGGCGCTACCGACATGTATTGGTGCACTTTCTCGATCCCGATATGTGGGATGTGTTAAGGGACTTTATTGATACCATCAAGGTTACGGTATGGGTCCATGGGGCCGAAGTACAGCCTTGGTGGCGTAGGGAATATAACTATCAGGATGAGGCCGAACTGGAAAAGGCCAAAGCCGAGAGTGACGAAAGACTAAGGTTCTGGCGAGCGCTATTCCAAGATTTACCAGTTAATCTGAGTTATGTTTTTGTATCAAAATACTTTGCTGATGAAGTTATCGAGGATGTTGGTGTGGAACTGCCGTTAAGCTGTTATGAAATTATTCATAATCCTGTTGATACGGAGCTTTTTTCTTATGTTGAGAAAGAGGTGGAGCAACGCAAGAGCGTTCTTTCCATTCGTCCTTATGCATCTAGAAAGTACGCAAATGATTTAAGTGTCAAAGCTGTTTTGGAGCTTTCTAAAGAAAGTTTTTTTGATCAATTGAAGTTTAAGTTTGTGGGTGATGGTGAGCTATTTGATTCGGTTCTGGAGCCTCTGAAAGGGTTCGCAAATGTTGAAATTCAACGGGGCTTTTTGAGTCAGGATGAAATCTCCAGGCTTCATAAGGAGTACGGCATATTCTTGTGTCCGACTAGAATGGATGCCCAAGGTGTGTCAAAAGATGAGGCAATGGCCTCAGGGCTTATTCCAGTCACCAACGGCGTTACAGCTATCCCAGAGTTTGTCGATCCCCATTGTGGAATTTTGGCCGCCGCCGAAGACTACAAAGCGATGGCCGAAGGGATAAGATATATATATCTTGACCCGGAGAAGTTTCGCTCGATGTCTCAGGCTGCCGCTGCACGAGCTAGAAGACAGGTAGCAAAAGAACATATTATTATGAAGGAGATTTCTATCTTTGGGGTGGGATCTTAATGAGCTTGACTGAAGGCAGATCTGTTATCAAACAACTGGTTTTTTCAAAGAATCTGAGCGGTGGAGTATTGCCGCTTTCCAAAGAGGACATTACCAGTGATGGCGAGCTGCATGATGGTGAGCACGATTTATTTGTTGATTGCATAAAGGCTCAGGGGGCCTATCAGGTAAAATTATCGATAGGTAGAGGTTTTTTGTCTAATGCCATGGGTGCGCGTTTAAAACTTACTGGTTGGGATAGCATAAAATATCTCGCGGTTGGATTTACGCTCGATGGTAAATTTGTTCATGTAAAAGTTCCTCATGTGGTGCAGGGGGGATGGCAGTCCTACTCTTTTTCCTTCCATGATCTTGAGTATCTAATACAAAATAACTGGGTTATCACCAAGCCAAGCGTTATTTCTGATTGCAGAGTTTTTGTAAAGGGAAAGCCTGGGCTTGATGGTGGGAAGATCGCGCTGTCCGAGGTGGCGCTATGGCTGGAGGCAGAGAATACGGGTGGGGGCGTTCTGGTTAATGCGGAGTACGATCGGCGCTTGCTTGATACCATTCATGCGTACTGGAGAGCTTGTTTTAGAAAATACCCTAGCCAGGTAGATGATTTTCTTTATGAAGGGACTTTTCCTGCTTATGGGGATGTCAATTTAAATTGGGATGTGCTTTCCAAAAAGCCACGTGAACTAGGGGCTGTAAATACCTACCGGTTTTCATGGCATGCGCTGCATTTTGTGTCAATGTGCTTGCTTCGCTATGAGGATACAGGTCAAGCATCCTATCTGCAGAGTGCTAGAGAGTTTGTAAGCCTGTGGATGGATTCGAGTTTTTTCTCTCCCGATGACGATCAAAAGTATGCTTGGTATGACCATGGAACGGCGGAGCGATCGCTGGTCCTTTTGGTGATTCTTCAGATTGGTTTGAAGTTGGGTTTCGATACTCGTTTTAACTCACGAGTTGCCTATGCTCTTTTCAAGCATGCGAAGCTCTTATATTCAGAGGCATTCTATGCCTCTCATCAAATTGAGCGTTACCATAATCACGCTTGGTTTCAAGATATTGCCCTTATCGCAGTGGCTATTTCTCTTAAACACTTGGAAATATCGGATTTATGGCTGTCCCAAGGGCTTGAGCGTCTGAAGGATCAATTAGCTCATCTGATTCACCGTGAGTCAGACTATGCAGTTTTCGTTGAGAACTCGATCGGTTATCACCAAGGCGTTCAGCGGCTGGTAGGTTTCGCTGGGCAACTGGAGTCACTGGCAGGGCGTGGCTCCGGAATTTCAAATATTGCCGACGAACTGGATGCTTGGTCCAAAGACTTCAGATACCCGGATGGACGTTATCCTGCTCAGGGCGACACGTTTCGTCGAGCTAATCCAGCGTCCCGGCAGGAGCTTGAACAGCCGGAATCCTGGCCGAAACAGGCTATCAAACTACCCCAGGCGGGATATGCGGTTCTCAAAGGCGGGAGTATCCAGACGCCGTGGATGTTTGGCTTGCTAGCCACCAATCGAAACAGCACGCATAAGCATGAAGACGATCTATCGTTTTTCCTATGGCTTGATGGCGTGGAGTGGCTGGTCGACCCATCTTTCATGTCGCATGAGTACAAGGATGACATCCCGGCATACCTGCGTAGTGCCAGGGCGCATAACATGTTGCATGTGGAGGGCGCTGAGTACAGCTATCAACCCGATCCCGATCGCGTAGTGATGAATATCGCGGAGTCGAGTGAAGAGGGACTGGCCCTGTCTATAGAGGGTCATAATAGATCGTGCTCAGGATACGAGATCGTGCGTCGTCTTGTTTGTACCGAGGCTCATGGATTGCCCAAAATAATCTGCGCGGACAGTTTCTTGGAACTTCCCGCCACGAATGAAGGTCGAGCACCTGAGAAAGAGCCTATGGGCATTCTGACCTTCCATTTCGGTGATGGTGTCCGGATAAGCTCCACGAAAAAACAGGGC
>VFQP010005372.1_pt1 | contig 11242 bp, 12 predicted proteins | sample 3512351 | NCBI WGS metagenome assembly VFQP01 (sample SAMN10412372, study PRJNA504923) | tailings metagenome | isolation source: Relicate 1 Philex TSF1 revegetated site | place: Philippines: Tuba, Benguet | collected 2017-08-29
CACTTGATCTTAGCCAGAAGGCCGAGAAAGGTTGCCTGACCAGGGGCCGGGCGCAGAGGGTGGTGGCGCCCGGAGCGCACACAGCGGCGGACCCGCGATGGTGGGTGGTAGAGGCGCGCCAGGAGCCCATGGGCCATCAGGCGAGCGGAAATGCATGTAGATGAGCGCACGAAGCGTGCGGCAGCCTTCCAAGCGCGCGAGGGTGGCCGATCGCCTTGCTCGGGCACAAGCGCAAAGCCCGGAGCCCATGTGCCGTGCAGCGAAGGCTGCAGCACTCCCACGCGTCGCGCACCACACCCGAGACGAGATGGCGATGACGATGAGCAAGACCGCTGCCCGCGTGGCCTCCCGCTCCCAGGTGAGCTTCCTCCCAGCGAGCTCCTCTGAGCCAACGCCTGCACCAGGTCCCCAGGCGCCCCCGTCACGCGTGCCAAAGACTGCCGCATTGGCGCACCACCACCTGCGCAGGCCCCTCGCCTGGCTGCCCCCGTGGCCGTGCGCCGCGCGGTCATCACCCGTGCCACCGTGGTGAGCAACCAGTCTCGAGCCGCCAGTCCTGAGCAAAGCGCAGCGGACCTCACGAGCAGGGAGCCAGCGCCCATCAGCGCAGCAAGCACGATGGCGTGCACATCCTTGCAGCGGTGAGCGGCCTCTTGCTGCTGGCCGCGAGCCTGCTGGCTGGAGCAACACCTGCGCAACTTTGCAGGACAAGGAGAAGGTGCTGGCCGACGTGCGCACCATCATCTCGCAGCAGCTGGGCACGGACCTCGACAAGGTGAGGCGCGCTCGCTGGCGTTCATCGGCAGACAGGCTCCTCATCCTGAGCTTGGGGCGCAGAGCTGCTCCCGGCGCAGAAAGCGCTCACGCGTCCGCGACACCATCTGAATGGACTGCTGCTGCGCAGGTCGCCGCCGACAGCAAGTTCGCTGACCTGGGCGCCGACTCGCTCGACACGGTGCGCGCCGCGTGCGGCTTGCGGTGCGGGCGTTAAGCGAGCTCAGGACCTCGCCACCAACGCGCACAAGCTGCTGGACACTCCTGCAGGTGGAGATCATGATGGCGCTGGAGGAGAAGTTCGAGATCCAGCTCGACGAGGAGGGTGAGCTGCGTGGCGGGGGGGAAAGGCGCCCGAGCGTCGTGCCGCGGCGGGGGCTGTTGCGCGGGCGGGCTCTGTGCAGCGCAGGGACCTGTGTGTGCACACCTGTGGTGATGGACGCTAGCGCACGTGGCAGAGCTGCTCTCTGGCCCTGCGGCGCACCACCCCATGTTGACCTGCGCTGCCCACACGCGCCCACCTGCGCCTGCGCAGGCGCGGAGAAGATCTCGACCGTGCAGGAAGCGGCCGACCTCATCGCCGCCCAGGTGGCCGGCAAGTGAGCAGCCACACCCCCTCACCGCAGGAGTAGCGCCTTCCTCCGACCCCTCCACCGCAACCCGCGCTGCACCCACGTCGGAGGCAGCACCCCAGGGCCAGCACCCAAGGACCTCATCCGGGCACAGTCAGCACCAGCACGACGACGACAACGACGACCGCACCGTCTGGCCTTCCGTTCCCGATGCTGCACGCTCTTTGACGGTGCCGTGCATTCCTGTGCAACGGAACGCTCAAGCGGTGGCACGGTGGCAGGGCCTGGGGTGTCCTGCGTCTCGGGTCTTTGTCTCTCTCTCTTGCAGTGGGCGCAGGCCAAGTGGCAGCAGCGTGGCAGCGTGGCGGCCTCACTCAAAACTGACTCGCAGCAGCTCGCAGCAGCGGAATGTGGTGATGTTGTACAACAAAACGAAAGGTGGCGGAACGGGAAAAAGGCTGAGGGGTCCTGGGCCCTCAAACACCAAGCCTGACCCACCAACAGCACCTCAGACGGACGGCGCGACGGCGGGCTCGGGCACGGGCGCCGTGGCCGTCGCCACGACGTCCACCGCCGCCGCCATGAGCGCCTCGGCGGAGGGGTAGAGCATGCCGATGGGCAGGGCGGGGTGCGCCCCCAGCGCGGCCCGCAGCGCCGCCTCGAGCTTCTCCTTGTTGGAGCCCGTCTGCGCCAGCACCACCTGCACGCGCGCGCGGGCAACGCGTCGTGCCCCCTTCGCTCAGCACCCGCAGACGTCGCAGGCTGTTTGTCGGTGCAGGGCTCTACACGCGCCCACCTCGCCGTCCTTGACCATGATGAAGGCGGGCGTGGACCGGATCTTGAGGCGCTTCTTGAAGATGCTCTTGGTCTGCGCAGCGCACACGAGCGAGGGCGCGAGTCAGAGGGGTCGCAGCGTCATTTGCGCTTTGGTCAGCCGTCGCAAGCACGCTCTCGCTCTCCCCATCAGGCAGGCAAGCCCCTCACTCACCTGCTCGTTGGCGTTTCCAAAGATCTTGACCCACGTCGTCTGCAGGCAGCAAACAGCGCACGAGCCTGCTCGCTCAATGCACGCCGTGCGGCGCCCCGTCCCACGCCGCCCTTGCACGCTCCCCACCCCTGCACCAGCACACTCACGCAGTCCTTGTAGGCGGCGGCCAGCTTCTGCGACGGCCGCTGCACCGCCTTGCAGGGCCGGCACCACGTGAGCGCGCAGAAGAGCACCAGCACCTTGCCCTGCGCCTTGCTCTGCGCAATCACCTCGTCCAGCTCCTGCAGCACACACACATTGCAAGTTGGGCAGCCTGAGCTCAGCATGACGATCAGCGAGGCGCGCTGGCCTGGTGGTGGTGCAGCGCTCCCAGCTCCTCCCTAGGCATCTCTCCAGCAGCGCGCGCTCTGTACCTGCTCGCTGAAGATGAGCGCAATGTCGCCCTCGGGCGTGTCGAGCAGCGCCTCGCTGGGCGCCTTGCCCTCCCCGGGCCGCGCGCCCATGTACGACCTGACCGCCTGTGCACACGGGCAGCGGAGCGAGGCCACGTGGCGGTCCAGCACCACGTCACCATGCACGGCACGTGGCGGCGGCCCCATTACTTCGTGCGTGCCCCGCCCCACCAACCGCCGCGCACCTGCAGGTCCAGCAGCTTGTCGCGGAACATGAGCAGGAACTCCTCAAACTCAATCTGCCCGCTCTCGTCCTTGTCGTATTGCTGCAGGTGGGAAGGACGGGGAGCACGCGGCGTGGCGCTGAGGGCACATCCCTCGCCCCCCCTGCACACACACCCTGCACACAAGCACGCAGGCGTGTGTGTGTGCGCCCGCCGCTGCCGCACCTGCATGATGTCCACCATGTTCTCGTACGAGATGCTGTTGCCCGTGCTGCGCAGCACCTCGGCCAGCTCCGTGGCACCTGCACGCGCAGCACAGCGCCGAGCCCCAAACACCGTCGCCTGCTCGCCCCCACCCAGCACCCAGCACAGGCAACGCCCCCCCCCCCTTTTCCAAGCAAGCTGGCGTGCGCACCGATGGTGCCGTTGCCGGACGAGTCCACCGCCTTGAAGGCCGCCTCGTACTCGGCCAGCGCGCCCTCCAGCATCAGCCCGTCGTACACAATCTGCTGGAACTCCTCAAAGTCGATGCGCCCGTTGTTGTTGCGGTCGTACTGCGGAGGTGCGGGGGAGAGCGGGTGAGCAAATCGTGTCCGAAGGATCCTCACGCACCCCCTCCTCGCACACACGCGTGGGGCCAAGCGCGCGCGGGCGTGAGACTCTTGCGCACCTTCTCCATGATGCGGTCCAGCTCGTCCTCAGGGAGCCAGTGCTGCGCGGCAAGGGCCAGGCATCGCAGGCACGGCACCGCTGTCACACGCTGAGCACCTCCGCGCGCAGGGCAGCGGAACACGCCCACAAGCGGACGCGCTGGTCACCACCTGCGTGAAGAGCACGGCGGTGCCGCTCTCGGTGCTCTCCAGCAGCTGCCTGAGCTCCTCGCGGTCGATGGAGCCGTCCCTGCGCACGTGACGCGACGCGATCCCGACAGGCTGGCGCTGAGCAAGCCACCGGAGCGCGAGCCGCAGCGCCACAGCGTGCTGGTGGTGCTGCTGGTGCTGCCCGGCCTGCACGCCGCAGCGTGCCAGCGGGCGTAGCAGCTACAATCGCTCGGATTCGAGGCGAGAGATTGAGGAGGTAGGTCTCCGCCTCACCCGTTGATGTCGAACATCTGCGGCAGCGCAGCGCGTGGCACGAGGAGCGAGAGTGAGCTCTGCGCTGGTGTGCGCGTGAGCTAGCTGCTGCTGCTGCTGCGCGAACACCCACCCGCCATCGATTCACGAGCTCGTCCAGCTTGGTCTGGTCCTGCTCCGAGATGACCTCCTCCTCCGTCGCCCTCACGGCCACCGTGCGCGCACGCCGTGCAGCGCCGATCGAGCGCACCAGCGCTGGGGCGTGGGCCACGCGCGAGACGCCCTGGTTCGCGCTCGCCCTGCTCCCAAGACACCGGGCCGGCGCGCCGTTGCTGCTGCGCATCACCGTGCTGCTCGCCATCTCGTGCTGGGTGTGGCGAATACGCACAGCTGACCTGCGACACGAACGCCCCGACACGGGCTTGCACTCCATGTGCTCGATCGCGAACCGCACGCCGCACACACGAGGACGTGGCGCACACTATCGCAGCTGCTCCCCAGTCCCCGCATCAAGGCCTTCTCTTCCTCCTTCTCCTCGCTCGCTCCTGTCTGCGCACTGATGATGGCGGCTCCTCGCGCGGCGCAGCTTGATGGTGCGGGGGCGTGGTCGCCAGCGCGGCATCGTGGTGGCAGCATCGTGGCGGACGGCGAGGGCTGACGATCGTCGACAGCGCCGCCACCCCTTGCTGCACGATCTTGAGCAGCGGCGCGCTGCACCATCCACGCAGCTGCAGCGCTGCAGCAGGCGATCGGGGCTCCTGGAAGCACCCCTCTGCTGCTCCAGCCGCTGGTGCGTACATGCCACGCTCACGCACAAAGGCAGTCGCACACGCTCCTACACACACCGCGGACCTTCCATCCGGCGGCGTGCTCACGTCACGCTCCCGGCCACACAAACCGCGAACAGCACACTCGCGCACCCGCCCCGCATGCGTGCGGTGTGGGTGGTGCGCCGAGCCAGCGGCACGCCACGGATGGGCGTGAGGGGCTCTTGGCGCGCCGCAGGGGGTGGCGCCCCCCTCACGGGGGCGGCCGGCTGTGAGCTCTTCACACGGCACGCGCGCTCGCCGAGCCACCCCCAGTCTGGGTGCGGACATCATGCCTGCGCGCACACACATCCTTCCTGCCCTTGCGCGCTCCCCCCACCCCTGGCCTGGCGTGGCGTGTTATGCCGCCTCCTCATGGAGATTCTGCTGGCTGTCTGCACGTGCAGGCCTCGGTCAACAAGCTGGGGACCTGACGGTGCGCAGCGGCGCTGCTGGGCGCACGCCGGTGTTGACTGTCCGTCTCCTCTCCCGTGGCGTTGCTGCGTCCTGCTCACCACGTTGCAACACCTGCTCCGCCCGCTCTACTTGAAAGCCCTTTAGCAACTCCCAAAATGGCGCGCCGAGTCTACTCGCCCCCCTCCTCCTCCTCACTCGCGAGCAGCACCGCACCAGCGCGCGCCCTCAGCCGTTCCACCAGCGCCCTGAGCGGCCGGCCCCCGCCCCTCAGCCTGCCCTTGTGCAGCGCCAGCACGCAGCGCTCGGCCTCGTCCAGCTCCCAGGCCGCCAGGTGCGGCACGGCGCGCCCCAGCATGGCCACGAGCGCCGACGTGGTGGGCCGCCCCACCAGGCGCAGCTGCTGGCCCTGGCCCAGCAGCGTGGCCAGGGACCAAACCAGCTGCAGCACGGCGTCCACGTGAGGCGGGCGCCCGCCCCGCTCGCTCTCCTGGTCGGCCGCGCTGCCCTCTGGCCCTGAGAGGGACGCCGCCTCGGCGGCGGATGCAGGCACGTCCGCGCCGTGCCTCTCCACCTGTGCGGCAGGGGGCAGAGGAGAGCACCCGCTGCAGGGTGAGCCACACGCCGTGCACTGCAAGGCGAGCGGGGCGTTCCGCGCCGCACCTGTCGCAGCATGAGGTCGCGCCAGGCGCGCCAAGGCCGCACCCGCAGCAGCGCGGCGCTGTGCACCGCCTGCGCCAGCGCCGGCAGCGGCAGCACCGGCAGGTGCCCCTGCAGGCGCTCCAGCACGCCCTGCTCCCACCCTGGCCCAGGCGTGCTGCCGCCGGCCGGGTCAGGAGCTGCGCCTGGCATGTCGGGCTTGCCACCACCAACCAACGCGCTGGCTGCCGTGGCGCTCTCTTCGCCCTGCCGCTGTCCTGCATCAACCGAGGGCGCCCGCTGCTGCTCCCCAGACAGCATGAGCGTGGACCACAGCAGGGGCGCCAGCACGCCGGCCCCGCACAGCCGCACGCTCGCGGGGTCACGCAGCACCGCCCACGCCTGCACGCGCGTCGCGACCCACACCACGCACACCATGCTCATCATTCGACGCCGCAGGCGCTGGCCGGGCCAGACCGAACCCCAGCATCTCACCACGTGCACGAGGGCGTGGACGCCGCCGGCCGCGCCTGCGCTGCGTGGACCCCTCCCAAGCAGCACGCCGCGCACGGCCCCGCCGCCCTGCAGCCAGTTGACGCCGCGGCGCCGCGCCAGACGCACGCCCAGCCACGCCACCGCCTGCGCCGCCTGCGCCAGCGCCTCCAGCGCAGCCACCTGCTGCTCCTGCCCGGTAGCAGGCGCCTGCCGCTGCCGCTGCTGCTGCTGCGTCGCACCAGGCGCCCGCGCCGGCCCGCTGCCGCTGCCCCGCTGCGCCGGACCGCGTTCGGGGGGCGCGGAGCAAAGCGCTGGCGAGAGGCGCGCCGCCAGCGCCGCGCACACGTCGCCGCACCAGGCCAGCAGCAGGCGGAGCTGCCCCTCCTCCTGTTCCTGCTCACCGCCGCTGCGCCCCGCCGTGACGAAAGCGAGCTCCAGCGCGCAGCCGGCCTGCAGCAGCGCCGCCAGCTGCGCGGCGTTGAGCGCCGCCAGGTGCAGGCGGCTGCAGGACAGCAGCCGCTGCGCGCACCGGCGCAGCTCCACCGCCGGGTCCACCACACCCAGCGCTGCACGTGCCGCGCCGCCGCCCCCTGGCTCGCCGCCTCGGCCCGCTGCCGCACGCCGAGGCTGCGCCGCAGGTCCAGCCGCCGTCGTCGACGCCGTCAGCGCGGCGCTAGGTGGCTGGGCAGGCGCAGATCGCCCTGCGCCAGAAGCCCCTGACGGAGCCGCCAGAAGCGCCGCCATGAGCGGGTCACAGACTGGCGGAGGGGCGGGTGCGCGCTGCGGCTGCCACGCTGGGGGGGCGGATGTCGTCGCCCCCGTCGCCGGACCGCGCTGCAGCAGCAGCAGCACGGCTGCGTTGGTGGGCAGCGGTGGGGGCGCGGAGGGGGCGGTGCAGCGCGGAGAGCCTTGGGCGGCGTGGGCAGGCGTGCTGGCCACGCCGTGGGCAGCCGGGGGACGCGCGGCGAGGGAGTCGATACCGCCGCCGCTGCCGGCTTCAGGGCTTGGTGGTGGAGGGGCGCTCGCTAGCGCTTGCAGGGCCGCCGCCAGCGCCACCACGGCGCGCGCCGGCGCCTCCAAACGCTTGGTCGCCGCTGCGGCCGCCCCGCCCCCGCCCTCTGCCGCTGCGAGCGCAGCAGGGGCCGGCGTGAGGCGGCCGTCCTGCTGCCTGGCCCGCGCTGACGCGCTGCGCTCGGGCTGCTCTTGCCGTTGCTGGGGGACGGGAGGCGGCGGCGGCGGGGCTGGCGCGGGGCCAGAGTGGGTGGGGGAAGGGGCCAGCAGCTGCCGCGCGCTGTCCTCCGCCTCTGCCAGCCTCCCGGCGGTGCTGCGCAGCACGGCGCACAGCACGGGCGGCGGCGGCCGCCACCCCAGGCGGGCCCAGGCCGCCAGCAGCTGCGACAGCGGCCTCAGGCCCAGGGGCTCCTCGGCCACAGCTCCATCCCGCTGCTGCGCCCCCTCCTGCACTTGCTCCTCCTCCAGGACGCGCCCCGTGGGGCCCTTGGGGCCAGCAGCGCTCCGCTGCACCTGCCCCGCGTGCGGCTGCTTTGCTGCTGCGCTGGCGCCAGGGGCAGAGGTGAACAGTGGAGCGTGGGCCAGCTCGGCGAGGCGCCTGTCCAGCGACGACAGCAGCGTCGCCTCGTAGGCGCCAAGCCCCGCCATGCAGTGCACCGCCTGCACATGCTGCTCCAGCGTGAGCGATGCGGCGGCCGCGCCTGGCGCGCCGGACGCGTGGTGGCCCAGCGCAGCAGCGGCCAGCCACCGGCCAGCGCCTGCCACCTGGCGTGCGAGCACGTGCCGCGGCTGCCGTGGCGTCGTGGCCGGCGGGGTGGCGGGGTGGGCGGGGCGGCGGCGGGCAGCGGCGTTGGCGTGCTGCTGCCACAGCGCGTGCAGCTTGGAGAGCTGCGCCAGCGCCGCCTCGTGATGCTGTGGCGAGGCGTGCTGCTGCTGCTGCTGCTGCTGCTGCTCGTGCTGCACTTGTGCCAGCAGCTCCTCCAGCGCCGCGCCGCTGTCTGTTTGGGCAGCGGCAGCCTTTGAAGGCGCCTTGACGCTGCTGCTGAGGCTGCTGCTGCTGAGGCTGCGTCTTGCTGCAGTCGACTGCTCGCCGCTGGAGGTGCTCCTGGCCCCGGGCCTCGTGCTGCTTCTGCCGCCGCCACCCCGCGGCGGCCCTTCGTGGGCGTGCGCTGCCGCCAGCTGCCGATGCGGCCAGCATGGTGGGCTGGGGTGGTGCGCCCACCCACACGGAGCGGACGCACGCATGATGCGTGTTCTGCGCCGTGCGCGCTGGGTGGGCATGTCGGGGCTGGCAGCCCTCGGGGCCGGTGCGCGTGCATAGCGCAGGCAGAGGTGCTGCAGGAGGAGGTGCACGGGCGCTCATGGAGCAGCGGATTGGATGCTGTCGTGGACCCAGCAGCGCAGGATGACAATTGCCCAGCAGCCTTGAGGCATCGGAGATCGATGGCAGCGCGCGGCTTGTTCGCGCAGGGCGCTTCTCCAAAGGCGGGAGGAGCGTCTGGGCGTTGCGGCGCCCAGCTGCCCGCGTTCGCCTTCTTCTTCACCGTGGTGATCGCGACCGTGACGCTCGTGGAAGGTACAATTGTCGGCTTCTACTTGTGACCAGGAGGCGCAGAGATGGGTGCAGCGGTGGCGCACGGCAGCACCAACATCTCCTGGCACGCCCAATTGGAAGCGTCGGGGGCCCTCTGCAGAGTTCTGGGCACCGCCACGACCCAGCTGTCCTCGCATGCGCGCGGCGCCGGCACGCCGGCAAGAAGGCACCTGGCGTGGGCTGCGCACACCGTGCCCCTGTGTCTCGCAGTGCATCGGAGCCACGGTGATGCACACGTGGAGTCCCGCCGCGGCGCCGCCGCCTCGGAAGCCGCCGCCACCTCGCTGGGCCAGGGCGGCCTGCGCCGCGCCTCCAAGTCCCGCCTCGAGATCGAGACGCAGGCCGCGCTGCACCCCGAGCGCGCCACCATGGCCACGGCAGGCTCTTCAAGCCTCAGCAGCGGCGCCGACCTCGGCGCACAGCGCGCCGTGGACGCCTCCTCCTCCTCCTCCTCCTCCTCCTCCTCCTCGTCAACAGCAGCAGCCTCCGCAGGGGACGGCAGTAGCAAGGCGAGCGGCGGCACCAAGCTGTCTGGGCTGACGTCTTCGGGGTCGCACGCGCACGGGGCGGGCAAGCGCAAGCGCAAGAGCATCAGCGCCAAGCTGAGCAAGGCTGTGGCCGACATGCTGGAGCAGGACGAGCACGCCGACCCCGTGTGCAGGATGGAGGAGCATTCGAACTACATGGGGGAGGTGGTGGTCAAGTGGGGGCACCTCCACCTGGTGGTGAGTTTTGGCGTCGCGGGGTCGCCGGCAGTGCGTTCAGTCATGCTTGTCTCAAAGGGGGGCCCCCCTGGCGTGGCACCCTCTCCCGCGGGGACGGCGTCGTGCGTACCTTGCGCAAGCAGCGCTGCTCGCCCTCGCCGAGGGAATGGCCCTGTGCGCCGCTGGCCCTTGCGCCGAGCGCTGCGTGGCCGCGCGCTGCGTGCGGCGCGTGGAATCCACGACTGGCCGCAGGACTCTGCGGGCGAGTGCTGCTCGGCGTGCATGATGGACCCGCAGTGCAACGTGTGGGTGTGGTGCGCCAACCCCATGGGCTGCGGCTCGGGCCGCGCCTTCCGCGAGTGCTGGCTCAAGCACGCCTCCATCAAGGCCGTACGCGACTCGGTCGGCACCTCCAGCCCCGGTGCGCGCCTGGCGTACGACGCCCATCCGCCCGGGCACCGTGGAGCGGGGGCAGAGCAGGTGTCCCGCCGCAGCGCGCGCCGTTTGCGCTTGAGCTTCATGTCTGGTGCGGGCCACCTCTGGCGAGCAGATGATGCCGCAAGTCGCACCTTGTGCGCGTGCGCGTGTGCGGGCGGGCGCGCAGACATTCCGTGGGTGAGCGGAACGCTGGTGGACCCAGAGGAGCTGCAGCAGACGGACAGCGTGGAGAGCCAGAGGCTCAAGAAGCTCAGGGACGACAAGAGCACGCCGCTGGTGAGGGCGGTCCCAGGAGCGCCACTTGACTGAGCACTGGGCGTGAACGCCGCAAGGCTCCCAGGGCCTTGGTGCACACGGCAGGCGCCGCCGCTGCCGTGTGCGCGGGCTGCTGACGCGGCGGGGCGCTCGCGCTGACGGTCTGCCCGCGGAGCGCTGCTTGCCAGGTCTTGCTGAGCTCTGGTGGTGGTGTTTGGGGGGGGGGGAGGGGGGCGTCGGCGCTGTCCGCGTGTGCAAGTTGCATCCACGGAACGGGCCACGGTCCACCGCCCGCGTCAAGCAGGGAGGATCAGCAGCGAGGCGCTGCCTGCGCGCATGCGCAGGTGTACATGGACGTGACCATCAAGGGCCGGCCGGCGGGGCGCATCGTGGTGGCGCTCTTGTACAAGGCGAGCCCCCTGGCGGCGGAGAACTTCAGGTGCGCTGCGCCGCACGTCAGCAGTCAGTCATGGGGACCCTCTCCTACGCCCATGGTGGCGCTCCCCACCGTGCCAGGCGCAGAGCAAAGACAGCCGCTCGTGAGGCCGTGCCCGTGGTTGCGCCGGAGGCGGGCGCCACCCCTGGCCGTGTCGTGCGCCTGGGCAAAGCGGGGGGGGGGGGGGGGGGGGCGCAGCGAGCGTCCGGGCCTGAGCGCCCGCCTGCCCGTGTGCGCGGCGTGTGCTTGCCGCAGGCAGCTGTGCACCGGCGAGAAGGGGCAAGTGCCGGCGGGGCACACGGGCGCCGGCGGACTGTACACGTTCAAGGTAACGAGAGACAAGAGAGATATGCTTGCAAGGGGCTACAAACCACGAGGAGCGCTCGCAGGAGGCATGCAAACCGCCCGGGGGGGGGGGGGGGGGGGG
>VFQP010005373.1_pt1 | contig 11241 bp, 13 predicted proteins | sample 3512351 | NCBI WGS metagenome assembly VFQP01 (sample SAMN10412372, study PRJNA504923) | tailings metagenome | isolation source: Relicate 1 Philex TSF1 revegetated site | place: Philippines: Tuba, Benguet | collected 2017-08-29
CCCAGCAGCGCCGGCACCAGCGCGCTGTCCCGCCACGTGCACCGCGCCTGCGGGCGACAGAGGCGCGGCGGCGCTCTCGGGATGAGGCTCAGGCTGGCGGAGAGGGCGTCTGCCAGCGTGCGAAGCGGGAGGGGCGAGCAGGGCGGCTCAGAGCGAGGCGCGCGCACCTGGAGCTTGGGGTTGACAAACCCACGAGTAAAGTTGAGCGCCACCTGGCCCAGCACGAGCCAGCACACGCCTGCATGTGCACGTGGGGAAGAACGCCGCCCAGACACGCGCATGACGCCCGCACAGCGGCGCTCCTCGCCAGGGAGCCACCTCGACGCGCACGGTGAGCCCGCTTCATCTCTCCTTGCCACAGGTGGCTGTACTAGATGTAGAGAGCTCGACGAGCAGCATGCAGCACACACAGAGCGACCTCTCCCCGGCCACGAGCGGCCCCGGCCAGCCGGTCGCACGTCGCAGCGCGCACCCGTGATGACGTTGACTGGCGTGGTGGCGAGGCGGTGCAGCGCCCAGACGGCGAGCAGGCCGCCCACCAGCCAGACGGCGCTGCGCACCTTGTTCTCCCTGCGCGCGAGCGCCCACCCGCCACGCGCACACATCGCGTCGTCAGGGGCCGTCAGCAGCGGGTGGGTGTGCAACCGAGGTGCGAACACGCACGCCGCCGCCGCCACCGCAGCGGAGAGCCGCAAAGCATCTGGCACGCAGGCCTGCGTGCCAACCCTAGGGTTAGAATCAGGCCCTCAACCGCTCACCAGAGCAGCGTCTCCATCATGAAGCCCTCGTAGTCGAGCGGGCCGTCCACGTCCTCGTCGCTGCTGGCGCCGGCGTGGCCGCCGCCCACGCCGGCCAGGGCGCTGCTGGCCGCGCTGAACGCGGGCGCCGCCGCCGCCGCCGCCGGGGTGAACGCCATGGCGGTGGACTCGGAGACGGCGGGGCCCGGGGTGGCGGGCGTGTCGGGCAGCGTGAAGTCTGGGGCGGGTACGTCCTCGGGCGCCGGCGTGGTGGGCTTGGTGGCGCCTTCGAAGCTGAGCTGCGGCAGCGAGGCGCGAGAACGGCACGGTGTTTGCGACTCGTGTCGGCGAGGGAGGGTGGCGAGAATCGAGAGAGGAGCACTCACCATCTTGGCGGCGGCGTCAAGAGGTGCCGGCGATCCGAACGCGAGGTCCTGGAAGAAGGCTGGTGCGGTTGGCGCCGGCGACTGCGCGCACGTGCGAATCAAACCGGGTGCAGATTTTTCGGTCAGGTGCGCCCGCTCCGTCCCCCTGATCAGCTGCCACCTGCCACAGGTGATAAGCTGCTTGCTGCTGCGTGCCTTTCGCGTGCAGCAGAGAGCTCTCTGCAGCAAGGGGGTTGTGTCCGCTGCTGCCCGAGGTGCCTACCTGCACCTCGGCGAACGCCTTGTCGATCGCAGCGGCCGTCTGCTTGCTCGCTGCCGAGGACTGTGCTGTCACCGTGGTGGTGGCGTGCCCTGGCAGCAGCAGATCGTCGACGATCGTGGACGCCATCGGTGCGCGCGCGCTCGTCTGGGCTGCGCCTGAGCAGCTCCTCTGTTGATCTGCAAGCTGCAAGCTGCTGGAGTGCTTGCTGCTTGCTGGAATGCTTGTTGCTGCCCTTCCTCCTTCTGCTCCTTCCGTTCTTGCTTACCCTGGGCAAACCCTCGGTCGTCAGCATCGCAACAAACCACAAGCGGCCACACACGCACACAGCACGCTTGCGCTTGGTGCACGCACGCACGCGCGCCCCTTGCCAAGACCCAAGGGGCCCGGTGAGGCTTCACCACGCGGCGCCCTCGGGCCAGGGCCCCTGGAACTCGGTCTTCTCTTTGGCGCGCCGCACCTTGTCCGACAGCTCGCCAGACAGCTCGTGCTTGTACCACTGAAGCTGCAGGTTGCGCCACTTGTCCTTGAGGTCCACCTGCACAGGGGAAAACCGCACGCACCGATACGCCACCCTTGCCCTCCTCGCCATCCACCACGTCCCGCCCCTTGACCCTTCCCAAGCAAGCCGAAGCCGCCGCCAGACCCCCCCCAGAAAGAGAGCTTGTGTGCGCCTCTCACGTTGGACCGGCGGGACAGCGTCTCGCCGGCGTTCTTCTTGATGGTCGCCCACGCCGTCTCGCGGTCCTTCTCCTGGAGAGCCAGCAGCCCGTCCAGGATGGCGTGGATCTGCACCCCATGCACCAACAATCACCTCGCACGCCCTCCGTCGCACCACCATCGCAGCGTCGCACGCGTGTGCACGCATTGGCGGCGTTGCGCCCACCACAACCAGCGACGAAAAGCAACCCTCACGCACCTCGGCCTCGGTGTACTTGACGCGCGGCCGCCGCGCCGCGTGCCGCCGCCCCGCCAGCGCGCCCGCCCGCACCGCGATTAGCAGCGCCGCCGCCTCCTCGTCCGCCTCGGCGTCCTCGCCCTCCTCGCCCGCCACCAGCCCCTCGCCTGCCTCGCCGCCGCTGCCAATCGCGCCCTCCAGCAGCGCAGCCACGCCGGACAGCCGAGAAGGCTTGCGCCGCTTGCGAGCCGCCGCCGCCGCCGCCGCCGGCGCCTCCACCGCCGCCGGCTCATCGTCCTCCGTCGCCTCCTCGTCCACCTCCTCCTCGGCGGCGTGCCCGTTGCCATCTGTGCCGGGCTCCTGCTTGACCGCAGGGAGCCGCCGGCCGGCGCGCCGGCTGGCGGGCCGCTTGCGCCCCGCCGCCGCCGCCGCCGCCGCGCCGCCCTCCTCATCGCCGCCGTCGGCGTCCTCCACGGGGTCCTCCTCCTCGTCTTCGCCTGCCGCCGCCGCGTCGCCTGCGCCTTGCGGCACTGTCGCCGCCGCCAGCCTGCTGCTCCCGCGCCGGCGCTTGGCCGCTGCCAGCCCCGTCGCCGCCGCCGCCGCCGCCGCCGGCGCAGCCGCGCCCTCGCCCGCGCGCTGCGGCGCTGGCAGCGCCGGCAGCGCGCCGGCGGCGTCGCCGCCCGCCACGCCCGCCGCCGCCGCCGCCGCCGCCTCCATCACTGCCACCATCTCTGCGCTCAGGTTCGCCGCCAGCACCTCACCCAGCAGGCCCGCCACCCCGCCGACGCCGCCGACGCCGTTGCCCTCGCCGCCCGCGCCCTCTGCCGCCAGCAGCACCGCCGCCGGCGCGGTGGGCGGCGACGCCCCCGGCGCCTCCTTGGCCGCCGTGATGCGGCGGCTGGCGGCGGCCACCAGCCCCGCCGGCGCCACCGGCGTCCCCCCAGGAGCCGCGCCGCCGTCCGCGCCCTCGGCGGGCGCCGCCGCCTGGGCGTCCACAGGCGCCGCCGCTTGGGCGCCCCCGGGCAGCTTGCTCAGCAGGTCCTGCACCGCCTCCTGATATCACGTGATTGCCAGTGCCCCAGGCCATGCAGCCGAGGACGCACGCGAAGCCACGTCAGCGCGCCCCACGATTCAAAACACCAAAGGGAGGAGAAAGGAAAGGAAAGGAAAGGAAAGGGAAGGCGCGCACCTGCACGGCGCCAATGAGCAGCTGCGCGTCCGCCGCGGGCGGCGCCGCGACGGCGGCGGCTGCGGGGGCGCGCGCGCGCGCCCTGGCGCCGCCGCGCGCGGCGGCCCTGCCCCCGCCGCCCGGCGGCGCGTCCGAGTCCGAGGCGGCGCGCTCGGCCTGCGCCTGCGCCTCAAAGGCGTCGAGCGCGGCGGCCGCCTGCCCCGCCGCCTGCGCCTTTGCCGTCAGCTTGCGCCGCCGGCCCGACGAGGTGGTCAGCGTGCCCGTCAGCGCTTTGGTCAGCATGGGCACGTCCTGGCCCTGCAGGCAGCGAGCGCGTGGCGTTTGGTGTCGTTGCTGTGGCGCTTTGTGGTTCGTCGCCACCCAGGCAATAAAGCTTCAGGTAGCAGCGGAGGAAAGGAAGGGAAAGCAAAGCGCACCGCGTCGGGCGCGGCGTGGTCGCCCTCGCTCTCTGACGCCGGCGCCGGCCCCTCGGACGTGGTGGTCGACGCGCCCTCCTTGCCCCCCTCCCCGCCACCGCCGCCGCCGCCGCCGCCGCCGCCAGCGGCGCTCTCCTTGGGCTCCCGGGGCTCCTTGGCCGCGCCGCCGCCGCCTCCTCCGCCCGGCGCGCGCGAGGGCGACGTGAGCCGCGGCGTGATGCCCATGGCCGCCACCTTTGCAAGCGCGTTCTGCACGGGGCTGCGGGTGGGCATCGCCGAGGAGGCCGCCGCCTGCAGCAGCTGCTGCAGCTGCTGCTGCTGCTGCTGCGCGGTGGCGGCCAACGTCATGGAGGAGCCGGGCGGCGGCGGCAGGCCCTTGGACAGCGAGCGGGCCAGCGTGGCGGCCACGTTGGCCGACGCCGAGGGGCGCACGGTGGCCGAGGGCCGCACGCTCGACGTGCGCACTTGGGGGTTCTTGATGGACTCGGCCGTGTAGCCGCACGCCGTGAAGATGGTGCCCGGGCCGTGCGGCTGCACGCACGCGTGCGGGTTCGTCAGGGCGCCGCGGCCGTGCGTGAGAAGAGGGACGGCTGGGCGGGAGGAGAGGCGGGGGGCCGTGTGTGTGGGTGGGTGGAGGCAAAGCGCGTGCACAAGGGGGGGGGGGGAGGAGCGCTCACCGAGACTTGCATCCAGAGGTGGATGGGCCGCGTGGGCACGTGTCCCGACTCGACCACCACGAGGCCGTCCTGCAGCAGTAGCGCCTCGTCCTCCTCGTCCTCCTCGCCGCGCCCCCGCAGGCCCGCCAGCGGCGCCACGCTCGTGGTGCTCAGGCTGCTGATGAGCTCCGACTCGCGCACGCGCACGCGCGTCACGTTGGAGCGCTTGCCGGCGCGCACCTGCGCCAGACGACCGAGGGGCGGCAGGGGGCGGCAGGGTGCAGGGGGAAGGGCTGCGTTGCACTTGTGCAGGTGCACCGTGCGGGCCTCTCCAGCTGCTCCCTCCCCAGGGGCAAGGAGCCCCTCAGTGCCATGACCGTGAGGAGTGTCCCGCCGTGCCGCCGCACGGGGCCATCGCAGCGATGCCAGGGCACTGAAACCCGACGGCGGCGCTGCGCTCCCTTCCGCAAGTAAGCGCGAGCCCCAGCCGTGCGACCCTGTGCCCGTGAGGCCTTTCCCTCAGCAAAACAGCGCAGCAGGAGCGCGCCACCAGGAGCCTGCAAAGGAAAATCCACGCACCTGGCGAAAGATGGCCTTGGGCACAAAGGTGCCCTTGGCCTTGACGGTCGCCATGGCCATCACGTCGCCTGCAGGCAGCGTGCACCATCATCATCACCACCGGCAACACTGCGGTGCGGCCGCGCTGTCTCGGGGTCATCGTGCTTCTGCACGCCGTGAGCGGGCCGGCGCGCACCGGCGGTAAAGGTGTCGGGGATCTCATAGAGCGCAGGCTTGGCGTCCCAGGCGGCGCCCACTAGCCCAGGCGCGGGCAGGTCCGCCAGGTGGATGGCGACGTGCAGCGTCTTGCTGGTCTTGGGGACGGCGAGTTGCGCCTGCTGCACGGCCCGCTGGAACAGGGCTGCGTACTGGTCGAGGCAGTCCAGCGAGGCCAGGTGCGCGCCGCCGCCGGACCTCTTCTCCTCCTTGGGCGCGTGGGCGCGCGCTGCCGGGGCCGCCGCTGCTGCGGGCAAGGCCACCCAGGGCAAGGGGGTGGGGTTGGCCCGACTTGCCCGAGCCTCGCTTGACCGCAGCCAAGCGTGCACGCCTCACCTGCGCCAGCGCCCGCGCCTGATCCCTTGGGCTCCTCGGTGCCGGTGGCCACGCGCAGCTCCTCGGCCGGCTTGCCCCTGCGCGGCCGCTTGGTTGCAGGTGCTTCTGTGGGCTCGCCACCGGCAGCCTCCGCGGCGACGGGCTCCACAGCAGCGGCCGCCACAGCAGCGGCGTCCTCTGCGCCCTCCGCTGTCGCGTGCTCTGGCGCAGGAGGCGGAGGCCCTCCGCCGCTTGGGCGCGGCACCCCAAGCAGCGAGGCCAGGACGTTCATCGTGCGCAGAGCCGAGCCGCCGGATGAGCTGCTCCTTTGGCCAGGGCTCGGTACAAGCGCGTGTGCGTGCGCTCGCTCCCTGAGCTCTGCTGCGCGGCTGGTGGCTGGGCCACCAGACCTAGAGGAGGGGCCACCAACCCGCGCTCGAGCCGGCGGGCAGGGTCTCAGCTGGTTGCACATTCGCCACAGCATCAGCATCATGACAGTGGCCCGCTGCCGGGCAGGGGCAGCTTGCCGCACCCGCGCACGACCTGCACTCCCGCCACCATCCCCTCGCCCAGCCGCGCCACCTCGGCCAGCACGCGCGCCACGTCCGGCACGCAGCCAGCCCCCGCCAGCTTGGCGCTGCCGTTGCCCGGTCCAGCAGGGGCCAGGCACGTCGCGATGCAGGGCAGGCTGGTGTGCGCCGTGTGCGCCTGCGGACACGAGGGGCGACGCGGTCTTGACTGTGTGCCAACCTTGCGGGGCCCTGATCACCAGCTGCAGCAGTGACCCATCCGCGCGTGCGCACCTTGGCCTCTGCCGGCACAAAGGCCGCCGGCGCCCACTTGATCCCCAGCAGCCGCCCTCCGCTGGCGTCCGAAGACAGCGTGGCCAGCAGCGGCAGCTGCAGCACCTGCTGCTGCTGCTGCTGCTGCTGCGAGTCATGCGCCTGCACCACCTGGGCGCCGTTGGCCTGCGCAGCGGGCCCACCGGCGCCGCCTACCGAAGAGGCCGCCGCCGTGTTGGCGCCCCCGGTGACGTGGCGCTGCACCGAGGAGAGCAGCAGGTGCACCGGCTCCAGGCCCACCAGCAGCTCCTCCCTCAGGGCAGCAGGCCCACGGCCCGCCACCGCCTGTGCACAACGAAGAGCAAAGCAACGGCCCAGAGCCCTTCAGCCACAACATCCGCTCGCCGTCGAGCGCCACAACAGGCCCTCCAGAGTGCCGCTGCGCTGGCCGCCTCCAAGCACCTTTCAGGCAGCCGGGTGATGCACGCTCTGGCCTGGGCTGCTGCCTGATCTTTACCGCTCCTGATCGCTGCTGCTGACGCGCGCCGTGGCCCGCTCCGCCGATGCACAAGATGCACACCCGCACCTTGGCCGGAAAGGCGTCGAGAAACGCCCGCGCCCGCTTGGCCGGCGGCGGCAGCCCCCCCGCGGCGCGCCGCCGGCCGCCGCGACCCAGCAGCGCCGCCAGGCTGTCGCCGTCCTCCCCCCCCCCGCCGCCGCCGCCGCCGCCCTCATGCAGGGCAGAGGCGGCCTGCAGCTCCTCCTCCAGCAGCGGCCCCGTCAGCACGTCGGGCTGCCGCCGCCGCCCGCCGCCGCCGGCGCCCACCAGCCACGCCGGCAGCCCGTGGCCCGACAGCGGCAGCGCCTCGCTCCGCAAGTGTAGCAGCACGTCATAGTGCTGCAGCTGCGGCGTGAAGAGCGCGCCCAGAAGCGCCGCCTCAAACGCCTCTTGCCGCGCGCCGCTGCCGTCCTCCTCGTCGCCCTCGCCGTCGGCACCGTCGTGAGGGGGCGGGGCGGCGGGGCGGGGCAGCCCGTGCTGCAGCAGCTGGGAACAGGCGCGGAAGCACGACGCGGCCAGCGTCGCCATGTGCGCCAGCACCGGCGGGGTGGGCCGGTCCAGCGTCCTGCGCGGTGCGGTGCAAGCGAGTGTGTGATCATCGCGCCGCGCTGTGTGGACTAGCGCGCAGGCCCCATGCCTCCTCCCCTGAAGCACCTGGCCGAGCAAAAGTCGGTCAGCACGACAGTGTGCGCGTGCGGCAAAGCAGCATGCGAGAATGCCATAGGGAGGGTGGGAGTGGAGGATGTGGATTGAATGTAGCTGCGCAGGCGGGTGCACGCCCGGGGCACGGGATTGCGGCTCCCCCAGGGCGCGCCCCGCCCGGCTCCCCGCCCTTGCGGGCGAAGAGGGTCCCGCAGCAACGGCGCTGTTGCTCTCGTTGGAAGCTAGGGTGCCACTGACGCTTGACACCGCAGCCCTAGTTGGAGCGTTCGTGCACCGTGCATTGTGCTGTTCTCTCTTCCTGGCCCGGACCTCGACCACCCAGCATGCACAGCACAGCAAAAGCGCACCAGTGCGTGGAGCGGAGGTCGCGCGGCGTGACGATGAACAGCGCGGGCATGCTGGCGGCGCCCCCGGCAGCGCGGCTGGCGTTGAAGGCCTCTTGCGCGGCGCGGTGCTGCGCCGCCGTCAGCTGCTGGTCGGGGTCCACCACCAGCGGCCGCGCCGCCCACGGGTGCCGCTGCAGCAGCTGCAGGAAGCGCAGCAAACCTGCGCACACGCACATCCGCGTGCATGCACCCACCCATCAGCCTCTTTGGCCACGCCCGCAGAGGCGACACCTCTGCGCCACAGCCGCTCGGAGGCGCCCGCCCCACTGTTCACGCGCAAAGCCCCGCCCACCTGCCACGCGCGAGCCGGGCGGCCCCAGCGGCCCCGGCGCCGCAAAGGCCGCCGCCACCAGCAGCTCCACCGCCTCGTCCCGCACGTGGTTGCTCAGCAGGTGCGCCGCCACCCAGCGCTTGGCCAGCCGGCACGCCGGCGCGTAGGCCGCGTTGCCGCCCGCCACACGCTGCACGAGCCCGTGGTGCCAGCTGCGCACCAGCGGCAGCGCCTCGGGCGCCGCCTTCAGCAACGCCACCTGAGAATGAGCAAGGACAAAGGCCGGATGTGCGTGAGAAACGCGGGTGCGGCGGCAGCGAGCTGCGCCGCCTGCGTGCGCCCTGGCGCACGTGCGGCGCGAGCCGGCAGCGGCGTGGCGCCCAGGCTGCGACTCTCTACGTCAGAGAGAAGCACAGCGCGCACCTGCGTGGCCGCAGCTGCCAGCGCCGCCTGCGTGGCCGCCACGCCGCCGCCGCCCGGCGCCGCCGCCGCGGCGCCCTGCGGCCCCGCCGCCTGCTGGCCCTGCAGCAGCTGCGCCTGCTGCTGCTGCTGCTGCTGGTGCTGCTCGAGCAGCATGGCCTCGTCGCGCCCGCTGTAGATTTGCAGGCGGAAGGCGAACCCGTCGGCCAGCACGTCCACCGCCTCCTCACTCGCCTGCTCACGCAGCGACAGTGTGTCACGACGCCAGCACACACGCAAGTGAGCCTGGGGGTGGCGACGAAGGGAAGAGGAGCTGTGCGCGTGCACGCCGCGTGTCCTCCAAGGGGCTTTGTGGGGCAAGCACGCGCCTGCGTGGTGAGGCCCAGAGTGGTCTCGACGGCCTTGGCCAGCTGCAGGCCCAGCGCCGCCTTCATCTTGTGGAAGGCCTCGGGCTGCGGCGGCCACCGCCCTGCGTGGCGCCGGGGCAGGCAAGCAACGCGCGTTGTCGCAGCGCCGCAGCGCAACCCCCCCAGCGCGTGGGAGGCAGTGCGGACTGCTCGTCGTGCGTCGTGCCCCAGAAGCGAGGTGGCTCATCGATTGTTCACCATAGCGAGCACGTGGCGCCATGCCCAGTTTGGCGGAGGCGCCCATCTCGGGCTATAAGAAAAGCTTTAATCACCGCCACCTGGCTTCCTGTTTTGCTTGTGCCGTGCCGACCAACGTGCGCGTTCGGGCGGCGAGAGAGTGTGCGACCCAGATGCCCCCAAACGCGTGCTCACCCGAGTTCTCCACCTGCACAAGCAGGTCGACGGGCGCCAGGCACCGCGGCAGCCGCCCCGCCGCCGCCAGCGCCTGGCCCACGGCCGCCGGCGGCACGCCGCCCGCCAGCGGGTGCGGCGCCGGCGGCACCAGCGCCGTGTGCCGGCTCGCCGCCGACAGAGGCACCACCGCCACCACCTACACGCACACACATGACCAGCGGGGACGCCGCAGGTCAGCGCGTCTCGCGGCTTGCAGTTGGGCGGGCCGGCCACAGCCCTAGAAGGGCGCATGCGCCGACCTTGAGCGCCAAGCCCTCGAGGGCGCGCAGCTGCTTGGACAGCTTGTCGGTGGCCAGGTCCAGCAGGCGCTCGGCCGCCACCACCTGCTCGTCCACGTCCGGGTCTCCGCCCTCGCCCCTGCAGCACCGCCGCCACCGCCACCACCACCACCGCATGCTTGGAAACAAGACTACCAAGAAGAAGAGGGGGTGGGGAAGGGGGAAGGGGAACACGGGCGAAGCAAAGAGCAAAGCGCACCTGAGCGCGCCGTCCAGGCAGGCGCCAGAGCTGCGCAGCGTGCCCAGCGCGCCCGCCGGGCGGTGCCGCCGCAGCGCGTACGCCACCGCCTGGTCCGGCACGGCGTGCCGCGCCGCCGCCGAGGCGCGCAACGCGCCCGCCGCCGCCGCCGAGGCGCGCGCCGCCGTGCCGCCGGGGCCCCACACCACGGCCTCGCTGATCTTGCCGTCCTGGAAGCGGCGCAGCTCCGAGGCGGCGCCCCAGAAGGCGCGGAACTTGGAGGCGGCCTCCAGGTCGTCCGCCGCCGGGCCCACGTCCACCAGCCTGCGCGCGCACGACGCCACAGCCGCAACGTGGCGCTCGCTGGCAAGCGAGCATCCTGCCCGTGGCAGCGACAAAGAGCACCGGGGGCCTGCCGTCAGCCTGGCGCGCATTTGTGCTTGCTCGCACCTGAGCGCGAGGGCGGGGTCCAGCCTGGCGCCGACCAGCACTTCGTGAGGCGCCTGCGCGCACACAAGGGAGGGGGCGGCGAGGCGCAGCGCGCGGCGTCGGACCACGCGGCGGGCACGAATGATGATTCCCTTTGCGCAAAAAGAGCAGCGGCGCCTCGCACCTGCACCGGCAGCAGCCCGGCGGCGAGCGCTTGCAGCGGCGCCGGCGGCACGGGCTGGCGCACGGCGTGCACCCACTGCGCGCGGTTGGTGAGCGCCGCGCGGACCAGCGCCTCAACGGCCGCCTCCTGACGCCTGCGCCCGCCACGCCAACCAGCACCACCACGACCACCACGTTCTGGTTGCGGTGGCCAGGACTCAGGAGGAGCGAGGGCGCAGATCGCCAACCGAGCAGAACCTCCTCACCTGCGGATGGGCACGTCGCCCACGCGCGCCCGCGCCCACCACGCCCGCGCGCCGGCGCCCTCCTCCTCCTCGCCGGCGGCGCCGCCCGCCGCCACCGCCGCCGCAGGCAGCTCCGGCAGCAGCTCCACCGCCGCCGCCGCCGCCTGCTGCTGCTTGGCGCCGGCGCCGTTCGCCGCCGCCGCGGGCGCGCCGTCGCCTGCGGGCGCCCGCCGGGCCATGACCTCGCCGTACGTGAGGTCGGGGCGCACGTCGATCGCCCAGAGGTAGTCGTAACGTGTGGCGCAGGTGGACGGGCTCAGCAGCACCTGCACGTGAAAACGCCGGCACGCCACCGCCGCCGCACTCTTTCTCATTCCCATCCTCTCTGGCACCTCAAGGCGATGGGTCAGCAATTGA
>VFQP010005374.1_pt1 | contig 11239 bp, 8 predicted proteins | sample 3512351 | NCBI WGS metagenome assembly VFQP01 (sample SAMN10412372, study PRJNA504923) | tailings metagenome | isolation source: Relicate 1 Philex TSF1 revegetated site | place: Philippines: Tuba, Benguet | collected 2017-08-29
CCGTTCGACTGGCTCGCCGGCGCGATGGGCGCCGCCGCCGGCTGGTTGTTCGAAGCCGTCTGGTCCGTCTTCGACACCACCACCCTCGTCGACGTCACCAGCGACGAGTACGTGGCGGTCTACAACATCCTGTTCGGCATCGCGGTGTTCGTGATGCTGCTGTTCTTCTGCCTCCAACTCATCACCGGACTCATCCGCCGCGACCCCACCGCACTATCCCGCGCAGCACTCGGGTTGGCGAAGTCGGTGCTGGGATCGTTCGTGGTCATCACGCTGACCGCGCTGCTGTTGGAGATAGTCGACCAGCTCTGCATCGGGATCATCCAGGCCGCCGGGGAGACCACCGAGTCGATGGGCGACAAGATCACCCTGCTCGCCGCAGGGCTGGTCGGCATCAACATCGCCGCACCCGGGGTCGGCGCGATCATCACGATCTTCCTCGCCGGCCTGGCCATCAGCGCAGCCGCCATCGTCTGGCTCTCCCTGCTGGTCCGCAAGGCGCTGCTGCTGGTCGCGATCGTGCTCGCCCCGCTGGCGTTCTCCGGGGCGTCGTGGGATGCGACGAAGGGGTGGATCAGCAAATGGGCGATGTTCGTCATCGCCCTGATCGTCTCCAAGCTCGTCCTGGTCGTGATGTTCCTGGTCGCTATCACCCAGGTGTCGGCACCGATCGACGGCGACCTGTCCTCTGTGGCGGACCCGATCGCCGGGATCGTGCTGATGGCGATGGCCGCCTTCGCCCCGTACCTGACCTACAAGTTCCTCAGCTTCGTCGGGTTCGACATGTACCACGCCATCGGCTCCGAACAGGACGCCAAGAGCGCCCTCAACCGCCCCATGCCGACTCCGACCAAGCCGCAAGGCAACGACCCGAAAAAGGTTCTCGATGAAGGCGGCGGCAAGTCCGGCGGAGGAAGCGGAGACGGTGGCGGTGGTGGGAAGAAGCCACCGGAGCCGAAGAACCCCAAGCCGCAGGCATCCAGCGGCACTGCCGGCTCGGCCGGGGCCGGTGGTGGGAAGGCCGCCGCGACCAGCGGCGCCGGCGCCGGGGCAAGCGGTGGAGCAGGCGCCGGCGCCGGTGTTGCGGCGGCGGGTCCCGCCGCTGCGGCCGTGGTCGCGGCGAAGGTCGCCAAGGACGCCGCGACCACCGGCCCCAAGGCCGGCACGGCCCTCGGTGGGCAGGGCGAGGCCGCGGCCGACTCCGCCGGCCAGACCGGCAGCACCCCACCACCGGCCGCGCAGGCGCCCCCGCCGTCAACGCCGGCACCGAAGACACCCTCGCCTGGTCCATCTGCGCCGGAGGTGCGTCCCCCGAAACAGCCTCCGCCGCCTGCCCCCAAGCCCACCGGGAAGGAGTGAACCGCCGTGCCTACCAAACAGAACGAGAGTGCTGTCGCCTCGGCGGAGCTGGTGCCGGTGAAGTTCTCCCGCCTCACCCGCCGCGGGGTGTTGCTGGGGCTGTCCCTGTCGCAGCTCATCACCCTCGCCACCGGCGTCCTGTCCATCGTCGGAGCTCTCTTCGCCGGGGGCGGCGTCCTGCTCGCCTACACCGCTCCCATCTGGGTGATCGCCGCCGCGCTGACGTGGATACCCATCGCCGGCCGGCCCGCGGTCGAATGGCTGCCGGTCGCGTTCTGGTGGCTCTGGCGTTCGACCGGCGGGCAACTCCTGTATCGCCGGCGGGTCGTCACACCCCGCCCTGTGGGCACCCTCGCGCTGCCCGGCGACATGGCGCGACTGCGGGAGTACACCGACCCCGAAACGAACGCGGGGATGATCCACGACCCCCACGCCCAGACCCTCACCGTGGTCTGCGACGTGTCCCATCCGGCGTTCGTGCTCCTCGACCCCGGCGAGCAGGAACGACGGGTCACCTCCTGGGGACGCGTCCTGGCCACGGTTTGCCGCTCCGGCCGGATCGCCACCCTCCAAGTCCTCGAACGCACCCTGCCCGACTCCGGGACCGGACTGGCCGAGTGGTGGGCCTCCCACGGCACCGCCGACGACACCTGGGCCGCGACCATCTACGCCGAGCTGATCGAGCGCGCCGGCCCCGCCGGGGAACGCCACGCCACCACCCTGAGCCTGTCGCTGGACATGAAGAACGCCGCGCGGCAGATCAGAACGGCTGGCGGCGGTATCCGCGGTGCCGCCGCCGTGCTCCGCCAAGAGATGTCCACTCTCGTCGCCGCGCTCCGCTCAGCCGACCTCACCCCCTCGGGCTGGCTGTCACCGGGGGAGATCGCCGTCATCCTCCGCAGCGCGTATGACCCGGCGATCGCCGCCACCCTGGAACGGCACGGCGAACTCGGCCAGTCCCTCGCCACCGCCGGCCCGGTCGCGGTCAACGAGTCTTGGACCCGGCTGCGCACCGACTCCGCCCACCATGCCGTGCTGTGGGTCTCCGAATGGCCGCGGTCGCTGGTGTATCCGGGGTTCCTGTCCCCGGTGCTCCTCTCGACGGGGATTCAGCGGTCGTTCTCATTGCTGTGCACGCCACTGCGCTCCGACGCCGCCGCCAGAGACATCCGCAAGAAGAAGGTCGAGCACATCAGCGATCAGGCGCAGCGGGCCAAGATCGGGCAGATCGAAGACGCCTCCCAGACCGCTGAGTATCAAGACGTGCTCCAACAGGAAGCCGACCTGACCGCCGGCCACGGCGTGCTGCGCTACACCGGCCTCATCTCCGTCTCCGCCGCCACCATCGAGGAGCTGGACGCCGGGGTGGCGGCGATCGAACAGGCCGCCATCCAAGCCTCCTGCGAGACCCGCCTCCTGGTCGGCCAGCAAGCTGCGGCGTTCACCGCCGCCGCGCTCCCGCTCTGCCGCCGCATCTGACCCGTTCGCCGCGGGCTGTTCCCGGCGCGTGGGAGTTGTGGTGCACCTGACCGGTGGCCCCCGAATCGCGGGGGTGCTCGCCCGCGTCCTGGGAGGCCGTCATGCCCACGTTCCACGACCCGCTCGCCGATGCCGCCGAAGCATCCGAGGCGATGCGGGGTCTCGCCCACGCATCCCGCGTGTTCGATGACCCGGCCGACACCTACACCGTGTTCGGCGACCTGACCGCGACCATGCGGTCGCTGCGGCAGGTACTCGACCAGCTCGCCGCCACCCACCTCGCCCACCGGGACCGGGCACACCACGACGACGGCGACCACCTCGCCGGTGACCGCTCCGCGCTCGCCGCCGCGGACGAGCTGCACCGGGCCGGCACCCTGCTCGACCAGGCCCACGACCACCTCAACGCGGCGTTCTCCCACTCCGGGCGGATCGCCTGGCACCCTGCACCCGTCGCCGGCCTCGACCACGACCCTGCCACGTCCACCGCGACGGCGGGGACGCTGAGACTGACGGTCTGGCCCGACACCCCGATGGGTGAGCACCAGCGCTACGCCTACCGGATCACCGACACCACCAGCGGACGGGATCTGGAGGGCCGGGACCTGTTCACCGGCGCCGGCCAGCCCGTCGATCCCGACCACGCGATCCGCGACCTCGCCACCTTCCTTGGCGCCGCCGGTGAGGCCCGCCAATACGCCCTCGACCACCCCGACAGCACTCCCGAGTACGCGGGGCTATTCCCGGAGTGGGTGGGCGAGGCCGCCCGCACCAACGCCGACGCCCTCACCGAACTCACCGAGCCCGCCGAGCAGCAGACGGAGCCAGTCCGAGCGTCCGGGCCGGGCAGGCGGTGGGTCAGCGTTGTGTTCCTCCAAGGCGAGGAAGCCGACCAGGTTCTCGACGTGATCGACCGGGACGGCACGCCTGCGGCGATCGAACACCTGGCTGGCTATGACTATGGGGAGGAGACCACCCAGGCCGCGCTCGAGAACGGCTACGTCTACGACGAGCCCCCGACCGGCGCGTTGGACCGGGTGGTCACCGGCGAGGACGGCTACACCCTGACCTACAACCCGTTCGCCGGACACGTCAGCCTCCTCCGGGAGTACACGCCGCCAGCCGACGTCCTCGAAGACGCCGCCGTGGTGCAGGCGCGCGAGGCGATCGCCGGGATCGGCGCGCCCAAGCACGAGCCGGAACCGGCACTCAAGCAGGCAACGACAGAGCGATCGCGGCGGGCGCCCGATCCAGCCTGGTTCGAGCACCGCGGCGTCGCCACGGTCAAGCAGTCCCGAGGACTCTCGCTATGACTGGCAGCGAGCCGGAGCAGTTGCACACCTCCGTCCTGATCGCCCCCGCGGCCGAGCGCCGCCGGCTGCGCAAGCAACGCCGACAGGCCGCCGCCCGCCTCCAAGCCGAACAGCGCCAGGTCGAGAAGCAAGCGGCGCAGGCGAAGGCCGAAGCCGAGAAGGCCGAACACCGCGCAACCACGTTCCTGCCAGCCGCCGGCGAACCCGGACCGGCCGCGCTCAGATCGCCCGGCCGGTTCCGGCTGCCCCGCCATCAAGACACCAGCGCGACATTGGCGGGGGCGTATCCGTTCGTCGCCGAAGGCGGCCTCGGCTCCGATGGGGTGTTCGTCGGACAAGACCTCTACTCCGGCGGCAGCTTCGTCTACGACCCCTGGGTCCTCTACGCCCGCGGGATCATCACCGCACCCAACATCGTCCTGGCCGGCATCGTCGGCTCCGGCAAGTCCAGCCTGGCGAAGTCGCTCTACACCCGGTCCCTGCCGTTTGGCCGCCGCGTCTACGTCCCCGGTGACCCGAAGGGCGAGCACACCGCGGTCGCCGAAGCAGTCGGCGGGCGGGCGATCGTCTTGGGCCACGGACTTCACACAAGGCTGAATCCGCTGGATGAAGGCCACCGCCCGAGTGGTCTCTCGGATGAGCAGTGGGCCGCCACGGTCGCGTCCCGGCGGCGTGACCTGATCGGCGCGCTGGCTGAGACCGTGCTCGCGCGGGGGTTGACGCCGTTGGAGCACACCGCGATCGACCTCGCCCTGACCGCCACCGTTGCCGAGAACACGGTGCCGATCCTGCCGATGGTCGTCGACCACATCCTCAGCCCGACCGATGTTCCGGACGGTCGCCTGGCGGAGGATGGCCGCCTCGTCGGCCACGCCCTGCGCCGCCTGGTGGCCGGGGACCTCGGCGGGCTCTTCGACGGCCCCTCGACCGTCGCGTTCGATCCGTCGCTGCCGATGATCAGCCTCGACCTGTCGCGGGTGACGGAGAACTCGACCCTCATCAGTGTCCTGATGACGTGCTCCAGCGCGTGGATGGAGTCCGCGCTGCTCGACCCGGCAGGCGGGCAACGGTGGGTGATCTACGACGAAGCCTGGCGCCTGATGTCCCACCCCGCCCTGCTCAGGCGCATGGACGCGCACTGGCGCCTGGCGCGGCATTACGGGATCGCGAACATGCTGATCTTCCACAAGCTCACCGACCTCGACAACGTCGGCGACCAGGGCTCCGCGATGCGCTCGCTCGCCAACTCCCTCCTGGCGAACGCGGAGACCCGCATCGTCTACCGGCAGGAGTCCGACCAGCTCGGCACCACCGCCGCCGCGCTCGGGCTGACCGGGACCGAGCAGAAGCTCCTCCCGACCCTGGGGGTCGGGCAGGGGCTGTGGAAGATCAAGTCCAGAAGCTTCATCTCGCAGCACCAACTCCATCCGGTCGAGCTGGAACTGTTCCGGACTGACGCCCGCTACCTGGGCGGTCAGTCATGAGGGGCCGCAACCCGCTGCACCGCACCACGTCCCAGCAGCCCGACGAGACACCGGTGGTGCTGCCCCACGTCCTCATCACCGTCACCGAGAACGGCGCCCTGGACGTCACCGTCGACGGCACGCCGTTCCCGCCACCTCCCGCGGGCTCGGAGTGGACACGCGGCACCTTCGGGCCGCTACTGGACGCGGTGACCAAGGACCGCACCATCGCCGTGCGGATCGAGGTCCGCGAGGTCGGCGGAACCGTGTTCACCGACCTCATCCGCGCCCGCAAACCCACCCCACCCCCACCGCCCGACGACGAAGACGCGGCCGCGCCGGGCACGCGGCGCGCACGCCGCGCCAAGCACACCAAGCAGCACGAGCCGCCGGTGCTGGTCGAGGTCACCGGGGACGGGTTCGTGCCCGGTGAGGACATCGCCGTCGCCGTCATCGTCTCCCACACCGACGCCACCGGCACCGGTGCGGCGCGCGCCCTGCTCGACAGGCGCCACCTCGACGCCGTGCTGCCCGAGACCGACGGTGCGAGTGAGGTGGTGCTGTACGGGCGCATCTCCGGCACCACCGTGGTCAGGCGGGTGCCGTGAACAGCCCACAGGAGCGGCAGACCGGCTCCTTCGGGGACGAGCTGACCAACGCCGCCCTCATCGCCCTGGTCGGCATGTTCGGCGTCGCGCTCACCCTGCGCGCATCCGGCAGCGTGGCCGCGTTCCTCACCGGAACCACCCAACCCGCCGCCGGACCGGCCTCCGGACTCGGGGTGCTGTTCAACCCCGGCGACCCGGCCGCCGCTCTCGACGCCGCCGGGCTGAACCCGGTCGTCTACTGGATCGTCACCGCCCTCCTGCTCACCGCACTGGCCGTGGGCAGCGGGTGGGTGTGGATGCGGCTTCGCCGCCACACCCGCAAGACCGAGACCGACCCCCGCCGCCTCGCCGGCACCGCCACCGGCCACGAAGTCAGCCAGACCGCCTCCAGCAAGGCACTACTGCGCCGTGCCGGCACACTGCGCCCCTCCCTGGAGACGCCCGCACCGGCGGATGTGGGCTACCTGCTCGGCGCCAGCCACGGCAAACAGGTCTGGGCATCGGTCGAAGACTCGATCCTGCTTCTCGGCCCACCCCGCTCCGGCAAAGGGCTCCATGTCGTCATCAACGCCATCCTCGACGCGCCGGGCGCGGTCGTCACCACCTCGACACGGCCGGACAACCTCACCGCCACCCTCCGCGCCCGGCAACGCGACGGACGGCCCGTGGGGGTGTTCGATCCCCAGCACCTCGCCGAAGGCGTCCCCGCCGGACTGCGCTGGTCCCCGGTCCGCGGCTGCGAAGACCCCCTGACGGCCATGATCCGCGCCACCGGCCTCGCCTCCGCCACCGACCTCTCCTCCGGCGGGGTCGAGTCCGGCGGGTTCTGGGAAGGCAAGACCCGCACCGCGCTCCAAGCCCTGCTGCACGCCGCCGCCCTCGACGGCCGGCCACCAGCCGAGCTGTTCCGGTGGACCCTCGACCCCTCCATCGCCGCCGAAGCCGTCGCCGTCCTCACCAACCACCCCCACGCCGCGGTGGGATGGGCCGACTCACTCGGGGCGATGATCGACTCCGACCCCAAGACCCGCGACTCCATCTGGCAAGGCGTCTCCCTCGCACTCTCCGCCCTCGCCGACCCCCGCGTCCTCGACGCCGTCACTCCACGCGACGGCGAACACTTCGACCCCGAAGCCTTCCTCACCCAGCGCGGCACCCTCTATTTGCTCGCCACGGGTGCTGGGGCCGGTGCGTCGTCCTCGTTGGTGGCGGCGTTCGTGGAAGACCTCGTCGAAGCCGCCCGCCGCCTCGCCGCCCGCTCGGCCGGCGCCCGCCTCGACCCACCCCTGCTGCTCGCGCTCGATGAGATCGGCAACCTCAGCCCGTTGCCGTCGCTGCCGACACTGATGGCCGAAGGCGGCGGCACCGGCATCACCTGCCTGCCCGTGCTCCAGTCCCTCGCCCAAGCACGGGAGAAGTGGGGCGACAACGCCGCCGGCGCCATCTGGGACGCCAGCATCGTCAAGATCATCCTCGGCGGCGCCTCCAACTCCCGGGACCTCCAAGACCTCTCCTCCCTGATCGGCGAACGCGACGAGTACACCGACTCGGTGACCCTCGGCGATCACGGCACCAGATCGAACCAACGCTCCGTGCGGCGGGTGCCAATCCTGCCGCCCGACCGGATCAGGACCTTGCCCTTCGGCACCGGGGTCACCCTGCTGCGCTCCGCGCCACCGATCGTGACCGACCTGCGCGCCTGGCCCACCCGCCCCGACGCCGCCCAGCTCGGCACGGACCGCTCGGCCATCGAGGCCCTGCTGCGGCGCCCGACGGCCACCTGACGCAGGGAACGGTCGTGCACCTGCCTGACATGAGCGGCCCTGATCGGCGGGGTCGCGTACATGTCAGGAGGAGAGTCCGATGGCCATCCAGACTCAGCAGTCGTTCTCGGGGTTCGTCGCGTCCGACCCGCAGCTCACCCGAACCGAGAACGGTGATGCCCGGCTGTTCATGAAGGTCGGCAAGGAGCACTACCGGCAGGAGCAGGACGGGTCGTTCACGCAGTTGGAGACCACCTTCCACAACCTGGTCGCGTTCAAGGCCGCCGCTGAGCAGGGCCACGAACGCCTGCCGAAGGGCGACAAGATCATCGCCGAAGGCTATGTCCGCGAGTACAGCTACCAGCGCGACGGGCAGAACGTCGAGGGTGAGGAGTTCGTCGCCCGCCGGCTCGGCCACGACATGGCCCGCACCCGCTACGACGTCGACCGCACCCCCCGACGCACCGCGCCTGAGCGTGACGCGGCCGCATTCGCCGCGCCCGCGCGCGCCACCGCCCAGTCGGCTCCGGCCGTGAGCATGTGACCGGAAGCGCTGACGACGATGGATGAGTACACGCCCGAGCCTGACGAGCCCGACCACTTCGACCCGGATGATGAGCCCGATACCGCGGCGGACGATGTGGCCGAGCCGCCGCACCCGGTGAACTGGAATCTGCTGTCCGCCGACGATCTGGAAGTCGAGTGGTTGGCACTGAACGACTGGGTGGCGTGGCTGCGCCGCACTTACGGGCTGCCCGCCAGTGTGGTGCCGCCGTTCTGGCACCGCCACCCAGAACTCGTCTGGGAGCTGTCGGCCCTGCATCTGCACTGGCTGGGCGCCTACGACCCCGAGCAGGCCGGTTCTGCTCCGTTCGGCTGGCATCGGGACTTCGCCGACGCCCGGAGCCGGCTCCGCGAATGGGTCGCCGCCTCCGGCACCCGCCTGGACCGCGACCGACCCACCAGGCAGACCACGTGGCCCGGCGAAGACCCCGCATCCGCGGTCGAGGACGTCGTGATCGCCGACCGTGCGGAGGACTTCGTGCAGTTCGTGTTCGAGCAGGTCGAGGCCCGCCGCGAGGCCGAGGAGGCATTCTTCCGCTCCCTCGATGAGCAGACAGGAGAAGTTACGTGACCAGCCCGAACCGATCCGACAGGGACGAGCGGCTGCCAGAGAGGATGCGCGACTACCGCATCGCTGCCGAGCCGCGCCAGAGCCCCGACCTGCACAAGCTCGCCCACCTGTTCATCGCCATGGCCCGCGCCCGCGCCGAACAGGACCGCACCCACCCCACGCCAAACCGCACGCCGCCAGATTCCGGCACCTGTCGGAGTGCCGGGGTAGAATCGGAGCAGCAAGAAGCCAACGGCTGAACCCGCGCGGTTCGGTCGTGGTGCGCAGTCCTGTTTGGCCTTCGTGGCTTACCCGGCTCGCTCCCTCGGAGCCGCCGGGTCGTGTTTCCCCGTTACGAGTCGCACCGCACCAGCGGTCCCGCGGCCGCTCGTGCTGGCCCAACTCACTGGGGAAGGAAACACGACCCATGACCACCACGACCAATGCCCAGCAGCCACCCGCCGCCACCGCGCTCGACCGCATCGGCGAGACCACCACCCTCGCAGTCTCCTATCTTCGCGTCTCCACCAAGGAGCAGGCCTCTAAGGGCGGCCGGGACGAGGGCTTCTCGATCCCCGCGCAGCGCGAGGCGAACCTGCGCAAGGCCCGCGAGCTGAACGCGATCATCACCGAGGAGTTCGTCGACGCCGGCGAGTCTGCCCGCAAGGCCGACCGTCCCGAGCTGATGCGGATGATCGAGTACGTCAAGACCCACCAGGTCGCCTACTGCATCGTCCACAAGGTAGACCGGCTCGCCCGCAACCGCGCCGACGACGTGACCATCCACCTCGCCCTCAAAGAGGCCGGGGTCATGCTCGTTTCCGCGACCGAGAACATCGACGAGACCCCGTCGGGGATGCTGCTGCACGGCATCATGTCCACCATCGCGGAGTTCTACTCCCGCAACCTCGCCAGCGAGGTCTCCAAGGGCATGAACCAGAAGGCCCAAGGCGGCGGCACGAACGGCAAGGCCCCGATGGGCTACCTCAACGTCACCCGCCGTGACGAACTCGGCCGCGAGGTCCGCACCGTCGAACTCGACCCCGACCGGGCACCGCTGGTCAAGTGGGCGTTCGAGGCGTACGCCACCGGCAACCACTCCACCATCAGCCTGCGCGAGGAACTGATCGACCGTGGCCTGACCACCGTCCCGACCCCGAAGCGGCCGTCGAAGCCGCCGGTGCTGTCCACGATCCACAAGATGCTCACCAACCCCTACTACAAGGGCAGCGTCCGCTTCCGCGGCGCCAGCTACGACGGCCTGCACGAACCCCTCGTCGCCCCCGAGGTCTGGTACCGGGTCCAGGCAGTGCTCACCGCCCACCAGACCTCCGGAGAGAAGACCCAATCCCACGACCACTACCTCAAAGGCAGCCTCTACTGCGGGCAGTGCGGATCACGCTTGACGTTGACCAACGCCAAGAGCCGCCGCGGCGTGATCTATCCGTACTTCATGTGCACCGGGCGGCATGCCAAGCGCACCAACTGCGAACGCAAGTCCATGTTCGTGCCCGACATCGAAGCCGCCGTCGAGGACTACTACCGGCGCGTGCAGATACCCGAACACGTCCTACCTGCGCTCCGCGAGCTGGTCACCAGCGAGTTCGACCGGCTCCACCGGGTCGCCAAGCAGGAGAGCCAGGGGTACAAGGCCGAACGCGACGCGCTCTGCGGTGAACGCACCAAGCTCATGCAGGCCCACTACGCTGGCGCCGTCCCCCTCGACCTCCTCGCCGCGGAGCAAGAGCGCATCGCCCGTAGGCTCGCGTTCCTCGACGCACAGATCAACGCCGGCGACATCGAATACGAACAGGCCAAAGCCCACCTGGACGACTGCCTCGCCCTCGCAGGCGACATGCACGCCATCTACATGAACATCGACGACTCACTACGCCGGATCGCCAACCAAGCCTTCTTCGACAAGCTCATCGTCACCGACGACGACACCATCCACAGCGAACCCGGCGTGCCGTTCAACGTGTTCCTCAACCCGGACGTCCAGACCCTCGCCCTCCGCCACCAAGGACGGAAGGCGGAGTCTGGAACTCAAACCGGTGATGTCGTTGGTTTGAACAACGACCTTCTGGTGGAGCTAGGGGGATTCGAACCCCCGACCTTCTCATTGCGAACGAGACGCGCT
>VFQP010005375.1_pt1 | contig 11235 bp, 7 predicted proteins | sample 3512351 | NCBI WGS metagenome assembly VFQP01 (sample SAMN10412372, study PRJNA504923) | tailings metagenome | isolation source: Relicate 1 Philex TSF1 revegetated site | place: Philippines: Tuba, Benguet | collected 2017-08-29
AGGTTTGCGCGGAGAGGCCGTGCCGGGTCGCGTTTTGGGCAGAGCGAGCGAGGCCTTCGGGAGTTTTCGCGCCCGCGCCGAGGCGGCCGTGGGCGGCGTGATCGATTACGTTGATGTCTGCGTGAATCATACGGCCTTACTATACGGGTGGGGCCGGGAAAAACGCAGTCGAGGGCGGATGGACAGCGAAGGTTAAGCCACTGATTACAGGAATGATGTAAGTTATTTGCGCGACGCGTGAACCTCACCGCGCATTCGATTTCAGAACCAAGCGGCGTCGAGGCGATAGCTGCGTAGGATGGGGTGGGGTTTGGGTGGGTGGGACGATGTGTAATCGACGACGACGATCTCGCCATTGGGGAGTTGAGCCCATGCGCTATAGCCGCTGTTACCGGCGCTGAAGCTGCCGTTCGGTTCGAGCATGAGGACACGGTCACGGCGGAATTGGTCGGGGTAGCCATGCTTGGGGCTCCAGGACCAATCGATGGAGTGGTCTCGTCGGTTCTGAACCTGGACGCGGATGCTGCGCCAGTGGGAGACGCCGGCGTTGTCGCGATAAAGCGGCGAGACGAGGGGCCGTTTGGTGTCGTTGCGTTGGCCTTCGGCGTTGCCAGGGCGGGGGCCTCCGGTGCGATTGCCGAAGCGGACGAGGCGGGTATGTATGTCTTTGGTTGAGGCGTCGAGTTTCTTTTCGCCGTTGACGAAAATTTCGAGACGGGGGCCATGGTTGACGATGCGAAGCTTGTAGAAGCGGTTGGGCTGGATGGCGAAGCCATCCGCGGGACGGGCGGCAAGCTCAATGCGGTTGGGAAGCAGGCGGATGTATGCGCCAGCGGCGATAAGGCAAGCTTCGGGTCCGGCATGCTCGACTTGCACTTCCGCTTCGAAGACCACTCGGCTATCGTCGTCTTCGACGGGGTAGAGCGTAAACTCGCAGCAGCCGAAGTTGCCTTCCTTGGAGGCGAGCGTCATTTGGTTGCGCTCGAGACGGCATACTTGCTCGTCCCAGATGTAGCTGTTGGGCTGGTAGGAGAATCTCTCTTCGGCGTCGAAGGCGAAGACACAAGTGCCGGGGGTACCCCAAGCGTTGCGGTAGCTCATGAACATCTTGCCGCTGGCAAGTTTGCCGACGATGGGGCGGTGGGCGTAAACGGGAAAGAGTTCGGGTTTCGACCAGGTACGGCCGCCGTCTTTCGAGAGGGCGCGGCGGCTGGGTTGGCCAAGACGGCTACCGGCGTCACCGATGCGGGAGATGGCAACGATCTGGTTGGGGGCGAACTCTCCGAGGCCGACTTCGCAATCGCCAACGAGCGGATCGTCGAAAACGGGATGGGTTTCGTTCCAGGTTTGGCCTCCGTCGCGTGAAAAGACGGCGGTGGAGCGGTAGTAGTTGGTACCCCAGGGCATGGAGGGGTGTTTTTTCGCGGTGGTTGGCTTGGAGTCCGTGCGTGTGTAAAGAAGAGTGCCGTCCGTAAGCTCGATGATATAGCTGGGTTCGCCGCCCCAGGAATCGATCTGCCTCGGGCCAGACCAGGACTTCCCCTTGTCGTCGGAGATCCAGAGGTGATTCGACATGCCTCGCGGCGGCAACTGCCATTGGCTGAGCATGGGCCAATCGAATTTGGAGGTCTTGTTGCCTTTGTCGCTCAAGAGGAGAAGGCGGCCTTTACGAGTTTTGCCAAGTTGCGGGGCCACCCAGCAGGCTTTGTCTTTCTCGAAGGAACTGGGGCTAATGAGTTGGTGATCGGTCCAAGTGCGCGCGCCGTCAGCGGAGCGGCAGGACCAGATATCGGAGATGGAAGCGATGTGCTCGTCCGTGCGGCGGTAGGTGCAGACAAGTTCGCCGCCGATGGCGGCAAGGCCGGCGGAGTGCATGTACCAGTCGTTTTCTTCGCGCATGGTGACAATACGGGCGGCGTCGAGTTTGGCGGGCAGCTTACCGCGCTTGCTTTGGGGGAAAGCTTTGGGGGCTATGGCATGGGCGGCCAAGGTGGCGAGGGCGGTGCGACGTTTCATGGCTAGTGTTTGCTTCCTTCTTTTTGGGCGGCGGCAAGGCCGGCTGGTGTGGGTGATGCGCTTCTGTTGAGGTAGTCGAGAACAGGCTGGGTACGCGCTTTCATGCGGGCGAGGCCTTCGGGGATACGGCGGAGGAGTTCGACCGGGAACGCGAGGGCACCGTCGGCGTCAAAGGCTACGATGTGGCCGGTTTCGATATTCGCGCCGCGGATCTGCACGGGTTGGCCGTAGTCGACGACGTGGGGGACGCCATGGCGCAGCATGGTTCCTTGGGCAAAGACGGGGAAGTTGATTTTCGCGAGTGCGCCGGTATCGCGCACGAAACCGTTGGCAATGGCGCCTTGGACGCCGAGGCGCGCGAAGATGCGGGAGGAGATTTGGCCGAAGAGAACTCCATCCTCGGTATTGGTTTCCGCGGGGGCCAGGCAGAGGACCTTGGGGCCAGACAAGTGCGAAACGAAGGTGAGCCAATCGAAGCTGTCGACGGGTTCTGTCTTTTTGGTCGTCCCCATGTGGGCGGTGATGGCGTAGCCGATCGTCGTGGGGGACTTGGGGTTGCGGGTGAGTTGTGTAAGGCCAGGGGCGAAGACGTTCTGGTTGCGGGGACGGACTTCGAGGAGGCCGATGGCGGACTCGATTTGGCTGGCGGGGACTTGGCGTAGCTGTTCGAGAAGGATGGCGTCAGTGAGCATGTTTGTGAGCGTCGCCTTCGGCGAGATTGAGATGTTGCGGCCAGGCAAGTTCGAGGCCTTCGGCGTGGAGGAGGCGTTGGAAGTCCTCCGTTTGGCCGGGCGCGGCTTGGGCGGGTTGCTTTTTTGCGAGACAGTGGTGGGCAAGGAGGGCAGCGGCTTCGCCGATGTTCCATTCGACGGGGTGGAGGCGGTAGCAGCCATTGGTGACATGGGTCGTGCCGATGTTCTTGCAGGCGGGCAGGAGGTTTTGGAGGCGGATGGGGATGAGCGAGCGGAGCGGGATTTGGAAGGGTAGGGCTGGTACGTCAACGTAATTGTCACCGCCATGTGTCGGGTGGAGATCGATGCGGTAGTAGCCAATGCCAACCGAGTCCGGGTATAGTTCGGCGTGCGTCGCGCCAGGGCGATGGTCGGCCGAGACTTCTTCTTCGGTGATGGTTTTCAAGGCCTGGATGCGCCGGGATTCGCGGACGTAGGGTGCAAGCGCGAAGCCATCTTCCGTGCCGAGGATATGGGGGGCGAGCTTTAAGCCAGGGTGTTGTTGTTGCATCCAATAGAAGACGCAGAGGCTCATTTCGCGGGCGGCTTGGAGGTGGTGGGCGCGCCGTTCGGGTGAGGAGGTGATGAGATCGCCATCGAGGTAATCGATGAGGGGCCAATTGACGAGGCAGATGTCGGAAGAGAAGAGGCCGCTGGGATACAGGGAGCAGTCGCGGAGGCGCCGGTAGCTCCAAAGGCCGCTAAAGGCCTTGGGGGATTCCCGATGGGGCGCGAAGTTGTAGTTGAGCGGCTCCATGGTGCGCGGGTGGGGGACAGTCCAACTCAGGAGTGGGCCGGGCCACTTCGGGGTGAGATTGGGGATGTAGTCGCGCCAGTATTCGTAGCGATCAGGTTTTGGGATGCGGTGGTCCTGGCCTTCGTAGTGTTCCATGGCAAAGCACCAACTGAAGGCTTGGTTGTTGGAGGGGCGGCCGGGCGAGCCAGATTCGTGTTCGCAATGGGCAAGAGGGAGGAGGTCGCCTAGTTCGGTCGCATCGAGGAAGAAGTCGGCCTCGACGGTTTTCGATTGGCCTTGATGGAGGACATGCGCGGCGCGGATGCGGTCTTCCTGGAGGTCCAGGCCGGTCACGACGGCGTGGTTCCAGACCGCGAGGCGGCCAGCGGCGATGTAAGGCGCGAGCATGGCTTCCATGACGGCGAGGCTGACGCGCGGCTCATGGCAGAGCGGGGAGACCCAACCGTTGCCGGGATTGAGATGAGCTTGCGATTGGTATTCGGCGCGCAGAGGATAGAAGCGGCGGTAGAAATCGCGAATGCCTTCGCGCAGGGCGCGATAGGAGCGGGTGCAGCCGAAGTCTTCGATCCAGCCGTGTTCATCGGGGGGAACGCCTTGGCTAGTGAATTGGCCGCCGATCCATTTTGTTTCTTCGAGGAGGATTACCTTGCGGCCGTTGCGGGCAGCAGCCAGGGCCGCGGCCACGCCGCCCGTTCCGCCACCGGTGATCAATATGTCTGCGCGGGCGCCCATTTGGTGGTGACTCTCAGATGCTTCCGGATCATGTCGACCATGCCTTCGCGGGTGGCCTTGCCGCTTTGGCAGTATTCGATGACGGGGCGTTCGCGGCGTTCGACTTCGTCGATGGCTTCCTGGAGATGCGGGAGGACTTGGGTGGGAACGATCAACACTCCATGCTGGTCGAGTTGGAGGAGGTCGCCGGGCGTAATGATTTCACCGTCGATGAGGACAGGCTTGGCGAAATCGACGATGTGAACGTAGCCGTGGGAGACGCAAGTGTCGCGATAGGCGGCTTGGAAGCCGATGCTTTTCATCTCGTCGAGATCGCGCACGGCTCCATCGGTGACGGTGGCGACACAGCCGAGGGCCATATGAACGCTGGCATTGACTTCGCCCCAAAAGCAGGCGCTGCCGGGTTGTTGGTCGATGTCTTTCACTACGGCGATGCGCGGACCTGGAATTGACTCTATGTGTTCCCAGTAATCGAAGCTTTCCTTTTTGCCGTAGCTGTCCGGTGATTCGCCGGAGACGATGCAGGTGCTCGCATAGCCGGCGAGCGGGGCCATGCCGGGCTGGAGGACTTGCCAGCCGGGCTTCAAGAAGCCGCGGTTGCGAGGGCGGACGTCGAAGAGTTCGATCGCGTTCGCGATAGTGGGGGTGTTGTACTTGCGTAGGGGAGCAAGCAAGTCAGGCATTGATGACAAGCGATGATTTCCTTTCGTCGGGATGAGAGAAAAAGCTGATAGCAAAGCCGCTGGTGTAGGCGACCGTGGCGGCAAAAAGGCCGTGCCAGAGCCAGGAGACATTTGAGAATTGCGCAAGCGCGACGACGCTCACCGTGCCGAGGACCATTCCCCAGAAGGCGCCGGGAGCGGTGGCGCGGGATGACGTCATGCCCAGCAGGAAGACGCCCGCGAGGCTGCCGCCGAAGAAATTCTGAAGTTTCGTCGAAAGGACGAGGATGTTACCGAAGCGTTCGACGCCAAGGGCGAGCAGAGTGGCGGCGAGGCCGATGGCGGCGCTGAGATAGCGAGCGCGGGTTACGTTCATGGAGGTCTTGCCAAGGCGGCCGAGGAAGTCCGAGCTGGCGACGGTGGCAAGAGAGTTGAGGACGCTGGAGGCGGCGCTCATGGCGGCCGAGGCGACGGCGGCAAGCAATAGGCCGCGGAAACCGGGGGGTAATTCTTCAAGGATGAACTTCGCGAAGATACGGTCCGTGGGGATATGGGAGAGAGACTTCTCGGGATGGGCGTTGTAGAAGACCCAGAGCCCCGCGCCAGTGAGGAAGTAGACCGCGCCGACCAGCGTAGCGATGCACATAGTGCAGATAAGGGCGAGGCGCGCGCGTTGCACTGTGGCCGTCGTCATCATCTTTTGCAGTTCGGCTTGGTTCACGCCGTATTGGCTGATCAGGACGAGCGCGCCGCCGACGATGCCGTTCAGAATCGTGTACTCGCTTTCCCAATCGAGGCTCGCGTCCCAAAGCCGAAGCTTGCCGGCTTCGCCGGCCGTGGCCCAGACGTGCGCGAGGCCGCCGCTGGATTGGGCGATCAGGTAGCCGGTGGAGGCGAGACCGGCAAGGAGGATGAAGAGTTGCAGCGTGTCCGTCCAGATCACGGCCTTGATGCCGCCGAGAGTCGTGTAGAGCGTGATGAAGCAGCCGGTGCCAATGACGATGAGCCAGAGCGGCAGGCCAGTCATTTCGACGAAGAGGAGGCTGGGCGCGTAGAGGCCAATGGAGAGGTAGAAAAATTTGAGGAGGAAGAATTGACCGCCGCCCCACAGGCGGGTGCGGAGGTCGAAGCGGGATTCCAGATACTCGTAGATGCTGAATACTTGTAGGCGGTAGAAGAAGGGCAGCATGACCCAGCCGATCAAGAAGATCGCGATGGGAGTGCCGAGACGGTACTGCAGGAAGCGGAGGTCGCTTTTGAAGGCTTGGCCCGGCGCACCGAGGAAGGAGATGGCGCCGAGGATCGTCGCGATACCGCTAAAGGCGGCGGCCCACCAAGGCATCTGGCGCTGGCCGAGGAAGTAATCCGCGAGCGAGCGTTGGCCGCGGAAGAAGAAGCTTCCGAGCGCGAAGACACCGATGAGGTAAGCCACTACGATGGCGGTATCGACTGCGTGCATCTTTTAGAAAATGTACTTGAGCGCGAGTTGGATGTTGCGTGGTTGCGCATTGCCTCGAATCGTTCCGAAGGCGGGGCTGCCGAAAGTTTGATTGGGCAAGCCGAGATTGGTGTGATTCGGGAAGTTGTACATCTCAGCGCGGAACTGGAGTGTGTGCCCTTCGCGAATGCGGAAGGCTTTCATGGCGGTGAGGTCGAGATTGACCAAGCCAGGAGCGGTGACGAGGTTGCGGGCGGAGTTGCCGAAGGTGAAGCTGGCCGGAGCGGCGAAGGCGCTACGCAGGAACCACTGCTCGATGCCGCGGTTGCCGCCGCTCAACTCCCAGGGGCCGTTCACATTCGCGCGGACGATGCGCGTGCCGGCGTTGGCGAGGTCGCCTTGCGTGTTGATCGAGAGCGGGAAGCCGCTTTGGATGGCGACGATGGAAGAAGCTTGCCAGCCGCCTAAGAGGCCTTGCACGAAACCATTGTTGAAGCGCCAGGGCAGTTCATAAAGTATGGTGCTCGTGAAGCGGTGGGCGACGTTGAAGCCGGAGAGGCCTTTCTCCAGGAAGAGGCGGGAAGGATCTTGGGCAAAAGCGCTTTCCTGACCGCCAAGGCCGGTCCAACTTGAAGTGTCGTCGAGGCTCTTGGACCAGGTGTAGTTTGCCGTGAGTTGGAGGCCGCGTTGGAAGCGGCGTTCGAAGGAAAGCTGAAGGCCATGGTAGGTGGAATTGGAATTGCTGGTCTGGTCCACAATGCCGGCAATGCGGGGATAGAGGCGGCGGCCTTGGATGGCGCCAGCGGCCGGAGGCAGGGCGGGATTGCCTTCCTGGCGGCGTTCGAGGTGGGTGCCTTTGGAGCCCACGTAACTCGCGCGCGCAACCATGTTGGTAGCAAGCGCGCGCTCGATGCCGAAGTTCCATTGCTGCGTGTATCCGTTCAGGTAGTTGTCAGGCGACATGGTGGCCAAGGCGGGGGTGGCGGGCACTAGGCTAGAGGGATTAACGGAGGGGAAAACGCCAAAGCGCAACTCGGGACTGGTGGTGCCGCTGACAAGATCCGTACGCAGGAGGAAAGGCGGATTCAGAGTCTGCTGCAGTTGGACGTTGGCGATGGGCTGGGCCCAGAAGATGCCATAAGCGCTGCGAACGACGGTGCGGTTGCCGCCGAAGGGGCGCCAGGCAAGGCCGAGGCGCGGAGCGAGATTGTTGTTGATGGCGCGGCGAAGCGTGTTGTCGCGCCAGCGCGAAATGGGGTAGCGCAGGTCGACTTCGATGGGCGCATCCTTGGCGTAGGCTACGGTGCCGGTAGCGTAATCGAAGACGGACCAGCGATTTTTCGCATCGGTCCAAGCGCCGTCGCGTTCCCAACGCACTCCGAGATTCAAAGTGAGACGGGAGCCGAGGTTCCAGTCGTCTTGCACATAAAGACTGAGCTTCTGGTTGCGCAGGCGGCCGGCGTCGAAGCCGATCGGGTTCAGGATGTTCTGACTTTGCGGGAAACCGAGGAGGAGGTCGGGCAGACCATTGGCATATTGGCGGCCGCGCTCGCCCGTAAAGGATCCATTAAAGGTGTATTGGCCGGCGGAATTTTGCGGCTGGAAATTGCTGTTCGCGTATTTGCGCCAGTCGCCACCGATCTTAATCGCGTGCTTGCCGCGGATCCAGGTAAATTGATCGATGATTTGATAAACGTCTTCATCGCGAAGGAGCGGAATGGCGGCGTTGCCACCGAAAGCGGCGAAGTTCGTAACGCTTACCGAGGGGAAGCGTTTGAGGCCGTCGGACGAGGCGAGGCTGGGCAGGCCGAGTTCCGTGGGGAAGTCACGGCCAAGGCCGTCGGGGATGAGCCCGAAGCGATAGCGGGTAAAGCCGAAGCGGATTTCGTTGAGCGTCATCGGGGTGAGGACTTTGGTGTAGGCGATGACGCCGCCCTTGTGTTTGTTGGTGGTGAGCTGGCCGTTATAGAGAATGGCGTTGGCGAGGTCTTCGCGATCGGTCCAGGAATAACGGCCCATCAAGGAGTCGCGCGAAGTGATCTGCCAATCGCCGCGCCCGTGGATTTGGTTGCGGTCACTGGGGCTGGAAACTGTTTGCTGGTAGTTACGGGAGATCTCGCCGATGACGTTGGGTTGGGGATAGAGAGCAGCCAGCTTTTGCGCGGGGCCGACAATGCGAGAAGCGGGGATGCGATTGCCGGGGAATGGAACGCGAGCGTTTTGGGCGTTGACTTCAAGAGGGTCGTAGACCGTGGGGAAGCCTGAGAAGTCACCGGAGCGCTGGGCGGCGGTGGGGACCAGAGCGCCCGCGACGTTCTGGTCGCGACGGCGCAGCGCCTCGTAGTTGGCGAACCAGAAGAGCTTGTTCTTGATGGCGGGGCCGCCGGCAGAGGCGCCGAAGACGTTCTGGCGGAGCGGCAGGCGGCGGTTGCCGAAGAAGTTGGGGAAGAAGCCGTTGGCGTCGAGCTTGTCGTTGCGGAAGAACTCAAAGAGCGCGCCGTGGATCTGGTTCGTGCCGTTCTTGAGGGCGACATTAACGACGGCACCGGCGGCACGGCCGTATTCCGCGGAGTAGCTAGAGGTCTGGACTTTGAACTCCTGGACGGCGTCGAGAGACGGAACGACTACAGCATTGCCGAAAAGGGTGGCGTTGTTGTCGACGCCGTCGAGCATGAAGTTGTTGTGTTCGACACGTTGTCCGTTGACAGAGAGGGAGACATTCTCTTGACGGGTACGATTGACATCGTTACCAGGAGCTCCAGTGGTGGCTCCCGGCACCAGCGTGGCGAGGGCCATGAAGTTGCGATTGCCAATGGGCATTTGCACGATTGTCTTGTTGTCGACAATTTGTCCAAGCGCAGAGGAATCCGTGTTGACGAGGGTCTGGCCGCCTTCGACGGTAATGGATTCTTTGGTGTCGCCAGTTTGGAGTGAAACGTCGACGCGCACGGTCTGGTCGACTTCGAGGAGCACGTTGCGTTGCTCAAAGCGCTTGAAGCCGGTGGCTTCGACGGCGACAGCGTAATTGCCGACGACGAGATTGGTGACGAGGTAAACGCCATCGCCGCCGGATTCGACCGGGCGGGCAATACCCGTGGCGAGATTCGTGACGGTGATACGGGCGTTGGGGACGACGGCGCCGCTGGAGTCGGAGACAATGCCGGTGACGCGGGCCGTAGTGGTTTGGGCAAGAGACGCCGCGACAAAGCAGGCAAGCGTGAGAATTAGTTTCATGAGTTCACCTCGTGGTGTTTTTCGACGTTGAGAAAATCCGGCGAGTACGTGCCGCCGATGTTGAGTTTGGCCATGGCTTCGTTGAGGCCGCGAAAACCGCCATGGCGGACGAAGCTGGGGTAGAGCGAATCGATTTCGTTTTGGATGGCATGGGCGCGGGGCCAGTCCTGGGCGCGGGCCGCTTGCATGAGGGCGACGGCGAGATGGGGCACGACATTATGGAAGCCCCCGGTGATGCCGTCAAAGCCCGCCTGGAGGCCATGAGCCATTTTGAGTTCGGCACCGCAGATGAGGGAGAAGCGATGCCGAGGGAGATCGGCATCGAGTAGTGCGCGCCAGAAGGATTCATCGTCGCCGGAGTGCTTGATGCCGTGAATGTTGGGATGCTGGGCGAGCATGGCGATGGAAGTGGGGCTGAGTGCGTTGGAGACTTGTTTGGGGTTGTCGTACAGGATCAAGGGGAAAGGGGAGCAGTCCGCGATGCGAGAGAAGAAGGCTTCGAGGTCAGCGGCGTTATAGCGATAAAAATATGGGGGTAGCGCGACGACGGCGCGGAGAGGAAGGCCCTGGAGGCGTCCGATGTTTTCGAGAACGCGGGTGGAACTGGTGTCCGATACGCCGGCATAGACAGGGACGCGACCGGAGATTCTCTCGACGGCGGCTTCGATGAGCGCGGTTTGCCGTTGCGCTGTATGAAACGCGAAACCGCCGATGGAGCCATTGGCGAAGATGGCGTCGATGCCAGCCAAGAGCTCAAATTCGATGAGGCGGGAGAGCGTCTCGCGATCGAGGGAGCCGTCTTCCCGCATGGGGGTAGCTAAGGGCAGGATGACGCCAGAGGGCTTCATTAGAGTTTTTCGGCTTCTTCGCGGGCAATGAAAGCGGCGACGCGGCGGCGGATGGCGGTCCAGTTCTCGGTAAGGTGCAACTCGAGTTCTTTGGCTGCGTCGGCGGGGTCGCCGTGGCAGATGGCGTCAACGAGACGCCGGTGAGTACCGCGCGGCAACACTGGCAACTGCTCCTGATCGCGCGATTCGGCGCTGCGCATCAGGAGGCTCATGGCGAAGAGGGGTGAGGTGAGTTGAACGAGAAGTTTTTCTATGGTGTTGTGGCCCGAGATTCGCCAGATGCGCTGATGGAGGCGGAGATCGAGCTGGCCAGCGCGGAGCGGGTCTTTCTCCTTCTGCAACTGTTTCTCGAAAGCTTGGAGTTCTTCGCGTTGGGCAGTCTGGATGCGTTCGGTGGCGAGGCGGACGGCACGCCCCTCCAAGAGGATGCGGGCTTCGACGATTTCGTCGATTTGTTCCGGGCGGAGTTCGATGACGCGCGCACCGCGGTAGGCGTTGAACTCCAGTAAGCCTTCATGAACGAGTTGCTGCATGGCTTCGCGCAGGATCGCTCGGGATACGCCAAGTTCTTCGGCCAAGGGGATTTCCTTGACGCGCTCGCCGCAGTGGAGGCGGCCCGAGAGAATGGCGTCGCGAAGTGCTGCGTAGACTTTTTCGCGGGTGGATTCCTTAGTGACCTTCTGGAGGCGGGTGGGAGCGGAAGGCAGAGAGAGGAGGCGGGCGGATTGCTTCATGACTTCAGACGTGTCGGATTGTCGACAATTTATCGATTCTACCGAGGTCTTGTCAAGCGGAGGTTCGGTAGCGGGATGCGCTG
>VFQP010005376.1_pt1 | contig 11234 bp, 16 predicted proteins | sample 3512351 | NCBI WGS metagenome assembly VFQP01 (sample SAMN10412372, study PRJNA504923) | tailings metagenome | isolation source: Relicate 1 Philex TSF1 revegetated site | place: Philippines: Tuba, Benguet | collected 2017-08-29
TGTGTGTGTGTGTGTGTGTGTGTGTGTGTGTGTGTGTGTGTGTGTGTGTGTGTGCGTGCAAGTGTGTGTAAGTGTGTGCTGATGATGCAAGCAACGTACTGTGCTAAAGCGGCAGGCAAATGGTGGGTTGACAAGGCCATCTGGGTTGCATGACAGTGTGCCACCACGACTAGACTCGGTAGTGAAGCGGGAGTAGCATGGGCGGGTAGATGCTGTGTGGGGTGGTTTGTTTAAAGTTTGCACGATTATGTATGCATGTGCTCATTCAATACACCATACAAACACAACATCACACGCACGCACCAAGTTTGCCGGATATTTGACGATCGATGAGGTTCTCCAAGTAGGTGCCCATGATCGTGCGCTGCTGCTGCTGCTACTGTATTGTGAGTAAGCGATATATGTAGATATACACAGTGCGAGAAGATGGGTGGCGTTTGTAGCTTTCAAACCAGGCAATCTCTTGCCATCTTGTTCAACAGTTTCAAGTTTGAAGACCACGCGTATACAAGACCAGTAGTGGATCAATCTAGAGCACAAACAACGCAAATTATTTTGACAAACGAATGATGTCTGGGTTTGTATACACTTTGACAACCTGTGTTGCAACACCCTCTGTGGTGGTCGCCTCTCGCAGCCGTGCCTCTGCCTCATTCACAATAGCCTTGGCAAGTGTTGTACAAGGGAGCTTGCTGACAAGCTTGGACAGGGCCACTTCCAATGGACGTGGTTGCGTTTCTGCTACGTTGCTGCGGTCGAGCAAGCCTGGTCGGTAGATGGACACATAGGGGAAACCCGCTGCCTTGACCGCCTCCTCAGCCTGTGTGTTGTACCAAGATGACACATGTGCAGAGCAACGAGTACATGACTGGTCCACACACATACCTTGCCCTTGGTTTGTGCGTACAGCAACCCGTGGAATGGTGCTGCATCACTTGCCCACAAGCCTGCATTTGCCCCCTGCGACGATACCAATGCATAGAGTGGCACATGCGCAGCAGCTGCTGCCTTAACAGATTTGGCAACATACTCGAAATCCACTTTTTTGAATGCAGCTGCACTGCCTGCGGCCTTGCGCGTGGTGCCCAAAGCGCAAAACACAGCATCTGCATGCTGCATGGCATCAACATGTGCAAGCTCATCCATGTCTATGATCACTTGCTTGAGCTTTTGTGCTTGCTCAGTGGTGATGGATGATGGCGCTGAAACCTCACGGCGATGGATGACTGTCACTGTTGACCATGATGGTCGGGTCAGCAACTCGACAAGGAGCGCTTGGCCTGGTGAAATTGGTGTGAATTATTGGTACTGGCACACATGGAGGATTGAGAACGTTCATACACACCTGTGGCTCCTGTGGCTCCCAGTAAAACGCACTTCATGGCATTGATGGGGTTTTGATGGTCAGGCTTTTTCTTTGTGATCGTTGGTATGGACGTCTGTCAATATGTTGTCAATATGTTGAGGTGTAACAGAGCACGTTGGCTGCACTGTTGAATATTATGAAGCTGGCCAACGTGCAACTAAATACAAAACGTTGATAATAGTCATACATAAATAATCTGGACTAGTACCACACACACGACGTTGAGCATTACTTCCAGTACAACTATTGACAGAGCCGTGAGATCATCACCACATCATCACAACAGCTCACAAACAGCAGGTATGACAGCAGGTTGTGTGCTATATTATTCATCGTATGTTCCTAATCGTATTTCCATGAGACACGTGCAGTCAGGACGTAACCAAAAAAAGCACAATGTTTCACCCTCATCATCCCCCCCCCCACAGATCACCCCATGAGTGGTAGAGGCCGTGGTGGTAGAGGCCGTGGAGGACGAGGCCGTGGTGGTGGTGGTGGTGGTGGCAGAGGAGGTCCAGGACGAGGTGGCCGTGGGGGTCGTGGAGGGCGTGCACAGCTTTCAGGGCGTGTGTCCAAGGGTGGGCGTGGCGGACGCGGTCGTGGGGGCCCCCGTGAAAAGAAGCGTTCCAAGGAGGATTTGGATGCTGAAATGGACGCGTATTTCTTCAAGGACAAGGACGTTGCAAAGAAAAAGCTCGACAACGATCTGGAGAGCTACATGGCAGAAAAGGCAGCCAAGGCAGAGGAGGGGGGTACTGAAGAAGCAGCTGCAGCAGAGTAAGCAGTGGAAGCTGTACGTACGAGTGTCAAGGAGTGCTGTGATCTTCGCAAAAAGAGAGAGGGAGGGCCATGCCAAACATTGTTTCACAGGACACAGTTTGCTTACACCACAGTTGTAACACAGCAAAGAACAATCAATAGTGCAAGAAAAGAAACATGGGGCTCGGCAGCCCCATAAAATCACGTGTCGATAACCGTCCTACACGCAAACACAGATAATGCAATATAATGCAACTTTGATAATGTCGATTCAGATGACAGGGGTATTGTGGATAAAACATATGAAGACACAATGTGCCATGATGCAGCACAGCAAAAAATTGTGTGTTGCTTATTACCGGTACCGAATGACACCACCATCATCATCCAGTCTGTACCATTCGGGGTTGATGGTTTTGTGGCAATCGCAAGAGCACGCTCTGTGCGTCTGCACGTGGCTTGCTAATATCCAACCATGACGATGCCGTGATGCGAGTGTATGCATTGACAAGCGTAAATGGGGTGGATAGCACATGGCGCCACCACTGTGACTGGGACTTGTGTGCACCCATGGCCAAGAATGTGCGCATTACGTTTCGATTGGTGTACCCAGCTGTGTGTTCTGGGTGGTCGTCAAAGGCATCCAGGTGTTCAATGATGGACATGGAGCCGCGGCCGTGTTTGCTTGTCACAAGTGCCCATGCCGTTGGACACTTGCCATATGGATTGTCTTCTTGCACTTTGCAGTGGGCCACAAGTTTGCTGTCGGTATTGAGGTGTCGTGAGGATGGTAAAAATTCATGTGTACCCCAACAACAATTGACAACGCATAATACCTGATGCCTGCATGTACCGCCAAGTGGTTGGGGTGCTGGGTGATGCCGTTGTGGTCAAATGTCACAATCTGAGTGATGAATTACATGGGTGCCATGTGTGCATCACAAAGTAACACAAAAATATACACATACCGTATCAATGCCATGGCGTGTTGCAAAGTCAGTCACTACAGAGGAGATGGTGTCAATGTCCCACTCTGACTGTTTGCCATCTTGCAACAGTGTGTGGTTGAGCACTGTCACATGGTCTTCTGGTATACCCAATGCATCTGACGCAAGCTGTATTTCACGCAGACGCACATCTCCCAATCCATATGCGTTGCCTGTGTGGTTGCCATGGTCATGGGTGTGCCCATGTACACACGTTTGCAAACCCACTAAACAACAACATACCAGTGGATAAACACAACAAGTAGACGTGTTTGTTTGCTGCTATGAGACCCGAGATTGTTGGGCTGAAGAATATGGTTTCATCATCTGGGTGGGCAGTCACAAGCAGCACCCGATGCGCCGACTTGAATGGCACATCGTTGGACGACCACAGCATGGCAATGTTTGGTATATGGGCGCATAGCAATGCCCATATACCAAACATTGCTAGGGGCAACACAAACCAACTTGTGGGCTTGACTGGCTTGTTCTGTTTGCTGCCCTTGGGTAGGGGCTTGTATTGAGCATTCCCAGGTGGCTTTTCGCTGCTTCCCATGGTGTTGGCAAGCAACTGGTATGCACCTGCGTGCCCCATCGACTAGTGTGAAATGAGAACAACTACACAGCCCAGGCGGCGGGTCGTTTTGTTACTCTGGGCGTTGCCGAGGAGTGCTGTTGGCCCAGATGCTGGCGCTTTTTGATGGTATCAAAGTCCGAGGACGTGTGAGGTTGTGGTATGCAAGTGGTGGGGTTGCAGGGATGATCAATGCCGTCAAATGGACCCCGTGTAAGTCGTATAGTAGCACAGACTGCAAATCCGATGGATGATGCACTGAAGTTGTAGGTGTAATTGGTGCGTTTGATGGCGTGGAGATGCTGAGACTGTGCGTTGTGAAATACTGATTGTGTTTGTTCAATTATCACAACATTTGTGATGTATTTCCATTTCTATTGTAATTGGGGGGTCAAAGTTTTAAGGTGTCGCAGCACCTTGTTCACACCCATGTTGAGGAGTCCCCACCTTGAAACACACACACCTGCACGCACATGCATGCACCACTGCTGCCTGATGACGGGGGAGGTGTGTAAACAGCAAAATGGCCTTCTGTCCCCGGACTGCCAGCACTCCAGAGCAGCTACATTTTTTCAGTTTGCTGCACACATCATCAACGCACTCGATCTATTCGCAACAGACAGCCACACACATTCGAGGATCCCATCCCACCAAACCTGTGCTGACTCACAAATCAACAGCATTTGAATCTTGCACCCTTTTCCCCACATACCCCCCCACTTCCAAGCACTTTCCAAGCAGCAAATGAAAGAGGCACTAGCAACATCAAAAGCGTCGCCATCAAACGCACATCACGGTGCAGCCCAATCCCAACCCCCATCGTTTGTTTCGTTTCTAGCCAGCCCACTGTTCAACCGCAAAGTCCAGCTCTTTCTGCTAACACTTGCAGGCATTGTACTGCTATGCCTTTTACCCTGGATTGCCCCATGGTTTTACTGGGATGCCAACCCCACCACACTGTTCATGGAACCACCACCACCAGGAACAGACAACTCCACCACACATCCATGGCCACTGGTCGCCCCCAAGATCATTCACCACCGCTGGAATGATGAAAACATCCCAGAAAAGTGGGTGGCGGTACGGGAACGCTGCATGGCGATGCATCCAGATTATGAATTTATGTTGTGGACCGAGGCCAAGGAGCGTGCACTGCTCAAGGAACGCTACCCCTGGTTTTTGAAGACATACGACCACTACCGCTACACTATTCAGCAAGCAGACATTGGCCGGTACTTTTTCATGCATACGTATGGTGGCCTGTACTTGGATTTGGACGTAGAGTGTCTCAAACGGGTGGACTACCTGTTGACCCATGAGATTGTGTTGCCACTCACATGGCCAGTGGGTTTTTCAAACGATGTGCTCGTGGCGCCCGCGGGACATCCATTTTACGACCAGGTGTGTGGTTGTGGAGGGGGGGGGGAGGATGACAATTCCATGGTGTCACAACCCGATACCTGGTGACTATACAGGTGACCAAGGCAGCGCCCGTGTGGGACAAGCTGTATGGCACCAAGTATCCCACAGTCATGTTTTCCACTGGTGTGTGTATGGGTGGGTAAGGGTATGGGCATATGTTGGGACACTTATTTACCTACCATATCCACCACAGGCCCCATGTTTTTGACGTACCAGGCAATGCTGTATCCCAACAAGAGTGGCATCACTGTGCTGCCACGTTCATTATACGGCAAGTGGACGCACTCCCCCATTGCCTTTTTTGATCATTACCATGCAAGCATGTGGCACTCAACTGATGCTGCTGTGTTTATCTACTTTTGGAGCCTGCGCTGGTACGTGGCCATTGTGGTGGGCATTCTGGGTGCGCTCTATGTGCGCTACCGATACACCACCAAGGTGGAGTCGTACGAGCTGGAGAAAGTTTTGTGATTCTTTTTGTGTATTGATATGTCACCATCTGCTGGTGCATTATTAACTATTTGAAAGTGTGTAACTTGCAGCTGCTTTGTGCTTCCTGTCATCTGTTCATCCCTTCATCAGTTACATCACCAGCAAAACCACGCCGTTTCCCCAGCCCCATGTCGGTACGTATGGTGTTGCAAAACATCCACAGCAATTCACACTATAATCCCACCTCGCCAAGTATCATCAGCCTCCATAATCAACCTCTATTGCAACATCACCCACACAGATCTTCGAATACAATGGCGGTGCCATCATTGCTATGGCTGGCAAGGGTTGTGTCGTTGTGGGCAGTGATTTGAGGCTGGGTGTTCAGTTTCAAACACTGGCCACAGACTACAAAAAGGTGCACAGGATTCATGATCGCCTCGTCGTGGGGCTTGCAGGCCTAGCTACAGATGCAGAAACACTGTACGGGACTGGAGTGTGGGTTATGTAGCACCCATCCTAGCACCCATGATAAGCGACAACCCACAGGTACCAACGTCTGGTGTTCAAGCACAACATGTACAAACTACGAGAGGAGCGCACCATGAAGCCAGCCACATTTGGGCAGATGCTGTCTGCCACACTGTATGAGCGAAGATTTGGACCATACTTTGTATCGCCAGTGGTTGCTGGGCTGGACGATGATGGCACCCCCTACTTGTGTGGCATGGATTCCATTGGTGCAATAGAGACAGCCAAGGACTTTATGGTGGCGGGCACTGCTCAGGACTCGTTGTACGGCATGTGTGAATCCATGTACCAGCCAGACTTGGTGCGTATGGGGTGGGGATGATGGCACCACATGCTGTTGTGTGCCCTGCTTTTAACCTGGTGGCAATTGTTCACCACAAACATCACCATGAGCATCACCAACACCAACACCACCATCACAGGAGGCAGAGGATTTGTTTGAGTTGACAGCCCAGTGCCTGCTGAGTGGTGTGGATCGTGATGCACTGTCAGGATGGGGTGCTATCCTCTACGTCGTCACCAAGGAGGGCATTGTGGTGCGGCAGTTGAAGGGACGCATGGATTAATATATATTGGTTACCATGCTGCTGCATCCATATCAATCATACACCATGTAACAACATTGTGCAATCATCACTCATCCCTGCGCTCGCCAAACTTCACCACGGTTTGTGTCTTGGCAATCATGCGTGCACCCAGCACACCTCGCCATGCCTGGCATGGATACACCACAGCATCTCTCCCAATCACACTGCCTGGGTTGAGCACCGCATTGCACCCCACTTCGGCACGGTCACCCAGCACCGCCCCCAATTTGAGCAGACCCGTGTCGAGTCGTGTGTTGCCATCAGACCTGGGTTGGAGGGTGAGGCGTGTGCAGGTAAGAGCAATGCGGGCTGTGTTTGCCCCGCAACCCCCCCATCACTCATCACATACACAAAGACGTGGGCGGTGGGCATGAGCTTCCAATTGGAGCAAATGGCTCCTGCACCAAGGTGTGCCTTGTAGCCCAGTACTGATTCACCGATGTAGTTGTAATGCGGTACTTGACACCCGTTGAAGAGCAAACAGTGCTTGAGCTCCACCGAGTTGCCCACGACACAGTTGTCCCCCACGATGACATTTTCTCTGATATACGCACCGGGTCCTATCCGGCAGTTTTTTCCAATGATGGCAGGACCTAGTGGTGGGGGTTCACCAATAGTCAAGCTATGTGGCACAACATAATCACCATCCCCCAGCATCACCCACCTTTGATCACGGCACCATGCTCCACGATGGTACCCTCGCCAATCACTACATGTTCTTGTATGTAAGGAGTGCCTATATACGTGTGCTTTTGCTCTGCTTGCGCGGTTTGCTGTGAAACATAATCTGGGATCCTCGGCAACACCTCCCACGCGTACGTGCATCCCTCAAACAAGTGGGCATGATCTGTTTGCGATAGATCTATTATCTCTGGGATGGTAGGGATCGTCATGGCTAATGTTTTTTTGTGGTGGTTTGTGGGGGACGACTAATAAAGACCAAGTTACACACACACAGAGGTGAGATTACAAACGTCTACTTGATCTTCTTCTTGGGACGAAGGTAGGGACTGTGTATAGTAGAGGTGGTTGGGTGTGTGTGGTATCAAACTTGCATCAAACACGCACACCAAACATGCACACCACCACACGTACGAGTGTCCGCATTTCTTCTTACGGCAGTTGACTGCACGGGGGTGCAGGCGTGCATAGCACCTGTATATAAAACGAAATGTGGTGAGTAACGTACTGCATGCAATTGTTGATGTTTGTGTACACACAAGGTACATGTAAGGCCGCTGAATGACCTGACAGCAACTGCATGCTGCCGGGCAAAGCGTGACCATTTGATGTAGGGGGCTTATTCACCTCCAACACCACCAAACAGATGGGGAGACAAACTTCGACCCCCGTGCATGCACGGTTGCAAACATCATCAACTACCCACCATCTTCTTCCCCCAGACACACATACTTGCGGCAGATGACCTTGTCCTGGTTGTACTTGCGGGCAAGGATGATCAAGTTGGGCTCGATGATGCCACCACGCAGGCGCAGCACCAAGTGGAGGGTGGACTCCTTTTGGATGTTGTAGTCGGCCAATGTGCGACCATCCTCCAACTGCTTGCCGGCAAAAATCAGACGCTGCTGATCAGGGGGAATCCTGTGTCGTTGTGGTGTATGGTGTGTGGGTCTGTATGGGACAAAGCGTTTGATGCATGATGCGTACCCTTCCTTGTCCTGAATCTTTGCCTTCACATTCTCAATTGTGTCACTGCTCTCCACTTCCAGTGTAATCGTCTTGCCTGCGTGGTAATGAGCGTGGAAGAGAGGGTGAAATCAATGCGCAGCCTGCAACAATGCACAAGCGATGCTGCACTTGCACAAAGTATACGCTGTACACACCCGTGAGGGTCTTGACGAAGATCTGCATCTTGAACTACTGTGAATGACACCAACTATGAAGTTTTTGGGGGGTGGAGTTGCGAAAAAACACACCAGCAGCCGCCGTGAGTTTTTGCCAAAATTCCTAGTCCTCAGGCTTGCCCTGCTGCAGAAATGTTGACATACAGTTGTGCACAGCAACGTCATAAACCCAAGCAATCAACTCAGTGGTTGCAACAAAAACGCCTACAGCTCCTTCCCAACACACTCCTATTGCTCTGAAAGTACAGCACAATGCCCTTGGTGCATCGGTTGGCCCAGCGCCACCAGATGGTTGCCTTGGGGCAGTGTTTGTCCCCATACACCCGTAGTATCACCACAAGCACCGGTATGCGAGCATTGGGGACTTGTAGAAGCAATACTCGTACGTGCTGGTGAAGATGCCATATCCTGTTGTTTGTTTCACCACACAGCATGCATGGACCATGCTCCTGGCATACCTGACCCTGTGCAACGAGAGGTTCCCAAGGATTGGAAAGGAGGTGTGTTTGTTTTGGGCACTGGGGGGCAGATGATTTCGTTTTGGTGCATGCACATTTCCCCAACCACCACAGTGTTGGATGAAAATGCACAAACGCTGTTTATGACTGAGCTCTTCCGTGGCCTATCACTCACACTCAAAAACTTTTTTGAGCCCAAGTTTACGGTGCGTGGTGGTTGATGTGGAGATGGTTGTTGGACAGCAGCAAAAGGAGGTCCACCAACTGTGTTCATCACAAAACAGATCAACTACCCATTTGAAAAGACACCAACAAGCCCTCGTTTCCGTGGGGAGCATGCATTGCGACGGTACCCCACTGGTGAGGAGCGCTGCATTGCATGCAAGCTCTGTGAAGCAGTGTGCCCTGCACAGGCCATCACCATAGAGGCAGAAGAGCGTGAGGATGGCAGTCGCCGTACCACACGCTATGACATTGACATGACCAAGTGCATCTATTGTGGGTTTTGCCAAGAGGCGTGCCCTGTGGATGCCATTGTGGAGGGACCCAACTTTGAGTTCAGCACAGAAAGCCACGAGGTAGTGTGTGTGTGTTGTGTGGGGTGTGGGGTGTGGGAATATTGGGTGTGTTGTGATGACTGGGTATTTTGCACGTGCACGTCATTTCTATACACACAAACTCAGGAGCTTTTGTATGACAAGCAAAAGCTGTTGGCAAATGGTGATCGCTGGGAGGTGGAGATTGCTGCCAATTTGCGCCACGAGGCAATGTATCGATAGTGTGTGTCGATATTGTGTGTCGATAGTGTGTGTATCGATAGCATGTGTGTTGCTGTTTTTGTGTTGTTTTCTAGTTGTCAAAACAGGATGCTATATACATAGTGTGATGGTGTGTACCAGGGTAAACGTATAGAAACAATCTGCTAGGCTGGTTACATCCATCTTGCCATCTTGCACTTCACTCGTTCAGTGGTTTGTGCTGCGCCTTTGCCAAACACAAAAACATCGTCTGTATCGACACCGCTTGTTCAAAAACAACAATAAGGCACTGTCATCGTGCTTCATAAAGTCATGGCCACAGCAGCACATTTGCTTTCTTTTGAAGCGTTTGAGGGCCCAACGGTGGGCACCAGATATGATACAACATCTGCAGACAACAAAATCACTGTTGGTCGAACAAAAGCCAGCAAACTGCATGTGGATGACGAAACAGTGTCTGAGCGTCATGGCGTGTTGCTGTGGAACCAGGACACAGGCACGTGGTCCATCACAGACCTGAACAGCAGCAATGGCACAGCCGTCAATGGTATCACATTGGAGCCACAAGGTGGTGAGGGTTGGGTGTACGTGCACAGTTGGGTGCACAGGTGTACCACCGTGTGCTACACATCACCCCCCATCTCTACAGTGCCATGCACCCTCAAGGAAGGCGATGTTGTGCGATTTGGCAACTCAAAACTGCGTGTACAGGTACATACTGTGCAGTGATGATGTCACTTGGCCGCTGACACACACCATCAAACAAACAACACAGATCAAGCCAGCGCTTGCACCAGACTGCACAGTGGAGATGTTTTTGGATACAGAATGTCAGCGTATGCTGGACCGGGTACAGGTATGACATGCGTGTGGGGGACCATGCATGGTGCCCGTTGCATCCACCCTGGCATGACCCCCCCCCACAACCCCCTCCCACACTTGCAGAGCAATGCAGAGCAGCAAGCCAATGAGCTTCAAAAACGCTGGATGCTGGCAAAACAAGAGCTGCTGAGTCAGCATGGATGACTTTTGATATCACTGTTTTGTATTTGTAAGTAGTATCCGTTTTGTAACACTCGGTATTTCACTTGGTATTTCAAAAAGCAAAAAGAACTCACACTCAATATCCTCGTGCCAAGTTGTCAATGAGTGATTGATACGGTGCCGGCCCTCCCCCTGTGCTCCCCCCAGCACCCCCTTGTTTTTTCTTCATCACAGGTACCCTCACAGGCTCCATCCCCAACAGTGTGCATAGCTCCCCTGCCCCACTGTTGGCTTCGTGCGTGACGCCCCATGCTGTGGAGAGCAGCAGCTCCTGTGCAGCTTCCAGGGTAGCTTCATCAGGGATTCCTGAAGCTACCAGGGTTTCAGGGTCTAGGGAAAGGAGGGCGACATACAACTGCTCTGCACACTGACTTCGAACCTGTGTATATATATATATGTGTGTGTGTGTGTGTGTGTGTGTGTGTGTGTGTGTGAGAGAGAGAGAGAGAGAG
>VFQP010005377.1_pt1 | contig 11232 bp, 21 predicted proteins | sample 3512351 | NCBI WGS metagenome assembly VFQP01 (sample SAMN10412372, study PRJNA504923) | tailings metagenome | isolation source: Relicate 1 Philex TSF1 revegetated site | place: Philippines: Tuba, Benguet | collected 2017-08-29
TGTGTGTGTGTGTGTGTGTGTGTGTGTGTGTGTGTGTGTGTGTGTGTGTGTGTGTAGAGTAGGCTGTGGTTTCATGAGTGTATTCATGTTTGCATAAAGTAATAGGTATTTAAATGTATTGAAAATGTACTTTCCACATATCACATGCAGCATCACACCATATCCCACTGCATTCCAAGACAATCACATACACAAAACACAAGCACAAGCAAACACAAGCACAAGCAAAACACAAGCACAAGCAAAACACAAGCACAAGCAAAACACAGCAATTGATAAGGACACAACATCACACCTTGCACCAACACCCCATGGCATGCTCCCCACAGTGCCACCAACACCACCATCATCATCCCCTTGTACTTTCCCTTGTGCTTTCCCTTGTACTGCATCTTGTATTCCCCCTTGTACTGATGTATTATGTTGTTGTTGTTGTTGTTCAGCATCAAGTACAGGGAGGAGCATCAGTGCCATACACCAAAAGGGGGAGGCCGGGTTTGGTGCTGAGTGTGCCTCTCCTGACAATGATGCTGTGCCTGTGTGTTTGATACGTGTATGGTGTGTGATTGATACGTGTATGGAGTGTGGTTGTACAGTGTGTATTGTGTGCTTGAGATGGGATACATACACATATATGTATGGCGTGTATGGTGTGTATGGTGTGTATGGTGTGTATGGCGTGTTTGTAAAGTGTATGGTGTGTATGCACTGTGTGTACTGTGGTTGGGGTGTAGTGCATTTCATGTGCTGTGAAACAACATGAACTGTGTGTATGCACATCCATATACCAACCACAACAACCATCAAACACACTAGCAACATGCAACATCACACTTGCAACACACTCACAACATGCACAACCACCACCATACGTGCTGCTGTGGTGCTGCGTCTGTGTTGAAAGCAATACTCGTGTAGCAGTTGACACAGCACAGCAGACATGTGTGATGCAGACTGCTGATCTGTACAGTGACACAGGTGTCTATGGGTGGCCTGTGTGCGAGAGGGGTGGGGGGGGTGGGGGGGTATGAAGGAATGTGGATGGTGTGATGCACAGGTGTGTGGCATGACCCCAAAGAAATTCCAATGTGCTTTTCAATTTCCCCCCTCTATTTTCATACGTCAAAAAACATCCACTGGTACGGCAATGGCCCCCCTTGCTGCTGCTGCTGGTGGTGGTGGTGTGCTTGAGCAGATGATGGTACTGGTGGGTCCTGCACACCCTCTTTTTCTTCACCATCCTCATGATATTCTGTTTCTACTCGTACATCTCCCTCCTCCTCCTCTTCCTCCTCCTCCTCATCCCCCCCCTCCTCTTCCTCCCCCTCCTCATTCCCCCCCTCCTCTTCCTCTTCCTCTTCCTTGTATGTATCTGTCATATCCACATCACTCTCTTCATCATCATCATCATTGTCATCATCATCACCACCACCATCATTATCCCCACCATCATCACCATCATGTGCCCCTTTTGCTGCACCCAACACCACACCACACTGCTGCTCCACACGCACAAACTGTGACTGACACAGCACACGCAGCACAGGTGTGTGTATGTCTGACAACACACACATAGTCAGAAAGGACGTCACTGCAGACTGTGTTGCTCTTACACTTTTCACTATTGATGCTGATGATGTTGGTACTGTGCTTGTGGGTACTGTGCTTGTGCCTGCTGTTGTGGTGTGTGCTGTGCTTGTGTTTGCTGGTGTAGGTGCTGTTGTAGGTGCTGTTGTAATGGTATCAGCATGTGGTGTAGTCTGTGCTGTATTGATACATTGACTGTATGTCTGACAGTGGATACGTTGACTGTATGTCCGACAGTGGTGTAGTATGCATCCCAATGAAGGGAGGAGCTGCATGGCTAGTGTGAATGCCTTGCGCTGATTGGGCATTGCTGTATGTGGGTGGGGGTGTGGGGGGAATGTGGTTGTGTGCATGGTGGGGTTGTGGCTTAGCAATTACAGCTGTGCTTGTAATCAATGCCTGTGTATACATCAATATGTATCACACACCACATACCTTGCAGCAACACAGCAGTATACCCCACCACAGCCTGTGTGAGTGCATTCACAACCAAACCATCTCCACGATCACCCAACACCCGGGATGCAGCATGCACCACTGCACACAACTGCTCCGGGGTGGGTTGCGCTGCGGTACTCAACACCCCACCAGTGAGTTGTTCAACCACCCCTTGCACATGCTCCAGGGTATGCTGTGATCCATCATCGTCGGTCAATGATTCGGTCAATGCATGGTGCACAGCGGCCCACAGTGCAGGAGACGCGTTGACTGCGTGCTGGCTTCCCAAGGCAGTGTGGAGCGCTGCCCAGCATGCCCAGCGCTGTGCAGGGGTCCATGGAGATGTATGACCACCACCACGTTTGCGTTTGCTGCCTGCTGTGATGGATGTTTGACTGCGGAGTGTGTTTGTTGCCCAGTCAACCACACGCTGGGCTATGTGGGATGCCACTGGATATGGCAGTGGCTCTGGATCTGTTGTCAGGGCTGCAAGCAAGGTGTGTACTATTTCCAGTTGCCTGTTGATGAATTTGTGTGTGCAACAATTGGTTGTGTATGGCATCAAGGACAGACCACCGAAATATACAACTCCGAGACCAATACAACTCAATACATGCCTTTCGGGATGTTTTGCTGCGTTGAGGTCTCTGAGACCTGTCGAAACATCAGCAGCATGACCGTTGTGCCGCATGGTGCCGGTCAACCAAGCCTATATGTTTGCGTGTGCCTACTTGTTACAAGTCATGTTGCTTACAGGTCATGTTGCTCTATATTGCGCCATATACAAAAACAACTTCAAAACTCCACCATGGAGAGATTGGCGCACCCTCGCAGACCCTCGCAGCCATATTTTTACACGACGAACATTCCCTTTTCAAAACCATATAGTCGCTTTCATCGGGGCGGCACATACACATAGGTATGCGATGCACCATGCAGACCGTCTGTCTGCCCACATGTGACAGATCCCTACCAGTTGGAAGTGGTGTTTTGGCGGCGTCCTAGGTCATGATGCGCTACGCACTTTGCATTACACATCGTAGATCACCAGCCACACCCATCAACACACACGCGAACGACACACACGTTTTCTGTCAATCACTCAATGCCCACGGCTTCCCCACCCGTACACCATGCATGCACGCACCCAGGTATTTTCAAAACCACGGCCATTATGCGCGCTGTCGTTCTGACGTGCCTGTTGCTCTGCACCTCTGTGTGGGCACAGGCACCATCTGGTGCACCACGTCTGGCACCAGCCCGTGCACCTGCCCCTGGCCCTTCTGTGGCAGCCTTCTCCGGCGAGCCAGTGGGCTTTATCCGTGTGCAGGGTACCCGCTTTGTGGATGAACAGTGCCGCGAGTTTTTGCCCACCGGTTGGAACTCGTACGTAGTGTTGAGGGTTTTGGGGGGGCGCGTGTGAGACAATGGAGGGTTGGGACATTTGTGTGTGTTGACATTTGTGTGTGTGTGTTGATATTTGTGTGTGTGGACATGTACATGCTACACGGTGCACTGTGTGAAACAACACATCAAGTCCCAACATGCACCCCTACACATCACCCCTACACATCATCCAACACACCCACACCCACACCCCAACCCACACACTCAACAGGTGGGTGGATCCCCTTGTTCTCGAGGCAGTGGATGCCCTCAATGGTGACAAGAGCAAGGCAGCAGAGCTTGAGAGCATTTTCTCTCAGGCTGCCAATAACAGCTTTAACACCATGCGTTTGTTTTTGACTGGGCCCTCTGAGAGGTTACCTCTGCAGACATCACCTGGTATATATGGGAAATACATATATGTTTATATCTCTCACACACCATGGCAAACAAATACCACACCTACACATCATTGAGTACACACACATACACACACATACACACATTCACATCATCACCTATGTACACCCACACCCACACCCATACACACACATTCACATCATCACCTATACCCCCCCCCCCCCCCCCCCCCCCCCCACACACACACACACTCAAACATCACAACAGGTCAGTACAATGAAACACTCTCACATCCTCACAGGTCAGTACAATGAGACACTCTTCAAGGGATTTGATTACATTCTTGACTTGGGTCGTCGTTACAATGTCAAGCTGATTCTTGCTGCAACCAACAACTGGCAGATTAATGATGGACCTGCCTCGGTATGTATGTGAGTGTGTGTGTGTGTGTGGTGTGGTGTGTGTGTGTGTGTGTTGATTGGTGTGTGATGTGGTGAGGGTTGTTCATGGTATGCATTTTCCTCATTCCTGTTGTTCATGATGTGCAATCCCCTCTGTTCCTACACACATGTGTGCTTGATCTGTTACACACATACCAACACACCTGCACACACACACTTACATATCCCCCTCCTCAAGACTAAGACATACCACCACAATCATATCCCCCCCCCACCCCCCCACCCCCCCCCCCCCCCATACACACACACACATAATCACCCCCCCCCCCGTACACTCAGTTCACCAAGTGGGCAAACACCAACATCGACTCCTTTTGGAGCAACCCCACTGCACGCACATTGTTCAAGAATCATTTGACCACTATTGCAAACAGGGTCAACACAGTCAACGGCAGGTAGGATAGTGTGCATGTGTTGCATTTTTGTTCTCATTGCTATTGCATTTGTCAGAACTGTTGTTATGTGTCGCATGACATGTATTCGTGTGTGTTGGATAATATATGTACTTGTGTATGTACTCGTGTATGTACAAGTGTATGTACATGCATGTTTTTCTCCCCTTTACTTTCACACAATAATACAAATGATGCACTACACAGGCAGTACAAGAATGACCCTACCATTTTTGCGTATGTGGGTTGTTGGGCGTGTTTGCAGGGTTGTGTTGACAGCCATGTGCTCTTGTTTGCTCTTGTGATGGTGTTACACACACACATATAATCCATTACTCAAAAACACACTATCCAACAATGCACATGCACGCTCATGTACATACACACGCACTCATGCGCACACCATAAACACATGCCTAAGCACACCACACACTATCACTCACTTCCTCTCTCTCTCGCTTACTCTCACACCCACCCACCACCACCCACCCACCACCACACACACCCACAGTTGGAACTTGTACAATGAGATGCGCTGCCCTCAGGCACAAAACGCCACTGCTAGTGAAGTGGAACGTATGTGGTGTTGTTTTTTGAGTGTGTTGTTTATTGTCGAGTGGTTTGTAAAGTGTCTGAGTGGTTTGTACAATGTACAGTATCTGTTGTGCTGTGTACACACACATCACACACCCGTGTACCCACATATACCTTCTTATACACACCTATCCCACACACGTGTACCCACATACCTTCCTATTCATCCCCCCCCCCCAAGACACCCATACCCACCCACCCACCTACAGAGTGCTTGCGTGACACCAATGCATGGATCTCTGAGATGTCATCCTTCCTCAAGCAACAGGATCCCAACCACCTGATCACTGTGGGGAATGAAGGTTTTTTCGGTCCCAACAGTCAATATGTGGGTGACAACCCCTTTGGCACCCCTGGGAATGTGGGACAAGGTGTGTGGGTGTGTATTGGGGGGGCAGTGGGGGGGTGTCAGGGGGGGGGGGGGTAGGGGTGTTACAATACACATGTACAACACACATGTACAATACACCTGCACAACACACATGTGCACACACACAGGGTGGTCTGCACTCATTGGACAGGACTTTGTGTCTCAACACAACCACACCAACATCGACTTTGCGGTATGGTTGACTGCATATTGACTGTTGTTGTGTTTATTGACTGTTTGTGTTGTACTAGTTTTGACTACATATTGACTGTTGTTGTGTTGACCATGCATTGACCATGCGTTGACCATGTGTTGACCATGTGTTGACCATCATGTCGAGCTTCACTCAGACTTGTTATTGTTGTTATCTTTAACACTTATACTTCTCTCTGCACTCTCATATGTCACACCTCTCTCTCGACACAGTCTTTCCACTTGTGGCCCGGTATGCGTGTGGTATCTTGGATAATAATGTGTATAAATGTTGTGTGATCTTGTGTATAGTTGTTTGTTACATGTGTTTTCCCCTGTACACTATGTGTATTCCCTGTACATGACATATTCTCCCTTGTACACCATTATACATTCTCTCCAGTGCATTCCAAGCTTTCCCCTAAACATTTCCTGTACATTAAACGTCTTCCCTGTACACCACTGTACATTCTCCCCTATACACCGCTTTATGTATTCCCCCGTACACCTCTATACATTCTCCCCTGGGCACCGCTATATGTATTCCTCTGTACACCACTATACATTCTCCCCTATACACCGCTCTATCTCCCCCTCACAACAGACAACTGGAACTCCACCGGTGGCAATGCACTTGAGTGGGTGACTCGCTGGATTCGCTCTCACCAGGATGCTGCACGTGCCCTCAACAAGCCACTGGTCCTGTCAGAGGTGTGGTGGGGGTGGTGTGTATGGGATATGGTGTACAGGGATGGTGGTGTACAGGGTGTTGTGCAGTGATGGTGTTGTGATTGACCATGCATTGACTGGAATCATCATGTGTTGACCAACTCCATGTCTTTCATATTCCATCACTCCACCCCGCAACAAGACACCCACAACACACCCACACAACACACACCCACAACACACACCCACAACACACACACACAATATCCACCCATCCATACACAGTTTGGCAAGCGTAGTTTCCCCGACCTCAACAGTCAGATTACTGTGCGTGACCCTTACTTCAACCTGGTGTACAACATCACAGAGTCAAGCATTGTTAATGGTAACACATTGAGGGTATGTGAGTGTGTTTGTGCGTTTGTGAGTGTGTGAGTGAGTGTGTGTGTGTATGTGATGGTGTGGTATGAGGTTTCATGTACACCATGATACGTAATGGTTATGACGACGACGATGATGACAACAACATGCTGTCTCTTGTGTATCATGATATTGAACATGCTGTACATTGCACTCACACACGCTCCCCAAACCAGCACTCCCTCCCCCACCTGAAAACACAAGTGTGTGTCCCCCACAAAACTCCATCCCCACCCCCACCCCAACATCCCCACCCCTACCCCCACACCCCCACCCCTCATTTCCTCAGGGTGCTTTGTTTTGGTTCTGGGACCCCCTCAATCAGATCATCTTTGGTCAGGACAAGGACCCCTTGGTGCCCATTCCCCCCTCTGGCAATGTGGTGCAAAACAACGGCTCTACATACCAGTATGTGTAGGGGTAGTTTGGGGTTTGTTGGGGTTGTGTAGGGGGAAGGGGGTTTGTTGGGGGTGTATTGGGGGAGTGGTGTGTGTTGCACATATATATACCAATCACACTCACATATATATACCAATCACAATCACATATATATACCAATCACACTCACACATGTCCCTCATATCTGCTCTTCACTCACACATCTACTCCACACAGGATCGTGCGTCGTCACGCTGACAGGGTGGATGAGCTGGCTGGCACCCCAGTGCTGGGCTGCACCACTGCTGGTGTGGTTGCTGGCAAGTAAACATGATGGCTGGTGTGCACAGTAGCATGCCTACTATTACACAAGAGCATGCTATCAACACACATGTGCACATGCATATACACTGATGTGTGTATGCATTGTATTGCATGGTGCATACAGCATGTACACGCCCCTATATATATAGTGGTGTATATACATGCCGATCTGTAGTGGGGATGGCTTTTGTAGCGGTGAACATGCATTGCAATTTACGTGATACACTGTGTGAGTGATGATGCACTGTGTATGGTGTGGCTTTGTATGTATATGTGGGTATTGGTGACCACATGTGTGTGCTACTGGTATACGCTGTGCATGGTGAACGCATGTGTTTCTCATGTGTCTTCTCCCCTTGTGTTTCCCTCATATCTTCCTTTTTATGTTTCCCACATGGTGTTTTCACCTACACCTGCACCTAGCCCCTCAATTGACCACAATTCACTACTTTGTCCCTCCCCATTCCCCACCCACCCACCTACACCAAGAAAAAAACAATTCTTCTTTTTTCGTTCCCTCAAGTTTACGTGTCATACTGTGTGAATATGCTGTGTGATACAATTGCAACCCCCCTTGGTACAAAAGGGTGTGCATTTCAAGGACTCGTATTATTAACCCTACGGAGGACAGCAGTGGACACCTGTCCACACCATTACAATTGTGATGTGTGTGGGGGGCATGCATGACAGTGCCTGTTACTGCACGTGGGCTGCCCAATACGTAGGCGTGTGTGTGTGTGTGTGTGTGTGTGTGCAAACCCACATGTAGCATGGGCCCTTTGCGTGTGTGAAAACCTAGTTATTCCAGGCCTTGGGTGTGCCCGTGTGTGTGTGTGTGTCGAACAGTTTCATGAGTTGGGTGTGTGCTGACCCATTTCATGTTGTGCTTTTGTTCATTTTCTGCTCATGGTAAGAATTGACGATAGAAACGCGGACGACCCATGGTTATTCCTGACACCGTTGACTGTGGTCGTTGACTTGCAGGGAAAAAAACAAAATACAAAACGACATAAACTCTGTGCGCGCCAACGTCAATCACCCTCCAATCATCAATCTCACAACCTCAATCGCATGCAAACAACCTTAATCGTATGCAAACACCGTTTCCAGGCTCTTGCCATCCACTTTGACCGTTTTAAAATCCTCCCTTAATCGAATAAATTTGAGTGCATGTGCATGGGATATACGTAGCACACTGTCCACCAACCCGAGGAGGGAGTCTGGTGCGACTATCAACATGCTGCTTATTCCCTGAGGGTGGCGTGCGGTGTGGGTGTGTGGTGTGTATGTTGGGTGTGTGATGTGGGTGTGATATGGTACAAGTGCATTGCATCAAAGGAAACATGATTATTACCACGCATAGTATTCATATACATGTATATGCATTGTAAACATGGTTTATACAACCCACTACCCATGCGCACCCTCCCCCATCCCCCTCCCCCACCCCACAACACCCACCTGCAGCTCCTTCATCTGCTCCTCCACCCCCCCAACCCTGGCACCCTGCAACACCTCAGCATACTCCATCAGGTCCCTTCTCCACCGCAGGGCCCCCCTTGTACTATACACAAACCCCTGCATGTGTTGTTTCAGCAGCACCAGCAGACGACGGCCTATTTCTGTGTTTACACCCCGTGCATTGGGCCCCCCCATGGCTGCTGTGATGTGGGAGAGGGTGTGGCGGATGAGGGTGGAGATCAATAGACAGGCATCGGTGGGTGCGTCTATGGAGGAGGTGGTTCCTGCCTTGGGGGGGAGGAAATCTGTTTTTCGTTGTTCCGTGTTGAGTGTTTTTTCCACCTGTTGTTGATGAGAGGTTGATGTGAGGGTGTAGGGGTGGGGGTGGGGGTGAAAGTGGGGTGTAGGGTTGTCGAACGTCGTGAAGGGTGGTGAAACACAAACTCACGTACCGTTTCAAACAGGGTCACACACGTCACACCCCCCCACCCCCAACACACCCAACACACCCCCAACACACCCCACCTCCATCCCCCCACACCATTTCAAACAGGGTCACACATACAACTCATGGAACACCCTCCCCCACATACACACCACCCACCCCCACCCCCACCCCCAACACCCCCCCCACACGTACCGTTTCAAACAGGGTCACCAGCACCCGCTGCAATGCCACTATCACTCTATCTTCTACAGCCTTTGTGAATGCAGCTAGCCCAGCACCTGCTATGGCACCTTCCTTTGCATCTTCTTGTATTGCTGGGACTATGAGTTGTGTGTAGTGATCTTGTACAGACTGTGGGGGTGGGTGGGTGGGTGGGGGTGGGGGTGTTTGCTGTGTGTGTTTGCAGTGCGTGTGGGTGTGTTTGCAGTGTGTTTGCTGTGTGCGCACACAAAAGTCATGCACACCCCCACACCCCCACTATCCACCCACCTCCCCAACACACCCCCACACCACACACCCCAACAAAACAATCCACCCCACACACCACCACACGCACCTCGACTACTGCACTCGTCTCCTTAATGGCATCAGTCAACACCCCTATACTATTACTCGCCAACTGTTCCCCCGTCTTGTTGACCACCGCCATCAATTGTTGACCATCAGTTAATGAAGCAATACCATAGGGGGCACGTAGCTTGTGACAGGCATACTCAGTGAGGTGTGTGAGGCCTGCAATGACATGACTTGCCACCTGTATGGTGAGTGGTTGTGGTGGGTTTTGTTGGTTGGTGTTTGTAGGGTGGGTGTTGATTTGTAAAGGGTTGGATTTTTTTATGGGCATGTGTGTAGTGAGTATCCATGTATGTGTATGCTCCTTTCCACCCACACGCACCCCATTCCACACACGCACCCCATTCCACACGCACCCCATTCCACACACCCACACCCACCACCCCACCTGTTCCAACAAACACCCCGACGTAGCCTGCTGTGCTGTCGACGCATGAAACAACATACGCACATGCTGTGCTTTGCTTGCATCAGTCGCAAGTGCAGCGGAACGTTCCACAGCTTCCGCATTCCAATTGAGCAGCCGTTGTGCAACAGCACTGGACACCCCCTTGGTGACTGTGGACACACTCAAGGCCTTTGCCTCTAACCACTGGAGCTCGAATTGCCGGTAATCTGCCAAGTGGTTGGCAAAAACACCATCTGCTAATTCCTGTGTGTTGTGAATACAGGGGTGTGTGGAGGGGGGGGGGGGTAAGGGTTGAGTGTGGAGGGGAGATTGTGTGACACCCACACACCCACACACCCACATACACCCACCCACCCACACACACACATACACCCACCCACACACACACTCACCATGACGTTGCATGCCCCACCAAGCATGGTTTCCAGCACATCACACAGTGTTGAGGTGCGCCTGTATGCCTCCACTAGGAAATTCAAATACAACGCCAACTCATCATCCTTGACTTGTTTATTTGGCATCACCAGTAACCTGTCAAGCGTCATCTGTTTTTATGTGTGTGTGTGTGTGTTTGTGTGTGTTTTATATACTGGTCATGTGTGTTTATGTGTGTGTGACTGTGTGTGTGTGTGACTGTGTGTTTACATATGGATAATATGTGTACACGTGCATAATTGCCATGTGCCTTCCCTATGCACGTATGTCATATGTACGTACACACACACACACACACACACACACACACACACACACACACACACACACACACA
>VFQP010005378.1_pt1 | contig 11230 bp, 9 predicted proteins | sample 3512351 | NCBI WGS metagenome assembly VFQP01 (sample SAMN10412372, study PRJNA504923) | tailings metagenome | isolation source: Relicate 1 Philex TSF1 revegetated site | place: Philippines: Tuba, Benguet | collected 2017-08-29
GCACGTGGCCGATCGTCCAGTCGGTGTAGTGCGACAGCGAGTTGACGGCCTTGATCGACATGAGCGGCCCCTCGAAGGTCGACATGCCGTAGAAGGCGAGCGAGACGACCATCAGGCGCAGGACGGGGTCGGTGCGCAGCTTGTCCCAGGCGCCCGACAGGGTCATGAGGCCGTTGATCATGCCGCCCCACGAGGGCATCCACAGCATCACCGAGAAGGTCATGCCCAGCGTCTGCGCCCAGTCGGGCAGCGCGGTGTAGTGGAGGTGGTGGGGACCGGCCCAGATATAGAGGAAGATCAGCGCCCAGAAATGGACGATGGAGAGGCGGTAGGAATAGATCGGCCGCTCAGCCCGCTTCGGGATGAAGTAGTACATGATGGCGAGGAAGCCGGCGGTCAGGAAGAAGCCGACCGCGTTGTGGCCGTACCACCACTGGAACATGGCGTCCTGCACGCCCGACCAGACGATGTAGCTCTTCGGCGAGTAGATCGACACCGGCACGGCCGCGTTATTGCCGAGATGCAGCACCGCGATGGTGACGATGAAGGCGAGGTAGAACCAGTTGGCGACGAAAATGTGCGGCTCCTTGCGCCGCCAGATCGTCGCGAGGAAGACCATCAGATAGACGACCCAGACCACGGTCAGGAACAGGTCGGCATACCATTCGGGCTCGGCGTATTCCTTGCCCTGGGTGATGCCGAGCAGGTAGCCGGTGCCGGCGACGACGATGAAGAAGTTGTAGCCGAGCACCACGAACCACGGCGCGATCTCGCCGGCGAGGCGGGCGCGGCAGGTCTTCTGCACGACGTAGAACGAGGTGCCGATCAGCACGTTGCCGCCGAAGGCGAAGATGACCGCAGAGGTGTGCAGCGGCCGCATGCGCCCGAAATTGGTCCAGGGCAGGTCGAAGTTCAGCGCCGGCCATGCGAGCTGGCTGGCGATCAGCAGCCCGATGGTGAATCCAGCGACGCCCCAGACCACCGAGGCCCAGACCGTGAACCTGACCGGGTCCATGTTGTAGTTGGGCTTGCCGTCGATCTCGAGCGGGATGACGGCCGGTCGCGCGAGATACCGGTTGGCGATCAGGAACACCGCAACGATCGACGCCGCCGCGAACAGCAACGCGTGGAACGTATAGCCCTGGTCGACCGAACCGGCGGCGATGGCGAGGCTGAGAAGCGCGGTCGCCGCGAAGGCGAGCATCGAGCCCGCTTCGGCGGCGCTGAAGGTCTTCCGGGCTTGCGCCGTCATGGTGGTCCGCTCCTGGGGGACCGGGCGGCGCACGAGCCGACACCGGGTCATGCCGGACCATCGCAGGCGGCGCGTTCGGCTCATTGACCTGCGTCAATCGCAGGGAGGCCGCGATCCTCGAACGCGGCGCGTGTTTGACCCCGATCAACGCGCGCGGCGCCCATTCATCGTCTGGTCGTCGCGAAGACATTCGAGGGTCAGTCGTCCGTCATGCCCGCCACGCTCTCCCTCGCGCTTGGAAGCGGATTCCTTGTCGGGCTCGCCTCCAGCCTGCATTGCGCGGGCATGTGCGGCAGCATCGGCAGCGCGCTCGCGATGAGCATCCATCCCGGCGGGAGCGCGGCAGCTGCCGCCCGCACGCTGATCCTCACCCAGGCCGGCCGCGTCGTCGCCTATGCCGCCGCGGGCAGTCTCGCCGGCCTTTTCGGCACCTCCGTCGTCCACCTGTTCGATCAGGCCGCTGCCTTCAGCGCGCTGCGCATGGCAGGCGCGGCCGTGCTGGTCTGGATCGGCCTCTCGACCGCCGGCCTCCTGCCCTCGCCGGCCCTGTTCGACCGCTGGGCCGCGCCCGTCGCCAACGCCGTAATCGGCCTTTCGCGCGCCCTGCCGGGCGGCGCTTCTGGCGCGCCGGTCGCGGCCGGCATCGCCTGGGGCTTCATGCCCTGCGCCATGGTCTATGCCGCGCTCTTCGCCGCGATGCTGCAGGGAACGGCGGCGGGCGGCGGCAGCTTCATGCTCGGGTTCGGCCTCGCCACCGTGCCGGCTGTCCTCGGGACGGCCCTCGGCATCTCCGCCATTCGTTCGGCCGCTCGCCGGGACGGGCTGCGCAAGACTCTGGGCGTCGCGATTGCCGGCATCGGTGCCCTGTCTCTGGTGTTCTCACCCGTCGCCGCCCTCCTCTGCCTGCCGGCCTGACGGCGGCCGGCTGCCCGGCACCGATGAAGGCGTCGATTCTTTTTCGATTCCGCCGGAACCATAAGGACGCGACGGCGTTTCACCCATGCTCCTACGGAGCCCGAGACCGCCCGCCAGCTGCCCTGTGACCCCCACACCCTGGCCAGCGGCGGGCGGTTCTTTATCAGCCCCCGTCCCCATTCCGTTGCAGATGCAAGCCCGCGGAACCTCTCCGGCGGCCATTGGTTCTCAGGGACCGGAGGAACAGCCCATGCAACATCGCCGCTTTGCTCTCGCCATCCTTCTTGCCCTTCCTGCTTGGCCCGCCATGGCGCAGGTGCCGCCCGCGCGTCCGGATGGCGGTCCCGGCGGCGCGAGTTCAACCGGCGGATCGTCCGGCGGCGGCATGACCGCCGATGACGAGAATGCGCAGGGCGTCGAGGCCGGCCACGAGGGCCAGCCGCGGCCGGATGCGGCCAACCGCCGGGAGGGCCGCGAAGCGGTGCAGCCGACGCCGGGTTCAGATGCGCGCAGCCCGGCCTCGGGCAACGTGCCGAACGCTCCGGCCGGCTCTCCGCCGACGCCTCCTTCCCGCTGAGGCTTGCGCAACAGGCCCTTGGCCCGCCACACTGACGTTCCGTCAGGCGGGCATGCAGGGCAGATTCATGAAGGTGACGAGCCGGCTGAGGCCGCGTCTGGCAGGAGTGATCGGTATCGTGCTGCTGCTGGTCCTGCCGGCAGCCGTGGGCGCCGCCTATGTCGGCGCGGTCAATGCGGCGAGTTTCGAGGAGCGCAACCTGCTCTGGCAGGTGACGCTTGCGCTGGCTTTGCTGCTGCCGGCCGGCCCCCTGCTCGTCCTGTTCGGCTCCGAGGTCGTCACGAAGCCCGACCCCGAGGCACTCGCCAAGGTCGACAAGCTCATCTCCGAGCTGGAATACGCCAATCAGCAGGCAAGCGACCTTTCGCACGGCCTCGAGCCGGTGCGGGACGTTGCCGCTCACATGAAGGCACGGATCGACGAGGCCGCACGGCCGGCACAGCCGAACTGGCGGCGATAATCCACATCAGAGAAGGCCGAGTTCGGCCAGTTCCTTCGCCAATTCCGGCGGCATGCCCTTCGTCGGGCCGGCATCGAGGTCGGGCGGGGCGTCCTTGGCCTCGAAATAGCGCCAGCCCTGGAACGGCCCGCGCCGGCGCGGCTGGACGCGGACGATCACCGGCTCCAGCAGCAGGTCGCAGCGCCCGATCCCCTCCGGGTCGGTGAAGGGCCGCACGCCGAGAAGGCGCTGGCGGCAGAGGATCGTGCCCTTGATCACCCAGTAGAGCGAGCCGTCGCCGACGATCTCGTCGGCGCGTTTCGGCACCATGCGGGTCGTGTGGACCTGCTCGCCGTTCATGCGCATGCGCCGGTCGACCCAGTCCTGGAGGTCCTCGACCGATTCCGCGCCGACGCAGAGCTTGATGAGATTGAGTGCCACGGATCGATATTAGCGCCCCGGCCTCCTGCACCCAAGAGGCGCGGCTTCAACGGTTGGGGACAAAGGGCGCGGGCCTTAAGCCCAGCGAGATGCAGTTGTCGGTGCGCCAGACCCGGCCGTCGCGCATGGCGGCGACCGTCACGCGCTGGGTCACGCGGAACGGCACGCCGCAGGCGGCCGTCGAGCCGGGCGTCAGCAAGGTGACGGACGTGACCGGCGGCCCCTTCTCGATGCGCGACACGTCGATGGTGGCCTGGACGAGGCCGCGCACCTGCGTCACCACCGCCACGGTGCCCTCGAACACGATGTCGGCGCGCTGGACGATCTCCGCGCGGGAGAAATTGTAGCACTGGCAGGCGGAGGCGGTGGCGGTGGCGAGAGTGCCGAGCAGTCCGGCAAACGCCCCACTCCACCAGGACAACGGGGCGCGGGCCTTCACCTCTCCCCGGCGGGGAGAGGTCGATTCGAGCGGGAGCGAGGATCGGGAGAGGGGGAGAGTGCTTGCTTGCAAAGGCCTTGGCCCCCTCTCCCGACCTTCGGTCGACCTCTCCCCGCCGGGGAGAGGTGGGCAATCACGGCGGCATATGTCCAATACCGGCGGGCGCTTCACGCCGCCTCCTGCGCTTCCGCCTCGATGGCCGCCACCGGCGCGCCCTCGGCCACCTGCTCGCCCGCAAGCACGGCCACCATGGTCACCGTGCCGCCGGTCGGCGCGACCAGCGTGTGCTCCATCTTCATGGCTTCGATGACGGCGATGCGGTCGCCCTTCTCCACCTGCTGGCCGGGCTCCACGAAGACCTGCACGACCTTGCCGTGCATCGGCGCCTTCACCGAGCCGCCGCCGTCGAGGTGGTCGAGGTCGACGTCCAGCGGGTCGAAGGCGCGGACCTCGGTCTGGCGGCCATTGCGGATGACGAAGACGCGGTCGCCGGCCCGCTTCAGTTTGACTTCGTCGGGATAGGCATGAGCATCGCCAACCCAGATGTAGTCGGCAAGACGACCCATTCCCTCGAACTCGCGAAGAACCGGCGATATCGCCCCCGTGTCTCCAATTCGGACAGCGGGCGTCTCGGCGTTCCATGTCACCTCGACGGCCTGACGTTCACCGTCGATTATGTACTGCTCTTTCCGGGACCACTGGCTAGCGCTCAGTATGAAGCCGTCAGCCTCAGTCACCCCCCACGGAGCCCGATGCCGATCGGTTTCGGCATGAAACACGCGGCGGAGTTCTGCCTGAACAAGGCGCAGCACCCCATAAGCCGCCGCCTTCGCATCCATCGGCTGCGGCACCGCCCCCAGCGCCTCGACATTCCGGTCGATGAACCCCGTGTCGAAATCGCCCTCGCGGAAGCCCTCTGCTTCGGTCAGCGCCTTGAGAAACGTCACGTTGGTCCGTGGCCCCGCCACCACGGTCCCGCCCAGTGCCTCGCCCAGCCGGTCCAGCGCCTCGTCGCGCGTCGCGCCATGGGCGATGACCTTGGCGATCATCGGGTCGTAGAAGGGCGAGACCTCGGCCCCCTCCTCCACGCCCGTATCGATGCGCACGCCCTCCGCCGTGCCGAATTCCAGCGCATGGAGCTTGCCCGTCGAGGGCAGGAAGCCCTTTTCGGGGTCCTCGGCATAGAGCCGCGCCTCGACGGCGTGGCCGTGGATGGCGAGATTGTCCTGCAACAGCGGCAGCCGCTCGCCGGAGGCGACGCGCAACTGCCACTCCACGAGGTCCTGTCCCGTGATCGCCTCGGTCACGGGATGCTCCACCTGCAGGCGCGTGTTCATCTCCATGAACCAGAACCTGTCCGGCTGGAGCCCCGCCGACCCATCGGCGATGAACTCCACGGTTCCCGCCCCGACATAACCGACCGCCCTTGCCGCCTCGACCGCCGCCTGCCCCATGGCCTGACGCATGGCCTCGGGCATGCCGGGGGCCGGCGCTTCCTCAATCACCTTCTGGTGGCGGCGCTGGAGCGAGCAGTCGCGCTCGAACAGATGGACGACGTTGCCCTTGGTGTCGCCGAAGACCTGGATCTCGATATGGCGCGGCGAAAGCACGTATTTCTCGATCAGCACGCGCGGATCGCCGAAAGCGCCCTGCGCCTCGCGCTGCGCGGAGGCGAGCGCTTCGTCAAAATCGACAGCCTTGTCGACGCGCTTCATGCCCTTGCCGCCGCCGCCGGCGACCGCCTTGATCAGCACGGGATAGCCGATCTCGTAGGCCTTCTCCTTCAGGAACTTCGCGTCCTGCATGGCGCCGTGATAGCCCGGCACGACCGGCACGCCGGCCTTCTGCATCAGCGCCTTCGCGCCATCCTTCAGGCCCATGGCGCGGATGGCGGAGGCCGGCGGGCCCACGAAGACGATGCCGGCGGCTTCGCAGGCCTCGGCGAACTCCGCGCGTTCCGACAGGAAGCCGTAGCCGGGATGGATGGCTTCGGCCTTCGCCTTCCGCGCGACCTCGATGATCTTGTCGATGACCAGATAGCTTTCGCGCGCGGGCGCGGGGCCGATCGGCCAGGCCTCGTCCGCCAGTTTCACGTGCATGGCGCCCGCGTCGGCATCCGAATAGACGGCAATGGTCCTCAAACCCAGCCGTTTCGCCGTCCGGATAACGCGGACGGCGATCTCGCCGCGATTGGCGATCAGGACGGACGACAGCATGCGGGGCCTCGGGGATGCAGGGGCGCTGAATGTAGCCGGTTCGGCCGGCGATTCCAGCCGGACGAAGGAAAGAACGCCGCGCATGGCGCCTCAGCCGGCCCTGCCCCTTGCGGATCGGCCGCCCGGAGGGGAATTGTGGCGGTAGAAGCCTTCCGGAGCCCCGATGTCCGACCTCGCCGATCTCTCCGCAGCCGACCTGTCCAAAGCCTATCGCGCCAAGAAACTGTCGCCGGTGGAGGTGACGAAGGCCGTTCTCGCCCGCATCGAGGCCACCGAGCCGCACATCAACGCCATGTACATCGTCTCGGCCGAGGCGGCGCTGAAGGCGGCGAAATCGGCCGAGCGGCGCTGGAACCGCGGCAAGGCGCTCTCGGCGCTCGACGGCGTGCCGGTGACGGTCAAGGAGAACCTGATGACGGCCGGCGACCCCGCGCCCATCGGCGTTCCCATCGCCGACATGACGCCGAAGGAGACGGATTCGCCGGTGCCCGCGCGCCTGCGCGAGGCCGGCGTAGTCATCCTCGGCAAGACGACCATGCCGGACTACGGCATGCTGTCGGCGGGCCTGTCTTCGCTCCATGGCGTGACGCGCAATCCCTGGAACCTCGCCAAGAACCCGGCGGGTTCGTCATCTGGCGCTGGCGCAGCCGGCGCCGCCGGCTACGGTCCACTCCATGTCGGCACGGATATCGGCGGCTCGATCCGCCTGCCCGCCGCCCATTGCGGCCTGTTCGGCCTGAAACCCTCGCTCGGCCGTGTGCCGATAAACCCGCCGTTCCTCGGCCGCGTCGCCGGGCCGATGACCCGCACGGTGCGCGACGGCGCCATGCTGATGAACGTCATTTCCAAGCCGGACGGGCGCGACTATCGGAGCCTGCCCTACCATCGCACCGACTACACGCGGAATCTCGAGACCCTGCCGCTCAAGGGCCTGAAGATCGGCGTCATCACCGCCATGCAGGCGGGTTTGCCGGCGGATGCGACGATCATCCGGGCGGTGAAAGCCGCCGCCAAGGCGCTGGAGGCGGAAGGCGCCATCGTCGAGCCTGTGCAGGGCTTCCTGACGCATGAGATGCTCGACGGCATCTGCCGCTTCTTCGAGGCGCGCTCCTACGGCGATGTCGCGAAGCTCAAGGCCGAGCAGAAGCGCCAGCTCCTGCCCTATATCGTGGAATGGGCGACCTGGCGGGCGCGCAAATTCACCGGCGAGGACGTGATGAGCGGCTATCTCGCCGTACAGGCCATGCGCGAGGCGGCAATCGCCACCAGCGAGCCCTTCGACTACATCCTCTCGCCGGTCACCTGCCCGGTCAGCTATTCCGCCGAGGCGCATTCGCCGACCGACGATCCGCACCGGGCGCTGGACCACATTCCCTTCACGGTGGCCGCCAATATGAGCGAGCAGCCGGCGGCGAGCATCAACTGGACCTTTGCACGCAACGGCATGCCGGTCGGCGTGCAGGTCATCGGCAAGCGGTTCGACGATGCCGGCGTGATGAAGCTCTGCGCCGCGCTGGAAGTGCTCAGGCCGCAGCAGAAGCCCTGGCCGGTGGTGGGGTGACAAGCGCGCCGATCAACCCTCTCCCGTGGGGAGAGGGTTTGCTGGAGCGCTTAAATCGGCGCGACGCCCACAGTCATGCCCCCGCAGACGTAGAGCACCTGCCCGGTCACGAAGCCCGCCCCGTCCGACAGGAAGAAATCGGCGGCGTGGGCGATGTCCTCAGGGGTGCCGAGGCGCTGCACCGGCACGCCACGGATGATCGCCTGCGTGCGCGGCGAGTTGTGGGGATTGGCGGATTTGAACAGTTCCGTCTCGATCGGACCCGGGCCGACTGCGTTCACCGTGATGCCGAAGGGCGCAAGCTCCAGCGCCCAGGTGCGGGTGAAGCCGATGACACCTGCTTTGGTCGCGGAATAGGCCGTCCGCAATTCCTTGCCGAGCGCCGCGCGCGAGGAAATGGTGACGATACGCCCCCTGCCCGCCTGTTTCATGCCGGGCACCACCGCCTGCGCCGCCAGCATGACCGCGCGCAGGTTGACCGCCACCACCCGGTCGAAATCCTCCAGCGTCGTTTCCTCCAGCGAAGCCGGCGGCGCGATGCCGGCATTGTTGACGAGCCAGAGCACCGGCTGGTCCGTGACGATCTCGTGGAGCGCGTCGCGCGTCGCATCGACATCGGTCAGGTCAACCTCGACGAAATCCGCGCCGTTATCGGTCTCCGGCGGCGCGCGGTCGAGATTGATCACGGGTATGCCGCGGCGGATCAGCCGCTCGACGATGGCCGCGCCGATGCCGCGGGAGCCACCCGTGACGAGCGCTGCGGGTTCTGCATCCACCGTGGCGGTCATTGCGTCCTCACATTCTGAACACGCCGAACTTGGTCGGCGGCACCGGCGCGTTGAGGCAGGCGCTGAGCGCCAGCGACAGCACGCGGCGCGTCTCGGACGGCAGGATGATGCCGTCGTCCCAGAGACGTGCGGTCGCGTAATAGGGGTGGCCCTCGGTCTCGTAGTTCGAGCGGATCGGCGCCTTGAAGCCCTCCTCCTCCTCCGCCGACCAGTCCTTGCCCTCGGCCTCGAAATTCTCGCGCTTGACGGTCGCCAGCACGCTCGCCGCCTGCTCGCCGCCCATCACCGAGATGCGCGAATTCGGCCAGGTGAACAGGAAGCGCGGCGAATAGGCCCGCCCGCACATGCCGTAATTGCCGGCGCCGTAGCTTCCCCCCACCAGCAGCGTGATCTTCGGCACCTGTGCGCAGGCGACGGCGGTGACGAGCTTGGCGCCGTCCTTGGCGATGCCGCCCGCCTCGAACTGCCGTCCCACCATGAATCCCGTGATGTTCTGCAGGAACAGCAGCGGAATGCGCCGCTGGCAGCAGAGCTCGATGAAATGCGCGCCCTTCATGGCGCTTTCCGAGAACAGGATGCCGTTATTGGCGATGATGCCGACGGGCATGCCATGCAGGCGCGCGAAGCCGGTCACCAGCGTCGTGCCGTAGAGCGCCTTGAACTCGTCGAACTCGGACCCGTCCACCAGCCGCGCGATCACCTCGCGGATGTCGTACTGCGTCTTGAGGTTGGTCGGGACGAGGGCTTCGAGCTCGGCCGGGTCGAATTTCGGCTCGCGCGGCTCTGACAGCGCGATATCGATGTTTTTCACCGTGTTGAAGTTCGACACGATGCGCCGCGCGATGGCCAGCGCATGGGTGTCGTCAACCGCATAGTGATCGGCGACGCCGGACTGGCGGGCATGGACCTCGGCGCCGCCGAGATCCTCGGCGGTGACGATCTCGCCGGTCGCGGCGCGCACCAGCGGCGGGCCGCCGAGGAAGATCGTGCCCTGCTTCCTGACGATCACCGTCTCGTCCGACATGGCCGGCACATAAGCCCCGCCGGCCGTGCAGGAGCCCATGACCACGGCGATCTGCGGAATGCCGGCAGCGGAGAGGTTCGCCTGGTTGAAGAAGATGCGGCCGAAATGCTCGCGGTCGGGGAAGACCTCGGTCTGGTGCGGCAGGTTGGCGCCGCCGGAATCGACGAGATAGACGCAAGGGAGCCGGTTCTGCAGCGCGATCTCCTGCGCGCGCAGGTGCTTCTTCACCGTCATCGGGTAGTAGGTGCCGCCCTTGATGGTCGAATCATTGGCGACGATCATCACCTCGCGGCCCTCGACGCGGCCGATGCCGGTGATCACGCCCGCGCCATGGATCGGCTCGCCGTAGAGGCCGTTGGCGGCCAGCTGCGACAGTTCGAGGAAGGGCGAGCCGGGATCGAGCAGCCCCATGACGCGGTCGCGCGGCAAGAGCTTGCCGCGGGAGACGTGGCGCTGGCGGGCGCGCTCGTTGCCGCCGAGGGCCGCCTCGGCGCGCTTCGCCTGAAGATCGTCGACGAGGCCGCGCCACGCCTCGGCATTGGCTTTGGCCTCGGGCGCGGCGGCATTGAAGGCGGATTTCAGGATGGCCAAGGCGGCAGGCTCCGGCGGGATCGGATCGGGCCGTCTTGGTTATCGCGTCACGGTCTGGCTGTCATCCGGCCGGACGGCCGAGCCGACGTGCCGCACCCCTCGCGGGACAGCAAAGAGGCCGGGCGAACCCGGCCTCAGAATGCTCTCTTCGATAGATCAGTCGCGAAGAACCTGCGCCACGACATTGGTGTCGGGATCGACGATGACCACCTCGTCGCCGCTCATGAAGTAGCGGTACTCGCGCAAGCTCGGCACCTCCGTAAACACTTCGTCGGGCAGCTCCATGAGTTCGACCTGCCGCGGCAGCGGCCGACCAGGCGTCACCTCGATGCGGGTCGACGTGCGGGCGCCGCCCTGCATGACGTAGCGGCGGATCACCTCGCGCTGCTGGGTGGTCAGCGTCAGGCTGGTGCTGCCGCCACCGCCCGACGCGCCAGCGGCGGCGCGACGGCCGGACAGGCTGACCACCTCGACCACGCGATATGTGCCGGGATCGACGATCACGAGATCACCCCCGACCCGCGTGACGCGATAGTCGCGGTAGCGCGGCGCAATCTCGATGAGCGCGGGCGGCGGCGCCACCAGCGTCACGTTCCGCGGCAGATTCACGCCGACGCGGATATCGACGTTGACGCGCGATTCCGGCACGCGAGCCTGTTCGACCGATGTCCTGAGACGGGTCGCCCGCTCCGGATCGGTCGAGATACTGCCGGTAACGGTCGTGTCGGCGCCCTGCCGACCTTCGGCTCCGCGCTGGTCCCGCTGACCGGGCTGGGTTTGCGGCTGAGCCTGACGCGGCTGGTCGGGACGCTGGGGCGTCTCGGCCTGGCCCGGACGACGCTCCTGACCCTGCTGCGGCTGGGCCTGGCGCGGCTGGTCGGGACGCTGGGGCGTCTCGGCCTGACCCGGACGGCGCTCCTGACCCTGCTGCGGCTGGGCCTGGCGCGGCTGGTCGGGACGCTGGGGCGTCTCGGCCTGACCCGGACG
>VFQP010005379.1_pt1 | contig 11228 bp, 9 predicted proteins | sample 3512351 | NCBI WGS metagenome assembly VFQP01 (sample SAMN10412372, study PRJNA504923) | tailings metagenome | isolation source: Relicate 1 Philex TSF1 revegetated site | place: Philippines: Tuba, Benguet | collected 2017-08-29
TGTTGGCCGCGCTGGGCACGTACTGCGCGAGCGAGTTGAGGTAGGCCAGGCCGCCGATCTCTTCGGCCTTGCCCTGGTTCTGCAGGTGCTCGAACACCGTCACCACGTCGGCGGGCTTGCTGGCGTTGACCAGGGTCGCGATCGACGAGTAGATCAGGCGGTGCTCATAGCGGTAGAAGTCGGAGTCGTTGACGAGGTCGGCCACGCGGTCCCAGGCGCCGTTGTCGAGCAACAGGCCGCCGAGCACGCTGGACTCGGCTTCGATCGAATGCGGCGGCACGCGCAACTGGGCGATCTGGCGGTCGCCGCCCTCGTCGAAACCGGTGCCGAGGTCGGGGAAGGGGCTGGAAAAGGCGGAAGACATGCGGCGTCGGAGCGGCTTCAGAGGGGCGTCGGCAAAAGGGGCATGGTACGCCCCAGGGTGTCCCGCGTCATGGGACAAGTCTGTGGATATCCGGTGGGCGCGCGGTGGGCATCGCGGGACAAGCCGACGGCGCAAAAAGAAAAGCCGCTGCCCGGAGACAGCGGCTTTCGGCAGGCCGGCGGGCCCGCGGGGATCAGGCGGTTTCGCCGAGCACCGTGACGGCCACGTCGACCGTGACGTCGGTGTGCAGGTGCACCTGAACCGTGTAGTCACCCACGTTCTTGAGCAGGCCGTTGGGCATGCGCACCTGGGCCTTGGCGACGCTGAAGCCCTGCTTCTGCAGTTCTTCGGCCACGTCGTTGTTGGTGACGGAGCCGAAGAGGCGGCCGTCCACACCGGCCTTCTGCGTGAGCTTGACGTTCACGGCGGCCAGCTTTTCACCCAGGGCCTGGGCCTCGGCCAGCTTGGCAGCGGCGGCCTTTTCGAGGTCGGCGCGGCGGGCTTCGAATTCGGCCACGGCGGTCTGGGTGGCGCGGCGCGCACGGCCCGAGGGGATCAGGAAGTTGCGGGCGTAGCCGTCTTTGACCTTGACCACGTCGCCCAGGGCGCCGAGGTTGACCACTTTGTCGAGAAGAATCACTTGCATGTCGGGCTCCTCAATCAGACGCGGTGCTGGTCGCTGTACGGCAGCATGGCCAGGAAGCGCGCGCGCTTGATGGCGGTGGTCACCTGGCGCTGGTAGATCGCGCGGGTGCCGGTCAGGCGGGCCGGGATGATCTTGCCGTTTTCGGCGATGAAGTCGCGCAGGACGTCCACGTCCTTGTAGTCGACTTCTTCAACCTTGGCGACGGTGAAGCGGCAGAAGCGCTTGCGCTTGAACAGCAGCGATTGCGTGTTGCGCTTGGGACGCTTGTCTTTGTTGAAACGCTTGGGTGCAGCCATGATGGGCCTTTCCTATGTCTTGCTGAATGCTTGGATGTGGAACACCACCCCTTTGCCGGTGCGTGCGTTCGCGAGAAAGCCGTCGAAGTGTGCAGCGTCGTTCAGGGCCTGCTTCTGCAGGGCTTCGGCGAGGGCGCCGAAGGCAACGGCCCTGAGCTGGACCTTGACGGTTCGGGGGGTGTCCAGTTCGGTCTGCTGCGACTCGTGCTCGAGCACGAGGTTGAGCGCCGGGATGCCGGCCGGGGTGTAGCGCAGGCTCTGCACCTGCACCACGACGGCCTGCAACTGGAGACGGTTCACCCGATTCCCGCGAGCCTCACGCTTGCGGCGTCAGGCGGCCTGCTCCTGCGACTGTTGCTGGGCCTTGCGGGCCTCTTCGCGCTCGACCGTCTTCATCATGGCCGACGGGCCGGTGTCGGCCTTCTTGCGCTGGACGGTCAGGTGGCGCAGCACGGCGTCGTTGAACTTGAAGGCGTGCTCCAGTTCGTCCATCACGGCCTGGCCGGCTTCGATGTTGACGCACAGGTAGTGGGCCTTGGACAGCTTGTTGATCTGGTAAGCCAGCTGACGGCGGCCCCAGTCTTCAACGCGGTGGATCTTGCCGCCGCCGGCGGTGATCATGCCCTTGTAGCGCTCCAGCATGGCCGGAACCTGTTCGCTCTGATCCGGGTGGATCAGCAAGACGATTTCGTAATGACGCATGGACTCTCCTTGTGGATGGAAGCCACCCGCGCGTCTGATGCGGTGTGGCAAGGCGGAAAACCCAGCATTATAGCCACACGGCCCCGGCAGACCGCCCTGCCCCGCCGTCCGGCGCTTCAGCGCAGGTCGAGCGCGCGCGCCAGCGGGGCGAACTTGTCCTTGCCCACGGCGTCGAGGATCTTGGGCGCGAGCTGCAGCAACTGCTCGTAGTTGCCCGCGGCCTCCACCGCCAGGTTGAGGCGAAAGCCCCGCAGGCCCAGTTCGGCCGTGAGGCGGGTGGCGATCGGGTAGGCGTCCTGGTAGCGCTGTTGCGGGCTGCGGCCGTCCGCAGGCGCTTCGGCGGCCTCGGGGGTGGCAGCGGGCGCGGCTGCCGGCTCCCCGACAGGGGCGATGAGTTCGAGCGCCAGCAGGCGGTCGACGTCGTCGCGGCTGCTGCCAATGGCCACGGAGGCCGCGACCACCTCGTCGAGCGTGCGCTTGCCGTCGATCAGGATCAGGACCGAGCGCTGCCGCGGCGTCAGGGGCACGGAGCGGTCCTTCATCACACGCAGCCCGGCTTCGGTTTTCGCAATCAGCATGTCTGGGTCGTTTCAAATGGCGAGGGCACCGGGCGAACCGGCCGAGGGCCCGAGCTTTACTTGGACTTAAGGCATTTTGAATTGGGGTTTGTCCACGAGGAGGCGGAAAAAAACCCGCTCGGGGCGGGTTTCGGGCAAAAGCGCACACCCGGCGGCGCCGGGTGGGCCGGGCCTCAGTCGTGGGCGTAGATGTCCACGTCCTTGGTCTCGCGAACGAACAGCAGGCCGATCACGAAGGTGCCTGCGGCCACGACCACCGGGTACCAGAGGCCGTAGAAGATGTCGCCCGTGGCCGCCACCATGGCAAACGCCGTGGTGGGCAGCAGGCCGCCGAACCAGCCGTTGCCGATGTGGTACGGCAGGCTCATCGAGGTGTAGCGGATGCGGGTCGGGAACAGCTCGACGAGCATGGCCGCGATCGGGCCGTACACCATGGTCACGAGCAGCACCAGGAACACCAGGATGGCCAGCACCATGCCCTTGTTCATCTTCTCGGGGTCCGCCGCCACGGTGAGGTTGGCCGCCTTGGCGGTGTCGGTGAGCTGCTTGCGGAACTCGGCGATGGCCTTGGCGCTGTCGGCCGAGAACGCGTCGCGCTTGTCGTTGAGCACACCCACCGGCGCGGTCAGCACCTTGTCGCCCAGCGTGATGGTGGCCGGCGCGCCCGGCTGGCCCTGCACGCTCTGGTACGGGATGTAGGCCTGGGTGAGCGCGCGCTTGGCGATGTCGCAGGTGGTGCGGAAGTCGATGTCGCGCGCGATCGGGCTGCCCTGGAACGAGCACTCCTTGAGGTCGGCCGTGACCGTGACCTTGGTGGCCTGCTGCGCCGCCACCAGCGCCGGGTTGGCGTAGTTGAGCAGCTTGGGGAAGACCGTGAAGTAGGTCAGCGCGGCGATCAGGCAGCCGCCGAGGATGATGGGCTTGCGGCCGATCTTGTCGGACAGGATGCCGAACACGATGAAGAACGGCGTGCCGATGATCAGCGAGGCCGCGATCAGCAGGTTGGCCGTGGTCGCGTCGACCTTGGCGATGGTGGTGAGGAAGAACAGCGCGTAGAACTGGCCCGTGTACCAGACCACCGCCTGGCCCGCCGTGAGGCCCAGCAGCGCGAGGATCACGATCTTGAGGTTCTTCCACTGGCCGAAGGATTCGGTCAGCGGCGCCTTGGAGGTCTTGCCCTCGGCCTTCATCTTCTGGAACGCCGGGCTCTCGTTGAGGCTCAGGCGGATCCACACCGAGATGCCCAGCAGCAGGATGGACAGCAGGAACGGCAGGCGCCAGCCCCACTCGGCAAAGTCCTTGTCGCCCATGGCGGTGCGCACGCCCAGGATCACGAGCAGCGACAGGAACAGACCCAGCGTGGCGGTGGTCTGGATCCACGAGGTGTAGAAGCCCCGCCGGCCGTGTGGCGCGTGTTCGGCCACGTAGGTGGCCGCGCCGCCGTACTCACCCCCGAGCGCCAGGCCTTGCAGCATGCGCAGGATGATGAGGATGATGGGCGCGGCCATGCCGATCGAGGCATACGACGGCAGCAGGCCCACGATGAAGGTGGACGCGCCCATCAGCAGGATGGTCACCAGGAAGGTGTACTTGCGCCCGATCATGTCGCCCAGGCGGCCGAACACGATGGCGCCGAAAGGCCGCACCAGGAAGCCGGCCGCAAAGGCCAGCAGCGCGAAGATGTAAGCGGACGTGGGATCGAGACCCGAGAAGAACTGACGCGCGATGATGGCCGCGAGCGAGCCGTAGAGATAGAAGTCGTACCACTCGAAAACGGTACCGAGGGACGAAGCAAAAATGACCTTGCGTTCCTCCCTTGTCATCGGTGCATTCGAAGCACTGGCTGTGGTGGTTGCCATGATGTCGATGTCTCCTTGGTTGGTGGCGCCGCTCGGGGCGGCCGGCGCAGTCTTGGTACACCGTCTGACACGAAACTGACGATTGCCCGTCAACGGTCGTCAGGGCGCCGTAAGGCGGCCAAACTCAGTGCAAACCCCTACGCCTGGCCCTCAGGCCCGCGCCCCATTGCGGCGCCGCAGCAGACTCACCAGGGCGATGACCGCAAACCCCATCGGCACGCCGAACACCCCGGCCGACACCGGCTGAATGCCCCACCACAGGTCCTGGCCGGGCGCCAGGCCCAGCACCGCACGCACGGCCGGCGCGTTGAGCATCATGTAGCTCACGGTCACGCCCAGGCCCGCGAGCATGCCGGCCACCGCGGCCGCGCCCGTGGTGCGCGACCAGAAGATGCCCATGACCATGGCCGGCACCAGCGCCGAGGCCGCGAGCGAGAACGACGAGGCCACGAGCGGCAGGATCTCGGCGGGCTTGAGCGAGGCCACGAAGGCCGCGAGCGAGGCCACGCTGAGCAGTGCGAACTTGGACAGGATCACGCGCCGCTCGGGCGGCACGTCCTGCGCGAACTCGCGGCAGTAGGTGTCGCGCACCAGCGAGTTGCTGATGGTCAGCAGCAGGCCGTCGGCGGTGGACAGCGCGGCCGCAAGCCCGCCCGCGGCCACCAGACCCGACACCACATAGGGCATGCCGCCGAGCTCGGGCGTGGCCAGCATGATCACGTCGGCGCCGAGCCGGATCTCGCCGAACTGCAGGATGCCGTCGCCGTTGATGTCGGTCACCGAGAGCAGCGAGTCGTCGAAGTTGGACCACTGCGCGAGCCAGGCCGGCAGCGCGTCGAAGCTGCGCCCCACCACGTTGCTCATCACCTCGTACTTCACGAGCGTGGCCAGCGCGGGCGCGCTCAGGTAGAGCAAGGCGATGAAGAACAGCGACCAGCCCACCGACGACCGCGCCGCCGCCACCGACGGCGTGGTGTAGTAACGCGTGAGCAGGTGCGGCAGCCCCGCCGTGCCCACCATGAGGCAGAACATGAGCGCGAGGAAGTTGGCGCGCGAGGTGTCGAAGGCCTGGCGCTCGGCGGGCGTGCCCTCGGGGTCGCCCGCGAAGGCCTGGGTGTGCGGCAACAGGCCGCCCAGCGGGCGCGCGCGGTCCTGGCTGTCCTTCATGGCGCGCGTCCACTGCTCGCGCGCGCTGGCGGCGTCTTTGGGCAGGGCCGCGAGTTCCCGGCGCGCGGCCACCACCACCTCGATGTCGGCGTTCTGCTCGGTGAGCACGCGCACGCGCTCCTGGGCCGCGATGCGCTGCTGCTTGAGCGAGCCTTCCACGTCCTTGAGCCACTGCTCGTACTGGCGTGCCCGCGCCTGGAACGCGAGCTGCACCTCTTTTTCCTTGGGCGACTCCATGAGCTGGTGCTCGAGCGCCGCGATCTTGGGCAGCTGCGCGCCGTGCGCGAGCGGCGCAAGCGGATTGCCGAGCTGCTGGTAGGCCAGCCAGGACACCGGCACCAGAAAGGCCAGCAGCAAGATGACGTACTGCGCCACCTGGGTCCAGGTGATGGCGCGCATGCCACCGAGGAACGAACACAGCACCACGCCACCCAGACCGAGCATGATGCCGATGTCGAAGTGCACGCCCGTCAGGCGCGAGGCCACCAGGCCCACACCGTAAATCTGCGCCACCACGTAGGTGAACGAACACAGCACCGCCGACAGCGCCGCGAGCCGGCGCGGCCAGCGCCCGCCGAAGCGGTGCACGAAGTAATCGGGCACGGTGTACAGGTTGAGCTTGCGCAGGTGCGGCGCGATGAGCAGGCCCACGAGGCAGAAGCCGCCGGTCCAGCCGAGCACGAAGGCCAGGCCGCCGGCCTGCATGTCGGAGCCGCCGAAGCCCTGCAGGTAGAGCCCGCCGGCCAGGCTGATGAACGAGGCGGCGCTCATCCAGTCGGCGGCCGCGGCCATGCCGTTGTAGACCGGCGGGATGCGCCGGCCCGCGACGTAGTACTCCTCGGGGTCGGCGGTGCGGCCGTACACGCCGATGGCCCCGTACATCATGACGGTGGAGAACAGCAGGATGGGGCCGAGCCAGCGTTTGGACACGCCGTTGTGCTCGGCCCAGAGCATGACCAGCAGGAATGCGATCAGCGAAAGAACGTAGAGCGCCAGGATGCGGTGCAGGCGGCGCTTGTAGGCGGCGTAGGCGGGTCCTTCAAGCACCGGCGTCCCCGCGCGGCCCGTGCTCGTCGCGGCCCTCTTCGGCCTCGATGCGGTTCATGGCCCAGGCGTACACCGCCACGATGGCGATGAAGGCCAGCACCGCGCCCTGCGAGGCCAGCCAGAAGTGGAAGGGCCAGCCGAACACGGTGAAGCTCAGATCGCGCGCGAAGAAGCACGCGACGAAGGACACCAGCACCATCATCACCAGCAGCACGGCCTTGAGCACCAGCGCGCGCCGGTCGTGCTTCTCTTTGGCGAGGGGTTCGGAAGGCATCCCGGAATCATCGCATCCGTGCCGTGGCCGCGGGCTAGGGTTTGCTCGGGCGGACCCACGGAAAAAGGGGCTCCGAAGAGCCCCTTTGCACTGGGTAACGTCGCGCGAGCGGGTCACTTGTTCGCTTCGGGCGCGAAGATGTCCTTCTTGTGGTTCTCGGGCACGAACACCGCACCGATCAGCACCGTGGCCAGCGCGATCACGATGGGGTACCAGAGGCCATAGTACGGGTCGCCGGTCTGCGCGATCATGGCGAAGGCGGTCGCAGGCATCAGGCCACCGAACCAGCCGTTGCCGATGTGGTACGGCAGGGACATGCCGGTGTAGCGGATGCGGGTCGGGAACAGTTCGACCAGCGCGGCGGCGATCGGGCCGTACACCATGGTCACCAGCACCACCAGGTAGGTGAGGATGAGCACCAGCGGGAAGGCCTGGCCGTTGAACACGCCGAAGAAGTTGTCGACCTTCACGATGCCGGGCGCGGGCTTGCCGGCGGCCGGGTAGCCGGCGGCGGCCAGGGCCTCATTCACGCCCTTGGTGAACGCGGCGGGCACGGCCTTGACGTCGTCGCCGGTGAGCTTGGACGCCTCGTAGGCGGTGATCTCGGTGGCGCCGATCTGCACCTTGGCGGGCACCACGCCGGCCTGGTACTGCACCGAATAGCTCACCGAGCTGCGCGCGAGCAGGGCCTTGGTCACGTCGCAGGAGCTCGTGAACTTGGCGGTGCCGGTGGGGTTGAACTGGAACGAGCAGTCGGCCTTGTCGGCGATGATGGTGACCTTGGTGTTCTGCTGGGCCGCGTGCAGCGCGGGGTTGGCCAGCTGCGTGATGCCTTTGAACACGGGGAAGTAGGTCACGGCGGCCAGCAGGCAGCCGGTCAGGATGATCTTCTTGCGGCCGATGGCGTCGGACAAGGTACCGAAGATCACGAAGCCCACCGTGCCCAGCAGCAGCGCCCAGGCGATCAGCATGTTGGCGGTGAACATGTCCACGCGCAGGATGGTCTGCAGGAAGAACAGCGCGTAGAACTGGCCCGTGTACCAGACCACGGCCTGGCCAGCCACCAGACCCAGCAGGGCCAGCAGCGCGAACTTGCCGTTCTTCCAGTTGCCGAAGGCTTCCGAGATCGGGGCCTTGGACTGCGCGCCCTCGGCCTTCATCTTCTTGAAGGCCGGCGACTCTTCCATCTGCAGGCGGATCCACAGCGAGATGGCCAGCAGGAAGATGGACAGCAGGAACGGGATGCGCCAGCCCCAGGCGGCGAAGTCGGCCTCGCCCACGATGGAGCGCACCACCAGGATCACCATGAGCGACAGCAGCAGGCCCAGGGTGGCCGTGGTCTGGATCCAGCTCGTGAAGAAGCCGCGGCGGCCGTGCGGCGCGTGCTCGGCCACGTAGACCACGGCGCCGCCGTACTCACCGCCGAGGGCCAGGCCCTGCAGCATGCGCAGCACGATCAGCAGCACGGGCGCGACCCAGCCGATGGTTTCGTAGCTGGGCAGCAGGCCGACCACGAAGGTCGAGATGCCCATGATCAGGATGGTGATCAGGAAGGTGTGCTTGCGGCCCACCAGGTCGCCGAGGCGGCCGAACACCAGCGCGCCGAAGGGCCGCACCAGGAAGCCGGCCGCAAAGGCCAGCAGCGCGAACACGTTGCGCGTCGCTTCGGGGAAAGACGAGAAGAACTGCGCGCCGATGATGGCGGCGAGCGAGCCGTAGAGGTAGAAGTCGTACCACTCGAAGATGGTGCCGGCCGACGAGGCCAGGATGACGCGCTTTTCCTCGCGGGTCATCGGTCGTTTGCGGGCATCCACCCCCGCGCCCGCCGTTGCGGTGTTTGTGTTCACGTTTGTCTCCTAATTGAAATGGGCCGGGCACCTCTCGGTGTCCCGGCCCGGTTTCTAGAGACCAGCGCTTACCGGGCGCTGACCCGGAACTGACGCGAAACTGACAGGCTCAGTTCGTGCCCGCGAGCAACTGCCAGGTGTCGACCACGGTGTCGGGGTTGAGCGAGATCGAGCTGATGCCCTCGTCGCGCAGCCACTGCGCGAAATCGGGGTGGTCGCTGGGGCCCTGGCCGCAGATGCCCACGTACTTGCCCTCGGCCTTGCAGGCGCCGATGGCCATCTGCAGCAGCGCGCGCACCGCGGGGTCGCGCTCGTCGAAGTCGTGCGCGAGCAGCTCCAGGCCCGAATCGCGGTCCAGGCCCAGGGTGAGCTGGGTGAGGTCGTTCGAGCCGATCGAGAAGCCGTCGAAGAAGCGCAGGAAGTCCTTGGCCAGCACGGCGTTGCTCGGGATCTCGCACATCATGATGAGCTTCAGGCCGTTCTCGCCGCGCTTGAGGCCCTTGGCCGCCAGCAATTCGGTCACGCGCTGCGCCTGGGCGAGCGTGCGCACGAAGGGCACCATCACCTGCACGTTGGTCAGGCCCATCTCTTCGCGCACGCGCTTGAGGGCTTCGCACTCCATCGCGAAGGCTTCGGCGAAGTCGTGGCTGATGTAGCGCGCCGCGCCGCGGAAGCCCAGCATGGGGTTCTCTTCGTCGGGCTCGTAGCGCGAGCCGCCCACGAGCTTGCGGTACTCGTTGCTCTTGAAGTCCGACAGGCGCACGATGACCGGCTTGGGCCAGAAGGCCGCGGCGATGGTGGCCACGCCTTCGGCGACCTTGTCGACGTAGAAGGCCCGCGGCGAGGCATGGCCGCGCGCCACCGACTCCACCGCCTTCTTCAGATCGGCGTCGATCTGCGGGTAGTCGAGGATGGCCTTGGGGTGCACGCCGATGTTGTTGTTGATGATGAACTCGAGCCGCGCCAGGCCCACGCCGCCGTTCGGAATCTGCGCGAAGTCGAAGGCGAGCTGGGGGTTGCCCACGTTCATCATGATCTTCACGTCCATGTCGGGCATCTCGCCGCGCTGCACTTCGGTGATCTCGGTCTCGAGCAGGCCGTCGTAGATGTTGCCGGTGTCGCCCTCGGCGCAGCTCACGGTCACGAGCGTGCCGTCTTTCAGCAGGTCGGTGGCGTCGCCGCAGCCCACCACGGCCGGAATGCCGAGCTCGCGCGCGATGATGGCCGCGTGGCAGGTGCGCCCGCCGCGGTTGGTGACGATGGCGCTCGCGCGCTTCATCACGGGCTCCCAGTTCGGGTCGGTCATGTCGGTGACCAGCACGTCGCCGGGCTGCACCTTGTCCATCTCGCTGATGCTGTGCACCAGGCGCACCGGGCCCGTGCCCACCTTCTGGCCGATCGCGCGGCCGCTGGCCAGCACCGCGCCCTTGCCCTTGAGCTTGTAGCGCACCTCGGTCTTGCCGGCGGCCTGGCTCTTCACCGTCTCGGGGCGGGCCTGCAGGATGTAGAGCTGGCCGTCGGTGCCGTCCTTGCCCCACTCGATGTCCATGGGGCGGCCGTAGTGCTGCTCGATCACCAGCGCGTAGCGCGCGAGCTGCTCGACGTCGGCCTCGGTGAGGCTGTAGCGGTTGCGCTGCTCGACCGGCACGTCCACGGTCTTGACCAGCTTGCCACTCGCGGCCTTCTCCTCAGGCGAGCTGAACACCATCTGGATCAGCTTGGAGCCCAGGTTGCGGCGGATCACCGCGCGCTTGCCGGCCTGGAGCATGGGCTTGTGCACATAGAACTCGTCGGGGTTCACGGCGCCCTGCACCACGGTCTCGCCCAGGCCGTAGCTGCTGGTGATGAACACCACGTCGGAGAAGCCGCTTTCGGTGTCGATGGTGAACATCACGCCGGCCGCGCCGAGGTCGGAGCGCACCATGCGCTGCACGCCGGCCGACAGCGCCACCTCGGCGTGCGCGAAGCCCTTGTGCACGCGGTAGCTGATGGCGCGGTCGTTGTAGAGGCTGGCGAACACCTCCTTCATCTTGTGCAGCACATCGTCGATGCCGACCACGTTGAGGAAGGTCTCCTGCTGGCCCGCGAACGAAGCGTCGGGCAGGTCTTCGGCGGTGGCCGAGGAACGCACCGCGAACGAGGCCTTGTCATTGCCCGCGCTCAGCGTGGCGAAGGCGGCGCGAATGGCCTGCTCGAGGTCGGCCGGGAACGGCTGGGCCTCGACCCAGCCGCGGATCTCGGCACCCGCGGCGGCCAGGGCGCGCACGTCTTCGGTGTCGAGCGTGGACAGGCGCGCGTTGATGCGCTCGGCCAGGCCGTCGTGCTTGAGGAACTCGCGGAAGGCGTGCGCCGTGGTGGCGAAGCCCGTGGGCACCTTCACGCCGCTGGGCAGCTGCGAAATCATCTCGCCGAGGCTGGCGTTCTTGCCGCCGACCGACTCGACGTCGC
>VFQP010005380.1_pt1 | contig 11219 bp, 9 predicted proteins | sample 3512351 | NCBI WGS metagenome assembly VFQP01 (sample SAMN10412372, study PRJNA504923) | tailings metagenome | isolation source: Relicate 1 Philex TSF1 revegetated site | place: Philippines: Tuba, Benguet | collected 2017-08-29
TGCGTGCGTGCGTCAGCTTGGGGATGGCAGGGTGGCTGTGACGCCCCAGGAGGCTGCGTGAGTGTACCGGGAAGGCGGCAGCTCCCCTGTGCGCGCCGTGCCTCACGCCGCGCACGCTCGCACACGCACTGCAGATCTTTGAGGCCAAGGAGAAGGCCATCGTCGAGATGGGCTTCCTGATGGCCCAGGCGGAGAAGGAGCAGGCGGGCTTTGAGGAGGAGTGGCGGCAACTCACGCAAATCATCGAGGACGACAAGCGCGAGCGGGTGCGTGGGTCAAGCAAGGGGCAGTGCGCTCGCACCACTTGACCAAGACTGCAAGCCATGGGCCTGACTTTCTGCGGCACTGACCCGGCCCGGTGCCCCGCACGCGTGTGCGCCCCCACCGCGCAGGAGCGGGTGCGCGCCCAGGAGCTGGCCATCCGCGAGCGCGAGACGCAGGAGCTGCTCAAGAGCGGCGTGGCGACCAAGTCCACCAAGGGCACGGGGCGGTCGGGCTCGCTGGGCGGCCCGGCGTACAACAAGGCGCTGGCGCAGAACGTGGCGGCCGAAAAGGTGCAAATGTACGGGCAGGCGTTCGAGAAGATCCAGCAGGCGACTGGCATCGACGACATTGACCAGCTGGTGGCGCACTTCATCAGCGCCGAGGACCAGAACTACACGCTCTTCAACTACGTGAACGAGGTCAACACGGAGATTGAAAAGCTGGAGGACCAGCTGGGCGTCATCCGCTCCGAGATGGACAAGTACCGGGAGAGCGGCGCCGTGCTCGAGGCGCACAAGAGCTCTGCCGTCCGTGAGGTGGAGGAGCGGCTGGCCACGGCCGAGATGCAGGCGGCGCTGTACGAGCGGCGGCACGAGGCGGCCACCTCGACCGTGTCGGCGCTCAAGGCCTCCATCTGGGAGCTCTTCAACCGCGTGGGGTGCAACACGGGCCCCGTGCGCGAGCTGCTGGGCGACGACGGGACCGTCACCGAGAGCAACCTCATGGCCTACCTGGGCATCATCGAGCAGCGCACCAACGAGCTGCTGCAGGCCTTTATCGTGCGCCGCGCCGGCGACGCCACCAACGCCGCCAACCTGCCCACGCCCAACGTGATTGCCGAGGCGCTGGTGGCGCAGCCGCTCACCAGCGTGTCGCCGCGCATCATCATCGAGCCGCCCTCCTCCATGGGGCCCTCGCCCGAGGAGATGGAGCTCCTGGCCGCCGAGCTGGCGGCCAGCGGGGCGGCCGGCGCCGACGCCCTGGGTGACGCCGCGCTGCTGGGCGCTGGGGGGCCCGAGGACGAGAAGCCGCTCACAAGGTGCGTGACGGCGTGTGGTGTGCCCCGGCGTGTCGCAGGGCGCCTGCTGCGCTGGGTGGTGGCGCAGGGGGATACTGACCTGTGATGTGCTGCGCCTGGCGCCTGCAGGGACGCGTTGGAGTCGCGCGTGGCCAAGACGCTGCCCCGCAAGCTGGAGACGGCCATCAAGGTCCGGCCGCCCGGGTCAGAGTCCCCCAACGGCAAGCGCGGCGCCAACCAGGGGCGGCGCTGACCGCGGTCCGTGCACCCCCTCCCCCTGCCCAGTGGCTGTGCTGAGCTGAGGATCCCCTTGGGACAGCATGTAAGGTGCTCTTGAAGTGAATTGCAAGCTGCTCGTGTCGTGCTTTTCCCGCCGAGCCGGAACGCGTACGGCAACGCGTGGGTCGGCAACCCTCGGCCGGAGCGAGTACAGCGCCGAAGGAGTGAGCACATCCCATTGCTCAGGAGCGCAAGCACAAATGTATCGATTGGAAGCGCTTCGCCTTTGCCCCCTGCGCTCATCGCCCCCCCCGCCGCGGCATCACGGCCCCCGGCGCGAGGACAGCGACAGGAACACCGCAGCGGGCCATCGCGACAGTCAATTGGTATCACGGCCATCGTACTCGCTTCGGCGCTGCCAGGTGCGGACGCGTGTACTTGGACAGCGAGCGCGAGCGCAGGCCTTCGAGGAAGTCAGGCCCGGGAGGCACACCTGCGCCAGGCACGCAGCACAGTCCGAAAGCGCCGCGCAACAATGCGCGCGTGATTGCGCAGGGAGCTGCCGGCTCTGGGCATCTCCACCTCCGGCCCAGGATGGGGGCGCGGGGCCCGACGACGATGAACCAGTACATCAGCCACCCAGCGTGCGCACGCGACGCGCAGCGGTGGCTGGACCGCATCGCGACGCCAGCTGAGAAGGCCCGCGCGCTGCAGCTCCTCACCGCCGTGGGGGGCGCTCCACAAGAGGAGGCCGCGTCCGACGCAGCGCACGGCACCTCATTGCGCCCCACGGCCAACAGCAGCAGCGCGCCGTGGGCGTCCAGCAGCAAGGGTGAGCAGGGCACGCTTGAGTTGAGTTGGCCGCTATGAGGACCTGGGCCCGGGGCGTGTGCATCCGCCAACGTGCGCCATCACGCGATGCTGTCGCAGGGTGGACGTACGCCAGCACGGCGCGGGCTGCGGGGTCGGCTCGCCTGGCGGCGACCACCCACCAGGCGTGGAGCGACCAGGCCACCGTGCTTGCAGCTGCAGCCAGCACTGCGGCCCGCCCCTCCACCTCGTCGGGCGCTGCCCCGCCCGCAGCAGAGGAGCTGCAGCCGCAGGCGCCCGTCGTGCCGCCCCCACAGCTGCCGCAGCAGCCCCAGCAGCAGCAGTGGGGCGCGCCTCCCACGCAGGTGCTGCAGCAGATTGCGGCTGCCGCCGTGGCCGGCAACAAAGGGGCCGGCTCGGGCGCCAGCCTGGCCAGCGCCGGCAGCGGAGCGCCCATCGACCCCAACGACCTGGCCACCACCTACCAGCTGGCCTTCCACTTGGCCCAGATGTACCCTGACCTGTACAAGCAGGCCATGGCCGCCACCACGGCCAGGCCGGCGCCCAACCTCAACTTCACCAGCGACTGGGGAGATTCCCTGGCAAAGTGAGTGAGCGCTCGCTTGGGCATGGGCGTGTACTGCCTGGCGCGCCATGTTGAGCGCCCTGCGTTGTTGTGCCAAGCCACGCTGCTGCGGGCGCCAGACCGTGTGTTCCGCCCCTTCCCCTGGCCACCTGCAGGGCTGGCGACGGCGCGTGGACGGCCCGCTTCCTGCGCAGCGTGTACGACAGCACCAACCAAGAGGTGTACCCTGACCAGGGGCCAGCCAGCGCCAGGGCGGGCGCCCAGCCGCCCGGGGAGGCGGGCTTCTTCAGGTGGCTGGCCAGGCAGCAGACCTACTACCGCAACCTGCTCAAGGTGAGCAGCGGGTCGGGTCGGACGGACTGCAGGGCGTGGCTCATCATGCGGCAAGAGGGAGGGCGCGGCGTGATCGCGCCCCGCACGACGCCCCGCCGCTTGCGCTCGCCGTGTGTGTGCGCGCAGAACGGGCTGCTGCCCGGTGTGGACGCCAAGCTGGTGACCCCGCCGGGTGGCGAGGCGCCGCGTGGGCAGCACGGCGTGCTCGACACGCTGCGCCAGGTCAACGCCGTGGCACGGCCCGAGCAGTACCTGTCGCACTCCCAGGCCGTGCACCACCCCATGCGCACGTGCGAGGACCCTGGGCTGACGGCGCTGGTCAAGGAGCGCACGCGCCTGCGCACCATGGGCTTCCCGCCGCCCCAGATTGAGGGCACCTACCCCACGGTGGAGAGCAAGATGCGCGCCGCCGCCGCGCTGGCCGAGGCGTCGGCCGAGGGGAACCCCGCCGGCAGCAGCGGCGCCGAGCCCAGCAAGGTGGACATTGTCTTCTCCAAGGTGGGCGACGGGCGGGGCGCCCGGCCCTTCACGGCCAGCGGGAGCGCCCCTGGGTCGCGGCGGCCGTCCACCAGCTCAGGGGGGCGCGCGCTGGCGCCCTCGGCGCGCCCCGCCAGCGCCTCGGCAGCGCTGCCCAGCCACCACCACGAGGTGCCGCTGGGCGCCATCTCGGCGCGCCCGCCCGGCCCCAAGCTCACGGGGCCGCCCCCGCGCCAGGAGAAGGAGACGTTCAAGAGCCAGCTGCCCATCAAGTGGGCGGCGGCCTCCTCCACGCAGCCCTCCTCCACGTACGCCGACGCCTTTGGCAGCCTGGCCGCCGGCGCCAGCCGCAAGCTGGCCAGCGCAGGTGCGCAGGCGGGAGGGCCTGTTTGCGCTCATGACAGCATGCGTGGTGCCTCTCTGGCTTGCGGCTATCGCCACCATCACCAACAGCAGCGCCGCCGCCACGGCCACAATGATGAGCGCAGGCACGTCGCGCGCCATCCGGTACCGCGAGGTGACGGCTCCCATCGGCGCCGTCAACCCCGTCACGGCCCTGGTCCCTTCGCGCCCCGCCTACCCCGTGCCCGAGTGCTACACCACGGTGAGACCAAGTCGTGGGGCGCGTGAGGGCGCGTGAGGGGAGGAGGGACGACATGTGGGACTTCCCAGCAGTTGCTGTTCCTGCTGGGCTGCGTCCCCGCTGGCAACACTGAGCACTTGTTCCTGCTGGTTGTCCACCTGCGGCGTAGACCAAGCCGTTCCCCCAGGGCCCGGGCGACGCCACCATGGCCACCGTGTACCGCGGCTCGTTCGCGCCGCGCGCGCCCGAGGACGTGCTGCGCTCGATCCACGCCAGCCTGGAGATCACCGCCAAGAGCAAGGCCATGTCGCACAAGAGCACGCTGCCTATGGGCAAGAACGCCATGAGCATGCTGGAGCCCGCGCAGTGGGTGTCCGAGGCGCACGAGCACTATGTGCCGCACGCCAACGACATCACTGGCGACCGCGAGCGCGCCGAGGGCCTCAAGCGGCTGCTGGGCGGGCCCACCGCCTCTGCAGGAAGGCTCACGGCCGCGCACCCCGTGCCCCCCGCGCGGACCGTGGTGCAGCCGCCGGCCCTGGTCGTGAGCTGAGGCCAGCACCCGAAGCAGGGGTGCGCCGCGGGGCACCTGTCCAAAACACTGTGACTTCGTGCGACAGCTGTGGCGTTCAAAGTCAATGAGGCGATGAGCTGTACTACGCCCGCCGCCGCAGCCGGCCAATGCGACGAGCGTGCTGAGCGAGTGCCCTGGGCACCTATTGAGGCGCCTTCGACCTCACGCGCGGGCGTCACTCCTGTGTACCCCCAGTCCCACCCACGGAGAACAAATGATGATCATGATGATAACCGAGTGCTCAAGCTCTGCTTCTGGCCTTTCTGCACTGCAACGCACACGGCATGATCAGATCTGCGTGATGATCCGGACGACATGCCCCCCCCAGCCGCAAATGTCGGGCGCGATCAGCCATGCCCTGCAGCCCACCCTGATGGGCTCTCCTCCCCCTCGACATGTACGTGCAGATCCCCCCCCTCCCCCTTCCCCCGATATGTCGAGGACCCTGCCGTACCGCATGTGCGCCCGCCGGCCCCATACATAAGCGCCACGGTAGCGGAACATCACACACAGCGAGCAGCACACACAGCGAGCGCAGGACACTCAGCAGTGGACACTCAACCCAACCTCACGCTCTCGCGATGACGACTGAGATGGAGGCGAGCCCGCCTCTGGCGCCTGGCGCCTCCCCCACTACCCCCGACGGGCCGGCCGGCGCTCCAATCTCGCTGGAGACGTGCCTGAACGCCGCCATCCACGAGCCGGAGCTGGTGGCCGACATCGTGGAGGCGTGCAAGCTCACGAACGTGGCCGTGGGCAACCTGGCCGAGTGGACGCCCGAGGAGGTGGCCGAGCGCCTCTTCCTGACGCCCGAGGAGGCAGCCAAGCTGGTGGAGGTGTGCCGCAGCGTCGCGCTGCGCAAGGGTGAGTGCAGGGCGGTCGTGGGCGGGGCCGCATCACCGCGGTGGATCGATGCACGGCGACATGCCAGCAACGCGGGGCGCCCAAGCAGCAGCAGCAGTGGGAGCAGCATGCAGCATGCAGCATTCCAGGCGCATTTACTCCGAGTGGCCGAAATGCAGCGCGGCATTTGCCTCTGGGCGCGCATCGGGTCTCATCACGGCCCACCACGCGCTCTGCATTCCTCCGCGCAGCGCAGAACCAGAGCATTCACGCGCATGCAGCATTCCTTCCTTGCGCAGGACTGCCGTCGCCCCGCGCGCCCATCGTGGAGGACTCGGCCCCTGTGGCTGAGGCCCCCACGACCACCACCGAGAAGGAGGAGGTCTTCAGCACGGCGGACGACGCGCCGTCGCCCGTGGACCTGGGCATCGAGCGCATGCTCGGCGTGGACGCGGACCCCGAGCTAGTGGTGCTCGAGGAGGCCGCCTCCCCCGCGCCGGCCGTCCAAGTCGCGGCCGTCGAGGAGGCCGTCGTCGTCGTGCGGCCCGCAGAGCCGGCGCCCGCAGAGGCCGTCAAGGAGGTGCCTGCCGCCGAGCCGCCCTTCCTGCCCGACCCCGTGCGCAGCGCGTCCCCCCAGTGCGCCCGCGTGCCCTCGTACCTGCGCCCCACGGCGGCCCACACGGCGCGCACCAGCAAGCAGGTGAGGGAGCCCTGACGTTGCTGCGGCAGTGGTGCTTGCGTGCACCTTCGGCGCCGCGCGTGGTCAGCACGCACACGGCCCTCAACCCACCGCACACCCGCGTGCTCATCCCGCGTCTGCGCGCAGTTTGACAAGGCGCCCGCCGCGCCCGCCGCCGCCGCCACTGACGGCAAGAAGAGCTCGGCCAAGAAGCGCGGCAACGCCGCCGCCAACCTCATGTCGCGCCTGTTTGCGCCCACCGCCGCCTTCCTGGCGCGCGTGACGCGCTCCAAGGCCGAGAGCAAGGCCGTGCGCGAGGCGGCCGAGGCCGCCGAGACGCTGCGCCGCAGCCAGGCGCTGTCCATGGTGCTGGCCAGCCCTCAGGTGAGAGCAGGGCTAGTAGTGGGTGGCTCGGCGTGCGACAGGGCGGTCTTGCTTGGCACTGGTAGTCGCACCGCGCAACCGTGCCGGTGCTGCGCATTCACACCCCGTCCCTGTGCTCCCGCGGCGCGCAGGGCCAGCGCATCACCAAGTCCATGCCGTTCCAGCTCAAGACGGACGTGCGCCCCAAGACGCCGCTGCCCATGACCACCGAGGAGATGGCCATGGCCGAGGCGCAGGTGCGGCCGCCCGCACGTGGGCCATGTCCTCCTCCAGCGTGGGGGCGCGCAAGCCGCACGCGGTCCGTAGTGCTGACGGCTCACCGTGCGCACCTTCCCTGCGACGCGTGCGCGTGTGCCCGCAGAAGCAGGCGTTCAAGCGCAACCCCGTGCCGTCGTTTGTGCGCGAGGCCCGGCCCATTGAGGGCTTTGCCCGCACGCACAGCACGCCCAAGGACCCGGCGACGCTGTTCCAGCCCTTCCAGCTGGCCAGCCTGGACAAGCACGCCAAGTACCAGGCCATGCGCGAGGCGCGCCTCGAGGCCGAGCGCAAGCAGGACGAGGAGGCGCGCCGCTTCAAGGCCACGCACCTCGACAAGGTGAGGCAGCCCCCCCGCGGGGCGCGCGCGCGCTGGGCAGCGCAGCGGCGTGGCGTGGTGTGCGCGAGCTCACGGCCATTGCGTGTGTGTGTGTGTGTGTGTGTGCGCGCGCACAGGTGCACGAGGTGCTGTCGGAGCACCACGTGAGCACGCCCCGCAAGCCGGCGCCCGTCACCACGGCCACGGCGCCCACACTGTCGTGCGCCGCCCGCGCCGCGCACCACGCGGCGGTGCTGGAGCCCGCCAAGCGCGCCCGCATGACGGTGGCTGAGCGCGAGGCCCTGGTGAGCGCTGGCGGTGGAGGGGAGTTAGGAGGGCGGGAAGGGGGCACGGCGGCGGCGGCAGTGGAGCGCGTGTGTCGTGGGCCGGCCCAGGGCAGAGCCTTGACGCTGCCACCCTCTGTGCTCCCCGCGCCCGCAGGAGGCCCGCGAGCGCAAGGCGGCCGAGGCGGCGGCGCAGGAGGTGGCTGAGGCCGAGCGCCGGGCGGTTGAGGCGGCCCGCGAGGCCGAGCTCATGGCCATGGACACGGCGCAGCTGCGCAAGAGCATGGTGTTCAAGGCCCGCGACATGCCCGACTTTAGGTGAGCAGAAGCGCTGTTGCACTACTAGGGAGCGCCGCACAGGATGAACACACAGCGTGAACACGTCGCCGGCGCTCACCGCTCCGCCTGTGCCCCCTCCACGCCGCTTTCCTCTGACTTGCAGCGCGCCCTTCAAGCCGGACCAGAGCAAGGCGCAGGCCGTGACGCGCTCGATCGACTTCCGCCTGGCCACGGACAAGCGCCTGGGCACGGTGGTGCCCAAGCGCGAGCGCGTGGACGCCGCCGCCCCCGTGCTGTCGGCCAGCGCCTGCTTCTCGCCCAACTCGTTTGCCAACCTGCGCACCAGCCAACGTGAGGGAAAGCGGAGCACTGGGGTTGGCTCCAGCAACGGGCGCACGCACATGCCAGGTGCATGGCCTAGCGTCCCCGACCAACCCTTGCCACCCTGTCCACCACACCGCGCGCTCCCCTCGTGCAGACCTGAGCGTGAGCCCCAAGGCGCCCACGGCTCACCTGCGCGCCTCCATGTCGGTGTTCCCCTCGTCGCCGTCCGCGCGCGTGCCCACGTCGCCCGCCGCCGCCTCGCGCTACGGGGGCCCCGCCGCGCTGCGCGCGTCCACCAGCCGCCTCAGCGCCGCGGCCGTGGCCGGCGGCGCCCGCGCCGGGTCTGCCGGCAGCAGCGGCAGCAGCAAGAAGGCGCAGATCCGCGAGGCCCTGGGCGTGGCGCTCGAGGTGGCGGCCTCCCCCCGGGCGCAGTCGCGCCGCGACACGTCCGACCTGCTGTCCTCAGAGGCGCCCCGCGTGCCGTCGCTCAACGCCGCCGTGGCGGCCATCTGAGCAGCCGCAACGCCTCCCTCGTAGGAAGCTTCTCTCGTAGGAGGCAGCAGCCGCGCCGCCAGTTTGTGCGTGCGTCCTGCGCCCTCTTTAGATCAAGTGCCCATTTGGCGTCGCACGACCCGCCCCGTGATGACTAGGCGCGCCTGGCACCACCCCACTGTCTGTCTGCCCCCTCTCACCCTCGTTTTGCCCCCCCTGCCTCGTGAGCCTCCCCCGTGTTTCTCGCCTGCGTGCCCAACCCTAGGTGACCCGCCCCTCTCTCGCCGGGATCCCCCCTCGTGTGCGCCATCCCTTACCCTCTCTTTGTGTAGGAGCTCCAAGTAGACCAGGTACCAGGTTTCGCGCCTTCCACCCCCCTCGGCCACCACTGCTTCCCCCTCTATCCCGCCGTGCCGCGCTCCCGCCTGCCCACCCGCCCCATTTGCCCAGAGACTCCGAGGCGTTGTTGCTGGCTGAGTCTTGAACAGGTGTCACGCCGCTGCAAATGACCGAGGCGCAATCGGCCCAGCGTGGCAGCGTTCGCCCGGACGCCCATGCGTAGTCGCCCTCTTCCCCCCTCCCAGCTCGGTGGGGACAGCACGGGCCAGCTTGGGCGCGCTCGGATGCTGTTGGCAGCGCCCTCGGCAGCATCAACAGGCGACGGGAGCGGCAGCGGCAGGTCCAGCGGGAGGTGCGGCCCCCTCCTGATGCAGGGAGCGCCGCAGCTGCTGCAGCAGGCGGCGCCCCTCCTGCAGCAGCAGCAGCATCCGCAGCAGCACGAGCCGCAGCAGGCGCCCGTGGCGCAGGGCCACCTGGTGGCCCGCAGGCGCACCAAGCGCGAAGTTGCACAGGACTACTTGGCGCGCCTTGCGCTGCGTGGCGATGTGGACGTCAGCTCGCCCAGCCTGCAAGCCAGCATACGGCACCACTTTGAGTGCCTGCCCACGCGCTACGCGCTGGACGTCAACATGGACTCGCTCGACGTGCTCTGCGCCTGCTTCTCCTCCTCTCAAACTCGTTCGCCAACCTGCGCACCAGCCAACGTGAGGGAAAGCGGAGCACTGGGGGGCTCCAGCAACGGGCGCACGCACATGCCAGGTGCATGGCCTAGCGTCCCCGACCAACCCTTGCCACCCTGTCCACCACACCGCGCGCTCCCCTCGTGCAGACCTGAGCGTGAGCCCCAAGGCGCCCACGGCTCACCTGCGCGCCTCCATGTCGGTGTTCCCCTCGTCGCCGTCCGCGCGCGTGCCCACGTCGCCCGCCGCCGCCTCGCGCTACGGGGGCCCCGCCGCGCTGCGCGCGTCCACCAGCCGCCTCAGCGCCGCGGCCGTGGCCGGCGGCGCCCGCGCCGGGTCTGCCGGCAGCAGCGGCAGCAGCAAGAAGGCGCAGATCCGCGAGGCCCTGGGCGTGGCGCTCGAGGTGGCGGCCTCCCCCCGGGCGCAGTCGCGCCGCGACACGTCCGACCTGCTGTCCTCAGAGGCGCCCCGCGTGCCGTCGCTCAACGCCGCCGTGGCGGCCATCTGAGCAGCCGCAACGCCTCCCTCGTAGGAAGCTTCTCTCGTAGGAGGCAGCAGCCGCGCCGCCAGTTTGTGCGTGCGTCCTGCGCCCTCTTTAGATCAAGTGCCCATTTGGCGTCGCACGACCCGCCCCGTGATGACTAGGCGCGCCTGGCACCACCCCACTGTCTGTCTGCCCCCTCTCACCCTCGTTTTGCCCCCCCTGCCTCGTGAGCCTCCCCCGTGTTTCTCGCCTGCGTGCCCAACCCTAGGTGACCCGCCCCTCTCTCGCCGGGATCCCCCCTCGTGTGCGCCATCCCTTACCCTCTCTTTGTGTAGGAGCTCCAAGTAGACCAGGTACCAGGTTTCGCGCCTTCCACCCCCCTCGGCCACCACTGCTTCCCCCTCTATCCCGCCGTGCCGCGCTCCCGCCTGCCCACCCGCCCCATTTGCCCAGAGACTCCGAGGCGTTGTTGCTGGCTGAGTCTTGAACAGGTGTCACGCCGCTGCAAATGACCGAGGCGCAATCGGCCCAGCGTGGCAGCGTTCGCCCGGACGCCCATGCGTAGTCGCCCTCTTCCCCCCTCCCAGCTCGGTGGGGACAGCACGGGCCAGCTTGGGCGCGCTCGGATGCTGTTGGCAGCGCCCTCGGCAGCATCAACAGGCGACGGGAGCGGCAGCGGCAGGTCCAGCGGGAGGTGCGGCCCCCTCCTGATGCAGGGAGCGCCGCAGCTGCTGCAGCAGGCGGCGCCCCTCCTGCAGCAGCAGCAGCATCCGCAGCAGCACGAGCCGCAGCAGGCGCCCGTGGCGCAGGGCCACCTGGTGGCCCGCAGGCGCACCAAGCGCGAAGTTGCACAGGACTACTTGGCGCGCCTTGCGCTGCGTGGCGATGTGGACGTCAGCTCGCCCAGCCTGCAAGCCAGCATACGGCACCACTTTGAGTGCCTGCCCACGCGCTACGCGCTGGACGTCAACATGGACTCGCTCGACGTGCTCT
>VFQP010005381.1_pt1 | contig 11218 bp, 17 predicted proteins | sample 3512351 | NCBI WGS metagenome assembly VFQP01 (sample SAMN10412372, study PRJNA504923) | tailings metagenome | isolation source: Relicate 1 Philex TSF1 revegetated site | place: Philippines: Tuba, Benguet | collected 2017-08-29
GTTGTTGGTAACAATGTGATGTTGTTGGTAACAATGTGATGTTGTTGGTAACAATATGATGTTGTTGGTAACAATATGATGTTGTTGGTAACAATATGATGTTGTTGGTAACAATATGATGTTGTTGGTAACAATATGATGTTGTTGGTAACAATATGATGTTGTTGGTAACAATATGATGTGTACATGTAACAGTATGATGTGTACATGTACCCCCCTGTCAACTGTGATCCATCCCCCCACACATCCCCCCACATCCACAATCAACCCCACACATGCCCATTCACCCCCCCATTCACATCTCCCCGGGGTACCTGCAAGGTAACCTGATGGGCTGGATCTGCCTCCAATGCCCTCTCAAAACACGACCGTGCTCGTTGTGCATCCCCCACCTCTGCCGCCAAGATTCCCATCAACCCCAAACTTTGCACATTGAATGGATCTGCTGAGAGTGCCCTTCTCAACAGCGCTGTGGCTTGGGTAACGTTGCCTGCTCGCCACTCTCTGTGGGCAAAGACAAAAAGGGTTTGTACTGCCCCACATGCTTTGAAGCCGTCCACATGGTATCGACCCACTGCGAGGGAGAGTTCAAAGATGCGTCGGGCACTTGAGACGTGCCTGTGTTTTGGGGGGGGGGGGGAGGTGCACGTGGGTGTATGTGTGTGGTGGGGGGTGGGGGGGATGCACGTATGTGTATGCATACAACACACGACATGCATACAGCACACACCATGCATACAACACACACCATGCATACAACATACATAACATACATACACACCACCACCATACCCGAGCGAAAACTCCATACCAGCCCAACTCCGATACACCCTCAGCAACCCACTTTGCGCAACTGCCTTTCGGCGCACAACCAACTCTGCTTCTGGCCATCCCTGCCACCCCCGCTGCTGCTGCTGCTTCTGCTGGTTTTGCTGTTGCACAATGCCATCCCCTTGGGAGGGTGAGATACCACCACCACTGCCTTTCACTGACACTGCCATCCCTTGTGTAACCACCATGTCTTCTTCTATGTCTGACACATCCTCCATGTCTGACACATCCTCCATGTCTGACACACCATCATCACTTGTAGATACAGCAATCCCCACCACACTGACGGCATCACCCACAGCAGCAGCATTACCCACAGCAGCATCACCATCACCTTTATTATCACCACGTGCTGCAGCAGGGTGCTTTGAGGTGGAAAGCAGTCGTTGTAAAGCACTCGTGGCGTCCCTATCCTGTTGCTTGTACAGTTGTGCTGCTGCTCTGTATGCTGCACGTGCTGCACCAGCACCGCACATGCCACGCTTGGACAAGCGACGATACAAATTGGCCAACTGTGTGGTTGTGAATGTGTGGGTGAATGTGTGGGTGTGTGGGGAGGGTGCAGCACTACAAGGTGTACCTCAAGGGTGTTGCGGGAAAACATATGGTCAACAGTGAGCACCATGGTCAACAGTCAACAACATGGTCAACCGTCAACAAAATGGTTGACAACACAAAGACAACAACAATACCATCAACAACCATGCAACAACACCCATACCTGTGCTACACATGCTGCAGAACCAGGCCACTGCTGCAATGCAGAGCACAACACATACAGCGCCACCTGCCACGCCCCCTCCCTCACATACTGTCGTACTGCGCGTTGCACTACTTCCTCTGCCTCTTGTTGTAGGGTTTGCCATGCTTGTGGCGCTTCAGGGTGTAGTGCTGCAACACTCTCAATGGTCACTGCAATCTGTGGGGGGAGGAGGAGGAATAGGGAGGGTGGGGGGGGTGATTTTGTCGGTGATGATACATCACATCACATACACACATCACATCACATCACATCACATCACATACATCACACACACCACACACACACCACACACACACCACACACACACCACCCACCCACCACACACACACACCTTGGTTTGTAGGAGATCAAGGTATTGTGCGTAGCTATCCCTCTGCTCTTGTGGCGCCTCTACAAGCTCAAATGCAATACCCTGCTCACCTATAGAAATCACATCACCCACAAACACCTCCACATCCTGTGTAGAGTGAGGGTGTGGTGAGGGTGTGGTGTGACAAGGGTGTGGTGTTTGTGCAACAATTGTGTGGTGGTTGTGTAACAAGGGTGTTGTATAACCACAGAGGGTGATTGATTGAGTGAACTCCCCCCACACACACAAACCACAACACCCCCCCACACCTTGAATGGCTCAATCTTTGACCTGTTGATCCATGTACCATTAGAGGACCCCAAGTCAGTTAATATTGATTTTTTCCCCTTGTCTGCATTTGCTATAATCTCCAACCGCAGGTGCCTCCCAGACACCGTCGACACATCCAACACCACATCGTTATCCCTATACGACACCGCCCCCAGCACACAGGGGCCCCTCGCGGGGAGGCGGACCCCCTCGGGGAGCGGCTCCAGTGTGTCGGGGTCTGCGAGGACAAAGGGGGTGGTTTCGAGGGGGCGGAGGACCATGTTGAGCTGTTTTCGACGACGACGGCGGAGGCGACGCATGAGGGAGGTGAGGGGTTGGCTTCGAGGGGTGGGGAGGCGGTCAGTGGAAGAGGGGGTGGGGTTGGGGCGGACGAGTGCTGTGGTGGGATCTTGGGGTGTGGTGGTGGGATCCGTGTTGTTTGGAGTGGTGTTCTCCTCTTGTTGTTGTTGTTGGGAGGAGGAGGAAACCGAGGGTGTTGGGCTGCTCTTGTTGTTTGGGGTATCGCTACGAGCCACAGCCACGAGTTCAAGGGCGGATGCTGTCTGTTGTTCACTTGGGCGTTGACCATGGTGTTGACCATGGCGTTGACCATCATTCTTGCCCTTGTGTTGCTTTTTTGTACTGGTCCCAGTATTACTGGTCCTACTGGGCGCAGCAGCAGTAGTGGGTGTGGCAGGGGTATTGGATGTAGTGGGTGTACCACCATGAGCCACTGCTGTCAGTGCTGCAGGAGGTGCAGGTGACGATGCTACTGGTGCTGTTACTGCCACTGTTGTCGTGGTTGTGGTGCTGCTGCTGCTTGTTGTTGCTGCAGATACACTGCGACCATTGGGCGTGGCATACACACGCGTGCACAACCCACCTGCTGGTGCTGATGGTGATAAGAATGCTGCTGCTGTTGAGGATGGTGATGATAATGAGGAGGAGGAGGAACAAGTCATCCATCCCCCATGTATGTGGGTGATTGTGCTGTGTGGGGTGCCTCGCAGGACCCCTCTATGATGCCCGCTGCGGTGACCACCAACACCACCAACTGCTGCTGCTGCTGCTACTGTTGATGATGATGTCGATGGTGGGGAAGGGGTTGGATAAGAGGGCATCCCCGTTGTCGATGAATCACCACTCTCTTCATGATCGCCATGGTTGTGTTGTTGTTGCTGATCATGGTGGTCATCATGGGCCACAACACGCACCCCTCTCAAGGCGTCCACAGTTTCGAGGTCAACACGAGGGAGCGCTTGCACCATACTCACCTATGTAGTGAGTGGTGGTGTGGTGGTGTGTGGTGGTCGTGATGGTGCTTACATACAGCATACGTACAGGCCAACAAAGCCACAACAATCCACCACCACAACAACAATCCACCACCACCACCACCACCACAAACCACAATCCACAACCCACAATCCACAACCCACAATCCACAACCCACAACCACCTTGTGATGAAACTCTGCAAACTGCTCAAACGTGATCCCCAACTGTGGATCAGCTGACGTCAGCTCACGCATCACCTCCCCTGCTTGTTCCGCTGCAACTTGCCCTGCTGTGTTTATACCCAGTTCACATATCAGCTGTTCTAACTCCTGTTGACTGAGTCGACCATCAGAGTCACGATCCAAGTGCCTTTGGGGGTTTTAGAGGGGTGGGTGTGGATGGAGTGGGTGGGTTGGTGTGGATGGATGTGTGTGTATGTGTGTAATAACATGTGTGTTATAGTATGTGGGTAATAATAATATGTGCGTATTAATAATATGTGCGTATTAATAATATGTGCGTAATAATAATGTTTACTGGTGCTAGTGGCGCTGTACTATACACACACCGCATTACAAAACAACACTCTGTACCATCCCTACCACGTAAACCCATCCTTTCACACCCACCAACCACCATCTCCCCCCCCCCCAACATACCGAAACAACTCACGAGCAGCACCCCTCCACCACATGCCCTCCCCCCCACTCCCCCCTTCCCCTCCTCCTCCCCCCTCCCCAGACAGTGGGCGCACACACAGCAGCCCTGTGGTTTGCTGGAGTGCCTCAGACCATGCCCTCAAGTGCTGCATTTGTGCTGCATCAAGCCCCCCTTTGTATGCTGTGTGCGCCGCTTCCCCCGACTCGGCTCGTGTGTGCATTGCAAAGGTGCGTATCTGCAGCTCCACAGCGATGTTGTTGGTGGTGTGCAGTGCCTGGTGGTGGTGCTTTGAGCTTGATGTGTGGGTGGGGGAGGGGTCAGACATGGCTGCGGTATCCATGGAGTGTGTGGTTGGAGGCACATGGGTGGTGGCTGTTGCAGTGAAGGCTTTTCCATGAAGAGGTGCTTCACTCGCATCAGTAGATACACCAGCAGTGGATACACCCTCTACACGAACACCATCCGTAGATACATCCACCATGATGCTGGGAACCAACACGGCGCTGTGAATGCTTTGATACCCATTGGACTTGGGGTGTGCTATGTAATCCTTGTAGCGGGTGGGGAGGGAGGTCCATATGCTGTGTGCAATGTCACATACGCGAAAACATGCCTGTGGGTGTATGGGTGTGGGTGTGTGATGTGGGTGTATGGGTGGGTGTGTGATGTGGGTGTATGGGTGGGTGTGTGGTGTGCGTGTATGGGTGGGTAGTGGTGCACGTGGGGATGTATGTTGTACTGGCATACACATATACAAGAATACACACAACACACATTCCACCACACACACATTCCACCTAGCACACGTTCCACCAAACACACACTACCACAATGTTTTTTATTTCTACCACACACACACACTACCACAGAGTGTGTTTTATTTCCTACACAACACACACACACTACCATACCTGCACAGCATCAGCCTCAGCAACAGCACCACCCTTGCTGTCCCCCTCTGCCACCTGTCTCGGGTGCACAATAATACGCAGGCCAAGCAGATCATACAGCTCATCTCGTGTACGCCCCCCCTTGCTGAAGTCATTGAGGGTCAACAGCTTGCGCATGGTGCTGTAGAGGGATTTGGCACGCCTGGAGAGAGGGAAGAAATGAGAGGGGATGAAGAAATGAGAGGGAAGAAATGAGAGGGGATGAACAAATGAGAAGAGGGCGGCATGCACATACTGTATGGACGATGCACATACAAAATATGTTGCATGAATACACTACCCAAACACGATGCTACTGACATGCCACATAGAATGTACACACCACACACCAACACATACCAGTGCACTTGCACATGATCAACCAATCCCCGCAGCACCCCATCCTCATCCAGCGCCCCCTGCAACTGTGCACTACACCTCTGCAACACATCGCTATTCACCAGCCGTTCCTGCCTCAACCACGCTGCCGTCTGTTCATACGTTTGGGGGAACAACACCTGAAAGCACTTGTCTTCCAACTCACAGGAAACCACCCCCAAGCCCAGGGCATGGCCCAGAGGCGCGTATATTTGCAACCCCTCCAACGCGGCCATCTGTCGAGCCCACACCGGTTGGCGATCGGCGGTGTTCATGGCAACAGCACGTGAGACGACCTCCACAACGACTGCGCGTACATCGTAAAAGGACAAGCACAATTCTCGGAGTTCACTGTAGGGGGTGGGGGGGAGGGGGGGTGATGGTATGTATAGCATGGGGAAATGGTCATGGGCACACATGGAGAGTAATACTACATAAACACACAATAAAACAGCGAATGCCAAAACATGTACTCATGTGATGCTGTCACGATACAATGAAAATCAAACATACACACCAACCCCCCACACCAAACCCCCCCCACACATACCTTGCAGACTTCGCGTCCAAGATCTCCACACGCCCCGGCAGTTTCCGCACCCTGGATATATCACGCAACAACCCAAGCACCCCCACCCCAAGCCGTGCCTCCACCACTGCCGCATCCAACGCATCAATATCTGCTGCTTCTGCAAGAATTGCTGCTGCTATCACCTCGTTATCGATGGGCAAGCCGCTGGTCGCCAAGTCGGCAAGTTGTGTGGCGACGAGGATGGGGGCGGAGGATGGGGCCGCACCATTGCGGGGGGATGTGAGCGAGCCCTCACCGAGCTGTGCCATCCATGCAACTGCAAGCTTGAGGGCTTGGAGAATGAGCTCGCTGGGTGGTGACGTGGCGCTTGACTGTGTGTCCTCATTGGTGTCCACGTTGGTGTCGCGCGCCGGTCCCTCTGGTGCTGCATGGGGAAGGCGTCCAGCCAGTGTATCCCATGCAGAGAGAAAGGATACGATGCGCGCATTGCTGGCTGGTGTGCTGGTGGAGGCGACGGATGCGTCTGTGGGCTGGACGTGGGTGGCGGCAGTAGCCATGCGGTGTGCCATGTCTCGTAACGCAGCTGCCCTCCTTGACGTGGCTCGTTTACTGCGTTTATACGCAATAATCCTGCACATCGGGTGTCCTTGCAGCTCCATTTCTGCTGCTACTGCTCGATGCAGCAGGGTGCTGCTTGAGTGCGTGTGCAAATGCAGCATTGGCTTTTTGGTGAGCGATACACAGGGACAATCAAGACCCCTCGCGCTTAATCATATGCACATTGAGTATCAGGTGCGATGGCACGACGTGGGTAACTGAAAAGGTTGTTGAGGTTGTACAATGCTCTTGGCATGTACGATGTGGTTGGGTAGTGAAACAATGTGGAGTGTTTTCAATTCTGGACGTATTTGTAACACCTACTTTTATGAGCTACAAAATTTTTCATCAGACTTGTACATCATTGTAGAAACCAACAGTGATGATAGTTCCTCCCACACATGATCATCATCGCCGTCGACGCCCCCTGCCCTTGCTCTGTTTCTCTTCCACCACCACCTCCTCCTCTACAAAAAAACCCTCCTCCTCATCATCATCCAACATGCCACCCTCAGCTTCAAGTTGCTCCTGAAACGCATCCAGCAGGTCCTCCATCTCTGCATCCAACTCCTCCATCGACTCATCCTCATCCTCATCTTCATCTTCCTCTACACGTGGCCCAGCCTTGCGACGCCCCTTTCTCGTACGTGCACCTGCCCCTTGTGAGGTCTCCTGTTGCAGTTGGGTGTCCAGGTCTGCAGCTGCTATCCAGTCTCCATACGTCTTTTCCACATCATCCTCGTCATCCTCAAGTTCAGGTGGTAGGGTGATGGGTGGTGGTTCCACAAGCCCTGCTTGCTGCAGCTTGATGCGTTCCAACAGTGCATTGACCTGATGGTGGTGGTGGTATTGGTGGTTGTGATACCAGTGTTGGTGATACCAGTGGGTGATACCATTTTTAATGTTTGTAATACCACCAACACACTCACACACAGCACCTCCCACCCCCAGCACAACAAAACACACCCCCCACACCCCCACAACATACCCGTTCACTGCGATCAATAGAGTCATCCAACAAAAACCGTATTTCAGGTGTCAGACGCAACCGTATCTGCTTGCCAATGTGTTTACGTACATATCCCTCTAGCTTTTTCAGGCTCGTCATCGCCTGATCCTTGCCCACTTGATCACTATACACTGACACGTATATCTTGGCGACTTGTAGGTCGTTGGAGACCACCACTTCAGTGACTGATGCAAGTGCTGAGACTGCTGCATCAAGGCCTCGTTTGCGCTCTGGGTTGATGGCGTCCTTCATTGTCTATGGGTTGGGAGTGTGGGGTGGTTGGAGGAGTGGGGGGGAATGTAGTATGTATACATGTAAACACACATACCCTGTCATACAGCAGCATATTGCCTACTTCACGTTCTATCTGTTTGGCAACACGAGCAACACGCCGTGGGTGTGCCTGTGGGTGTGTGGAAAGATAGAACACGTGAGGGTGGTCATCATCACACATGCCAACTGATGGTCACGTGTTGTAACACAGGTAGTATACATACCATGCATGTGATTGTGGCACCACGTCGTGTGCTACATTCTGGTGCACGTCGCACACCTGTGTGGGAAGAAGTGCCTTGTTGTGACCACGCACACACACCACAACGTCTGATATATACACACTCACATGCCACGTACCAGGTGCTACTGGTGGGCACACAATGGGAGCGCCCAAAAATACTGATGCATGCAGTACACGAGCATTCAATGACGGCAGTGCTGTGGGTCTCGTGGTGCAGAGCGTATGTTGCAAGCCATCGAGCGACACCTGAGGCCGCCTCATGTTTGACCAACGTGCTGGCAGGGGAAAATTGTGTGTATGTATGCACGTGTATGCACTAGTCGCTACAATGCGGTACTGAGTGTGCGTGTAGTGTAGTGTGCGTGTACAAATAGTGAAAAGTTGCGCCAACTGAAAAACATGCAGAAACAAAATAATCATTCCATACCAAAAGCTCGCACCCACGTATGTATACACGATGCTGCGGGGTCTCAAGAGAAACAAATCCACCAAAACTGCGCAGCGTGACGATGATGATGGCAACAACAAGGTTGGTAGGCATAATGGCAGCATGATCACATCCACTTCACACACGCAGCAATACCGCAATAGTACAAACCATCCAAAACACATAGGGATCTGAACCAACTGGCACCTTTTGGCGTGATGGCTTCAGTGATCCCCTGACTGGCTTGCCTGCATATAGCAGCTGCATCACGACACTCGACGTTACAGGTGATGGAACGCACGAACTAGTCATTGCAGACATACAAGGACGACTACAGGTGCGTAGTCTTGGAAACAGCAGTGGTTGATGGTGGCATACACAACAAAAGCACCTACAGGTGTGGAAGGGGCAGCACAAAACAGCCGCGCTCGACATTGCAGCAACATGTGCAGCACTTGTACCCTTTGTGCCATCAAAACCCAAAGACCAGCCCGCACCATGTCTCGCAGTCGCAGTCGGGTCGTGCATCACATACTATTGCCAGATGCAAACTGTTGCACGCTTTCAACTCCCTGCACCCCCTGCAAGCGATGCAGAATTGCAAATATGGTGTGTTGTTTACGCGTGAAAAAACTAAGCATGCTGTGCCATGTTGCTGTGTGTTGCAGCAGTTGCTCATGTTTCCCACCATATACCTTGCTCACACCCCGCACACCCCGCACACCCTCACACAGGCAGCAAATGACCTCTGGACAGCTGTCCTACACAGATGCGCGCACCAGTCTGACAAATCTCCTCAAGGGTGGGACCAGCCTCACCCCTGGTTCTCTAGAACTCTTGACGTTGACCGAACCAGAAGAGGTTGACCATTTTGTTGCCCGTCATGCAGAGCAGCCCCTCGTGTTTGACTCTGATATTACGTGTATGGACTTGCTGCGACGCATTGCACCACAGGATGGACAGGTGTGAGAGGGATTTTTGGGGGGGTGTATGTGTATGCAGTGCATGTTTGTGTTGTTGTTGGGAATACCTTTTGTATGCCTACTATTACCAAGCACACGCATATACATCACATGCACACACATCATACACCCCACATTCATTCACATTCACATTCACACACGCACACACACACATTCATCCTATACACACAAAAACAATAACACACCCACCAGGTGGCAAGTAGCAGTGATGCTGCAGGTCACATCATTGTGGGTACAGCAAATGGTGCTGTGTTGCTCCTCACACATGATGGGTTGGGTATTCAAACTGCTTTTCGCCTCCCCAGCACCCCTGCATTCCTGGCTGCATTGGGTATGTGGGTGATGGGTGTGTCTGCGTAGTACACAAGCACACACTGTTATATATACCATGTGTACATTTTACATGTGACAATTATGCAATCGTCACTATGCAACATGAGTTTATTATTCAACATGAGCATACCCACAAACAATCATGAGCATACCCACACATAATCAAAGGTGCATTCAATGGTCCATGGCGTGTATTCATTGCCACACAGCATGCCAGTCTTCACATTGTGGAAAATGGTAAACTCCTGGCTGTGGTGGTTCACCTTGATGCATTACCAGCAGGACTCGTGCGGGTGTGTGTTTGTGGTGTTTGTGGTGTGTGTGTGTGGTGTTTGTTTGTGTGTGTGTGTGTATATATATGTGTGTGTATGGTGTGCATATGTTTATTGTGTATACATGCGGTGTATGTACACTCACCTGATGTACTGCCTACGCTACAACACTATGCACAACACCATATACAACACCATGCACTCACAACACCATGCATACGTAATACAATATACAACACCATATACAACACCCTACCCCCCGAGTAGGTCAACAATGGAAATGCTATTGTAGGTTTGACCAATGGTCAACTGGTAGGCTACAGTCCCAATGGACGTCGGGTGTTTAGCACCCCCCTACCGTCGCCCCTTGTGACCATGACACACGTGGACATACCAAATGCAAAACATGCATCGTTTTATGCAGCTGCACTTGCTGATGGTGGGTGTGAGAGTGTGGTGTGTGGGGGGGTGCTATGGCAGGTGGAGATGATGATTCGCTTATTGGCTGTATATCATTGAGGAACACATCGTGAGGAACACATCATGAACGCACGATGCTGCATGATACACACAGGTCAGGTGCGCATATACAATGAATGGCAGGTGCTCAACACCTTTTCAACAGATCAACCATGTTGGGGTCTGCATTTTGCACGGTATGCTGACCATGTTTGACCATGGTGTTTGACTATGATGTTTGACCACGTGCCATGTACATCTCCACCCCTGCCCCCACCCTTTTCACACCATGCATTTTGCAACATCCACCCACCTACCCCTACACCCATTCCTGCCCCTACACCTACCCTCTCCCTGCCCATCCACCCTGCAGGTGGGGTCGTGACACGCTTGCCCTCATATGCATGATGCGTAATGGAGCCCTGTGTGTGAAAACACTTGCACCCAACGCACCTCTGCAGCCCCTCCCACAACCCGCCTCACATACCACCAGCAGCACCTCTGCATTGGTGGGGATTGGCAAACCACCAGTGTTGCCCCCACCATCAGCAGTTGCACTCCAACGACTGGGGTTTGAGGTGTGTGTGTGTGTGTGTGTGTGTGTGTGTGTGTGTGTGTGAGAGAGAGAGAGA
>VFQP010005382.1_pt1 | contig 11217 bp, 21 predicted proteins | sample 3512351 | NCBI WGS metagenome assembly VFQP01 (sample SAMN10412372, study PRJNA504923) | tailings metagenome | isolation source: Relicate 1 Philex TSF1 revegetated site | place: Philippines: Tuba, Benguet | collected 2017-08-29
GGGGGGGGGGGGGGGGGGTGGGGGGGGGGGGGGAGGGGGTGTGTTGGGGGTGTGTATAGTTGCTGCTTGATGTAGTTCATGGAGTGCTGTTTCTCTGGGTATACACACTAGGTTTTGTACATGCATGTATATACACACCCATACGTATACACACACATGTATACACACACATGTATACCCCCACACATATGTATACCCCCACACATATGTATGCACACACACACACACATGTATACACACACACACACACACACATACACACACACACACACATACACACACACACACACACACACACACACACATACACACACACACTCAGGCTGCTGGTATCCGTGTCAAGGTGGATGATAGCCCAGGCAAAACACCTGGGTGGAAGTTCAACCACTGGGAACTGAGGGGTGTGCCTGTGCGAATAGAGGTATGTGTGCATATGAGTATATCCTATGCATGAAGACTTGGCAAGCATATCTTGTGTATGGTGCATGTAAGCATATGTTGTACATCCACACTTGGAGTATCTTGCAGGGGAGTATTTTGTACTGGCACAAGATATATGTCTTTGTATGCACATTGTATGGAAAAATGTATGTATTAAAAAAATATGTGTATGTATACCCAATACAGGTGGGTCCTCGTGATGTTGCCAGTGGCACCTGTGTAGTGAGTCGTCGTGATTGCCCTGGCAAGGAGGGAAAACAAATGGGTGTACCCCTCTCAGGGGAGGGGCTGTTGACCGTGGTCAACGAAACATTGGAAGACATTCAAATGCAGTTATTGAGGGAGGCAATTGCATTCCGTGATTCGAATATTGTCGATGTCGACTCGTATGAGGGACTCAAGGTGCGTGTGCGAGGGGGTTGTGTGTGGAGGGTGTGTGAAGTGTGGGTGGGTGGGGTGTAATGGTATGGGGTTGGTGACTGATGTTGGTCAAGGGAGAAAGGAAATGGTCAAGGGAGAGATGAGAATGGTCAACGCAACATACAGGCATGGTAGCCATACCCCATCCCCATGCATGTACACACACCTTGTATAACAACCACCTCGTATACACATCCCCCCTCACACCACCTTGCACACCTCACACAGGAGGCAATTGCGGCTGGCAAGTGGGCCAGGGGCCCCTGGGCAGGAGATGACGAAGATGAACTCGCCATCAAGGAAGAGACAGGAGCCACATTGCGATGCATCCCCTTTGAGCAACCGGTGATGAACCAGGGGTCACTTGGCTGGTCGTGTTTTTATTCTGGCAAGTTTACACACGAAGTTGCCATTTTTGCCAAGGCATATTAACTCTTGCCAAGGCATATTGGACGCTTGGGCTGTGACGTGTGATGCTGTTGAGAGAAGTGCATATCGTTTACCACATCATGTTTTGTTTTTCTAGGTAGTTGCAAAACCTAGGTAATCCCACAACCTACAGTGCACAATATACAGTGCACAACATATACACATCAGGCGTACAATATACACATCAGGCGTACAATATATACACATCAGGCGTATCATCAGCGATCATCAGCATCACACATATTGTACACTTGTCTCCTCTCAACCCTCACCAGTCTCCTCTCACGCCTCACCTACACTGTCCCCTCTCACTGAAAACTCATCAGTCTCCTCTCACGCCTCACCAAAAGCTCCTCCCTGTGTTGCAATGAAGATATACAATATCATCACAACTGTACCTCTGCTTCTCTTGCACAACCTCCACGTCCTATACACACCCTTACACACCTTTACACACCCTTACACACCCTTACACACCCTCACACACCCTTACACACCCTTTCACACATACACACTCCTATACACACAAACACACCCTCTCATCCAGCACATGTGAATTCACCATATAATGGTTGTGCCTCCAGGTCAGCCTCCTCTATATTCACCACTTTTCTTGGATCAGCACAGAGCAGTTCTAGAGCATTCTGATTTGGAAAATAGTGCTGCAAAAACCCAAGGGCTTGCACCAATTGCTTGGGATCAGTGAGACAGGGCACTGCTTCAAGAATTGCATCACGTTGTTCTGGTGAGAGGGGTTGTAAGAGGTGATCCACCTGTGTTGCTTCTATTTCTAATTGCATAGAGTCTTTGAGGAGGAGTTTGGGGTTGGTTTTCACAACGACAGCAGCATCAACGCCAGGGTAGAGGGACTTGAAGGTGATGAGGGTGGCTGCTGTGCGGGGGACGCTGTGCAGGATACGTGCCTGTGTGTGTTTTTGAGGAGGATGTGTTGTGAGTAGGATGCGTGTTTGTTCTGTACAGAATATATATATATAGTAGAATATGTATATTATAATTTGTATATTAGAATATTGTCATTGACTGACACTGGTGGTCAATCATAACTGCTTTGCATGTACTACCCTTCATTGTGATGCAATTGTGTAACCACACACACAGTAACCATACACATAGTGTAGCCATACACGTACCCAGTCAATGGCCTTCATCTTAAACAGGTCTGGTGTGAGACTTGGCAGGAGCCGCTGCAGCTGCTGCAGATTACTCGCCACAGTTGCTGCATCCATACCCAAGCATTTTGCGGCCTGTTGTTTGTATTGTTGCTTGTTTGTATATGCCAGCTGTACTGTGTATGCATCCCCTTGCTCAGTGGCCCCCCCTCTTTCCCATAACAACGCCCCCCCAAACACCATACCTGTGCAATTTCCTCCAAATCACGCTGTTTGTGCTTACTCAGGTGATCGATTTGCACAAACGCCTGTTGCTGTTGCTTGGGGAGGTATAGGGCTGAGAGTGTGTGTCGTTGCTCATAGTCTTCATAGACGGGGACGTTGGCCGTAAGCTTGGGTTGTGCTGTTGTTGGTGGTGCGTCTGGGGGTGTTGGTGGTGCTGGTGCGGTGGTGCTGGTGTCACTGCAAGGGCTGGTGTAGAAATCTGATCGAGGTTCTGCGAGTGTGGGGGTTCAATGGTGGTGCTTGATTCAAGTACACACGGCAATACATGAAAGCAATATAGGAGCAATGCATAGCGTACCAGGCACGTTTGAAACCTCCTGTGGTGGCAAGGGGTTTTGGACATGTTTTGATCGCCTATAGCTTGGTGGATAGCCGGCTACAGCGTGGGTGCGCAGCCATAAACCCCGCATAGAATGGCTGAGCATATTGATACGTGAGAGTCCTATGTGTATGTGAGAGTCCTATGTGCAATTACACTCTCGGAAAAATATCCGAGTGTGTTTGACGAAGCCATTTTTCTGTGTTTTTCCCACACTGCTCATTCAATTTCAGAATGTCCACTCACGTGTATGTATTGCTGTTTCCAGGATTTGAGCATTTGGACGCTGATGCACCACTTACAGTTTTTGCAAGGTTGCCAAACATCATCGTTACCACTGTTGGCTACCCCGCTGCAGGCGCTGTACGTGTTTTGTGTGCATGACTCAACATACATACAACACCCACACCATCAGAAACACAACACCCACCAACACAGATCCCAGGCGCCAATAGTGGCGTCAAGTGGGTGGCCGACATCGCCCTTGCAGATGTTGTGCTGGATCCCCCACCAATCAACTGGCTCCTCATCCCCGGTGGCATGGGCACAAGAGCACTTGTTAACGATGGCACTGCCATGGCGTTGCTTGCCAGCATTACCCAGCATGCAGACGTGTGCCTGTCTGTATGCACAGGATCTGCATTGCTGGCTGCGGCAGGATGCCTAGATGGTCACAAAGCCACCAGCAATAAACGTGCATGGCCATGGGTGCACACGCAAGGGCAGGGGCAAGTGCAATGGCAGTATGCTGCTCGGTGGGTGGTGTCTGGCAAGTATTGGACGAGCAGTGGGGTTGCTGCGGGGATGGACATGGCATTGGCATTCATCGCGCAGTGCCCACAACACGGTGCGTACATGTGTTGTGTTGTGCATGTGTTGTGTGTACAACTATCCCTGTGCATCTATTCCTTTGTGCATACCAGCCTGTGGAAATGTCTTCACAACGCACCTGAGCAACAACAACAACAGCAACAACACTGAAAACACAGCAACACTGAAAGCACAGATCCTACAACACTCACAGGTCCTGAAAAGGCTAAGGCACTGGCTGATGAAATAGAGTATGAGGGGCATTTTGATGATGCAACCTGGGACCCCTTTGCTGCTCTGTATCAACATGATGTACAAGAACATGACGCACCACCACGGAAAAACCATTGATTGGTTGGGACAGGTGTGTACGTACCAGGTGTGTGTATGGACCATGGGTGTGTATGTACCATGGGTTTGTATATGCACCAGGTGCACAGTAATGCTGATATCTATACACATCTATGAGCTACTGCAGTGGGTTGTTGTGCTATTGATTGCGCCCATATTGCATGCACAGGGTACTCACACATGTTGCCCATGAAAAGGGGGAGAGAAAACATGGTATCACGGTCATGCAGTGCGCAGTGGAAAGTTTGAGTAAAGTGAAAACATGAAATGCAGCAACACACATACACGATGAACAAGTGTATGTGAACGCGTGCTCAAGTTTATACAATGCGCACACACATGCACATCAATGCACACAAGTAATGAGTTTGTCACATACAAAGGACAGCTGTGCATATTTGTCATTGACCAGCAACAGTGCATGCTTGCATCATCGTCATCGTCATCATCATCATCGTCATCATCGTCATCATCATCATCATCATCATGGACGTCCTTGTAGCGCCCATATCCAGAGGATGGTCTTACTTGCCAGCAAACAAACGCTTGCATTTGTTTCGTACTGCTACCAGTGCATCTTTGCATTTGCTCAGGGTGTGGCGGGAACCTGATGTCAACATACCCTGTGCAAGAGGATGAGAGCGCTACATAGACATCTGCAACTTGGCACCATCGAATGTGCCACACATCAGTAACACACGTGGCCATTTTTTTTTAAATGGCCTGCCCACACACGTGTTGATGCAATAACACAGCAACAACACACCAATTCTATGCCTAGTCAACACCACAAACAACCACACACACCACATACCTCTTGTTTGGCAGGGGCTGGTCGTGCTGCTGGTCGTGCTGGAACACGTTGAGATGGATAAGGAACATATGCTGGTGCCACATACTGCCCAGCTTGCTTGGTGGTGCGTACCACAGGTTGCACAGCAGGTGCAGCTGCAACAGGTTGCACAAACACGGGTTGTTGTTGTTGTTGTTGATTGTGTGGGGAAGGCATCAGTGTAGCCTGTACAACCCTTGATTGAGGGTCTGGGACTGTTTGTACTGCTGCTGGTGGTAGTAATGCTGTTGGTGCTACTGCTGGTGTTGCTGTCCCTGCTGTCCCTGCTGTCAATGGCTGCACACTATAATGTACTCCAGACCCACTTTCCTGGTGGGCCATGTGTGCTGCTGCTGCTGGTGGCGGGGGTTGGGGTGCTGCCACTGGTGGGGTTTGGGGTGCAGGAGTGTCGGGTGCTATGGGTGTCACAATGGGATTGTATGGTAGAGGAGGTGCATTGTATGGCAGGCGTCGCTGTGCTTCCTTCCACAGGGCAATGAGTTGTTCTTTGTGGATGAGCATGATGCCTTCTGGCACACGGTGGGCAATGAGACGATCATTCATGCCGAGCACACCATTGGGGAGGTACTTGAGGTACCTTGGTTGTGGGTATACATGGGTATGGATATGCATGTGCATGACGTGTGTGTACAAGCATGTGCATGACGTGTGTGTACAAGCATGTGTACGACGTGTGTGTACAAGCATGTGTACGACGTGTGTGTGCAAGCATGTGTACGACGTGTGTGTGCAAGCATGTGCATGACGTGGGTGTACAAGCAGCAGGTGGTTGTACTCATCATGTCCACCACCCACCCCACCAGTACAGCAGCCTACCATGGGTGTGCCTGAATCTCTGGGATGGTAATGCGCTTTTGGGGATCCAGGGTAAGCAGCTTGTCCAGCAAATCACGACACCCACTACTCAGTGTGGCTGGAAACTCCACATCCCGCCTCAAAATACGCTGTATGACCATTGTTTGTTTACCCATGACACCCAGCCTGTCATCACCCGGCCGCTCAAAGGGGTATCGCCCCACCAGCATGATGTACAGCATGACACCACAGCTCCTGTTGTGTGTGTGTGTGTTGGATAATGAAACAACATAGGGCTTTTCATACAAGATTAAAAAAATGACATTGGTTTGTATGACATTGGTGTATAAGCACCAGGGATCCCTAGCACAAAGACGTACCATATATCTGCAATTTGGCCATCGTACTTGCAGCCCTCTGTAGCGACCTCAGGTGCCATGTACGCTGCGATGTGTGCAGGTGTGATAAGGGATGTATAGGTTGCAATAGAGGCTGCACCCCTCCATCTTTTGTGATCCTTCATGTGTTGTCCTTTATTCGTGCATACAACACAGTGTGTACTCTCTCATGAACAACACCCCCACCACATACCGCAGGTGCCTACTGTGGTTTGTGCCTGACTTTGTTCCACACTGCTCTTGGAGTAGCCAAAATCACAAATCTTAAGTACCGGATTCGCCGGGTTGCCCTTGACCAGCGTATTTTCCAACTTGACATCACGAGAGCAAATGCCCTTTGGCAACAAATGGACAGGTGTAATGCATCCGGTGAAGATGTATTGTGTATAACACAGCCCCTATCGTACATCACCCCGCATACCATTCGATGCATGTAATCAAGACCCACAATGAGCTGCTGAAACATCCAACGACCCATTCGCTCATCCAAATGACGCTGCTTGGTAACATAGGAAAACCTGAGAGATGAGATCGGTGCATTACAAATACAAAGCCAACACACACACACACACACACACACACACACACACACACACACACACACACACACACCACCCATACATGTCACCCTGGTCTGCGTACTCCAGCACGATGCACAGATGATGGGTGGTCAAAAATACCTCACGCATCTTGATAACGTGTGGGTGATGCAAGCGTCGATGATTGAGCAGCTCGGTTTGTACATACTCATTGACCTGAGGTGATGTGTGGCCTGGACTGATCATCTTGCCCGATGCCAACCCAACCCCGTGCACAATCACACCCAAATCACACAACCATCGATTTCACCAATCCTCACACCCCGTATGAGATTGTTTTAAGGCATGCAGTGACACGTGATATTCACCACGCCAATTGTCGTTCCCTTTTCCGCAAAGTACCTGTGTTCCCCGATTGAGCAGTTTGATAGCAACATGCCTATCCTCCTGCTTGTCTTTACAAAGCAGCACGATGCCAAATGCTCCCTGACCTAGCGTTTTCACTTTCTCGTATCGTGGATGATTGAGAAGTGGGTTGCTATTGGAGGCCATTGTGTTGGATCAATGCCTGATGGGTTTTACAATAATCATTTCAGAGCAATGGATGGATTGGATGGATTGACAACGGCTTGATTACTGTCAAATTGAAGGTGCACCACGCCTCGGCACCTTCTCATATGTCCCCAGCTACAGCATAAGACCGCTCCAAGTCACTGAATGAGCTGCTTGACACCATGACTGCTGCCTCCGTTGTAGGTTGTGTCTTCTTGGCCCAGCCTTTCGTTGGCTGCACGTTTGTCCCCCATGTTGGCACCCTTTGCAGCAAATCATAAATACGCAACACCCAAGTGGCAGGACTGTTGAGACGACGAGGTTCTTTCATGCACCATAATGTTGACTTGTTTACATAGTAATACCCCCTGCTTTTGCATATACGATTTGCACACAGTTGCATCCAATTTGCCCAGGTCAATGCAATCCCCAAGTTGTAAACAGGTTCACTTTGTACATCACTGTTTTTGTGCACTATTCCTACTGCTTCACAAAGTACTACTGCTTGTCTCAGCCTCGACATCGTTGATATTATGACCTTGTTCAGTACTTGTTCTACTTGTCATCAAACATGCGTAATCTGTTTTGTACTTTGGAGACTGCTTTTTTGCATAAGTTTATGGTAAAGTGCGAACCTTCTGTCAACGTACCCTGCAATTATGGGAATATGAGATGGGTAAATATGAGATGGAATATGAGATGGGTAAATATGAGATGGGTAAATGTGAGATGGGTAAATGTGAGATGGGTACATATGTGTTTGCATATGAGATGGGTACATATATGTGTGCATATGTGACACATGAACCATGATATGCCCACACTACCCACACACTGGGGGGGAGGTACAAACAGTACTCCCTCACAGCACCATTTCCCCACCACATAAACATACCCCTTGCTTGGCGGGGGCATGCTGTTCAGGTGTCTTGATGTATGCCCCAGGCTGTACCCCGTGCGAAGGGAGTAGGGGTGGCTGCTGTGGGAATGTGCCAACATCTGCTACGTAAGGCGTAACGATGGGATTGTACGGGACAGATGCATTGTAGGGCAAACGCTTTCGTGCTTCATCCCAAAGGCTGATGATGTGCACTTTGTGAATTTGCATGATGTCTTCTGGCACACGGTTCTTGCCAAGGAGGCCATCGTTCATGCCCAAAGCATTTTGAGGGAGTTGCTTGAGGTACCTTGAGGGCAATCACATGTGTGTGTAGTGTCCATGAAAACAAGTCCCCATAGGCATAACACCATGCAGTGTACTCCCTGCACACAAAGCACATACCATGGGTGTGCCTGAATCTCTGGGATGGTAATGCGCTTATTGGGATCCAGAGTAAGCAGCTTGTCCAGCAAATCACGAACCTCACTGCTTAGTGTGGCTGGAAACTCCACATCCCGCCTCAAAATACGCTGTATGACCATCTGATTTTTGTTTAGGTCCGGAAACCTGGTATCACCTGGCCGCTCAAAGGGGTATCGACCCACCAGCATGATGTACAGCATGACACCACAGCTCCTGTTGTGTGTGAGAGGCAACATAGGTATTTTGTAAGACATTGGTTTGGGCCTCTTCCCCAACAAAGACGTACCATATATCCGCGATTTTGCCATCATATACATTTTTGTAAGTTTTATTATTGTTGTCTGCAACTTCTGGTGCCATGTACGCTGTGATACGAGTAATAGGCTGTGATGAATGCTGCACACCTCATGTTTTAAATCTACATCATTGCCCTTGGCTCCTGCATGCAACACACCCAGTCTACACCCCTCTCACAAACAACACCACGTGACCTACCAATGCTTCCTGCACACGTTTGTGCTTGACTTTGTTCCACACTGCTCTTGGAGTAGCCAAAATCACAAATCTTGAGTACCGGATTTTCTGGGTTGCCCCTTATCAGCGTATTTTCCAACTTGATATCACGAGAGCAAATGCCCTTTGGCAACAAATGGACAGGTGTAATGCATCTGGTGGAGATGTCATGCACAACACAGCCCCCGCATACCATTCGATGCATGTAGTCAAGACCCACAATGAGCTGCTGAAACATCCAACGACCCATTCGCTCATCCAAATGATGGTCCTTTCTAACATAGGAAAACCTGAGGCATGAGATCAATGATGAGGTGCATTATGATAGAAATGGCAACACACACGGCCAACCGGACCCACGTACAAGTCGCCCAACTCAGCATATTCCAGCACGATGCACAGATGATGGGCAGTCAAAAATACCTCACGCATCCTGATGATGTGTGTGTGATCCAAGCGTCGATGATTGAGCAGCTCAGTTTGCACATACTCAGTGATCTGTGGTTGATGTGGTAGGTTGATGTGGTATGAAATGGTCCTGTGCCCCGTGACCATCACAGCCAAATCAATACATAATCCCTCAACCCGCATGCAAGTAGGTCGTATGTGTCACGCGATATACACCGATAAAAAAACCCTAAGCATGTGCTTCCTAATTTGGCGCGAGTTACCTGTATTCCCCGATTGAGCAGCTTGATAGCAACATGCCTGTCCTCCTGCTTGTCTTTACAAAGCAGCACGACGCCAAATGACCCTTGACCTAGGGTTTTTAATTTCTCATATCGTGGATGATCGAGGAGTGGGTTGCTATCGGAGGCCATTGTGTAATTCCCCTAATTGTGTAAAATGCCGATGCGAATAACTGACGAAGCAAACGGGAGGCAAAAAGTATCAAGGCGCGCATTACTAAGAGGAAACCCAAAAAGCGAACGGACTCTGGTATCACTCCTCGTCGCTCTCCACCTCATCATCGCTGTCTGATGAACTGCTTGAATCAACAATCACAATTGCCTCCTCTTCGGCTGCGGGCTTGGGAGGGCGTGTCTTCTTCGCCTCAGCCTTTGCCTTGCGCTTGGCTGCCGCGCGTTTTTCAGCAGCAGCCTCCTCCTTACGACGTGCACGTTCATCCTCGATGTACTCTGGGTTGTATGGGCCATATGCATCGCCTGTGATGCCATCCTCTTCCAACATGCGATCCAACACCAACACCTATATGTGGGGTGGAGATGGGAGGGTACTGCATGACAACCTGCCCACCACACCCCCCCCGCGCTCTCTTCCCTTGCTCTTCGCATCCAATCACCACACCTTGAATAAAAATTGGGCAGCCAGCACAACAGGGATGAGCCACTTGCGGCGGTTGTTGGGGTTGGCAGCACGTCGCAGTTTGGGATCGTACGAAAACGGTGTCTCAGCATCCAATGCCATCTGCACCACCTCTGCCAGCATCATGGGCAGCCATGCCCGCCCATCTGGCAACACTTTTTGCCCATCCTTGTCCTTTTGGCAGTCCCTCCGGTTGTCCAGCAGCACCAGGGGAAGGACAGCAGTCTTGGGGGCACCTGCTGCCAGGATGGCCTTGCGCAGACCAGCAGCACGACTGTCACAAAATGACTCTGGTATCAGTGTAGGTTGGTAGGTGTTGTGGGTGTGGTGTGTAGGTTGTGGGTGTGGTGTGTAGGGTGTGGTTGTGTGACTCCATGAATGTGTATACAAACATACATGTGTATACAAACATACATGTATACATCAAACCTCCCATCCCCACCCACCCTCACGCACCATACAAGTCAGCCCCCTCTACAGGTAAGCACTCTGCATGTGTCAACCCCAGCACCACGTTATTCCACACAGTGCGCCCCAGTGTGTTGGTGATGGCCTGCAGCACCTCCTTGTCCAGGGGCAGCACACGGTAACCATCCAACCTGTCCAGGAAGAGCACCACATCTACGGGGCCCTCTTGTTTGACTGCATGTGCAATCATTTCCAGTGCCTGTGGTTGTCAATGGTGGTCATGAAGGGCGGATCACACACACACACACACACACACACACACACACACACACACACACACACACA
>VFQP010005383.1_pt1 | contig 11217 bp, 14 predicted proteins | sample 3512351 | NCBI WGS metagenome assembly VFQP01 (sample SAMN10412372, study PRJNA504923) | tailings metagenome | isolation source: Relicate 1 Philex TSF1 revegetated site | place: Philippines: Tuba, Benguet | collected 2017-08-29
GTTATTTATATTAAGGGAAAATCAACAGTTGAACAAAGTGATTTAGATAAACTACATTCACCATTTAGCCCGTCAGATTATAAAAGATTGGGAGGAGACGGGATGTTTGGATCCAATGTTCAAAATGGCTCTGGAGAAAATGTGTTAGATAAGGATGTCCATTTGATAAAGAATCCGATAGCATTTTTGAAGAAGTTTGGATATTTCAGAGCTAGAGAAGAAGTTGTGAAAGAAACAACATTGATTGATAAATCACCGGAACCAGATGGTAATATTACTAGCGAAACAAAAGAAACAAAAGTCCTTTCAAGTGAGTTTGTATATGTAAAGAAGAGTGATATTGGGAAGGAGGAAATATATTCGAAAGAAGAAAATGTTCTGGTGGTAGGGGTGTTAAAAGAACGAATTATTGTGAAATCAATAATTACAGATTCATATGGAGTATTAAATTCATCTTCAAATGATGCATCAGGAAGAATAATGAAAGCTCTGGCTGAAATGTCCGAAAAATTAAGAAAGAAAAAATAATGAGAAAGGTACCACATTTATTTATTGTCTCAGTTGTAATACTATTCCTTCATGGATGTACTTTGTCTTCATCTGAGGATTTGAGAGATTATGAAAATAAACTTAGATATTTTGATAAAATCTATTGTAATCATTTTCCGGCTGATAAGGAAGATCTCCTGGTTGGAAGCAGACAAATTATTGATACGTTTGCCAATCACAATACGGAATCATTCATTTTCCAGCTAAACAAGAACAGTTCTGAAAAGGAAATTGACCGTATTGAAGAAAAATATCAGTCATTTCAAAAATACAATGCTAAGGACAGTATTTTCATCACAATCAATGATTTTCTTACGATAAAAAATTTGACCGATGAGTTGGATACTCAAAAAAGCAGGTATAGTAAAACACTCGAAAATAAATTGATTCCATTACCAAACTTTTGGAGTTTAGAATATGAAAATGTGGATACATTGTTTAAGTTGTCTAAGGACTTTGAAATCATCCCTCTGAATACCCAAACAGGTATGTTTTCAAAAAAGATAGATCCTTCTAAATCATCCATGCCGCCATCTCTTTTGCATGGAAGATCCAAAGGAATAGCCTACAGTAAAAAAGAGAAAACAGTTATTTATTGGGTCATTTTTTGGTAAGGGATAACTCAAACGAATTCTACGTCTACGGAAACGAGTGCATAGCCATGATTGTTCCGAATACGCTGGGGAATACACCATCCAGAATTCAATACAACGAAGCGACTTTTTTCCTTGCGGATCATTTGGGGAATACACGTGTATTCTATATGACAACAACTACTCCGGGTAGTTCCTACATCATCAATGCGCTGGATTATTACCCGTATGGAAAAGTATTGCGTGAATACGACAATGGTGCAGGAGATAAGTATTTAACCACACAACATGAACGGGATCAGGAAACCGGGTTGGATTATCGCGGGGCGAGGTATTACGATAGTGATGTAGCACGGTTTCTGAGTTTGGATCCGAAGGCAGCGAAATATCCGATGCTTTCGCCTTATAATTATGTGGCAGGAAATCCAATTGTTTTGGTTGATCCGGATGGGAAGAAGCCTTTGCCAGTGTTAAATATTCTTTCTCCGTCATGGGCTAGCCAAAAAGGATTTTATGTTCATCAAAAAGCTAATGATCTTGGGACATCCTATCTGTTTAGAAAAGGGATAATAGATCTCGGGACAACTATATTATTATCGAATCAACTAGATCGAGCAACTGAATATGCTGATAGTAAACAGTTTCAGACTCCGGAATTCTCATACAGACATGCAATGAGAAATGGTGACCAAACCCCTGAGCAAGCTAAAAACGATGCAGATGCATTTGTAAGAGAACGATATAAATGGGCTCGTTATGAATTTGATCGAGGTAATAAAGATCGGGCATTTTTTATACTTGGAGTAGCACTTCACGCAATTCAGGATGCAACTTCTCCAGCTCATGGGGGATTCCAAGAATGGACGGGTGAAGAAAGTGATATGGATGAAGTAAATCATGTTATTCAAGAGTATTCTTACCCAGGAATCAATAGTAATTTACAAAAGGTAACTAATGCTTTCTTGGAGCTGTTTTTTAGTAAAAAAGATTTGCCAGATACCAATATTTTTGAGTTTATTCAAATAGATTATAATAATGAAGAGAGCACAGTTACAGATTAACTCTTTTAGACTAATTATTATTGGATTAGCGCTTACACTTTGTTTAACGTCTTGTTATCATAAAGAAGATGTCGCCTCTGAATTAATTCTTCGAAAATCAAAGAATTATAAGTATGAATTAGAGCTATTAGTCCATCATGAGGGTAGAGGTAATATCCATCAGTTAGATGCTTCAAAATACAGTTTTGAAGCATCCAGTTGGTTATACTTTAACCAAGATACAGGAAAAGTGTATGCTAAGGATTTGGTAGTTACATCTGAAAGGAATGAAACAGACTCACTATACCGAAAATTTAATCTGAAAGGATTTGTTCAGTTTAGTAAGGACTCTATTCGAATAAGATTGATTAGTCCTCATTATATTGATCAGGACACTATTGTTGATGAATGGCTTGACTATAAGTATAATGGTAGTTATAAATTGAAAAGGGAATTTTGAGGTAGTATGCTTTATTCAAACCACAGAAAATGCACATGAAATTAGTGTTGTAAAAGTTGTTTTTAAATAGATTGACAAATATGAATAAATTATTTTCCTTGATTTTTATCACTAGTTCAATTAATTCATTCTCATCATTTAGCCAAGGGCAAATAAGCTGGATGAACTTTTTGAAACAGATTCCGGATAACTTAGTTTTTATGGATACAATAAAAGTTACGGATGGATATATTTTAGATTTTAAAGATACTTTGAATGGAATTACATTGCAACAATCAATTGAAGATAATGGTGAGTTCAGTATCAATTACTTTGACGTTAAACCATTGAATAGAGAACTAGGTTTCGGTAACCATATGGATTTCGATAGCTTGAAACGTTTACGAGTTTATGGGTATAGTATCGGTATATCTCATTTAGGATATAAATATTCTGAAGACGGCCGTTTGGAGTATTACTCATATCTAACGGAAGATACTACAACATTGGAAAAAACTGCAAAAGAATTCAGGTATACAGAAGATTCATATGTAATAGAATTTCATCCGAACGGAGTAATCAAGAAGCATTACTTTTTTGTAGATGGTCCTCAGAAAGTGATAGAATATTGGCCTAATGGACGAATTAAAAGTGAAGCAGAAATGCGGGTTCAATGGCAACTATATTGTGGAAGCTATGTTGAATACGATCAAAAAGGATATGTGATTGTTAAAGGAAACTATGAGTTTATTTATTCGAGTATTCCTGAGCATAAGAAAACAGGTGTTTGGAGGTATTATAAAAATGGGAAGTTGATCAAGAAAGAAAAGTATTGATTTTTGATCCGAAGAAACCGAATTGAACAACTTTTACAAATGATAAAACTAATATTGTTTATTACAATTTTTTCTCTTGGAAACGGTAATTCGTTATTGGATAGAGCATTATCTGATTTTAGAGATCATAGTTATTTTATCTCCTTGAGGATAAAGATTAAGTCATCTAACACTACCAAACAATTGATCATTGAAAATGATGATTTGTATAGGTACTTGAAGAAGTATGAAAAGCTGAATACAGAAACGTATGCTTCTATGCTAAGAAAAAAGCTTGTTAGTGGCAAGATCTTGAAATTGAAAGAGGTGAATTCCGATTTTAAGGAAGTAGTTAATCTGGATACGGTTAATGAAAATGCAAAAAAAGGAAAAGATCATTTCTTTAAAACCTATTTTACCGAATCAGGGGTGATAAAAAAGGAGTAGATCAAAAAGAAAAAATTGCGATCATTCAAAAACTATTTGAGTTCGATGTATTAAGTTCAATTGATGATGAATCAGGATATCTATGTATCGATAGAGAGTTGTTTATAAACGAGAATAAATGATGAGGTTATATCAACTAGTTTTTATTGCTTTGGCAGTGTTCTTTCTAAGTAGCTTTAATGCTAAACTAACTTCCAAAGAATTCTTAATTAAGGATTCCAAAACCGCTGTTGAATTTGCAAAAGTAGTTTGGAAACCTTATTACGGAAAATTGATAAATGCTCATAAACCATTTGAAGCATCGATGGTACGAGATAGTATTTGGATTGTTCAGGGAACATTGAAAACCAAAAAGGGTGGAAAACCTTATTTGGAGTTCAATGCTTATGATTGTACGGTCTATAAAATGTCTTTTGGAAAATGAGAAATACATGGTTCATCTATAGTTTTGCGTTGCTTATTTCGATGTTCATCTGTCTGAAAGTCGCTTTTTGGATATCCCTGGATTTACCAATAAGCAGACTTTCAATTGTTTATTTAGGATCGATTTTAATATGTCTGTTTCTGAGGAATAAAATTTCATTTCTTGCATTAATTGGTTTAACAGTGTTCCCATTTGTATATAAAATGATGAATACACATCTGAGCGGCTACTTATTTACTGAATTTTCTTCTGTTTTGTTACCGCTTACAGGAAAAGAGGAAACTGTTTTCGGAATTCAGATCATTAATATCTCCTATTTGATTTATTTCCTAATCTTGATCATTATTTTGTTTGTGCCGGGAATTAGAAAATCGTATTTCAATAGAGCATTAACCAGTTAAATTAGATGAAAACACTACTCACTATAATAAGCGCTGTTTTACTATTTTCCTGTAACTCAGAAAAAGGAAAAACGATAAAGGGTTTTGAGAAAGAGAAACCAAAATCAGCCTCAAAAGAGGAAGTGAAATTTGAAGAAATCAAAAGTAATGATTCGTCAAACATTCGAGCTGTTCATTATAAGAATGGGGATTTGAAAGATTCACTTTTCATTTACAGGAACCAAGATTTGCTGACTTCTTTTCATTACAAGGGGATGAATCCCGAGGTGTTTTATAAAGGAGGAATAATTCTGATTAAAGACAAGAAAGAAACATTAGCTAAAGACATTTTTACTCATGGATCTTTAATCTTTATCCCAATGACAGATTATAACAGTCGGGCTTATTTCTATAAATATGATAGTTCATCAAAGAAAGATGTTCTTACAGATGGTAAAGAATTGGTAATTGGCTCCGCAGGAAAAGTCTATGTGTATAAAGACGAAGTGAATATTCTTCAGTCTAATGTGGAAGGGAGGTTTGCAGTGAATAAATACAAGATAGCAGAACATGAACTATTGTTTAAAAGTGCTTTTCAACTACCTGATGATGCATCTGAATCACAATTGATTTCAAAAATTGTTGATACCTATTAGATGTTTTTGCCGAAACACCATAAAATCAGGGATATGTTAGTACAGACTAAAGTACAATACATTGTAGTTTTGTTATTATTGAGTAGTTGTAGGAGTTATAACACTTTCGTTGAACACAAAGTCGACAGGATTTTGAAAAAGTATGGTAACCTTGAAAGTTTAAAAGACACGATCATAAATGACAATAATATTATCCGGGAATACAGAAAAGGAAATCTTTCTAAAATAGGTCATATTGGAAAAAATGGCTTAAAAAAAGGGAAATGGTACATGTTTGAAGAGCTGAGTTTATACTATATCGTGAAGTATAAGCATGATAAAGCTGACACCATTCTAAAGCCGGTTAGGATAGTCAATAAAGTAGATTGGTAGATGTTCATAAAACACATTGTAATAATCATTCAATTCATCACCCCAAATGAACCTGAAAAAATTTAAACAGCTCACAAAATTGTATTCTGATTCACCGGTAAACAGTGAGATGTTGTCGTCGAAAGAATATAATGATTACCTGGATGCCTTTCATGATAACAGGGAATGTCAGGATTGGGAATTGAAGAGAAGAGTTAAAAATGCAGGAATAAACTACAAAAAGTATTGCTGCATTCACATGGCGTATTACCTGATTGAAGATAAGAAATCAAAAAAAGAAGAAGCAATCAATTACGATTCGGTTGTTATGCACACATACGGACGAAAGGAATTCGGGATTCCGATTCACGATGGAGGAACAGCCTTTATTCGAATCAATTATTGCCCCTGGTGCGGAGAGAAATTACCTGGAAATTAACTTCTTCCTTTTCAGTTTTACCTTTTAATTTTTCCTTGGTATCTCATAAATCCAGCGTAAAAAGAAACTGTAGGAATCATAACGCGTATCCATCGGAATACCGGCGACCAAACCGATTTTCGACGTTTTTGAAACAGTCATACGCATTTGTGGACGTAAAACTACCGAAGTAAAGTCTTTTGCCATCAATGTATTAACCTCCAATCCGATCACACTTTTTGTCGACGGAACGGCATAGTGCACACTTCCGTTAATATGAAAAAACATCTCGCTGTTGCTGGAGCGCAATTCCTTTTCCCATTCCGGTCCGGTAATGAGCATCGTGTGGATGTTGTTCTTCCAGCTCTTAGCTATTACCAGGAACGGATGCATCAGGTTAGCCCTCACAACACGTTCCTTACCGTATTTACTGAAAGAAGTCAGTTCGAACTCGTTCAGATAACCCAAAGCAGCTGAAGTATTGAAACGCGGAGAAACCAGGAAGGTATACTGCGTTGCAAGTTTCAGTCCGTCGAGCCGGTTTCCCGGAAGCGGTTCAGACTGGTTTCCCGTTCCGAAAGAAAACGTGAAAGGAATTTCCACCTCGAAACCCAAACGGTTCACCGGGGCAAATTCGTATTCCACCAGGGTCGTCAATTCCACATGATCATTCAAATGTGCGCTTCCCAAACCGATATTCCATTCGCGTTCCCCTTTTCGTGCACCCAAATCACGAATCAGGTCCACAAACAGCGGTTCGATGTGTTTGACTTTTGGCGGAAGCAGGGAATCAGCATTTTGAGCGAACAATTGAGAGGAATAAGCAAATACAACCCATACAAAAACGAATAATTTCTCCATAATCTTCCATTTGATGGAGCAAAATTCCAGTCCGAATCTGGAAAAAGTTGGGAACGATCCCAGAAGCAGGAAACAAAACCACATAGCCCACATCAGTTCACATAGTTTTTAAGTCATGATACAAAATAAAACCATTTGCGCTCCTCTGCGTTCCTCCGCGGGAAACAATAAAACAGTTCAGGTCTTTGCGATCTTCGCTTCTTTACGTTTTAAAAAAAAATCACAAAGAAAGACATAAGGAAACAAATGGTTTGTTCAAAAACGGAATTGAATGAATAGTTCCGTTAGAATATCTGCGTTCCTCTGTGCGCCTCTGCGGGAAACAATAAAACCGTTCGGGTCTTTGCGATCTTCGCTTCTTTGCGTTTAAAAAAATCACAAAGAAAAGCGTAAAGAAACAAATGGTTTGTTCAAAAACGGAATTGAATGAATCGTTCCGCTAGAATATCTGCGTTCTTCTGCGGAATCTGCGGGAGAAAACAGACATAATCACATATAAATCGTTTCAAAATCGACTTATTTCTCTTGTCCGGATATTCCCGATTTCCGCAAATCTATTCCCTGAAAGGCATGTTTTAGGGCGATTCTTTGTATTTTCGTAACGTAGTAATCTTTTCATGAAAAATAAACTGACTGAACTTTTTCAGATTCAATATCCCCTTATCCAGGCAGGAATGATTTGGTGCTCCGGCTGGGAACTGGCTAGTGCTGTTTCAAATGCGGGCGGACTCGGAATTATCGGTTCCGGATCAATGTATCCTGAAATTCTGGATGAACATATCCGCAAGTGCAAAGCGGCGACGGACAAACCCTTTGCGGTGAATCTTCCGATGCTGTATCCGAATATTGAGGAACACATCCAAACGATTATCAAACACCAGGTTCCGGTGGTTTTTACTTCTGCAGGAAACCCGAAAACATATACGAGCCGCTTGAAAGAAGCCGGAATTACAGTTGTTCACGTCGTTTCATCCGCGAAATTTGCCTTGAAGGCCCAGGAAGCAGGAGTCGATGCAATTGTTGCGGAAGGATTTGAGGCCGGTGGGCACAACGGCCGTGATGAAACCACAACGATGTGTCTCATTCCGATGGTGAAAGCAGTTGTCTCCATTCCGTTGATCGCAGCGGGAGGAATCGGAACGGGAAGAGGAATGCTTGCAGCAATGACTTTAGGTGCAGATGGAGTTCAGATCGGTTCACGCTTTATTGCTTCCCCGGAATCATCCGCGCACCAAAACTTCAAAGACGAAGTGCTGAAAGCAAAAGAAGGCGATACGATGTTGACCTTGAAAGAACTGACACCGGTTCGTTTGATGAAAAACCCGTTCTTCGAAAAAGTAGAGCAAGCTTATGAGGAATGCGCAAGCAATGAACAATTGAGCGCACTCCTTGGAAGAGGAAGAGCCAAAAAAGGAATGTTTGAAGGCGACCTGATCGAAGGAGAACTGGAAGTCGGCCAGATTTCAGGATTGATTTCCGAAATGAAACCTGCCGGCGAAATTGTCCGGGAAATAATTGAAGAATTTAAAACCGCTTTGAATGAACGAAGCGATTCCAAATACACATTTGAATGATCGAATTTAACCGATTTAAACTTAGTAACGGACTCACGGTTCTGCATCATTTTGACTCCACAACGCCCATGGCGGTTGTCAATACGTTATATGATGTCGGCGCGCGTGACGAATCCGAAGAAAAAACGGGGTTTGCACACCTTTTCGAACATTTGATGTTTGGCGGATCAGTTAATATTCCTGATTTTGATGCACCGCTGCAACGCGCAGGAGGAGAAAGCAATGCATTCACATCGAATGATATTACGAATTACTACGATACGTTGCCGCTTCAGAATATTGAAACCGCGCTTTGGCTGGAAAGCGACCGCATGCTTTCGTTGGCGTTTACTCCGAAAAGCCTGGAAGTACAGCGCAATGTCGTGATTGAAGAATTCAAACAACGCTATCTGAATCAGCCTTACGGAGATGTTTGGCTGGAACTGAGACCTTTGGCATACAAAGAGCATCCCTACAAATGGGCAACGATCGGGAAGAAGATCGAACACATTGAAGAAGCGACGATGGAAGATGTGAAAGCATTTTTCAAAGCACATTATCATCCGGCGAATGCCATTTTGTGTATTGCGGGGAATATTTCTTTCGAAGAAACGAAACGTTTGGTTGAAAAATGGTACGGAGATATTCCTGCCTCATTGAAACCGCAGCGCATCTTGCCGAAAGAACCGGTTCAGAAAGAATTCCGCGAACTGACTATCGAACGGAAAGTTCCAAACGACGCATTCTACTATAGTTTCAAAATGCCCGAAAGACGCAGCTTTGAATACTATGTAACCGATATTATTTCCGATGCACTTGGCCGCGAAAAATCGTCGCGCCTATATTCCAAACTGAAGAAGGAGTTGAAATTGGTGACATCGATTAACGCATACATTACGGGTTCCATCGACGAAGGATTGCTGATCATTGACGGAAAATTGAGTGACGGAGTAACGTTCGAACAATTGGATGAAGCTTTATGGACTGTTTTGGCGGATTTGAGAAACGAACTGATGTCGGAAGCGGAAACTTCCAAATTACTGAACAAAATCAGAACGGTGAAGGAATTCCAGGAACAAGGTTTGCTGAATCGTGCCATGAACCTGTGTTTGTATGAATTATTGGGAGATGCAAACGGCGTGAACGAAGAAAACAACTTATATCAGAGTATCACGGCAGAACAGATCAAAACCGTTGCAAACGAGGTTCTGAAAAAAGAAAATTGTTCCCTTTTACGCGTTAAATCCATCAAAGAATGAGTTTGAGAAGTCAGCAACCTGAAACGAAACAGGTCAATCATATTTCGTTTGTGAAGCCGCATATCTTTGATGTGACACCGCATGTAAAATTGCTTTGGATGAAGGAAGTTCCGAATGAAACAGTGCGTTTGGACCTGTTCTTCGATGCCGGGATAACACGTGGAAACGAAAGTATTCCCGCGATTGTTCACAGCTTATTGCTTTCCGGAACCAATGAATTGTCTTCTGTGGAAATTCACGAGCAGATCGATGCTTTAGGTGGTTTCCTGGATACTGATATTTCCTTCGAAACCGCTGTTGTGAGTATTTATTGCTTGCGTGAACACTTGCGGAATATTTCGAATATTGTGGCGGGTGCCATCCAGAACCTGGCGTTCAGGGAAACAGAAGTGGAAGACGTATTACGCTCGATGCGGCAGCAGTTTGCGGTGAATCAGCAAAAAGTGAAATACGTGGCACAGCAGCAATTCCGCAAGAATTTGTTCGCTTCTGATGTCAATTATTCGACTATTTCAGCAGAATCCGATTACGATGAAAGCAAGGTTTCTGCTTATAAGAAATACTGGAAAGAACATTACCTGAACGGACTGACACGGATTACCCTTGTCGGAGATCTGGAGCAGGACGAAGTAGATGCTTTGATCGACTTGTTCGGGAAATGGGCTATCGACGGAAAGGCGGCGTATGGCGGAGATTTCAAATTTCAGCCTCAGCGCATCGATTTCCCGAAAGACGATGCGGTTCAGTGCGCCGTACGCATGGGACGTTTCTTATTCCCGAAAACACACCCGGATTACATCGATTTTCAGGTTCTGAATACGATTTTGGGAGATTATTTCGGCTCGCGATTGATGTCAAATATCCGTGAAGACAAAGGCTATACCTACGGAATCGGTTCCGGGGTAATGGATATGAATCATACCGGGTATTTTGTGATTGTAACGGAAGTCGGGAAAGAAGTACTTGAAAAAACATTGCACGAAATCAAATTCGAATTGGAACGTTTGCAGAATGAACTTGTTCCGCAAGACGAACTGGACCTGGTGAAAAATTACATGCTGGGACAGCTTTTAAAAAGTGCCGACGGACCTTATGCCATGCTGGATATGTACAACAGCGTCGACATGCACGATCTGACCCTGGCTTTTTACGATGAAGCCATTCAGAAGATCAAAGACATTACACCGCAGCGAATCCGGGATTTGGCAAAGCAATACCTCCATTTTGAAGATTTTTTAATCATTACAGCTGGTTAAGCACACAACTGAAAATCGTTTTCTGCGTTAGTTGATAAAAAGGGTGATTTGAAAAGTTCAAACAAGTTCAAAGGTTCAAAAAGTTGAATGTGAAGTGAGAAGTTTTTTACAATTTGAACTATTGAACTATTGAACTATTGAACTATTGAACTATTGAACTATTGAACTATTGAACT
>VFQP010005384.1_pt1 | contig 11216 bp, 11 predicted proteins | sample 3512351 | NCBI WGS metagenome assembly VFQP01 (sample SAMN10412372, study PRJNA504923) | tailings metagenome | isolation source: Relicate 1 Philex TSF1 revegetated site | place: Philippines: Tuba, Benguet | collected 2017-08-29
AGGAGGAGGATTGGGGAGCGCGACGCGGCTGTGTGCCTGGGCGATGGCGGTTCGGGGGCTGCGGCGGCTGCGGCGCGACCGGCTGTTTTGGAGCAAGTTCGTGGCTGCGCCCTCGGCTTTGGTCGGGATGGCGGTTCGGGGGCTGCGGCGGCTGCGGCGCAAACGGCTGTTTTGGAGCGCGACGTGACCTTTTGGCCTCTGGGGCAGTGGCCACGACGGCGGTTCGGGGCGCGGCGCAACTGACGTAGCGCTGCGCGTGCTGTGCATGCTGCGCAGGCGGCGGTCGCGGCCGCGGGGCGGCCGCGGCGCGCGTGCGGGCCGCCGCGGCGCGCCGGGCGGCGCCGGGCAGTACCCCGGCGGAACCCTAAGCACGCTGGGCATGGACCGAGGGTTTGCGCTGCTGGGCGCGGCGGCCGTGGAGGAGGTGCAGCGCTCCAAGGCCAAGCGGCTGTGCGTCAGGTGCGCTTTTCGCCGACGCTGACAGCTCCACTTCCATGCGCCTGTACCCCAAACTCCAAAGCCCTTAACCACTGCGCCCTGAAAAACGTCCCCCCAGGTGGCTGGACGAGCTCATCATCGCGCTGTGGCACGACCTCCAGGCCTACATGGAGTGCAAGACCCTAGACGGGGACCTGCAGGAGCGATTCGGCGCCTCGCTGGCGGCGCTCACGCTCGGCCTGGCCGCGCCCTCCTCCTCAGGTGGGTTCCGTCGCCAGGGCCTCTTCCTCCGTGGCCACTTGTTAGCAACAGCAGCAAGACAAGCTTGCTTCCCCCGGTGGTGGTTGCATTTCGTGTCGTGTTTCGTTCCGCAGGGGAGGGCGGCGGCGGCGGCGACGGCGAAGGGAAGGACCCAGAGGCGCCGGCAGAGGGCGGCGGCGGCGTGGGCGTGGGCGTGGGCGTCAGCGGGCCGCCGGCGGCGCTCCCGGCGGGCGCGCCGCAGCTTCCGCCGGGCGACTGGATGCGCCGCGGCCTGCTGGCGGAGCGGCTGTTCCACGACGCCGAGGCGCTGCTGGCGTACCGGTGAGCATGGCGGCGGTTTAGGGCTTGGTGGGGGCTTGGGGCCCGTGAGGGCACAGAAGCAGGTGACCAGGTTGGTGGTCGGGAGGCTAGCTCATTTGTTCCTGCTGCCGCCCCTGTGGCCACCACGTACCCACCCGCAGGTGCTGCCTGGCGACGGGGCCGTTCAACCTGGTGGCGGCGCACGCCGTCATGCGCCTGGCGGCAGAGGCGGGCGACGGCAGGCTGGTGAGCGCTTTTGCTGACTGCGGCGTCAGGGGGCAAAGAGCGCGTTGCCGCCAGCGTCCATGAAGCACTGAGCGCCCCTCTCTGCCTCCGCCTCCCACCGCCTCGCCCTGCAGGCGCTGGCGGCGTGCGGTCAGGTGCTGGCGTGGCACGCCTCGCAGCTTCCGGCCGGCTGCTCCTCGGCCTTCAACCCCACCTGGGCCGCCTGCTGCGTGGGCAACGTGGCGTCGCTGGTGCCGCCCGAGCAGCTGCAAGCCCTCGTCGAGCAGGTGAGGGCTTTAGGGCTCGGCGCTGCCAGGCTCTGCTGGGTGGCAGCGACGTGTGTTGTTGAGTTGCGTCGCCGCATCAGCGGGGTCGGATGCCTCGCAGCGCAGGGAAGGCCCGAGCGCCCTGCTTTGGGGTTTGCGTCTGCTTGGGCACTTTGGCGCGATTGGAGCTCAACTACGGGGCAGGAGAGATGCCTCGCGGGACCTGTGGCGAGCGCGTGTGCCGTGTGCGCGCTTGCTGCTGCTGCCGATGCACAGGTGCTGCAGAGCTCTGCCGAGGACGCTGCGGCGGTCACGGCGGTCGCGGCGGCGGCGGCGGCGGGCGCTGGCGCGGCGGGCTCGGGGTCGGCGGGCAAGGCGCCGCTGGCGGTGCAGGAGGCGGCGCACGCGTGGATGCGGCGGCTGCTGCGGAGCGCGGCCCGTGGTGGTGTGGCCGGGGGCGGCGGCGGCGCGTCGGGCGCGCACCAGCCCGTTTGAAGGCGGCCCGGGCGGGGACGGTGCTTTTCCATGTTGGGACGGCGAGCTCGTGACGCCGGCGGCGTGATCATCCGGCGGAGGGCGTCCGCGCACCCCAAGAAGAAGCCCGAGCTGACGCGCTACGGCTGGCAGCGCGAGGCCCCCGACCTGATCATCGACGGCTGGGGCGCGTGGCGCTGACTGGGCTGTCGTGCTGTGCTGTGCTCGCTGGTGCTGCATTCGTGCAAGGTGTGCGTCGTTGCGAGTGGTCCTCCGAGCAAGCTGATCCATCCCGGCCGCTCCTCCGTGACGTGCGCGGAGCAGCAAGAATCCCGCGGGCGCCCGCGTCCGCGTCCGCACCCCAGCACCGGCAGCACACCCAACCCCCACGTGCGGATGCGGCGGCGGCAGCGTGGCGGGCGGCTGGGCGGTGGGCGCGCTTGAACGAGTCGCCGTGCTCTGCGTGCTGTGCTGTTTGGCGGGCTGCGACAGATGGGCCTGCTGTGCGGTGCAGAGGGTGCCACGGGGCCTCACTGCTGCACCAGGCTCTCAAGCAGGCGTGAGGCGCCAAGGGTGGTGGCCCTAAGGGCTTGCACAGGAGCCGGCCACGTACTCGAGGTCCCGCACTCGCAGCGCCGTTGTCGCTGCAGGCACTTTCGCTGGTGTTCGCAGCTTGCAGCGAGTACCCAGGAAAAAGGGTTCTCCCGCGGTGATGAGGAGCCCCCTCCGCAGGCTGTGGCTCGGCGTGGCGCGACAGCAGCAGCACCACCAACCTGGCGCTGCCTGCGCCTTCGCCGTCGATGGAGCCCACCGCTGGCACACCGTGATGGCCTGGTGAGGAGCGTCGTGGCCACCTCTCGCGGGTGGTGCTGCACTAGATCAGCTTGGCAGCACCTCACGACCACTGCGCTCAGCATCTCAGTGCGCGATGGCAATGTGGGGCTGCTTGCTGCTGGGCGCCCTGCGCGCCCCGTGTGGCGCCACCGGGCGCACCTGCAGCTCGAGCTCGCTGCCGCATCCACACACTGGCGCGCGTGATTCCATCACCAGAGCCTGCTCAGCCCGTCTGCGCGGATGTTGCGGCACGGCAGGGGGGGGCGGCACCCCGGGGCGCGCCGAGCGTGTGGCGGGGCCGAGGGTGGCGCGCGCCGCACACGCCGCACCCAGCCAGGGATCCTCCCACTCGCGCCCTTTTCGCGACGCGCCGCTCACCAATGCTTTGACGCTGCCCTTGCCATGGCGCAGGGGCCGCAACCTGGAGGGGCAGTGCGGCACCGAAGGCGCCGCCGTGGTGCCCCGGCCCACGGCGGTGCTGGAGCTGCATGGCCAGGACCTGAGGGCTCTGTCGGCGAGCCGTTTCACCAGCGTGGCCGTAGCGGCGGACGGCAGCGTCTACACCTGGGGCGATGGGTGGGGCGGCAAGCTGGGGCAGGGGCACACGGACGTGGTGGCGGCGCCTGGGCGGGTGAGTGGGAGGGGAGGAGGGAGGGTGGAGGGGTGGTAGAGGAGGGGCGGCAAGCTGGGGCAGGGGCACACGGACGTGGTGGCGGCGCCTGGGCGGGTGAGTGGGAGGGGAGGAGGGAGGGAGGGTGGAGGGGTGGTAGAGGAGGGGAGGGGCGGCCTACCGTCAGCGCCGTCCGACCCTCTGCCCTGTCCAGCCCTGGAGCATCGATGTCCAGTGGGTAGGACGCGCATCGCTGCTCCCGAACATGTCTTCCCCTTGCTTTTCGTTTCAGCGTCTCACCGCTCTGCTACTGGTGGTCCACGGGCTTGCGTGTCTGGTCGACAGGTTGAGTCGCTGGTGCAGCGGGCGCACGTGCGCGCCGTGGCGGCAGGCGACAGCCACACGCTGCTGTGCGACGGGGAGGGGCGCGTGTGGGCGTGCGGCGAGAACACAGAGGTGCGTGGGAGGCCGTTCGTCCCTCTCCACCTCCGCTCTCTCTCTTTGGGGCCAGGTGCTTGCCAAGCGGCACGCAGCGGCGGCGGAGCAGCAGCAGCGCGTCGCGGCGTCTATGCATGACCGCACCCGGTGTCCCCCCACACAGCTGAGGGCCCTTCTTTCCCAGCGCTGCCCTCCCTGGGTGGGACCTGGGCGAGCACCAAATCTAGCGTCCGCCCTGCGCGCCGCCTCCCTGCCTGCCCGCGCCTCCACAGGGCCAGTGCGGGCTGGGCACGCCGCTCGACGTCATCGCCATGCAGCGCAACGCCCAGTACCACATGAGCGTCAGCAAAGCCCTGACCGCTGGCCAAGCCCTAACCGCCGCTGCGGCGGCCGCGCCCGCCCGCCGCCACGCCCCCGCCGCCGCCAAGGCCGCGCAGCCGCCGCCGCAGCCGCCGGCCTTGGCCGGCAAGCCCCGGCGCCCCGCAAAGCCGCCCAAGGCCGCCGCCGCCCAGCCGCCGCCGCTGCCTGTCGCCGCCGCCGCGTCAGCCGCATCACCACAGCACGCGCAGCAACAGGGCGGCGCCGCAGCCGCCGACGCCGCGTCGCCGTCGCCGTCCGCAGCGCAGCAAGTTCGCGCCGGCCAGGACGCGCGCGCGGCGACGAGCGGCGGCGCCGAGGGCGAGGCGGGCGGCGGCACCAAGGAAGGTGCAGTCGCTGGTGGTGGCGGCGACGCGGCGGTGGTGAGGCGGCTGATGGCGCTGCTGGAGCGGCAGCAGCGCGGCGTGGCGGCGAGCGGGCTGGCCACGCAGTGGGCCGGCGAGGAGCTGGAGCTGGAGCGGGAGCGGGAGGGCGGCGCGGCGGGCGGCCGGGGGACGGCGGCCAGGCACCCGGGGGGCGGCCAGCGGCGGCGGCGGCGGCACGTCGGCGGCGGCGGCAGCGCTTCTTCGGAGCACCAGCAGGTGGGTGGGGGCAGGCGGTTTGAAGGGCTGTTTTTGGCGCGTCTGCTCGCGAGTTTTGCTCGCGGGTCGTTTTCGTTTCCGTCGCGCGGCGTGGTTTTTCTGGCAACGCTCTGCCTGGCGGGCTGCAGCGCTGCCAGACACCACCAGCCCGCCAGGCAGAGCGTTGCCAGGTCGGGTGGGTTGTGCGGTTGGTGTTTTGGGGGCCAGTCAGTCAGTGGGGACGTGCGATGCCGTGCAGTGCAGGCAGCTGCTATGCGCGTCCGTGTTCGTTCGCACCATGGCGCGGGGCATGTCCGGCGGGGCCGGAGCCCAGCTACCGGCCGTACTGCATCCGATGTCTCGCAGCGCAGCGGCCCGTGAGCCAAGACGCACGCACTGTGCACGAGCCGTGTGCTCTGTGGCGCAGGGCTCGCATGGTGGTGCACAAGAGCCGAGTCTGCATACGGTTGTTGTGTCGCTTTGTGTGCGGAAATCGTGGCGCAGGGCGTGTCCGGTGGTGGCGGCGGAGGCGGAGGCAGCGCGTGGGCTCCGCAGCACACGCTGTGGGCGGCGCACCAGCACCGCACCGCCGCCGACGCCGCCGGCGTGCGGCCTGAGGCGGTTGGGGCGCTGGCGAGCGCGGCGGTGGCGGCGGCGCGGCGCGCGGCGGCGGCGGCGGCGGGCGGCGTGGGCGCGGCGGGCGCGGCGTGGGCGGACGCTCTGCACTCGCACCACCAGGGTGGCGGTGCCGCTGCCAGGTGAGGAGAGTGCGCTCCACACTGCTTGTCCATGTGCCGAGCTCTCTTGCCTGGTGCAGCCGTCTGTGGCGGAACGGAGACGCATGCGGCAGCTGCATCCGTCGCAGCGGAAGCGACGACGATGACGCGTCGTGACCGCCCTGTCGTGCCGCCTGCAGGGGCCGGGGAGGAGGCGGCGGCAGCGGCGCGCAGGACTGGCACGTGCGGGGCGGCGGCAAGACCCTAGGCGCGCCCTCGTCCGCCCTCGCATGGGGCGGCGCCGACCTGGCGGCTCACTTGTCGGCGCGCGGCGCGCAGCCGGGGCACCAGGTGCGCCTCGCCGCATGAGATCAGGGCTTTGGCGATTAGGGCTCTGGGACCACGGAATGACAGGGCCTCACGCACTGCTCACCTGGAGGTTTGAGGAATCCATCGTGAGGGCTAGCGGCGCGTGGCTGGGGTGCGTGTTCTTCACGTTCCAAGCCCTGGCTGAGCCCTAATGCGTGCCAGGGCTGCATGCGTTCGCGTGCTGCAGGTGGTGCCCACGCGGATCGGGAGGGACCTGCACCCGCTGGCGGGGCCGTGGGCGTCGGGCGGCGCGTGGAGGCCGTCGGCGTCGCCGGCGGCGGGCAGGGTTTCTGGCTTGCTGGAGGAGGACGAGGAGGAGGACGACGAGCAGGACGAGGAGGAGGAGGAGGGGGGGTGGGAGGAGCCTGAGGTGAGGCACCTGGTGCTTACGTGGTGGGTGCCTCCTGCAACGAAGGAAGAAGCAGCGCCTTGCTGGCAGGAAGGAACAGCCCTCCTCGTCAGCGCAGGAAGGATCAGCGCCTGTTCTCTTGCCAGCGTGCACTCCTCCCAGGCTCCTCCCTCACTGGCTGAATGCAGCCCGTGGCATCAGCAACCGTTTTTCCGTGCTGCTGCCTGTTGCTGCCTTGCTCTTCCCCAGGCCGCGCACGGGTTGGAGCAGCGGCACGTGCGCCAGGTGGCGGCCGGGCGGCACTTTAGCGTCGCCCTCGATGACCAGGGCCAGGTGAGGGCTTGGCTCACCCTGCATGCACCCTCGCTACCGCCTCTCCGCCCTGGCACCCTGCGGCAGAGCCAAGCCCTAACCTGCCAGACCCTCGCCGTGCGCCCCGTCAACAGGTGTGGACGTGGGGCGCGTGCTTCAACGGCTCCCTCGGCAACTACAACAGCTGGGTCTCCAGCCCCCAGGTGCGCCATGCTGTCCCTCAGCCCATGCACCCGCGCAGAGGAATCAGCGCCCCACCGCGACGCACGAGCCCTAAGCCCTAAGCCCTAAACCGCCATGCATGCGGTGTGCAGCGCGTGGACGGCGAGCTGGCGGCGCGGCTCGACGCTGAGGGCGGCGCCGTCGCCGTCGCCGCAGGGGGCACCTTCTGCCTGGCGCTGACAGCCTCTGGGCGCGCCGTGCTGTGGGGCACGCCGCCCACCGTCACGGCGCCCACCAGCGCCGGCCTCACGATGATGACACCACCCACGGGTAGCGACGGCGCTTCTTCGTCGCAGCAGCAGCAGCAGCAGCAGCAGCAGCCGGTGGCCAAGTCGTCGTCGCCGCAGCAGGCGCCGTCGCCGTCGTCGTCGTCGTCGTCCGTGGGCATCGAGGGCGCGCCGGTGTCCGCGGCGGCGGCGTGGGCGGCGCAGAGCCTGGTGCGTGCTGTGCGCGCTGGGCTCTTTGAAGCAGCTCCAGTTGCGGCCAGGCTCTTTGGCAAGGAGAGGATACCGTGCCGAGGGTGCGCCGTGCTGCTGTTTGCGCCCTCGTCGAAGTCGTTGCTGAGCGAGGACGAGCGCGTGCTGTTTGGGGCGTGCGTCGCGCGGAGGCGGGCGCGTGCGGACGCTCGCGGCACCCGCGCGCGCCGCACGCAGCAAACCTGCACTGCGCTCGTCCTCGTTCCAAAGGGGGCTCTCGACACGAACGCAAACAGCAGCAGTGCGCTGGTTGGGTTGCCTGTACGCATTAGGGCCCTGCAGGGGCGCTGGTGCCCCACGCGCGTTCCCTGCCACTGCCGCCCCCGCGGCGTCGCTTCCCCAACTCTGAATGCGGAATCGAGCGCCGCGCTCTCGATTCGGACGCGAACGGCAGCGCTGCGTTTGGGTTGCTTTGGTTGGGCCCTGTGGGGATTGCTCCCGCCGGCGCGTCCCTGCCTTTTTTGGCTCCCGCACCGCTGCGGGTGCCACGCTCCTGCTGACCGCCTGAACCTCTGCTGCGTCGGGATTCAGGCGCGGCCCCACCTGCCCTGCTGCCTGACCTCCTTCATGCTGCGTGTGGAAATGCAGGCGCGTCAGCGGAGGCTGGAGGCGGGCGTGGTGCCCGGGCTCCCGCGCCTCACGCACGTGGCGGCGGGCCACCACCACGCGCTGCTCAGCGACGGCCGGCGCGTGTGGCTGATCGGCCGGAGCCTGGGGCCCACGGGCCAGGAGACGCTGGCCGCGCCCTGGGACACCCCCCTCGTGAGTGCGCGGCTGTTTGTGGGGCAGAGTGTGGTAAGCCCGTGGGCACGTGCATCAAGCGGCATCAGGAGCCGCTTCGGACGCCGCAGCACGCGCCTCGCTTGCGGCAGAGAGAGGTGTGCCAGGAAGGCAACGGCTACGGGCTGCGTGGGCTGGTGGCTGCGAGCGCGCCCCTCGCCCTCCCTACAGCTCCTCGCAGTCCCCTTCCCCTCGCTTTTCCCGGCGCTTTCCTCCCTCTCTTTTCGCCCTGGCGTGTGTCTGTTTGGACACCTTGGCGAGGCCAGGGCCCAGCTACCGGGCGTATCAGATGTCTCAGCACAAAGGCAAGCGAGCCAAAGGCACACGCACGGGGCCCTTCCGAAGGGTTCGGGTTAGCTGGGCGGCGTGGTGGGGAGAGTCTCCCCACCATGCCGCCCAGCTGCTACCCACACCGCGGCACGCCATTTGTGCTCACGCCGGAGGTGCTGTTCCTCCCGCCGTGCTCCTACCCGCAAACCCTAACCTGGTGCCCATGGGCTGCACGGCGTGACCATGTGCGCCCACGCAGGAGGTGCTTGACCTGGGCTCCGACGGCGGCGCGGCTAGGGTTGCCAGCCCTAGCGTGGCGACGGCAGCGGCGGAGGGGGGCGAAGAGGAGGAGGAGGCGCCAGGCGTGGAGCGGGTGCGGCGGCTGCGTGCTGGCGCGCACTCTAGCGCCGTGGTTACCACGGGCGGCGCGCTGTGGATGTGGGGCCGCGTGATGGACCGGGAGCATGCCGGCGCGCTGCTGAGGCGCCAAGCGGGTGCGTGCGCGCGTCTCGCCGCCAGAGTTGGCTCGGCAAAGCCGCGGCGGCAGCAGTCGCGCATTGTGTGGCTCCAGCCTCCTAGCGTGCCCTCTGTGCCACTCGTGTCGTCGTCATCGTCGTCGGTGCATGGCATGGTGTCATGGTGCTGCAGCCCGCTACTGACGAGGATTGCCAGTCGGGCAAATGTGTCACTTGTGTCGTGGGGTGCACGTGTGTGTTTTGGCCGTGCCGCCCCGCAGAGCGCAGCACCTGGCCGCACCGCGAGGAGGAGGGCACGGCGGTGGACGAGGGCGCGTGGGCGTGGGCGGGCTTCGGCGCGGCGGCGCCGGTGCGCGTGACGGGCCTCAGCGGGAGGGTGCTGGACGTGGCCCTGGGCGGCTGGCACGCCATGGCGCTCTTGGAGTGAGACGGGGGCGTTGGAGCAGCGCTGGGCCCTTCGGTGGCCCTGAACAGTGGCCTTTGGCAGTACGTGCGTGCTAGCGCGGATGGAGCGACGATGGCAGCTGCAGACGGTGACCGCGCGACCCTAGGGTCCTTTTCTTGTACATCAGGGCAGCAGTGGTGGGCAGGGGTGCGCAGGGTATTCGCGATGCAGCGCATGAGGGGGTGCTTTTGCGTGACGTGGGGCCGCGTGGGAGGGGACCTGCTCTGCCCGCATCGCACCTGGATGCCCGGCTTTCCCTGCAATGGACTCGGCGTCAGCACGCACGCGCCATGTGGCCTGGTGCGCCCTGGCCCGCGCTGGATGGACGGGTCCCAGCACACGCTATGCAGTTCCGCCGTCCGGGTCGTGCAGCCGGGTGACGCACGAGTGCTCTGGCCTGGGCTGGTGCCTGATCTTCCTCGCTGCCGGTCCTTGCGCAATGCATGGCGCGGGCGGCGGCCCGTTCCGTCGATGCAAGCCGCACACACGCACACACGCTGCCGACGCCAACGAGCGCGTTGCAGCTTGGGCGACAGCGCGCGTGCCATGGCGGAACAAGGGAAGGACCACCTCAACAACACAGCCACAGCCACAGCGTCGCGCAGCACCGCCGGCTGGGGCGCCAGGCGCATGTGTGATGCACGGCCGGCGTGCTGCGGCTCTACGCCTCGTCAGACGAGGCCGGCTCCTCCTCGCCAGACTCATCCTCTTCCTCCTCCTCCTCCTCAACGGCGGCGCCAGCCGGCGCACCTGTAATACAAGTCACGCCACACATGTGCAAGACCAAGATGAGCAACTCCGAGGGATGCTGCTCAGCACGCTGCAAGGCGCAAGCGCACCTGCCGGCGCGCTGCTCTGCGCGGCGCGCGCCTCCTCCACTTGCTCCACGGCCTGCGGTTGGCGCGAGGCGGCGCAAGGCTGAGCAGGGGAGGCAAGGTGCCGCCGGCAGGAGTTCCGTGCTGGCGGCGTTTGCGTGCCGTCCTCACCATGTGGCGGGAGTAGAACCACATGCGCTGCCAGAGCATGTAGCCTATCATGTCCGCGTGGAGGCCCGCGGTGCTGGGCCTGTTCTCCATGAGTTCGGCCACCGTGCAGCGCTGGGACTCCCCGGGCGGGACGGGCGTGCCCCGCACCGCCGCCACGCACTCCCTCCAGGGCACCACGTACTGCTTGTCAATCCACCTCTGCCTCGCGCCCGCGTCCATGATGCATCTGGCCGCCATCTGCACGTCCATGAGCCCCACGGCGACATCTGGGTCCAGCGGTTCGGGCAGCGCGGCGGGGGAGCCGGCGAAAGCGCTCCACGTGGACGGCTCGCCGAGTTTCGTCGCTCTGTCAGTGGCAGCGCCCACGGCGCGCGGCTGAGGCGAGGAGCGCGTCGTCGGCACGGCCTGCGCTCCCACCGCTAGCGGCAGCGCTGTGGTGTAGCCAGGCCCGCGGGGGAGCGCCCGCGACTTGCCGTTCTTCTTCTTGCTGCGCGTCATCCTGTGCGTATGTGCTTTGTTCTGATTTGCTGATGTGTGGGGGCGCCAGCACCTGCACCTCCACACATGCGTGGGCGGTCGAACGGCCCGCGCGTGTGTGCCGGTCAACATGTCGTGCGGCGGGCACATCTGGACCACATCCTCGAAAAGTGCACAGGGACAGTGCGAGAGAACAGCGAGTGCGAGTGCGTCTCGTCCTCTGTGCCCCCAGACGGCACCCCGACTTGCCATTGGGCCAGAGCGAAGAGCAAGCTGGGGATGGCGCTGTGGCTCTGGAGGAGCGGCCGGCGGATTCTGGTGCCGCACGCTGCCACCAATCACTCTCCGCGTTTGCTGCATTCGCCTCCACGCCAGCACTCGCGCCGCTCATGCACAGGGGCCTGGCCTCGGGGCGGGCACAGGCCGTCAGCGGGCGAACGCGGCGTCCTTGCATCGCGATATCACCCCGCAGGGTCCCGCAGGCAGAGGGTCCCACACCTCATCAGGGTGCGCGGCAAAACTTCCGCCCTCTCGAGAGTCTCACTCCTCCGGTC
>VFQP010005385.1_pt1 | contig 11215 bp, 8 predicted proteins | sample 3512351 | NCBI WGS metagenome assembly VFQP01 (sample SAMN10412372, study PRJNA504923) | tailings metagenome | isolation source: Relicate 1 Philex TSF1 revegetated site | place: Philippines: Tuba, Benguet | collected 2017-08-29
GGGGAACACCGCGCCGTTGCGGCTCTCCGAGCGGCCGTAGCCTGTCGTCAGCAGCGGGATCTTGTCACCCGGCACCTTCTCGGTCAGGGCGAAGGTGATGCCCGTCGAGAGCGGCGAGAAGTAAGCCGCGCCGGTCGGGCCCTTGCCCTTCAGGCGCTCATAGCACTCGACGCCCTTGTCCGTGGCATAGCCCGTCTCGCACTCTTCCATGACGAGCTTGACGCCGCCGATGCCGCCGTCGCGCTCATTGAGCATCGTGATGTAATCGGCAGCGCCATTGGCGAACGGAATGCCGTTCGGCGCATAGGCGCCCGTCCGGTAGACGAGGCGCGGGATGAACTGCTCGCCCTGCGCCATCGCCGGCCCCGCAGAGAGCATGATACCGGCCCCGGAGAGTACCGCGCCGGCCGCGGTCGCAAACGCCAAAGTCTTTCGCAGCATTACTTCCTCCTCACACGCCGGCAGATGCCGGGTTTTCGCGGGTGCTTCTTATTGTTTGCCCGGCTCGCCGCACCACTTCGCGAACCAGCATCAGCTCCGACGTGCAGCCTCAATAGGGGTACGGCCACAGTCTGAGTTTCTCCTTCGCAATCGACCAAAGCCGCGCAAAGCCGTGCGGCTCGACGATCAGAAGGTAGCAAATGAGAGCCCCCGTCACGATGAAAACGAGGTGCGAGATGGTCTCGACGCTGATTGGCACGCCGATCGCGTGCGGCACCTGATCCAGCATGATGGGCAGGATCAGAATGAAGGCCGCGCCGAGGAACGAGCCGAGGATCGAGCCGAGACCGCCGATGATGACCATGAACAGGAGCTGCAGCGAGCGATCGATGTTGAAGGCGAGCGGCTCCCACGCGCCGAGATAGACGAACGCCCACAGTGCGCCGGCAACGCCGACGATGAACGAGGAGACCGCGAACGCGGTGAGCTTCGCATAGAGGGGGCGTATGCCCATGAGCTCGGCGGCGATATCCATGTCGCGGATCGCCATCCATTGCCGCCCGATGTTGCCGCGCACGAGGTTCTTTGCCATGAGCGCGAAGACGGTCACGAATACGAGGCACAGCAGGTAGCGCTCGATCGGCGAATGAACGAGATAGCCGAAGAAAATCAGGTCAGGCGCGGAGATGGAGCCGGACGGAGCGTAGTTGGTGAACCATTTGACGCGCAGGAAGACCCAGTCGAAGAAGAACTGCGCGGCGAGCGTCGCAACCGCGAGATAGAGGCCCTTGATCCTGAGACTAGGAATGCCGAACAGGATACCGACGATCGCCGACATGAGCCCGCCGAGCAGGATCGAGGGCAGCATTGGAAGCGGTGCGATCTTGATCTCGGTGCCCAGAAGATCGAGTGGGATGTGAACGCCGGTGCCGAACTTGTAGGCGCTGTAGGCGCCGATGGCCATGAAGGCGCCGCTGCCGAGCGAGATCTGCCCGCAATAGCCGACGAGGATGTTCACGCCAATCGCGGCGAGCGAGAGAATGAGGAACGGGATCAGAATGGCGCGCAGCATATAGTCGCTGCCGAGCGGCCAGAGCTGGAAGTGCGCGAGCAGCGGAATGCCGACGAAGGCGAACAGCAGCAGCAGGAACAGCGCAATGCGATCCTGGCGGATCGGGAAGATCGCCATATCCGCGGCGTAGGAGGTCTTGAACTGGCCGGCCTCACGATAGAGCACGCCTTGCCTCCTCAAATACGTTCGATGATGCGCTCGCCGAAGAGGCCCTGTGGCCTCACGAGCAGCACAGCAAGAGCCAGCACGTAGGCGAACCAGTACTCGATGCCGCCGCCAATGTGCTGGCCGAGATAGACCTCGGCGATCTTCTCACCGGCGCCGACGATGAGCCCGCCAACGATGGCACCCGGTACCGACGTGAAGCCGCCGATGATGAGGACCGGCAACGCTTTCAGCGCCAGGAATACGATCGAGAACTGTACACCGAGCTTGGTGCCCCAGACGGTGGCAGCCGTGAGCGCGACGAGGCCGGCAACGAGCCAGACCACGAACCAGATCCACGTGATCGGAATGCCGACGGATTCTGCGGCTGCATGATCGTCCGCGACGGCGCGCAGTGCGCGACCCGTCTTCGTGCGTTGGAAGAAGATTGCAAGGACGGCAACGAGCGCGCCCGCAATGACACCACCCCAGACGTCGATCTTGCTCACCAGCAGACCGCCGTCGAAAATACCACTGAGGATGAACCAAGCATCGGTCGGGAAGAGGCGCAGCGGATAAACATCGGATCCGAAGATCATCTGCCCGGCACCTTCGAGGACGAAGGTGATGCCGATGGTCGCCATGAAGAGTGATAGCCCGTCCTGATTGACCAGCGGCCCCAGCACGAACTTCTGGATGAGCGCTGCCGTGATCGCCATGACGACGGCGGCGAACAGGAGGCCGAGCACGATCGCCGCCCAGACCGGCACGCCGCGCGCGACGAGAAAATCGAGCGATCGCACGAGCGCGAGGCCGGCGACCAGCACCATCGCGCCCTGCGCGAAATTGAACACGCCCGAGGCCTTGAAGATCAGCACGAAGCCGAGTGCCACAAGCGAGTAGAGCACGCCGGCGAGGAGGCCGCCGATGAGCACTTCCAGGAATTGACCGAAGACGACCACGCGCGCTCCTTAGTGGCTGATGCCGAGATAGGCGTCGATCACGCGCTGATCGCGCTGGACCTCGTCGGGCGTTCCGTCGGCGATCTTGCGCCCGTACTCGAGGACGACGACGCGATCGGAGATGTCCATCACGACGCCCATGTCGTGCTCGATGAGAGCGACGGTCGTCCCGAGCTGGTCGTTGACCGTCAGGATGTAGCGCGACATATCCTTCTTCTCTTCGAGGTTCATGCCGGCCATAGGCTCGTCGAGTAGCAGCAGGTCCGGCTCCATGGCGAGCGCACGGCCGAGCTCGACGCGCTTCTGGAGGCCATAGGGCAGCTTGCCGACCGGCGCCTTGCGAATATGCTGGATCTCGAGGAAGTCGATGATCTTCTCGACGGCCTCGCGGTGTTTGATCTCTTCAGTGAGCGCCGGCCCAAAGTGCAGCGCCTGCCAGAGCAGGCCGCGTTTCATCTTGAGCGCGCGTCCCGCCATGATGTTGTCGAGCGTGCTCATGCCCTTGAAGAGCGCGAGGTTCTGGAAGGTGCGCGAGATGCCCTGCGAAGCCGCGATGTACGGCCGCATGACGCTGCGCTTCTTGCCCTTGAACGTGATCGCACCCTGATTGGGGTGATAGAAGCCGTTGATCACGTTCAGCATGGACGTCTTGCCGGCGCCGTTCGGCCCGATGATGGCGCGGATCTCACCTTTGCGGATATCGAAGCTGACGTCGGTAATCGCCTTGACGCCGCCGAAAGCGAGCGAGACGTTCTCGACCGACAGCAGCACGTCGCCGATGACGCGGTCGGCGACCACGTGCCCGGCGCCAGCTGCGCCCGATCGCTCTTGAACGTCCGCCTTCATTCCGCGGCCTCCCTGACCGCCGACTTCACGGGCGGATACTTCTTCATGTCCACGATTTTCACATCACCCTCGATGACGCCCTTGCGGCCATCCTCGAAGGTCACCTCGGTCTTGATCTGGCAGCGCGCGCTGCCGTCATACAGCGCCGCGATCAGCGGCCCGTAGCGCTCGGCAATGAAGCTTCGGCGAACCTTCAGGGTTCGCGTGAGCTCGCCGTCGTCGGCGTCGAGCTCCTTGTGCAGGATCAGGAAGCGGCGGATTTGCGAGCCGGCCACCATCTCTTCGGTCGCGAGCGACTTGTTGAGCTCGTCGATGCGCCGCTCGATCATCGTGTAGACATCGGGATGAGCGGCGAGCTCCTGGTAGCTCGCGTAGATGACGTTGTTGCGCTCGGCCCAGTTGCCGACCGAGGTGAGATCGATGTTGATCAGCACGGTCACATAATCGCGGCCGTGGCCGATCGCGACGACTTCCTTGATCTCGGGATAGAACTTGAGCCGGTTCTCGATGTACTTCGGCGCGAACAGCGTGCCGTCGGTCAAGCGGCCGACGTCCTTGGCACGGTCGATGATGCGCAGGTGACCACGCTGGTCGATGAAGCCGGCATCACCGGTATGCACCCAGCCGTCGGCTGTCTTGGTCTCGGCCGTCGCCTCGTCGTTCTTGTAGTACTTGAGGAAAACGCCGGGGCTCTTGAAGAGTACCTCGCCATTCTCGGCGATCTTGATCTGGACGTCAGGACCGGGTTTGCCGACCGTCTCGGGATAAACCTCGCCATTCGGCTGCAGCGTGATGAAGACGCTCGCCTCGGTCTGTCCGTAGAGCTGCTTCAGGTTCATGCCGAGCGAGCGGAAGAAGCTGAAGAGTTCCGGCCCAATCGCTTCGCCGGCGGTGTAAGCAACACGCAGGTTCGAGAAACCCATGCGGTTACGCAAGGGGCTGTACACCAGGAGGTCGCCGATCCGATAGCGCAAGCGATCGGCGGACGAAACCGGCCGGCCATCGAGAATGGGCTCGCCGACGCGGCGCGCGACCTTGAGGAAGTAGTCGAATGTCGCCTTCTTCAGGCGGCCCGCATCCTCCATGCGCACCATGATCTGCGTGAGCATGTTCTCGAATACGCGCGGCGGCGCGAAGAAGTACGTCGGGCCGATCTCGCGACGATCCTCGGCGATCGTGTCCGGACTTTCGGGACACGACACGCAAAGCGCGCCAGCATAGGCTTGGCCATAGGAGAAGATGTGGTCGCCGACCCACGCCATGGGCAGATACGCGATCATGGTGTCGTCGGGCGTGAAATGATCGAAGAGGTTGGCGTTGCGCCCCGAGACTACGACGTTCTCCTGCGTGAGCACCACGCCCTTGGGCCGTCCCGTCGTGCCCGAGGTGTAGAGCACGACGCTGACGTCGCTGCCCTTGCCGGCGGCAATACCATCGAGCCAGGCCTTGCGGGCCGCAGGATCGGCTTTCAGCGCCTTGCGACCCGCCTCCTGCACGCTCTCGAGCGAGACGAGATCACTGGGATCATACTTCTGGAGACCGCGCGGATCGTTGTAGATGATCTTGCGGATCGTGCCGACGTCGTCGGCGATCGACAGCACCTTGTCCGCCTGCTCCTGGTCCTCGACAATCGCGTACTTAACTTCGGCGTGCTTGAGAACGTACGCCATCTCTTCGGCAACAGAGTCCTGATAGACGGGCACCGGGATTGCACCAATGCTCTGCGCCGCACAGAAAGCCCAATAGAGATGAGGACGGTTGTCGCCGATGATCGCGACGGTCTCGCCAGCCTTCAGCCCGAGCAGCTTGAGACCGATCGCAAAGGCCTCGATCTCGTCCTTCGTCTGAGCCCAGGTCCAGGTCTGCCAGATGCCAAGAGCCTTCTCGCGGAAGGCCGGGCGCGCGCCATAGCGCTGCGCATTGCGCAGGAGCAGTTTTGGAACGGTGTCGAACGCGGACGCAGATGCGTCGGCCGGCGCAATAGTTGCGTTCACCGTAATCGCCTCCTCCCTTCGATCGCACGGCCGCTTTATCGCGGCTTCTAGCGGATCGGAACCGCTTCCTTAGTTCAAGGCCGAGCCTCGCGCAAGCGCGCCAAGTTCAAGGCTTTCCAAGGTTCACGCCCCATTGTTCAGGACTCTGATCCTTCCCGCAGGGAGGTCAAATGAAAAAATCGCGCGGGCTTGGATGCAGAAGGAAATTGGCGGGCCTTCAGTCGCCGGCGGTAACCACGACGACCGTCGTGTTGTCCTGGTGGGGGACGCCGACATCCCCGACCGCTGCTATCAGCGCGTCGGCAGTGGCGCCCGCGCCGTCCTTGCGATAGGCGGCAATGACGCGGGCAATCTCGATATCCGCGATCGAATGAATACCGTCGCTGGCCAGAACGACCACGTCACCGGCCTGCAGCGCCCACGGCGTCTGTGCGAGATCGACGAGTTCCAGATCCTCGCCGACCACAGCCGAGCGCAGCATGTGCCGACGCGGATCGTCCTCGGCCTCCTCTGGCGTAAGCCGCCCCGCCGCGACGAGCTTGTCGAGGACGGGCGCCATCGAGTGATCCTCATTGAGGCGTGCCATTTCGCCTCGACGATAGAGATAAAGAGGACTGTCGCCGACGCTGATCCAGCTCGCGTAATCGTCGTCAAAGGCGACGCCGACCAGCGTCGAGCCCATGCCGCGGAGCTGCGGCTGGGTCGCAACGAGCGCGCTGATTGCTCCGTTCGCGGCGTAGAGGGCCGCTTTGAGACGCTGCCGCGCGCCCCCGTGCTGCTCGATGTACTGGGCCTCGAAACCGGCGCATACGGCATCACTGGCGATGGCGCCGCCAGCGTGTCCGCCCATGCCATCGGCCAGGACCACAAGCAGGCGCGTCGGCTCACTGCCGCCTGCATCCGCATCCGGTGGCTGCCAGACGGTGGCGGCATCCTCCTGATAGCTGCGCGCGCCCTGGCTGGCCCGTATAGCGACCTGGTACTTCACGATACGGCCTCTACTCCCGACGGCGGTCCGAGCGAAGGCGCCCGGCAGCCCCCACCTTCATGCCCCACCTTCATGAAAGCCTCGGTACGGAGCGTCAAGGGGCCTTCAAGCGATCGTCATGCCGTCCACGGAAGACCTCACAGGAGCCCCGGTGGAGTCCACGTGGTGTCCTGGTGGTGTCCTGGGGGGCTCAGCCCTTCAGCTCGTTGAGCTCGGACCAGTCGAAATCCAGTCCGCAGAAGGGGACGAAGGCGAGCTGCGTCCGCCCGACGGTGATCAGGTCCATGGCGGAGAGCTCGACCGCGCCTGTGGGCTTTCGCTCGTTCACGGCGACGATGTTGGTCTTGGCGAGGTTCGGCACCAGCAGGAACTTGCGATCGACGGAGTCATAGCGCAGGTACGCCTGCTCCTCGCTCGAGATGGCTTCATCGCCAAAATCGAGCGGAATGCGCTGCGTCGCGGCCCGGCCGATCGTGTTGTTGCCTTCGTAGATCGGACGGAAGGCGCCGAGCCCGGGCCCGCCGACGATGACAAGCCAGCCGACTACGGGGTCCTGATGGAACTCCGAGCGCTTGACCGTCGACCGTCCTCGTACGAGCTGCGTGCGCGGGGGGCCGGAGACGGGATCCTCGGCGGCGGCCGGGGCATCGACCTCGACATGCTTGCTTGCCGGGCGCGCTGCGGGCTTCGCCAAGATCACGCGCGGTGCCTCGGCTGCGGGCGGCGCGGGGAGTGGAGGCGGCACGCGTACGGTTGCATCCGCGTTCACCTCGGGAGGCGCACTGCGCTCGGTGATTTTCGTCACGCGGGCATCGTCACGTCCCGCCGCGATGAGTGCCTCGCGCAGCGACCCGGTCGGACGGGCTGATGCGGCGCGTTTGGATCCCGTCGGCGGCCCGTCCGGCGACTCCGTCGCCGGCGTCTCGTTCGTCATCTGTCATCTCCCTCGCGGATGGGGTGGTCGGCGTTCGGGCGTCCGGCAGCACGCTGGACGCTGGGACTTCGACGCCGAGATGGAAAGTCAGGATCGTATCGCCGAGCGCGATCCGGTCGCCATCGCTCAGCATGGCGCGAGAAACCGGGCGGCCATTGACCAGCGGCTGATTGCCCGTTCCCGCGGTCAAATCCATGAGAAGGAATTCCTCGTCGGGCGTGCGCTGGATGAGCGCATGATGGCGATGAACGGACTCGTGCTCGAGCGCGATGTCGTTGTCGCTGTGCCGGCCGATGCGCAGGATCTCGCCCGTGAATGCGATCGGCGCCGCATCCGTGCGTTCGCCAATGCTGAGCCAGGCCTTGTCGGCGGTCCGCGTCAGCTCGGGCGTGGACGGGGCATTACGCTCTCTCATCTCAGCCCGCCGGCGCAGCGCGCGTCCAACGGCGAAGAGCCCCGCAAGCAGCGGCACTGCGCCGGCAAGCGCCAGGACCATGACCAGGACCGGCGATCGCCGATAGGTCTCAGCCACCTGAGTGCCCGCGAGCCACGCCGCGTCCATCACGCGCTGATGCACGGGCTCCACGCTGAGCTGCATCGCGGGCGGCCCGCTCTTCGGCGTATCAGCGAGAACGGGCGACGAAAGCACGGCCAGGCAGGCCGCAACCTGCCAACAGCGCCATACGGAGTCACCCTTCGCCAAATCCGCGCCCGCCATTATTCACTAAGCCGAATCGCACACTCACCCTGCGTGCCCATGTCGGCAGGAACATGGCTTTTCTGGGGGTGCCGAAGGGAGCGGCTGTGGGTATCTGTGCGCGACGTCGCATCGCGATTAGTCGCGCCACCGGTGCGAACAGGGCTGCCGCCCTATGACCCGCTCGGGGGGCACCCCCAAACCCCCCGTTTTTTTATGGAGTTGGAGCGAGTGGCGAGCGCTACAGGTCCCTTCTCCCCGTCCTTTACGGGGAGAAGGTTAGGATGAGGGGCGGGAACTTGCGCTGACATTTGCGTATGCCGCCGCCCCTCACCCTAACCCTCTCCCCGCGCGCGGGGAGAGGGGACCGCGGCGCGCTCGCTGCAACCTCCAAGTCATAAAAAGGAGGGGGTCCGGGGTCTCCCCGGTTGGGGTGCGGGGCAAAAGCCCCGTCGCGCCGCAGGCGCGAGCATCACTCCCCCGGCAGCACATACGATCCGTACGTCGCCCTCAGCTCGCGCTTGGAGACCTTGCCCGTCGCCGTCATTGGCAACGCATCCGCAAAGATCACATCGTCGGGCACCTGCCAGGTCGCAAGCTTGCCCGCGACATGCGCGAGGACCTGCTCCTTCGTCACGTCCGCGCCGGGCTGCTTGACGACGACCAGTAGCGGCCGCTCCGTCCACTTCGGATGCGGAATGCCGATCACAGCCGCGTTGGCGACGCCTGGGCAGCTCATGACCGAGTTCTCGACATCGATCGAGCTGATCCACTCGCCACCCGACTTCACCATGTCCTTCGTGCGATCGACGATCGTCAGAAAGCCGTTGGGACTGATCTTCGCCACGTCGCCCGTGCCGAACCAGCCATCCTTGTCGAGTGCTACGGCCGTCGCAGTTTCATTGTTGAAGTAACCGGTCACGATCGCATTGCCGCGCACGAAAAGCTCGCCGCTCGACTTGCCATCGTGGGCTACGCGCTTGCCGTCCTCATCGACGATCTTGAGGTCCACGCCGAACATGCGCTGGCCCTGGATGGATTTCACGCGCACGCGCTCGTCGATCGACAGAGACGGATCATTCGCGCGCTGAGGTGTGAACGTGCCGATCGGGCTCATCTCCGTCATGCCCCAGCCGTGCAGCACGCGGATGTCGAAATCGCGCTCGAAGGTCTCGATCATGGCAGGCGGCGGTGCCGAGCCGCCGACGATCACTTGGCTCAGATTGCGCGGTTTACGCCCGCGCTGCTTCATCTCCGAGATGAGCCCGAGCCACACGGTCGGCACGCCCCAGGAGGAGAAGACGCCCTCGCCTTCCATGAGATCGAAGAGGCTCGCGCCATCGAGCCGCGGCCCGGGGAAGACGATGGGCGTCCCGGAGATCGCCGCAGCATAGGGAAGTCCCCACGCATTCGCATGGAACAGAGGCACCACCGGCAGCACGGGATTGCGAACGCCGAAGGGTGAGCTGACGCACGCGAGCGTGAAGAGCGTGTGCAGGACTGTCGAGCGGTTCGAATAGAGCGAGCCCTTGGGATCGCCCGTCGTGCCCGAGGTGTAGCAGAGCGCGCACGCAGCGTGCTCGTCCATCTCCGGCCATTCGATCTCGGGTTCGCCGCTGTCGAGCAGCTCCTCGTAGCACTGCAGGTTCGCGACCGGCGGCTCGGCCGGCATGTGCGCCCGATCTGTCATGGCGAAGTAGGTCTCGATCGGCCGGAATGCGGGCGCGAGCTTGGCGATGAGCGGGGCGAAGGTCAGGTCGAAGAAAAGGAGCTTGTCCTGCGCGTGATTGACGATGTAGCTCATCTGATCAGGTGCAAGACGCGGGTTGATCGTATGACAGACCGCGCCGATGCCGGAGATCGCGTAGTAGAGCTCGAAATGCCGGTACGTGTTCCACGCGAGCGTCGCGACCCGGTCGCCGGGCTTCACGCCGAGCTTGAGGAGCGCGTTGGCAAGTCTCGCTATGCGTGGGCGGGCCTGGGCGAAGGTATAGCGATGGAGGCCGCCTTCGACGGTCGACGTCACGATCGTTGCCGGCCCGTGGACTTCGGCGGCATAATCGATCAACCGCGAGACCAGCAACGGCTGGTCCATCATCTGCCCCTTCAGCATGGCGCCTTTCTCCCGGATTTGTTATGCGCCAACGTTAGACGCCGCCGCGCGCAAATCCAAGCGGCCTGAACGACGCGCGCGTAGCCGGTCTTGCCCGGCATACAGCAGGAGGACACACCCATGGCCACCGCAACCTTCACCAAATCGGGCGACATCGCCGTCATCCGCCTCATGCACCCTCCGGTCAACGCGCTCGCTCAAGGCGTGCGCCAGGGCATCCAGGACGGCATTGCCGCCGCCAATGCCGATCCGGCGATCAAGGCCATCGTGGTTACCGGCGACGGGCGCGCCTTCTCGGCCGGCGCCGACATCACCGAGTTCCGCTCGGGACCGAAGCCGCCGGGCCTCGGCGAGGTCATCGACACTATGGAGGCTTCCCCGAAGCCAGTCGTCGCGGCGCTCAATGGCCTTGCCCTCGGCGGCGGGCTCGAGGTCGCGCTCGGCTGCCACTATCGCGTGGCGAACAAGGCGGCAAACCAGCTCGGCCTCCCCGAGGTCAAGATCGGCATCCTGCCGGGCGCCGGCGGCACGCAGCGTCTACCGCGCATCATCGGCGTCGAGGCGGCACTCGACATGATTGTCTCAGGCAATCCCATCAATGCCGAGAAGGCCGCAAAGGTGGGCCTCGTCGATCGGCTCGTCGAGGGTGATGTGGTCGAGGGCGCGATTGCCTTCGCGCGCGAGCTTGTCGCGGCCGGCAAGGGCCCGCGGCCGGGCAGTGCGACCCGCATTGATCCGGCAAGCGTGCCGGCTGACCTCTTCGCGAAACGGCGCGCCTCCATTGTGCGTCATCCGTCGGGGCCGATGGCCGCGAAGAACTGCATTGCTGCCGTGGAGGCCGCTGTCGGCTCGGACTACAAGGCGGGCGTTGCACGCGAGCGCGAGCTCTTCCTGGAGCTTGCGGGCAAGCCCTACGCGCGCGCCCTGCAGTATGCCTTCTTCGCGGAGCGCCAGGCGGCCAATATTCCTGATATCGGCAAGGACGTGACGCCGCGTGATGTGAAGACCGTCGGTATTCTCGGCG
>VFQP010005386.1_pt1 | contig 11215 bp, 10 predicted proteins | sample 3512351 | NCBI WGS metagenome assembly VFQP01 (sample SAMN10412372, study PRJNA504923) | tailings metagenome | isolation source: Relicate 1 Philex TSF1 revegetated site | place: Philippines: Tuba, Benguet | collected 2017-08-29
CACAACGCCAATCCCGCCAGGCGTGCCGGTGGGGCGCCGTCGCCGCAGCTGACATTGTGCTCGGGCCCCCCTCACTGCTCTACTGCATCCTCATGCAACATCGCGTTGGCAGGTCGGTGTGCATGCCGGCTCGCGACGTGCGCAGGTCCATCGCCATGACGCCTTGCCGTATCCACCGTGTCACAGCACGTGCCCTCGGCGCGCGCGCTGCTGATGCGGCGGCAGAAACAGCACCGACGCCCATGAGCCTCAGCCGCTGCCGCAGTGCGCTTCCCAGCCTGACCTCGCCTCCTTCCGCGCAACTGGCCCCGCTGACCCGCCAGAGCTCTGGCCTGGCGACAGCAGCACCGCTTGCGCTCCGCAAGCGCACAGGCCGCACCGCGTTGCAACAGGACTGCCGGAGAGGTCCACGAACGCAACCACCCAGCGTCCGCGCTTGGGCACACCAAGCAGGCGAGAACGGGGCTTCCTCCACGACAGGTCAGGTCAGGAGGCGCGAACAAACAACCGGCACGCCGCGGACGCAGCCCTCCAGGATGCGGCGCCAGGGCGGCAGAGCTTTGCGCGGTGCGGGGCCCGTCGGCGACGCCACAACTGCCAGAGGGGAGGTGTCTCGGCGCCGCCTCCAGGAAACGTCACAGACAAAGCGAGTGCGTCGGTGCTGGGGGGAGCGAGGGAGGCGCGCGTCCCCGCGAGCGCGCCGCCGGGGCGAAGCGGCTCGCCGCACTCAGCGCTGCCCGGGCGGCACGTTGGGCTGGAACAGCGTGCTGACCTCGTTGAGCACCTTCATCACCTGCGCAGCACGCTCAGCACGCAGGCAGCACGCTCAGCGCGCGCACTCCGAGAACTCTGTGCCCAAAGAGGCGGTGGGCCACCACGACAGCGCAACGCCGCGCGTGCGCAAGCCGTCAGGCGTCTCGCGCGGCGGCCCGCATCCCCGACCGCTGGGCCGCCAGCGCGTGTGCGCCCCCCCCCCCCCGCTGCCGCCCGCCGGCAGCTGTTCTCGCCTGTCTAGCCGTGCCCAAGCCCCCAAGCTTGGGCACGCCGTGCAAGCTTGGGTCGTTCTGGTTGGGCTTGCCCCCGTCGCCCGCCTGCAGCTGCTCCCTAGGCCCCCAAGCCCCCGGCCCCCCCAAGCCCCCGAGCCATGCAGCCCTAGCCGCCGCCGCACCTCTGGGTCGTTCTGGTACTTCATCACGTTGACGGGGTTCTGGCTGATGTCCATTATGGCCGCCTGCACCTTGGGGTTCTGGAACCCAGCCGCCAGGTCCGGGTTCGACATGACCTGTCCAGGCGCGCAAGGCAAGGGAGAGCCGGCTTGTTTCCCAGGGCGCCGGCAGCGTCTCTCTTCTGTTCCGCCGCGCTGCTGCGCGCACCGCCGCCGTCGCCGTCAGCCGCCGCCGCCAGCGCCGCCAGCCCCTGGCAGGGCGGCGGCTGTGGCTGACGAGCTGGCCCTCCCAGCGCGCGCTTGCGCAGCGCTGGGGCTAGCGGGGGCGGCTCTCACCTTGCTGATGACGTCCTCTGGCTTCATGCCCAGCTCCTGGAACTGCTTGTTGACCTTGTCCTGGCTCAGGTCCATGTTCTTCATCATCTCCATCATCTGCGGCGACATCATGTTCTGCTGCTCAAACATGGCCGCCATCTGCTGCTTGACCTGCGGCGGGGGGCGGCACACACGCGGCGCGGCGAGGAGGCGGTCAGGGACGCAACAGGACAGGGCGGACCCGAGACCTCAGAGCCCGCGGCGCACCCGCAGCCGTCCATTCCCCCTGCACTGCCGGCGACGGGTAAACGGCGGCGGCGACTTTCCTCCGGCCACCACCCCCTGAAGGGAAAAAGCAAAAGTAGAGCCGCCGCCGCCGGCAAGTCGCACCTCGGGCGTGTTGAGCATCCACTCGATGCTCTGAGGGTTGCGCATGGGCTCTGGGAGGTACGGGTAGAGCATCTTTTGCATCTCGGGGTTGCGCAGCATCGTCTCCATCATCTCCGTCATGACGGCGCCCGTGCCGGCGCCCGCGCCGCCGCCGCCCGCCTGCTGCTGCTGCTGCTGCTGCTGCTGCTGGCCCGCCGCCGCGTCGCTCGACGACGCCGCGCCTGCGCGCAGCCGGCGGGCAAAGGTGCGGCGCACCCGCTGTGCGCGCGCGCCTGCCCATGGCCGCGCAGTCTCGCCACCGCTTCAACGCCTCATGCCCCCCCCCGCCCGGCCCAGACAGGCAGACCCCACGGCGGCAGCACGCAAGGGCGCACCGTTGGCGGCGCCTGATGAGGACGCCGACGAGGCGTCCGCGAAGAAGCTGGCGCTGGACCGTGCGGACGTGGGCGACGGGCGGCTGGCCGTGCTGCCGCTGCCGCTGCTGGACGCTGGCTCCTTGACGATTGGCTCCTGCGCGACGTTGCCAAACGGGAGAAAGGGCCACCAAGAGCGCAAGATGGGCAGACCTGGGCCCGGTGCTGTCAAGAGAGCTGCCCCCGCTCCTGAAGCTTCGAGCGCCGCGCGCGCTGGGGCGTGCTTGGGCGCTCCGCAGCGGCGGACGGCACTCCTGCAGCCGCCTCCCGCTCCCTCCCATCCCCAGCCGCTGGCACCCTCGATGGCTGCGTGGCGGGCCTCTGTCTCCCCCGCCCTCCCCCTCACACGGACAAGCACCCGTGCGCGCTCTCACCACCACGTCCACGCCGCCGCCGTTGCTGCTCGCGCCGGCGCCGCCGCTGGTGGAGGCCGCCGGCGACGACGACGGCGTGCCGCTGAGCCGCGAGGCGAACTTCTCGCCCTTGCGCGCGGCCCCGCTGGCGCTGTCTGCGCTGGTGGAGGGCACGTCCACCGTGGCGGTGGCGGCGCCACCTGGGCCGCCGGCCGGGGCGGCGCTGCTGGGGAAGCCGCCGGGCGGGAAGGCGAAGGGCGGCACGGCGCCGCCTGGCTTGCCAAACGGCCTGCGGGGGCGGGCGCGCGGCGGCGGCGATGGAGCGGCCTTTCGCGCTTCGGTATTGCCTGGAGGCGGCAATGGCGCCGGGGCTGTGTGCGGGCAGGCGGCAGCGCGGGCTGTATCGTGGGGTGGCACTCACGACGCGCCGGCGCCTGGCTGGCCCATGGAGCCCATCATCTGCTTCATGGCCTGCGAGCACGGTGGTGGTTGTCGTCGCCACCGGGCACCGGGGCAGGTCTTAGGTTTGCCTGCCCCGAAAACGCGAAGAAGGCACCTGCTTGCCGGCACGGCACCCTCACCATCTCGGCCATCATCTGCTGCGGCGTCTTGGGGTTGCGCATGAACTCCTGCACCTGCGCGCGTGCCCACCAGCCCCAACACATGCGTGCGCCTGTCCAATCGATGCCGCTGCGAGGCCGCTTTGCGCGACATCGCCCGCTCCCCGCCCCCTCGGTCGTACCTTGTTGAACACGTTGGCGGCGATGACGCCCACGCCGACCCAGATCCACCACGGCGTGCCGCCGCTGCTCTCCTGCTTGTACGCTGCGGGTGGCGGCGGAGGAGGCACGGGGTAGTACCCATAGTACGCCTCCTGGCCCGGCCGCGCCTGCACGACGTCGTCAGGGGCGAGCCGAGCGGGCAATGCGCGTCGCTGTCGTTCGTCGCGCGCCTCGGGGGCGCTGCTCGAGTCGCTCATCATCATGAGGTTCGAGAAGGACGGCCATCGCGGCGATCCCCGCGCGCGGGCGAGGAGCGCGAGCGTCAGGATCGCGAGAGCAGGAGGTACCGCGCTGCGCGCCACGCTCGCCTGCTGGTAGTAGCTGGGCGGCACGCCGGGGGGAAAGGCCGCCGTGCTCGCATCAGCGCCCGGCGGAGGCCCGTAGCCTGGGTAGAAGGGCGGTGGCGGCACGGGGTACTGCGATGCCTGCTGCTGCTGCTGCTCCACCGCCGGAGCGGCCTCTGCGTGAGCGCGCAGCAGAGGAGCGGGGCGCGTCCACCGGACGGTGACGGGGCAAGCGCTTCTCCACGCTCTCGAATCCACGCCTAGGCGCCACGCACCCGTGACGGCCTGCTGCTCGTCCTGCTGCGAGCAAACGCGCACGCTCGGCCTGATGGCGAGAGGCGCGGGGGGGCACACGCTGCGCTGCTTGGGCAGGCAGGGCAGCGCGCGGCACCCTGCCGCCGCCGCTGACGACGTCGCCGCTGCTGCTGGCGCGCGCATCGTGCCGCTCATCGTGGCTGTGGCGCGGAAGGCGCGCGTGCACCTGATCACCCAAGCCCTGTAGTCCATGCGAAGCGCCTCAGCTTGGCGCGGGGAGTGCGGGCTGACGTGCGGCAGGGCCAGAGCGATTGATGGAGAGGAGCGGGCTGCAGCTGGGCAATCGCGGGCGCTGTTGCGAGCTGTGAGCAGCACTTGAACCCGACTTGCCCCCTCTGCGGGGAAGGAGCCCACGCAGGAGCAGCAGCGCGCCCCGCTCCCTCTGTGCTAGCGTAGCTCGAGGAGCATGGCGTCGACCGCCCCGCCACCTGGTGAGCGCCCCAGAGTGTTTGGTGGGCGAGCGAGGCCACTTCCGGGCGAGCACCGCAGGGGAGCAGCAGAGAGCAGCACCACAGCGCGACCGACGCAGCAGCACGCACGCCCTGCCGAGAGCCCTCCGTTTTGGGATACCCGCGGTGCTGCTGGCCCTTGGAGGGCTGCGGCTTGATCGTGCGGCGAAGCACACAGCAGGGGCCTCAAGGGGCACCGTCGTGTGTGCAATTCCCCCGGCCCCGCAGCGCGGCGCCATCAGCTGCACGCAGCACCTGAGACGCCGACAGTGGCGATCGCAGGCTCAGCGGGCGGGGCTGCCCCTTGCGCGATCGATTGACCTGCGCAAGTGGGGATCGCAAGGTTCCAAGCGCCCAAGCGCGGTCCCCCGCGCTCGCTCCTTGCGCCGCAGGCGTCCAGCAGCAGCAGCAGGGCGCAACGCCGCTGGTGCTGGACGCCTTCCACGTGACGTTCGGAGACGAGCCCACGGTGGCCGCCAGCCTCCTGGCAGTCAAGACGGGCAAGCGGCCCATCGTGGTGCATGGCAACGCGCTGGACCCCACGCGCCCGCAGGCAGGCGCGTGACGCTGCGGCCCATGCAGCACGCTGCGGCCCATGCCGCCGCACGGCGCGATCGGCCCCCTAGACAGCTGCGCACGTGCCACCGCGCCCCCCCTTCACCGCAGGCTCGCAGCCCCACACCACGCCGGCCATCACCGACTGGGTGATTGAGTACAGCGCGTCGCCGGGCCTCTGGGTCTGCGCGCACAGCCAGTGGTACGTGCCTGCACGAGGGGCCGCTGCCTTTCTCCCTGCTCCCTGCAGCACCCACCCACAAGCAACCCACACATTCCTGCACGCCACGCAGGTACAAGCTGCTGCGTCCGGCGCCGCAGTACCAGGCGCTGCACTACGACGTGCAGCGCAAGTTCGACCTGTGCGTGCGCGCCTCCACCATCATCAAGGCCCGGCCTGACCTCCGCCTGGAGATCGTCTCGCCGGTGCGTGGCTCCTGCTGCCATCGCACACACACTGTGCTGGAACCGACTGGGTAGAGGGAAGGAGGAAAACATCACGCGACGCCTGGAAGTCCCTGGTGATGGCCCTGTGCCTTGGTCCTGTCGAGCCGAGCGAGCCCCTGGGGCCAGCTGCGGCGACGCCGCCATGGCATGGTTGGGCGTGTGTGCGGGTCGCGCCAGCGTGCCTGCTGATGCTGGGGTCGCCATCGCCGTTGTGGTTGTGGTTGTTGCGGTCGGGCGGTTTTGGCCGCAGCTGCTGCTCAACCCGGCGGCGGCGGGCGCCGGCGGCAGCATGGGCAGCATGACGGCCTACACGCTGCAGGAGCTGACGCTGGAGGCGCCGTTTGTGCTGGGGCAGCTCACCACGCTGGCCAAGGTGCGGCCTTTTGGGGGGGAAAGGGGGCTGGGAGGGAGGAGGGACGGGCGTGCAGGGCCGCCCTTCTGTGCGAAGTGCAGCCCCATCACCATGCTGGCCAAGGCGCGGCCTGGAGCGCGGCGACGGGTCACCGGGGGAGGCTGGCGCTGGCAGGGAGGGGAGCGTAGAGGCGCCGCGTGGTGCGGGGGCCAGTCCACCGCCACGCTGGAACCCGCCCTGGGGCAGCGCCGTCGGGTGCTGGGGATGAACGGCAAGCGTGGACGGAGGCTTTCCCATGCAGCCCGCCGCGGACGCACGCGATGCGCAGCCACTTGGTTCCGCAGATCAGCGAGGGCGTGCTCGCCTCGCGCGCGTGTGTGCTCAGAAGCTCAACATCAAGTCGTCGGAGGAGGGCCTGCTGCCGCTGCTGGCCGACATTGCCAAGCACATGACGCCAGACATGGTGGCGGACATCCTCATGAACGTCGAGGGTGCGTGGCCGGTGGCGGCGTGGGTGGTGGCGCATCGGGACAGCTCGCCACGGAGGGAGCGGGAGCAGCGAGCTGTGTGGGGCCAAGGGGGGGACGAACGGGAGGGCGGTGATCATGGGGGGGCGGTCAGGGGCGGGGTCGCGTGGTGCCATGCTGCGCGGCTGGCGCGGGCATTTCCGGGGAAGCTCAGCGGGGCGAGGGCCGCGTCAGCGTCAGCCGCTGGGTGGAGGACAGCGGTAGAGCAGGCGGGCGGTGGCGCGCAGTGGCCGTGAGGCTCACGCCCTGACGTGTCGCGTTCCTGCTGCCTGCTCCCCGCGTACGTTTTGTGCAGACGACGGCGAGGAGGTGAGCGCGGCGCGGGCCCTGGCGCCGGATTCTACTTTGGGGGAGGGGGCGCGGAGGCCCTCAGCGTGCGCAGCGGCGCGGCGGGCTCGGCACGTGGTCCCGCCCTCTCTCTGGAATTCCTGCAGCCGTCTGGGGTGTCCAGCTGCCGTCCACACGTCCGCAGCCTGTTCGGGCAGCGCAGCGGCGGTCTGCGAGGCGGCAGCTCCCGCCCAGCTTCCTGCTGGGTGGGCTGGTCCGCCCGCCAGCGCCATCCTGCGGGCACATGGCGCGTGCTGCTGCTGCGCACGGGGCTCACGGCTGGTGTGGGGTGTGGGCGCGCGTGCCGCGCAGGACGAGGACGAGGAGGAGGACGACGACAGCGACGACGACGGCGAGGCGGTGCGTCGCTCTCGCCTCCTTTCTTCGTCCGCGCACGCACCCAAACAGGGCTTGCCTTCGCCCCGCCGCTCGCACACGCCTAGCCCAGCGCAAGCCGCTCGCCCGCGCTGGCTTCCGCCGCCCCGCCACTTCGTCCGCGCCGCGCATCCCCCCACGCCGGTCTCGCAGCCGCCGCGACGCGCGCCTGCCCCACGCCTCATCGTGCGGAGCGTGACATGACGTGACGCAGGCCAGCCGGAGGCGGGCGTACGAGACGGTGGTGGCCAGCCGCGAGCTGGCGGCGGACGAGGCGCGCGGCCCGCCGCCGCCCGCCTGCACCAACTGGCGCCTAGAGCCGCACATGATTTCGGACCTGCTCATGGTGTGGGAGATGGTCATGGTGAGTCTGCGTGCCCCGGCTGGCGCTGGGTCAGGGCCCCGGGGGACCTGCTCAGGGTGTGGGCGACACCGTCAGCCAGAACGCGCACGACGCCACGCCGGGCAGCGCACCCAAACCTCGCTGGCCTGGGGATGTCAGCGGATGGTGTTCCGCCTGGCAAGGAGCAGTGCAGCCGCCCTGGGGCCCACCGCGCCAGCCTGGGTCTTCTAGCACTCACGGCATCGCACGCTCGCGGGCCGTGGCCCGCCACGCCGCGTCGCGCGCAGGCCTTCTCGCACCTGTTGCAGCTGGCGCCCATCCCGCTCTCCTCGCTCGTGACTTGATTTGCCCGCTCGCTCAACTGCCGAATTGCGCGCGCAGGCCTTTTCGCACCTGCTGCAGCTGGCGCCCATCCCGCTCTCCGCGCTCGAGGCGGCCATCGCGCCGGGCCCGCTGCCGCTGCGCGCGGCGCCGCACCCCGACGTGGCGGCGCCGGTCAAGCCGCCGCGGGCGCTCTCGCGGGAGGGCGGCTCGCTGGGCGGCGGCTCAGCGGTGCTGCTGCAGGCGCCGCCAGGTGCGGCGTGTGACTCTGTGGAGCGAAGCGACCCGCGCCGCCGCTTACTCTTCCCACGCCTTTCTGCCTCAGTCGTCACGCCGCACGCGCCCCAAACCACCATGCGGCGCGGCCCGCCTCGACTCAATGTCCCGCCAAGGTGACGCCAAGGTGTCGTCGCTGCCACCGCTCTTGGTGTGTGCATGTGCGTGCGCGCTCACAGGCATTGTGCAGAACCAGGCGCTGCCCAGCCCGCCAGGCGAGCAGCCCGACGGCGTGCGGTACAACCTGGCCACGCTGCTGGATCCTGATGGCGCCTCGTCGGGGCTCATCCTGCGCGACATCCACGCCGCGCTCATCAAGGTGAGGTGGGAGGAGGAGGAGGGCGGGCGGGCGGGCGGCGCGTGGTGGTCTGTGGGGGTGGGCGGCGCCTCGTCGGGGCTCATCCTGCGCGACATCCACGCCGCGCTCATCAAGGTGAGGTGGGAGGAGGATGGGGTGGAGGGCAGGCGTGGCCGTAGGGGTAGCGTTGGATGACAGCCTGCCTGCTCGCCATGCGGAAAGCACCCGCAAGCCACGCCCCGCCTGTCCCACGGATGGTTGATGGCTCAAGCACATGCGGCCGCACACCACGGCGCCTTTCTGGCGCGCCCACGCCCGCAGGTGATTGACGGCTTCAGCACCAAGCGGCTGCACGACCCGCCAGAGGTGGCCAAGCTGCAGGCGGACGACAACAAGACGGAGCAGTGGCAGGACAAGGTGGCCGCCGCCATCCTCGACCCCAAGGCGCCGCAGGAGTGCATGCAGCCAGGCGTCAAGGTGGGGGCGGGGCTGTGTGTGGTGGTGGGGGAATGGAAAGGGGGAAGCAGTGGCAGCACAGGTGGCCGCCGCCATCCTCGACCCCAAGGCGCCGCAGGAGTGCATGCAGCCAGGCGTCAAGGTGGGGGCGGGGCTGTGTGTGGTGGTGGGGGAATGGAAAGGGGGAAGCAGTGGCAGCACAGGTGGCCGCCGCCATCCTCGACCCCAAGGCGCCGCAGGAGTGCATGCAGCCAGGCGTCAAGGTGGGGGCGGGTCGGGGCACTTTGCCTTGCCCCTACACCGCGCAGAACTGCTCAAGTTCCCTGCAGGCCCCGCGGCCCACACAGAGCGGGGGAAAACGCAACGCAGCACAAACCACAGGGGCACGCAGGCTCACCTCACGTTGATCGCCCCCTCCAGCTTGCCGCCACCGCACATCCCATCGCACACGCAGGAGGCTGCCGAGACGCTGCGCCTCTCCGAGTACTACGTGCTCAGCCCCTCGCAGCGCCTCGCCGTGCTGCGCACGCTGCTCGACCTGGCGCTCAACTCGGACGTCTTCCGCGAGTACGTCGGCTCCAAAGCCGAGCTCATGTGCGGCGGCCGCCCCAAAGGAGGGTTCAACCTGCTGCCGGCCGACCCCGACGAGGACTTTGACGTGGAGACGGCGAGGCAGTACATCGCGCCGCACCTGACGGTGCCCGACGCGCAGGAGCCCTTCACCTGGCTGAGGTGGCTCGAGGGCTGCAGGTGCGGTTCCGCCGCCGCCGTGCATGCGCGCAAGCCCTAAAGCGGTGGCTCGGCCTCCCGGGCGCGGCGGGGCGCTTCCCTTTGCCGCCCTCGCCCTGGTGATGTCTGGTGTGGGGGGCCCGAGTGAGACGCTGCGCGCCCACCGCCGCACAGGGTGGGCGTGGTTCGCGCCCTGGCAGTGTCGTCAGCGTGCGCACGCACGGCCCAACGCTCCTCAGCCGCCCCCATGCCTCCCTTGCCTCGCGCGCCCCCGTCGCCGCTCCGCAGGGTGGGCGTGCGGCGGCCGCTGGGCGTCGACTCGCGCGGGCGGCGCTACTGGGCCTTCGGCAACCGCGCCGGCGCCTGGCGGCTCTTCGTCGAGTCTGCCGAGGGGCCGGGGTCCGAGGCGTGGGGCTGGTACGAGGGCGCGCACCTGGCGGCGCTGCTGGCGTGGCTAAAGGCGGGCCACCAGGAGAAGGAGGCGCCGCTGGTCAAGGCGTTGGAGGCCATGCCCATGCCCAAGAAGCTGGGCGCGGGTGCGCGCTTTGGGGTGGGGGGGAAGAGGAGCCGAGGGACGCGCGAGGGGGGGGGGAGCGCTGGATTTGCCATGCCCAGGAAGCTGGGCGCGGGTGGGTGTTGTTGGGCCGGGGGGGAAACGGGGCAAACAAGCAGGAGGAGAAGGAGGCGCCCTCCCCTCCCCTCCCCCCCCTCCCCTAGCCCTCCCCTAGAGGAGGGAAGGCGCAGAGAGGCCACGCCCATGCGCAACAAGCTGGGCGCCGGTGAGGGAGCCCAGGGCACGCGAGAGCGGCGGCCTCTCTTCGCTTGCCCTGGGACGTGCGCCGCCCCTCCTGCTGCCTCCCCCTGTGCCCCGCTGTGCGCCTGGTTGTGCGCGACGCATCTGCCGCCCGCGCCACGTGCGTCCGCCTGCCCTCGCCCGCAGCGCCGGTGCCGCCGTCGCCGCTGCCGCTGCCGGCCATCCCGCACAACGCGGCGGCCGGCGCGCTGGCGCCCTGGAGCGTGCAGGACCTGGAGCGGCGGCGGCCCGACGGGTACAAGCTGCTGCCGGCGCCGCTGCTCAAGGGGGAGTTCCACCAGGTGAGGCGCTAGGTGGGTGGGGTGGGTGCAGACAGGCGGCGGCCCGACGGGTACAAGCTGCTGCCGGCGCCGCTGCTCAAAAGAGAATTCCACCAGGTGAGGCACTAGGGGCGTTGGTGGGCGGCAGAGAGGGGTGGCGTGTGGGGCTACCTGCCTGCCTCGGGTGCCGCTGCCCAAGGGGGCGTTTCGCCAGGTGAGCTTGGTTCCTTGCTTGCGCGCAGCCTCCTTCCTGCTTCTGCCTCACAGCCTGTGGAGGCCAAGTGTCGCCGTGGCCCGCTTGCCGCGGGAAGCGTCTGAGCGTTTGCTGCTACTCCTCTCCCGTCGCCTCCTCTTCCGTGTTTGCTCGGCTCGCCGCTTGCCACCCGTCGCCGTGCTTCTGCCGCTGCCGCCCCGCCGCCTCCTGCCGAGCCCCCACTGCCAGCCACTCACACCTGTCTCACGGTGCTGCCACCTGCGTCCCCCTGCGCTGCCCTGCCCTGCGCCTCGCAGCACGTCCCCTCTGGCCGCGCCAACACGGTGCGCGACCGCCTGGCCAGCTGCTGCGAGGCGCTGCTCACCGAGGGCTTTGACTTCTACATGCAAAGCCCCGAGTGGCTCGCCAACTTCGTGCTCATGCTCGACACGGTCAAGGTGCGCGGCTTCGGCTCA
>VFQP010005387.1_pt1 | contig 11214 bp, 10 predicted proteins | sample 3512351 | NCBI WGS metagenome assembly VFQP01 (sample SAMN10412372, study PRJNA504923) | tailings metagenome | isolation source: Relicate 1 Philex TSF1 revegetated site | place: Philippines: Tuba, Benguet | collected 2017-08-29
CGCGCCCGACGACAAGGCGCTGGCCGCGGCGGACTGGTGCGAGCGCCACGGCCAGCCCTGCGGACGGTTCACCGATACGCTCGCCGCGTCGGACTGGTGGTTCCTGCCGGTGCTGACCGAGCGCGGCACGCTCGGCGTGGTCGGCCTGCGCTTCGGGCGCGAGGTCGCGCATCTGCCGTTCGAACAACGGCGCCTGGCCGAAGCGATGGTCGACGACATCGCCCAGGCCGCGGTGCGCGCCGGCCTGGTGGCCGAACTCGAAACGGCGCGGGTGAGCGGCGAGACCGAGCGTCTGCGCTCGGCCCTGCTGTCGTCGGTCTCGCACGATCTGCGCTCGCCCTTGTCGTCGATGATCGGGGCGGCCGACAGCCTGCAACGCTACGGCGCCGCGATGTCCGCCGACGACCGGCGTAGGTTGCTGGACACGATCCGTCTGGAAGGCGAACGCCTGGACCGCTACATCCAGAACCTGCTCGACATGACCCGGCTCGGCCAGCCGGGCGGGCTGACGCTCGCGCGCGACTGGATCGGCGCGGACGAGCTGGTGGGCTCGGCCGCGCGGCGCCTGCAGCGCTACATGCCCGAGGCGCGGATCGAGACCCGCATCGACCCCGAACTGCCGGCGCTGTACGTGCATCCTGCGCTGGTGGAGCAGGCGATCTTCAACGTCATGGAAAACGCCGCCAAGTTCTCGCCGCCGGACACGCCCGTGCGCGTCCACGCCGTACGCCTCGACGAGGCGCGCATGCGCATCGACGTCGCCGACGCCGGCCCGGGCATTCCCGAGGACGAGCGGCGCCGCATCTTCGACATGTTCTACAGCGTCGAACGCGGTGACCGCGGGGGGCAGGGCACGGGCCTGGGCCTGGCCATCGTCCAGGGCATCGTCGGCGCGCACATGGGCGCGGTGGAGGCCGTACCGGGCCCCGACGGCAGGGGCACCGTCGTCCGCATCGAGCTGCCGCTGTGGGATCCGCACATCACCGGAGCGACAGTGCCATGAGCGAGGGGGCGACCGTACTGGTCATCGATGACGAGCCGCAGATCCGCAAGTTCGTCGACATCAGCCTGCGCGCGCAGGGCTACCGCACCCTGCTCGCCGCCACCGGCACCGAGGGGCTGGCGCTGCTGGCGAGCCGCGGCGCGGATCTGGTGGTGCTGGATCTCGGGTTGCCGGATCTCGACGGGCGCGCGGTGCTGACGGAACTGCGCGGCTGGTCCGCGGTGCCGGTGATCGTGCTGACCGTGCGTGCGGACGAGAGCGGCAAGGTCGCGCTGCTCGATGCGGGCGCCAACGATTACATGACCAAGCCGTTCGGCATCGAGGAGCTGATGGCGCGGATCCGCGTCTGCCTGCGCGCCGCGCCCGCGGCCGGCGCCCCGGTCTACGACGACGGCCGGCTGTGCGTGGACCTGGCCGCGCATGCGGTGACCCTGGACGGCGCATCGCTGGCGCTGAGCCGCAAGGAATTCGCGCTGCTGGCCCAGCTGGTGCGCCAGCCGGGACGGGTGCTCACCCAGTCGCAACTGCTGCGCGAGATCTGGGGCCCCACCCATGTCGAGGACGCGCACTATCTACGCATCCTCGTCGGCAAGTTGCGGCACAAGCTCGGCGACGACGCCGCGGCGCCGCGCTACATCGTCACCGAGCCTGGCGTCGGCCTGCGCTTCATCGGCCACGAGGCGGGCACGCGCTGATCGCGCACGTCGATCGCACTCAGGCCAGCGCGGCGAAGGTTTCCACGCGCGTCGTCGGGCCCGAGACGATCAGGATGTCGCCGGCCTCGACGATGGTGTCGGCGCGTGCGTAGGTGAAATCGGCGCGGCCGCGCTTGAGGCCGACGACGGTGATGCCGTAGCGCGTGCGTAGTGCCGACTCGCTCAGTGTCTTGCCGTGTGCCTCGCGCGGGGCCCGGGTCTTGACGATGGCGAAGCCGTCGTCGAATTCGATGAAGTCGATCATCCGCCCGGTGACCAGGTGCGCGACCCGTTCGCCCATCGCGGCCTCGGGGTAGACCACGTGGTGCGCGCCGGTGCGTTCGAGAATGCGGCCGTGCTTGGCGCTGGTGGCCTTGGCCCAGATGTCCGGCACGCCGAGTTCCTCGAGCGCCAGCACGGTCAGCACGCTGGCCTCGATGTCGCTGCCGATGCCGACGACGGCGCGCTGGAACTCGGCGACGCCCAGGGCGCGCAGCGCCTCGGTGCTGGTGCCGTCGGCCTGGGCGACGTGGGTGAAGGCGTCGGCGCAGCGCTGGACGGTGTCCGGGTTTTCGTCGATGCCGAGCACGTCGTGGCCGAGGCGGACCAGCGACCCGGCCACGGCCATGCCGAAACGGCCCAGGCCGAGCACGACGACGCTGTTGGCGGAAGGATGTCTAGCCAACGATGGGGCGCTCCTCTGGATAGCGGAAAGGGCGGGGCCGGGTATGCAGGGCCAACGCGGTGGCGACGGTGATGGTGCCCACGCGGCCGACGAACATCAGCACGATCAGAACGCCCTGCGCCGGTTCGGACAGCGCGGCGGTGATGCCGGTGGACAGGCCGACGGTGGCGAAGGCCGAGATCGCCTCGAACATCACCACCTCCAGCGGCAGCGCGGTCAGCGCCATCAGCGCCAGCGTGGCGACGGCCAGCACGGTCACCGCCAGCAGCACGATGGTCAGTGCCTGGCGCTGGGTTTCATGGCTGATCCGGCGCTGGAACACGGTGGTGTCGCGGTGGCCGCGGATTTCGGCCCAGACCACGAAGCCGAGCAGGAAGAACGTGGTCAGCTTGATGCCGCCCGCCGTGCCGGCGCTGCCGCCGCCGATGAACATCAGCACGTAATGCACGGCCAGGGATTCGCTGCGCATCGCGCCGACGTCGAGCGTATTGAAACCGGCGGTGCGCGCGGTGACCGAATGGAACAGCATCGCCAGCGCCTTGCCGCCGCCGTCGAGCGGTCCCGCGGTGCCGGGGTTGTGCCATTCGAACAGCGCCAGCATGCCCGTGCCGCCCACGATGAGCACCGCGGTGCCGAGCAGGGTGATGCGGGTGTGGATCGACCAGCGCGCCCACGCCAGCGGACGCTGGCGCAGTTCGTACAGCACCGGGAAGCCGAGCCCGCCGAGCACGATCGCGAGCATGATCGGCCCGAGGATCCACGGGTCCGCGACGAAGCCCATCAGGCTGTCGGAATAGGTCGAAAAACCGGCGTTGTTGAACGCCGAGACCGAATGGAAGAGCCCGTTCCACAGCGCCGTGGTCACGGGCTCGCCATAGCCGTGGTGCAGGCGCAGTGCCAGCGCGCCCGCGGTGAGCGCCTCGACGCAGAGCGTGGTGATCAGCACGAGCTTGAGAACCCCGGTCACGTCGCCCAGCCCCAGGCTGTGTGTCTCGGCCTGGGCGATCAGTCGGGTACGCAGACCGAGCCGGCCGGCCACCATCAGGCCGAGCAGGGTGGCGCCGGTCATGATCCCGAACCCGCCGACCTGGAACAGCCCCAGGATCACCCACTGGCCGAAGGCCGACCAGTACAGCGGCGTGTCCTCGACGACCAGCCCGGTCACGCAGACCGCGGACGTCGACGTGAACAGCGCGGTCATGAACGGCGCGGCGCCGTCGCCGGCCCGCGCACCCGGCAGCATCAGCAGGACCGTGCCGATGCAGATCACCGCAAGGAAGGCCAGGGGCACGATGCGGGCGGGATGCTGGATACCGGTGCGCGGCAACGCGCGGCTCCTGGGCGGAAAGCGCGGCATTCTCGCACGCGACCGGCCCGGGCAGGCGGCCGTGCGTGCGGTCCTCGCCCGGCCGATTCAAGTCCCGGCGTCCACCGCCGCTAACTGGGTTCAATGCCGTCGAAGCGCGCAGGCCCGCATGACCATGCTCCAGCCGATCGTCCCGAGTTCGCCCTTGCCGCAGCGCGTGCTGCTGGTGGAGAACTCGCGCGCTTACGTGCAGGCGGTGGCCGGCGCGATCGAACAGCAGCTCGAGCTGCCGGTCATGGTGGCCTCCACCCTGGCCGAAGCCCGGGCCCTGCTCGATCGGCACGACGACTGGTTCCTCGCGCTGACCGGCCTGGTGCTCGCCGACGGCCAGCGCGACGCCGTGGTGGACTGCTTTCTCGAGCGCGGCCTGCCCACGGTCGTCGTGACCGGCGTCTACGACGAAGTGCTGCGCGACCGCATGCTGCGCCGGCGGGTCATCGATTTCGTGCTCAAGAGCACGCCGGGCAGCCTCGACTACATCGTCTGGCTGGTGAAGCGGCTGGAACGCAACCGGCGCATCTCCGCGCTGGTGGTCGACGATTCGCCGTCCGCGCGCCTGCACACCTCCGGCCTGCTGGAAACCTACGGCTACCGCGTCGTGCAGGCCGCCGACGGCGCCGCGGCGCTGCATGCGCTGGAGCGCGATCCGACGATCCGCCTGGCGATGATCGACCAGGAAATGCCGGGCATGCAGGGCGTCGAGCTGACCCGGCGCCTGCGCGCGCTTCGGGCACGCGACCGGGTGGCGGTGATCGGCGTATCGGGAAGCGGCGATGCCGATCTCGTCGCGCGCTTTCTCAAGAGCGGCGCCAACGATTTCCTGCGCAAGCCTTATTCGCGCGAGGAGTTCTTTTGCCGGGTGTCGCAGAACGTCGACCAGCTCGAGCTGATCGGCAGCCTGCAGGACCTGGCCACGCGCGACTTCCTCACCGGGTTGCCCAACCGGCGCCATTTCCTCGAACAGGCCGAGCGCCTGGTGCCGCAGCTGCAGGCCGCGACGCGTCCGCTGGCGATGGCCATTCTCGACATCGACCACTTCAAGCGCATCAACGACGGCTGGGGACACGAGGCCGGCGACCACGCGCTGCGCGGGGTCGCGGCGGCGCTGTCGGCGCATGCGCGCCCGCAGGACCATGTCGCCCGGTTCGGCGGCGAGGAGTTCTGTCTGCTGGTGCCGGATCTCGACGACGGCGCGCTGGACGACTATTTCGACGGTCTGCGCCAGCGGATCGAGAATCTCGACGTGCACACCCCGGGCGGTGATCTGCGCATGACCGTGAGCATCGGCGTGCGCACGGCGGAGGGCGCCGACGATCTGCACTGTCTGCTCGCCGATGCGGACCGGCGGCTGTATCTCGCCAAGGCCGGCGGCCGCAACCGGGTGGTGGCCGCCGGCTGAGCGGCCCTCGATCGCCGGTCGTCGCCGGGGCGGTACGCACGGCCGGATGAACGGCGCGCGCTGCGACACCGCACGCCCCGTGCGCCACGGCGTGGATTTCGCCGGCGCCGCCCCCATCTGACCGGCATGGCCATACAGTCCCCCCGCGTCCCGTATTCCGTCCTCGACCTCGCCCCCGTCACCGAGGGCAGCACGCCGGCCGAGTCGTTCGCCCGCTCCCTCGATCTCGCGCGGCATGCCGAGGCGCTCGGCTACCGCCGCTACTGGCTGGCCGAGCACCACAACATGCCGGGCATCGCCAGCGCGGCCACCGCCGTGCTGATCGGGCATATCGCCGGCGGCACCTCGACGATCCGCGTGGGGTCGGGCGGGGTGATGCTGCCCAACCACGCGCCGCTGCAGGTGGCCGAGCAGTTCGGCACGCTGGCCTCGCTGTATCCGGGGCGGATCGACCTCGGCCTCGGCCGGGCGCCCGGGACCGATCAGGCCACGACCAAGGCGCTGCGTCGCTACTACGCCGGCGCCGATGCGTTTCCGTCCGACGTGATGGAGCTGCTGCGCTATTTCGAACCCGCCCAGCCCGGACAGCCGGTGCAGGCGGTGCCCGGTGCCGGGCTCGACGTGCCGGTGTGGATTCTCGGCTCCAGCCTGTTCGGCGCCGGCCTCGCCGCGACGCTCGGCCTGCCGTACGCGTTCGCCTCGCACTTCGCGCCGGCGGCGATGTCGGAAGCGCTGGCGCTGTACCACCGCGACTTCCGTCCGTCCAAGCACCTGCGCCAGCCGCACGCGATGCTGGCGCTCAACGTGGTCGCGGCCGACACCCGCGCGGAGGCGCAGCGTCTGTTCACCACCCAGCAGCAGAGCTTCGTGCGCCTGCGCCGTGGCACGCCCGGCCTGATTCCGCCGCCGATCGACGACATCGAGGCGTTCTGGACGCCGGCGGAGAAGGCGATGGTGGCCCAGTCGCTGGCGTGTTCGGTGGTCGGGGATGCGGACGACGTGCGTGAGGGCATCGCCGATTTCGTCGCCCGCCATCGGCCGGACGAACTGATGCTGACCGCCAACATCTTCGACCACGACGCCCGCCGGCACAGCTTCGCGCTCGCGGCCGAGGCCATGCGCGCCGCGTAGCCGCAGGCCGGCGCCGGTCGACGGTCGCGCCGGGGCGTCGCCGCGCGGACGCCCGCCGGCCTGCGTGCCGCCGCAGCGCCGGCACGGCATGCGATCATGCGCGGATGACCGCAGACCGCATCATCGCCGCCGATGCCACCCGCGAGGACGACGCCGTCGAGGCCAGCATCCGCCCGCAACGGCTGGACGACTATCTCGGCCAGCAGCCGGTCCGCGACCAGATGGCGATCTTCATTGAGGCCGCGAAGCAGCGCCGCGAAGCGCTCGATCACGTGCTGATCTTCGGGCCGCCGGGCCTGGGAAAGACCACGCTGAGCCACGTGATCGCCAACGAACTCGGCGTGGCGCTGCGCGTGACCTCGGGGCCGGTGATCGAGAAGGCCGGCGATCTGGCCGCGCTGCTGACCAACCTGCAGCCGCACGACGTGCTCTTCATCGACGAGATCCATCGCCTGTCGCCGGTGGTGGAGGAAGTGCTGTACCCGGCGATGGAGGATTTCCAGCTCGACATCATGATCGGCGAGGGCCCGGCGGCCCGCTCGATCAAGATCGACCTGCCGCCCTTCACCCTGATCGGCGCGACCACGCGCGCGGGCCTGCTGACGGCGCCGCTGCGCGACCGCTTCGGCATCGTGCAGCGGCTGGAGTTCTACAGCGCCGAGGAACTCACCCGCATCGTGCGCCGCTCGGCGCAGATCCTCGGCATGGCCTGTGAGGGCGACGGCGCGGCCGAGATCGCGACGCGTTCGCGCGGCACGCCGCGCATCGCCAACCGCCTGCTGCGGCGCGTGCGCGACTACGCCCAGGTCAAGGCCGGCGGGCGTATCGACCGCGAGGTCGCCAACGCCGCGATGCAGATGCTCAAAGTCGACCCGGAAGGCTTCGACGAGCTCGACCGGCGCCTGCTGCACCTGATCATCGAGAACTTCGACGGCGGCCCGGTCGGCGTGGAGTCGATGGCCGCAGCGTTGAGCGAGGAGCGCGGCACGCTCGAGGACGTCATCGAGCCCTACCTGATCCAGCAGGGCTTTCTGGTGCGCACCGCCCGCGGACGCATGGCGACGCTCAAGGCCTGGCGCCATCTCGGACTCGAGCCGCGCCGGGCGCCCGATCCAGCAGTGCCCGGCACCCTGTTCTGACCTCCGTGGCCGGGCATCGGCCACGACATCCCCGACGAGGAGTGCCTGGTGAGCGCTTGCGAATCCCGCCCCGGCAGTTTGCCGCTATTCAGTTGGCCGACACGCGTGTACTGGGAAGATACCGACGCTGGTGGCGTCGTCTATCACGCGCAGTACGTGGCGTTCATGGAGCGCGCACGCAGCGAGTGGTTACGTGCCCACGGACACGGTCAGGCCACGCTGCGCGATCTGCACGGTACGGTGTTCGCGGTGCGTGCGATGCGGATCGACTTCCGCGCGCCCGCCCGCCTGGACGACGCCCTGCAGGTCAGCGTGGTCCTGCGCCAGTGCCGACGCGCCAGCGCGGTGTTCGCGCAGGAGATCCGCCGCGGCGGCGACCTTCTGGTCGATGCCGAGGTCCGCGTAGCGGCATTGTCGGCAGCCGATTTCCGGCCGCAGGCGATTCCCGATGCGCTGTTTGCCCAACTCAAGTCACTCGAAACGTCAGCGGAGTAACCCTGGATGAGCCCAATGCCCGTGCTGTTGCAGTCTGCCGCCCAGGTGCAGGCCCTGCCGGAGGAATCCGCCGCGGCCGCCACCGAACTCGCGTCCACCGGCGGCGCGGCGGCGGCGGTGGCACCGCTTCCGACCGATCTGAGCATTCTCGATCTGATCCTGCACGCGTCGATTCCGGTGCAGATCGTGATGCTGCTGCTGCTGTTCGCGTCGATCTCGTCGTGGGTGATCATCTTCCGCAAGAAGCGCATGCTCGACCGCGCCGAAAAGGAAGCCGACCGGTTCGAGGAGCGGTTCTGGTCCGGCGCCGAGGTCGGCAAGCTCTATGCGTCGGCCACCGAGCGCAACCGTGAGATCGAAGGACTCGAGGCGATCTTCGAGGCCGGCTACCGCGAATACTCCCGCCAGCGTCAGCGCCGCGGCATCGACAGCCGCACCCAGCTCGAAGGCGCGCAGCGCGGCATGCGCGTGGCCGGCTCGCGCGAGCTCGACGGGCTCGAGCGCAATCTCGAATACCTCGCCAACGTCGGCTCGATCGCGCCGTACGTGGGTCTGCTCGGCACCGTGTGGGGCATCATGATCTCCTTCCACGGCCTGGCCAACGTCAAGGAAGCGACGATCGCCACCGTCGCGCCCGGCATCTCCGAGGCGCTGATCGCCACCGCGATGGGCCTGTTCGCGGCGATCCCCGCGGTCTGGGCCTACAACCGGTTCGCGACCAAGGTCGAGCGCATCGCGTCGCGCTACGAGGCCTTCTCCGACGAGTTCTCCTCGATTCTCGAGCGCCAGAGCGGCACCGACTGAAGCCCCGCGGCGCGCTGCTGCGCCGCCGGACCGTCCACGTACCCGGATTCCGCCATGTCGTCGATCTCCCTTCGCCGCTCCAAGCGGCGCAAGCTCAAGAACGAAATCAACGTCGTGCCCTATATCGACGTGATGCTGGTGCTGCTGATCATCTTCATGGTCACCACGCCGCTGATGAACCTGGGCACCGACATCAACCTGCCCGACTCGCGTGCGATGTCGCTCGGTTCGCCGCAGGACCCGGTCGTGGTCAGCGTGTATCCCGACGGGGCGCTGGCGCTGATGGTCGAGCAGCAGAACACCTCGGTCACCCGCGAGGACCTGGTGGCGCGCCTGCGCGGCATCCACACGCAGAACCCCGAGGCCACCATCCTCGTGCGTGGGGATGGCGCGGCCAGCTACCAGCTGATCATGAACGCCATCGACTCGATCAACGAGGCCGGCATCACCCGCGTCAGCCTGATCAGCCGCCCCGCGGAGGGCGCGAACTGAATGCGTGAGTCGCCGGCCGACAACACGATCGCGATCGGGCTCTCGCTCCTGGTCCATGTGCTGCTGTTCGGGCTGATCCTGCTCGGCGCGCTGTGGAATGCGTCCTCGCGTCCGGAATCGGCGGCAGGCTCTCCGGTCTCGGCCGACATCATCGATCCCAACGCGCTCAGTGCCGCGGACCGGCGCGCCCTGGCCACGCGGCCCGAGCCGCTACCCGATCCCGCACCCGAACCGACGCCGGAGCCGGTCGTCGAGCCTGCGCCGCGGCCGCTGCCCGAGCCGGTCGACGAGCCCGCGCCATCGCCGCCACAGCCGCTGCCCGAGCCGCGTCCCGAAGATGCCGTCGCGCCGCGCCAGCCGCAGCTGCAGGAAGTGGTGCCCAGGCCCGACACCGAATCCCAGGCCGCCGTGCGCCGGGATGCGCTGGCCGCCGAGCAACGCGAGCGCGAGCAGGAAGAGAAGCGCCGTCAGGCCCAGGTGGAACTCGCCGAGCAACAGAAGCAGCAGGAGGCCGAGGAAAAGCGCCGGCTCGCCCGTCAGGAACTGGAGCGGATCCGCGCCGAGCGCGAGCGCACCGAGCGCCAGGCCCGTCAGGCCGAGGAACGCCTGAAGCAGATCGCCGATCGCGAGGCCCGTCAGGCCTCGGAACGCGCCGCTGCGGCCGCCTCCAGCGCCAGCCCGCCGCCCGGGCGCCCCGACGGCGACAGCGGCCTGGCCGCGAAGTACGCCGCCGCCATCCAGGAGGCCGTGCGCCGCAACTGGCGTCGCCCGGACAACATTCCGCTGGGCCAGGTCTGCCGGATGTACATCACCCAGCTGCCGGGCGGCGAGGTCATCAGCGTCGAGTTCGACCCCTCGTGTCCGTACGACGCCCAGGGTCGCCGCTCGGTCGAGGCGGCGGTGCGTGCCGCCGAGCCCTTGCCCTATGCCGGCTTCGAGCCGGTGTTCAATCGCCGCCTCAATTTCAACTTCCGCGCCCAGGACTGAGGCCCCGCTGACACGCGGCGGGCAGCGTGATCAACCGGCCCGGTCGCGCCGATCGGGGCTTGACGAGAACACCGCCGGGCGCTGCGCGCGGTGCCTGCGGCGCGGCGATCGCTAGGCGCCTTGCGGCGACGGGCGGCGCAGGAGGCATTCGCCGGATGCAGGTCGGATGGTCCGCGTCCGGAGCCGGGCCGCGCGCGACGGCGTGTCCGGCGCGTCACACCACCACGTTCACCCGGGTGCCGCGATGATTGCGCTCTGATTCATCCAGACCCCCGGCGCAGCGGCCAAGCTTCCCGGGTTCACTTTCTTCCCTTTCCGGTAGCCCGATGAAACCCATTCTGATCCGATGCCTGATGGCCCTGGTCGCGCTGAGCCTGCCCATGCTCGCCAGTGCGCAGCAGCAGGGCCTGGAGATCGACATCACCGGCGGCAGTGCCCAGGCGATGCCGATCGCGGTGGTGCCCATGCCCTACCAGGGCAGCGCGGGCGCGCCCGACACCGACGTGGCGGCCGTGATCCGCGCCGATCTCGACCGCTCCGGCCAGTTCCGTACGCTGCCCGAGCGCGACATCGTCGAGCGTCCCACGCGCGGAAGCGAGGTGCAGTACCCGACGTGGCGCGCGCTGCGCCAGGATTTCCTCGTCGTCGGCCGCGTGGTCGATGCCGGCGGCGGCAGCTACCGGGTCGAGTACGAACTGTTCGACGTCGCGAGGCAGGAGCGGATGCTCGGCCTGGCGATGACCGCACGGCCCAACGCGATGCGCGACGTGGCGCATCAGATGGCCGATGCGATCTACGAGAAGATCACCGGCGTGCGCGGCGCGTTCTGGACCCGCATCGCCTACATCACCCAGACCGGCGTCGGCCCGAGTGCGCGTTACGCGCTGGTGGTCGCCGATTCCGACGGCCACAACCCGCAGACCGTGGTGCGCTCCAACGAGCCGCTGATGTCGCCGGCCTGGAGCCCGGACGGGCGCCGGGTCGCCTACGTCAGCTTCGAGCGCGGCAATTCGGCGAT
>VFQP010005389.1_pt1 | contig 11212 bp, 10 predicted proteins | sample 3512351 | NCBI WGS metagenome assembly VFQP01 (sample SAMN10412372, study PRJNA504923) | tailings metagenome | isolation source: Relicate 1 Philex TSF1 revegetated site | place: Philippines: Tuba, Benguet | collected 2017-08-29
CGACAAACTTGTGCGGCAGGAAGGCGTGCAGCAGCGTTTCGACCGACGGGTTGGGGGAGGCGGGGTCGATCAGGTTGGCGCGCTGCAGGGCCACCATGTCCTCGTCCGAAAGCCGATCCAATGCACGGGCCTTCAGGAGCGGCGCCAGCTTCACCGCCGGCAGGCCGGCCGGCTCGATCACCGCCATGTCCCAGCCGCTCCCCTTGACGCAGAGCACGTCCCACTCGTCGCCGAGCAGATCCTTGACCTTGGACTTCACCGAGGTGTTGCCGCCGCCATGCAATACGAGCCGCGGATCGCCGCCGAGCAGCCGCGTCGTGTAGACGCGCAGCGCGAGTTCGCGGGACACGCCCTTCTTCGCGTAGTCGGCGACCAGCGCCTCGGCCTTGGCATCGTTCCAGAGAGTCTTCATCGTTTCCTCGAAATATGCCGCCCGACAGGACGGTGGAATGTTGTCGTTGCCCGCCAGAGGGATATGAGGCCGGATTGAATCATTAAGCCGCCTCGGCGACACCCTTCGCGGCCAGTACGCGGTCGGCCAGCGAACGCGGCAGCACCAGATGCGTGGCGAGCCCCCCGGCGAGCGCGGCGAGCAGCGGCCCGAGCTTGTTGTCCTGCTGCACGACCATCAGCCGTTTCGGTATCGCCCGAATGGAGGCAAGGTCAGAGGAGATCAGCCGCCGGTTGTAGGCGCAGTCGAGCAACTCGCCCGCCGCGTCTATCAGTTGTCCGGCGATGACGCCCGCAGCGCCCTTCGACCGAAGAACCTGGAGTTCGTCTCGCGCAAGTGCGCCGCATTCGATGATGTGGCTGTCATCGTCGACGCCACCGACCGAGAAGAGCGCCAGCGTGCAGTCGGCGATGCCGGCCAGCTGGTCGCGCACCACCGGTTCCTGCCTCAGGTCAGCCGCGAGCTGCTCGCTGGATAGGACGAGCGGCGCGTAGAGGTTCATGCCCTTGGCATTCAGCCGCCGCGCGATTTCCATCGTGCACTGGTCGGGACGGTAGGAGTAGGGCGCACCGAGGTTGCCGCACAACTGCACGACGCTGATGCCCTGGAGGTCGGCGAACGCCATGACGTCGGCGATCTGGTAGACCGTCTTGCCCCAGGCAACGCCGATGCGGTCGCCCTTGCCGACCATTTCAAGGAACACGCTCGCCGCGACCGCCGGCGTCTCGGCTGCAGGGTCGGCCGCATTGTCGTCCGACGGGACGATCCAGACGGATTCGAGTCCGAGCACATCCTCGAGACGGCGCGCGCGGAAATCGTCGCCGAACATCTGGGTCGAGGTCGATATGTTGACGATGCCGGTTTCGCGTGCCCGCTTCAGGTAGGTCGCCACCGACGCGCGCGAGATGCCGAGGCGCTGCGCCACCTCGTCCTGCCGCAGCCCGTGCGAATAGTAGAGCCAGGCAGCCTTGTGGACGATGCGGTCGGAGGGACGGATGGCCATGGGCGCCGTCACGCTTCGAGGTTGATGTAGCTCGCCGGGAAGAAGCGCGGCGTGCAGAGGCAGTAGAATTCGAGGTCGGCGGCGCCCGTGTTCTCGATGCGCTGCGCGGCCCCTGCGGGAATGACATACTGGTCGCCGGCCACGAGCTTCTGGCGTCGCCCGTCCACTTCGAGAACGCCTTCGCCTTGGCGCACGATGTAGCGTTCGCAGACCCCGTCCAGTCTGTGCAGCTGTGTCGTGACGCCGGGCTCGACGCGGGCAATGGCCAGCGACGTGTCGGGCGATGCGTCGCTGTTGTGCAGTTCGGTGATGAAGCAGCGTTCGTCGGTCCAGAATTCGTCCTGGCCGCCGCGCGGCACAAAATTTTCCACTGTCATCGCCATCTTCGTTTCCGGCGCCTTCGACAAATGCAAATCGGCGTTGACAAATGCTAGGAGGGCTCGCAGTCTTTGTCAAAAGCGTCGATACTGGCGGCATGCCAGCGGGCAGGAAATTCGCAGTCGACTGAACGTCCGGTGCGGCCGAGGGGTGTGCTGCCGGCAAACGAAGGGGAAAGAGCATGACACGCAATCTGAAATCCACACTCGCCGCCGGCGTGATGAGCCTGGCGCTCATCGCCACGAGCGCCAACGCCGCCGACAAGCTGTTTGTCTACGTCTCCCCGGATGCGATCGGCGTGAACGCCTTCCTGCAGATGGGCAAGACCGGAATCGAGGCGGCCGGCGCGAAGTTCGGTGCTGACGTGAAGACCTATGAAAGCAAGACGGCCGCCGAGCGCGTCGAGAACGTCAACGCCGCGGTCAACGAAGGCGCCGACATCGTCGTGATGCTGGGCTTCGAGTTCAACGACATCGTCAAGGAAGCTGCGGCCGCAGCGCCGGATACCCAGTTCCTGATCGTCGACCAGTGCATCGAGAACCAGCCGGCCAACGTGCATTGCGCCGTGTTCCGCGAATACGAGGCGAGCTACCTGATGGGCGTCGCGGCCGGCATGCTGACCCAGTCGAAGAAGGTTGGCGTGGTCGGCGCGCTCGATATCCCCTTCCTGCATCGCTACACCGACGGCTATGCCCAGGGCGTCAAGGCGGCCAATCCGGACGCTTCGGTCGACATCCGCTGGGTGGGCGGCGACAACCCGTTCGCCGACCCGGTCCGCGCCAAGGAGCAGGCTGTCGCCATGAACGCGGCCGGCGCCGACTACATCTACACGGCGACCGCCGGCGGCGACTTCGGCGTGTTCGAGGCTGCCAAGGAGAAGAACTTCAAGGTCTTCTCGGTGGACGTGAACCACTGCCCGGCAGTGCCGGGCCTGATCGTCGACCAGAGCCTCAAGCGGGTCGACAATGCGCTGGTTGCGGCCGTCGGCGCGATCCTGGAAGGCAAGGAAAAGACCTTCACGGCGCTCGGCATCAAGGAAGGCGGCGTCGGCGCCATCGCTCTGGACGAGGCATCCGTCGCCGCGTCGAAGTGCCTGATCGCCGACCATCCGGAAGTCGCGGCCAAGATGCGTGAAGTCGCCGCCCAGATCGCCGACGGCACGCTGAAGCTCGACGACCCGATGTTCGCCAAGTAGGCGACGTCGTTTCGCTTGCGACTGGATGACCACCCGGCCCCAGCGGCCGGGTGGCGGTCGCGCCAATCGTCTCTGTAACGGAACGGACATGCACGCCGCGCTGAGCAGCATCAGGGTGAGCTTCGGGCCGCTCGTCGCGGTCGACGACGTCTCGGTCGCGTTCCGCGCCGGCGAGATCCATGCCGTCGTCGGTGAGAATGGCGCCGGCAAATCGACCCTCATGAATGTGCTGTTCGGTCTCATTGCACCCGAAGCCGGGACGATCGAGGTCGACGGCAAGCCGCGGAACTGGGCTTCGCCGCAGGACGCCATCCGCGCCGGCCTCGGCATGGTGCACCAGCACTTCATGCTCCAGGAAGAGATGACGGTCCTGGAGAACATCGTTCTCTGCGGCGAGCCGGTGAACCGCTTCGGCTTCGTCGACTTCGCCGGCGCGCGCAAGAAACTTGCCGACGGTTTTCGCGACCACGGCATATCGATCGACCTCGACGCCCGGGTGGGCGACCTCGCCGTGGGCCAGAAGCAGGTGGTCGAGATCCTGAAGATGCTCTACCGCGATGCGCGGCTGCTGATCCTCGACGAGCCGACCGCGGTGCTGACCCCGCAGGAAAAGGACCGGCTCTTCGCCATCCTCCGATCGTTCGCGGCGTCCGGACGCTCCATCGTCATCATCACCCACAAGCTGGACGAGGTGATGGAGATAGCGAGCCGCGTCAGCGTCATGCGCGGCGGCAGGCTCGTCTCGTCCGGTCCGCTGGCCGACACGTCGAAGGAGCGCATGGCGCGCGAGATCGTCGGCGGCGACCTGCCGCCCCCGCTTAAAGCCGCGTCGCGTCAGCCGGGAGACATGGTCCTAAGCGTCGGGGCTCTGACCGTCTCGTCGCGGGGCCAGAAGATCGGCCCGCTCACCCTTGACGTCCGCGCCGGCGAGATCGTCGGCATCGCCGGCGTCAGCGGCAACGGCCAGGCCGAGCTGATCCAGGCGCTGGCCGGCCTCCGTCCTGTGACCAGCGGAACGATCGAGCTTGCCGGCCGCCGGATCGACCGCCTCGACGTCGGCGCCCGCCGTAAGGCCGGGCTGAGCTACATGCCGGAGGACCGGCAGCGCGTCGGCCTGGCGCTGGGCGCATCGGTCGCCGAGAACGCCAACGCCGGCCGCGACGACGCGAAGGCCTACTCCCGCGGCCCGTTCCTCGACCGCAAGGCGATGGCTTCCTTCGCGCGCGGCCTGATCGAGCGCTACCGCATCAAGGTCAGCGGTCCGGCGGCGCTCGCCTCGACCATGTCGGGCGGCAACAAGCAGAAGCTCGTCGTTGGCCGCGAGTTGTCGCGCGCCACGCCGCTCGTCATCGCCGAGAACCCCACCTGGGGCGTTGACATCGGCGCGACCGAGCTGATCCACGCCGAACTGGTTCGTATGCGCGACTCCGGCCACGCGGTGCTGCTGGTGTCGACCGAACTCGACGAGATCCTGAAGCTCTCCGATCGTATCCTGGTCATGTATTCGGGCTTGCTCTCGGCGCCGATCCCCGCTGCCGAGGCAGACCGTCGCCGCATCGGCGCGCTGATGACGTCGCGCGAGGATGCGGCATTGGGAGCCGCAGCATGAGGCCGCGCCTGCAAGGCCTGCTCGCCGGCGAGGCACTGCCCTGGATCGTCATGCTTGCATGGATCCTGGCGATCCTGTTCGGCTTGATGCTGCTTGTTGGCGCGCCGTTCGGCGAAGCATTGTCCGGTTTCTTCAACGGTGCATTCGGCGGCCGGCGCATGGCCTACCTCGCGGCGACGCTGTCGCGCACCACGCTGATCGTCGGCATGGCGCTGTCGGTCCTGCTGTCGTTCCGCGCCGGCCTTTTCAACATCGGCGGCGAGGGGCAGCTGGTGGCCGGCGGACTTGTCAGCGCGCTTGTGGGCATCATGCTGCCGGGCCCGCCGCTGCTGGTGCTCGCCGCTGCCATCCTCGCCGGCATGGCAGCCGGCGCGCTGTGGGGGCTGCTTGCGGGCATCCTCTATATCTACGTCGGCGTGCCTCTCCTGGTCGGCTCGCTGCTGCTGAACTTCCCGGTCCGCTACATCGCATCCTATCTGGTCGCGCACCCGTTCCGCGACGTGCCGTCAGGCATGGTGCAGTCGCATCTGGTGCCCGAGGCAACGTGGCTGCCCTACTTCCCCGGCTTCCGCCTCGACACCGGCATTCTGCTGGTCCTGGTCGCCGCGATCTTCGCGGTCGCCTACAGCCATACCACCGTCCACGGCTATCGGGCGCGACTGAACGGCCTCTCCGCGGACTTCGCGCGCGCCGTCGGCCTGCCGGTCAGGCGGCTGACGCTGCAGACGCTCGCGATGAGCGGCGCGATTGCGGGGCTTGTCGGCGCCATTGCCGTCTTCGGCATGCACCACCGCTACATCGACGGCATGCTGGTGCAGCCGCTCTATGCCTGGACCGGCATCATCACCGTGCTGCTGGTCGGCATGATCCCCTGGCTTGTGCCATTCGCCGGCTTCTTCTTCGCCGCCGTGCAGACCGGCGCGGCCGGCATGGAGCGCACCGCCGGCGTGCCGAAGGAGATCGCGCTCGTCATGCAGGCGGTGATCATCCTGTTCGTGGCGAGCCGCGTCTCCGGCGCCATACTTTCCTCCCGCAACACGGCGAAGGGAGGCGAAGACGGTGCTTGACCTCCTGTTCGACGCTTCGTTCCTGGATTCCATCCCGCGTTTCGTCACCCCGATCCTGCTGGCCGCGCTCGGCGGCGCCATCTGCGAGCGGGCAGGGGTCTTCAACATCGGCCTCGAGGGCATGATGCTGACCGGCGCATTCTTCGCCGTTGTCGGCGCCTATTTCGGCGGATCGCCATGGCTCGGCGCGCTCGCGGCCATCGTCTCCGGCATGGCGATGGGCGCGGTGTTCGCGGAATTCAACCTTCGCCGCGGCGGCGATTCCATCGTCGTGTCGATCGCGATCAACCTGCTGGCGGCCGGCGTCACAAGCTTCGCGCTGAGCGCAGTCTTCGACACGGCCGGCGCCTTCAACGATCCGGCCATCGCCGGCTTCGGCCTCGTCCACATCCCGTTCGTCGAGGACATACCCGTCATCGGCCACGTCATCAGCGCGCAATCGCCGCTGTTCTACATTGCGCTGGTGCTGGTCCTTGCGCTGCATTTCTTCTTCGCGCGCCACAGGCTCGGCCTGCGCATCCGCGCCGCTGGCGAGAACCCCGCCGCGTTGAAGGCCGGCGGCGTCAATCCGCTCCGGGTCCAGTTCATCGCGCTCCTGATGTGCGGGGCGCTCTGCGGCCTCGCCGGCGCACAGCTTTCCATTTCCAACGTCAACCTGTTCGTCGAGAACATGAGCGCCGGTCGCGGCTGGATCGCTGTCGTCGCCGTGCTCCTGACGCGCGGCCGGCCCTGGCCGCTGTTCTTCATCGCGCTGCTTTTCGGTGCGGTCGACAGCCTTTCGTTCCGCGTGCAGGGCCTCGGCCTGCCGCAGCAGTTCACCGACATGATGCCGTATCTCGCGACGCTGGTCGTGCTCACCGCGCTGTCGTGGTGGCGGCTGCGCAGGCAGGCATAGGGAGCCGACCGTGACAGACCTCGTCATCGACAACGCCATCGTCGTTACCTGCGACGCAAAAGGCACCGTGATCCGGAACGGCGGCGTCGCCGTCAAGGGCGGCAGCATCGCGCAGGTCGGTTCCTCCGATCAGCTCGCCGGTCCGAAATCGCAGGCGAAGAAGATCGTCGACGGCGCCGGGCACATCCTGATGCCCGGCATCGTCAACACCCATTGCCACGCCGCCGACAGCCTGTTCCGCGGGCTGGTCGAGAACCTGCCGCTCGAGCCCTGGCTGCAGACGGTCTGGAAGGCCGAGGGTGCCATCCTCAATCCCGACACGTCGCGGCTGGGCAGCGTTCTCGGCTTCGCCGAACTCGTCCTGTCAGGCGTCACCAGCGTCATGGACATGTTCTGGTACCCGGCCGAGACGGTGAAGGCCGCACGGCAGGTCGGCCTGCGCGTCTCGACCGGCGGTCTGTTCTTCGATCCCGCCGGCGTCACCGCCGCGCCGGCCGAGAAGCGCGTCGCCGACGCGCACGCCTTCTTCGACGAGTTCGGTGACGCGGACGACGTCTTCGCGGCCGTCATGCCGCACGGCGCCTACACGGTCGGGCCCGAGAACCTGAAGCTCGCAAAGGGCGTCGCGCGCGAGCGCGGCGGCATCTTCTGCATTCACTGCGCCGAGACGCGTGCCGAGCAGGCCGACATCCAGAACCGCTACGGCCGCTCGGTCGTGCGCCATCTCGACCATCTCGGTTGTCTCTGCGAGCGCACCGTGCTGGCGCACTGCGTGCATCTCGACGACGAGGAACTCGACATCGTCGCGAAGTCCGGTGCGTCGATCGCCCACAACCCCATGTCCAACATGAAGCTCGCCTCCGGTTTCGCCCGCGTGCCGGAGATGCTGGAGCGCGGCATCAATGTAGGCCTCGGAACCGACGGACCGCTTTCCGGCAACGACCTCGACATGTGGATGGCGCTGCGGCTCGCCGCGACGATCCACAAGGGCCATGCCGAGAACGCCGCCCTGATCTCGACCCGGCAGGCTATGGACATGCTCACCATCAACGGCGCGAAGGCGTTCGGCGCGGCCGACCGCATCGGCAGCCTGGAAACGGGCAAGCTGGCCGACATGGTGCTGGTCGACCTGAAGCGACCGCACGCGGTGCCGATGTTCGACCCCATGACTCACCTTGTCTACTCGACCAACAAGTCGGACGTGCGCCACGTCTTCCTCGGCGGCGAGCAGGTGGTCCGCGACGGGCAGCTGACCCGCATGTCGATCAACGACACGCTGGCCGAAGTCTCCGACATGGTGCCGCGCATCGCGGCGACGATCGCGTGAGCGCCATGAGCAACCACACATCCTTGCAAGACAATCAGGTGGAGCGCCTCGACCGCGCCTACGCCTCGATCGCCGCCCGCGTCGGTCCCGTCTGCGACATCGCGCTGGTGCTGGGTTCAGGCCTCGGCCACCTTGCCGAGGCGGTGCAGAACCCGACTGTCATTCCTTATGCGCAGATCGACGGCTTTCCCGTCTCCACCGCGCCGGGCCACAAGGGCCAGTTCGTCATCGGCGAACTTTTCGGCCGCCGCACCGTGGTCATGCAGGGCAGGCTGCACCTCTACGAAGGCTGGCAGCCGCGCGACATCGCGCTTGCCGTCTATTTCCTGAAGCGGCTGGGCGCCGGCGTCTTCGTCGCCACAAACGCGTCGGGCGGGCTCAATGCCGACTACGACGCCGGCGACGTCATGCTGATCGAGGATCACCTGAACTTCACCGGCCGCAGCCCGCTGATCGGTCCGAACGACGATAAGATCGGCCTGCGCTTCCCCGACCAGTCGCAGCTCTACGATCCCGCCCTGCGTGCCCTGGCGATCGAGTCGGCTGTCCGCACCGGCACCAGGCTTCGGCGCGGCATCTACTGCGGGCTGAACGGCCCGGAACTCGAGACCTCGGCCGAGCGCCGCTTCTTCCGCATGGCGGGCGGCGACGCGGTCGGCATGTCGACGGTGATCGAAGTGATTGCCGCGAACCACGCCTCGATGCGGGTTCTCGGCCTCTCGGCCATCGCCAACGCCGCGACCGGCGGCCCCGACCAGCAGCCGGACACCATCGAGTCGGTCGCCGAGATGGCCGCCGTCTGCGGCGTGAAGATCGAGGCGATCCTCAGGGACGTCTTCCCGAAACTGCCTTTCCCCGACTCATCAGCGAGTGCCGAATGACCGTCCCTTCCGTCGACCGCCTGCTCGATCTTTCGGGCCGCACCGCAATCGTCACCGGTGCGTCTGGCGGCATCGGTTCCGGTATCGCCCGCCGCTTCGGCGAGGCCGGCGCCAATGTGGTCTGCCACTTTCACGGCAACCGGCAGGCGGCGGATGCGGTGGTCGCTGCCATCGTCGAAGCCGGCGGCACGGCGGTCGCCATCAAGGCTGACGTCTCGACGGGCGAGGGCGCAGGCAGGCTCGTCTCCGACGCCGTCGACCAGTTCGGTGGTGTCGACATCCTCGTCAACAATGCGGGGCTGCAGCCAGCCAAGGCGCTTCCCGATGTGACCGAAGCCGACTGGAGCGAGATGATGGCGGCCAACGTCGCCGGACCGTTCCTGCTGGTCAAGGAACTCGCATCTCACCTTCGCGGCACCGGCAAGGGTGGTGCGGTGGTCAACATCGCGTCCATCGAGGGCCACAATCCCGCGCCGTGGCACGGCCACTACGCGACCTCCAAGGCGGCGCTCCTGATGTTCACCAAGGCGGCGGCGCTGGAATATGGCGAGATCGGCCTGCGCGTGAACGCGGTTTGCCCGGGCCTCATCCATCGCGACGGCATCGAGGAAGGCTGGCCCGAAGGCGTTGGTCGCTGGAAGGCGGCAGCCGCGCTGAAGCGCCTCGGCCGTCCCGACGACATCGCCGACGCCTGCCTCTTCCTCGCCTCCGATGCGGCGCGCTGGATCACCGGCGCCGACCTGATCGTCGACGGCGGCGTGATGGCACGGCCGACCTGGTAGCCGGTTCGGCAGGCATTTATTGAGTTCGTGGAGCAGATGATGAAGTCGTTGCAGGACAGGGTAATCGTCGTCACCGGCGGCGCGGGCGGCATCGCCCGCGGCATCGCCGAGGCGGTGCTGGAGGCGGGTGGCCGCGTCGCCATGGTCGACCTCGACGCTGCCAGGTCGCGCGCCGCAGCCAAAGCGCTGGACGCTGGCGACCGTGCCCTCGGCGTCGGTGCCGACGTCACCGATCCTGCGAGCCTGAAGGCGGCATTCGCTTCGGTGGTCGAGAAATTCGGCCGTGTCGACGGGCTGGTCAACAATGCCGGCATCGTGCGCCTCGGCCCGGCCGACGAGACGACGCCCGCCGGGCTCGACCTCGAATTGGCGGTGAACGTGAAGGGCGTTCTCCTCGCCGCGCAGGCGGCAGCCGCCCATTTCGCCAAGGGATCGGGTGCGATCGTCAACATTGCGTCCAACGCCGGCAAGGTCGGCTACCGCAACATGGCCGGCTACAACGCCTCGAAGGCTGCCGTCATCAGCCTGACCCGTTCGCTGTCGCTGGAATGGGCCGAGCGCGGCATCAACGTCAACGCCGTCTGCCCGGGCGGCGTCGCCACCGACATGCTGAAGAGCGTCGCCGATTTCCTGTCGCCGCGGATCGGACAGGATCGCGACGCGTTGTTCGGGACCATGGTCCCGGCCCAGCTCGGCCGCCACATCCAGCCGATCGAGGTCGGACGCGTGGTCGCCTTCCTGCTTTCCGACGCCGCTTTGATCATTCGCGGCCAGTCGATCAGCATCGACGGCGGCGACACGCCGTTCTGAACGCACAGCCGAATAGGCGGGCACGCGAAGGAGGAAACATGAAGGTCGGCGAGCGCCACTTCCGCACCATCTGGCTCAACGACGACGACCGCTCGGTCGACATCATCGACCAGCGCTGGCTGCCACACGAGTTCCGGGTGGTGACGCTCCGCACGCTGGACGACGTGGCGACGGCGATCAGGGACATGTGGGTGCGCGGCGCGCCGCTGATCGGCGTGACGGCGGCCTACGGCGTGGCGATCCGCATGCGCGAGGACGCGTCCGACGCCACGCTCGACGCGGCGTGGCACGCGCTGAACCGCACCCGCCCGACCGCCATCAACCTGCGCTGGGCGCTGGACGAGATGCGCCGTACGCTGAAGCCGCTGCCGGTCTCGGCGCGCGCCGACGCGGCCTACGCGAAGGCGGCAGCGATGGCGGACGAGGACGTCGAGCTGAATCGCTCGATCGGCCGCAACGGGCTGGAGATCATCCGCCACATCGCAGCCTCCAAGAAGCCGGGCGAGCCGGTCAACATCCTGACCCACTGCAACGCCGGCTGGCTGGCGACTGTCGACTACGGCACCGCCACCTCGCCGATCTATCTGGCGGCGGAGGAAGGGATACCGGTCCACGTCTATGTCGACGAGACGCGGCCCCGCAACCAGGGCGCCTACCTCACCGCCTGGGAGATGGCCGGCCACGGCGTGCCGCACACGCTGATCGTCGACAATGCGGGCGGTCATCTGATGCAGCGCGGCGACGTCGACATGGTGATCGTCGGCACCGACCGGACGACCGCCAATGGCGACGTCTGCAACAAGATCGGCACCTA
>VFQP010005391.1_pt1 | contig 11210 bp, 9 predicted proteins | sample 3512351 | NCBI WGS metagenome assembly VFQP01 (sample SAMN10412372, study PRJNA504923) | tailings metagenome | isolation source: Relicate 1 Philex TSF1 revegetated site | place: Philippines: Tuba, Benguet | collected 2017-08-29
CCGCTACGGGATTCCAGGCTTCCTGCTGCTTGCAGTTGGGTACCTGTTCCCTCTCTTGCAGATTATCTTCCGGGACTTCTCTAATGACGAGGCGGTCAACCAGTTGCGCCTTGCCTGGACCTTCACTTTCATCGGCATCACATTCACACTTTGTACAGTCCATATCTGGAGCACTCTCTACTCTTTCATCTTCTTCATGTTCGGAGCGGGAATGTGGTTCCTTGCGTACGCCGCTCCAAGCGAGGGCAAACAGCATTCCACTGACGATCCGCCGCAGTCACGATCGGACTTGGACTTTGCGCGCTTCGGTTCTGTAGCATTAGTGGAGGAGATCAACACGTCACGCAGAAGCCTCTACACCGATCATCCCCAGCGCGGGTTGGAGCCATCACCCCGCCAAGCTGAACTTCCCTTTAGCCGACAAGCCCCGGTCATCTCCAATGCTCAAAAGGACGAATTGCACTTCAGCCAACGTTTATCACCAAAGAAGAGTGATTAATTGTAACCTCCTGAAGGCTGATCACATGACAATGGCACAAAGTATGCGACGGGGCGGCACCGTGCTTGGTGTCGGGTATCTGATCGAGCATGGTACGATTCTAATCCGTAACATCGTCCTTGCCCGGCTGCTTGGCCCAGAAAACTTTGGCGTGGCAGCAACCTTTCTGATTGTCGTCTCCTCCTTTTCGATGATAAGCGATCTTGGTATAGAGAAATTCTTGATAAGGGCGCGTGCCAATGAACTGGACCGTGTACAGGCCACCCTGCAGAGTGTTCTTTTGGTGCGCGGAATTCTCGTCGGCGGCCTCATTCTGATCTTATCTCAACCGGTTGCAGTTCTATTCGGCCACCCAGAGATGCGTAACTTTTATGCGCTTGCGGCACTGCTACCGCTCATTGAAGGGCTAAAGCACCTTGATGTTCAGCGACAACAGCGTCAAATGGTGTTTTTGCCATTTATCCTGGTTCAACTCGGCAGCATTATTCCTGGCGCAGTGCTGGCAGTTGCATTAGCAGATCAAAGCGGCGATGCCATGGCTGTAGCTTGGGCGTACGTGGCTTCGACGACACTGATGGTCGCACTATCCCACATGCTTGCTCGCGAGCCGTTCCGGTTGCTGGTTGACATACCGGTGCTTCGTGAGCTCCTCGGGTACGGATGGCCCTTATTGCTGAACGGTGCCCTGATCTTCCTTGGCAGCCAAGGCGACCGCGTCCTAGTCGGTGCACAGGTCGGCATGGCTGATCTGGCGGCATATTTCGCCGCCGGAGCACTGACTATTGGTGCTAGCTTTTTTCTCATGAAGGTCACCGGTACACTGTACGTACCACTGCTGTCTTCCGCACGAGATGATTTGACGTCGCTGACACATAAGTATAGACTCTGGACGGCAATTACTGTTTTGTTGAGCCTTGTGGTTTTCATCCCAATGATTTTGCTTGGTGCGCCGCTTGTTCGCTTCCTATATGGACGAGAATTTGAAGTGCCCGAATTACTGGTCGGATGGTTGGCTGTGCAGGCCGGTGTTCGCGTCGTTCGATCAATGCCGATAGCTTTGTCTCTGACTGTCGGATCCACTCAAGATTTGCTCTATGTCAACATCCTCCGGTCCGGCGGCCTAGGACTTTCATACCTTTCCTTATCAGCGGGACACGGCCTCGTTGGCGTTGCGGCGAGCATGGCCATCGCCGAAATAGTCGCAATGGTCTTTGCGCATATCAGAAGCGATCGGCATTTCGAGCGTAGTGTGGGTATAGGCCTAGCCTTCGGATTAACTTTCCTGGTCATCTCGGGGTTGGCCTTGGGTCTTCTAGCGGGAGGACTCTCTGACGTCGGGTGGCCACAGCGCGTGGTCACAAGCATCGTCATTTTGGCGCTCTCATTTTGCGCTGTGCTCTTTCTGTCTCCTGAGATACGGGCTAAGGCTCGTTACCGGAGAAAAACTCTCGGACAATAGGAGACACGAGTTGGTGAATCTGCCTTCGGCTGGCTACTCTGGAAAATCTCAACGGTATTTCTCCGGTGTCCGGCAGGACTTTCTAGACCTTTTACCAGATAGCGATGCTGCTTCCATTCTGGAGATTGGCTGTGGATTTGGGGATACTGGCTCTGCGGCTCTCTCCCAAGGCAAATGCCGGTACTATGCAGGGGTTGAGTTAGTTCCGGAAGCAGCCGAAAAGGCAAAAGAGAGCCTGACCGAAGTTTTGGAGGGAAATGTAGAAGAACTCGTGATGCCATGGCCTGAGGGGACATTCGATGCCCTCCTGATGAGCGAGGTCTTGGAGCACCTAGTGGAACCATGGACCACGCTTGAGCGGGTAGTCAGGTTGCTAAGGCCGGGTGCATTAGTGCTAGCTAGTTCACCCAACGTCGCGCATGTTCGGATCATAACCTCCCTCTTGCGCGGACGATGGGAACTTACTGACAGCGGTCCAATGGATCGGACCCACCTACGCTGGTTTACCCCGGTGAGCTATCGAGAAATGTTTGAGAAATGTGGCGTACAAGTAGTCGAGGTGGGTCCAATGGCACCTTCTGGTTGGCGCGGAAGGCTGCTAAATGCACTTTCCGGAGACGGTCTGCGGCACCTCACAATGCGTCAGATCCGCCTAGTCGGCTATCGGCGATGAGATGCGGCCCGCCTTCAATTGTCGTCGCGGTCAACGACGAACGGATCCTTGAACACAATCTCCTGCGCTCTGATTTTATCCTATCCGGCAGCGTTGAATTGCGAACGTATCGCGGCATGACGTCTGCCGGTTTGGCTTACAACAAGGGACTTGACGAGACCACCGGAGAAATCGTTGTTTTTGCGCATCAGGACGTGTATTTGCCGAAGGGCTGGTTGGAGGCTCTTGAGCATGAAGTTGCCGCTGTAACTGCTATTGATCCGAACTGGACTGCGCTCGGCGTTTTCGGTGTTGATGCATCGGCGTCCCATATCGGTCGTGTGTGGTCTTCAGGCCTCGGTCGCATGCTGGGCGAGCCTTTAGAAGAACCCGTTCCCGCGATGAGCCTCGACGAACTTGTTCTTGTGGTACGGCGAGCAAGTGGGTTTCGCTTCGACGCCAAACTGCCTGGCTTCCACCTTTTCGGCACCGACATCGTGCTATCCGCACACGCGGCTGGTCGGCAGTGCTACGTCGCTGATATACCCGTCATCCACAACAGCCGCCCAGTTCTGCAACTGAAGGCGGACTACAGCCGAGCGCATAGTTACATGCGGCGCAAATGGCGCCACGCACTTCCATGGCCAACGCTCGTGGCACCATTGACCGCGAGCGGTTTTTCGCTTTGGCGCAAGCAGTTGAGGATGCACCTGCAAAGGGGCAACCGGCTGCGGCACTGCGTCGACGCGGCCGCGGATCCGCGCGAGATTGCCCAGCAAGTTGGACTCGAGTAGGAGAAATCCGTGCCAATGCGATGCCGGGGTATACAACACTGCTGGCTCTCAGTCAGATCGAGTGCTTGTGCGGATGTCAAATAGATCAAACGACGTCGCAGTCTTAACCCGCGTCGCCCGCGGGGATCTCTGCGCGGGCTGTGGCGCTTGTGCGGGACTGGCGCCAAGCACGGTGACAATGGCCGAATCTGTGTCGGGCTTCCTGCGACCGGTCCAGAAAGCTCCGCTGACGCCGGCCGAGGAGGCCTCAATCGCCACATCCTGCCCTGGGCTTGGCCAGAGGATCGTGGCAGACGGTCGACAAGACGATGTGCTCTGGGGGCCCTACTTCTCAATGCGAACGGGCTATGCCACCGACCCGGCGCTGCGCCTTGCGGCCTCTTCGGGCGGAGTCCTGTCGGCGATCCTCGTATACCTGCTTGACAGCGGAACGATCGATGCGGTCGTGACAAACGGCCCCGATCCGATCCACCCGGTTCGAAACAAAACCCGCGTTGTTACCGATTCGGCCGGAGTGATGGCGGCGGCCGGCTCGCGGTACGCCCCTTCGGCGCCGCTGGCCGGGCTTGCCGGATATCTGGCCGAGAATCGCGCCACGGGCCGCAGATTCGCTCTCGTCGGCAAACCCTGCGATGCCGCCGCCTTGCGGGCCGTGGCCACGCGCGATCCAGAGGTGGCCGTGACATTCCCGGTGATTCTGTCGTTCTTCTGTGCAGGCGTGCCCAGCCATGCCGGCGGCGAGGCGGTGCTGGCCGCGCTGGACGCGGCCGGGGCAACCGCTTTCCGCTACCGCGGCATGGGCTGGCCGGGACAGGCTACCGCAACCCTGCCCGACGGATCGGAACGATCGATGAGCTATGCCGACAGCTGGGGCGGCATCCTTTCGAAGCACGTCCAACATCGTTGCAAGATCTGCGCCGACGGCACGGGAGTAGCGGCGGATCTGGTCTGCGCCGACGCCTGGGAGGCGGACGATGCGGGCTTTCCTAAGTTTGAGGAGGCGCCCGGCATCAGCCTGATCGTCGCGCGTACGCCAACGGGTGTCGCACTTCTGGCGGCGGCCGAGGCGACGGGTCACCTAGCTACCGCCCCGTTCGATCCCGCCGCACTATCCGCGATCCAGCCCGGCCAGCGCGAGCGACGCCGAGCGCTGCTTGCCCGACTCGCCGCACTGAGGCTAGCGGGACGGCCACTGCCACGCTATGAGGGATTCCACCTTGTTGCCGCGGCCCGGCAGAACCCGGCGAGCCGCAACCTGAAGAATTTCCTCGGCATGCTGCGGCGGGCGCTGCGGCGCGCCCCACCCTGGACATGACGATGCCCTCTGCCCCCCCCGGCCGCCCCATCCGCGTCGTGCTAATCGGCTTCTCGACGCGCTCGGACAACCTTGGCGTGGGCGCGCTGACCGTGTCGCAAATTGAGATGCTGCGCGATATCGCCCGGAACCTTACTCGCGCGATCGAGGTCACGGTAGTCGACAACCGTGACCCACGGCAACCCTATGTGGACGGGCCCGACGTGCGAACCGTCGATCTCGATACCCGCTTCCTAGTCAACCCCGCTGGCTTCTTAGCGACGGTGCGTCGAGCCGACCTCGTCATCGACATCGGCGCGGGCGATAGCTTCGCCGATATCTACGGCCCCAGCCGGCTCCGACGGATGTTCGCGATGAAGTTCCTGACCCACCTCTCCGGCACCCCGCTCGTGCTCGCACCGCAAACAATTGGACCGTTCACCAAGGACTGGTCGAAGCGGCTGGCGCTCGCCTCGATCCGAAGCTGCGCGCTCGTGACGACGCGTGATGCGCTTTCGACACAGGCGCTAATTGACCTCGGCTACGTCGGACCAGTGATTGAGGCCTCGGACGTCGCGCTGCTCCTGCCCTTCGATCCGCCGCCACCACGCCCCGCAACCCGTCCGCTACAGGTCGGACTCAATGTCTCGGGCCTTCTGATGAACGGTGGCTACACGAGCAAGAACGAGTTCGGCATCACCCTCGATTATCCGCAACTAATTCGCGAACTCATCAGGTTCTTCGAGAGCGAGGGAGCCACGGTGCATCTCGTCGCACATGTGCTGCCCGACAACCCGGGTCGCACCCATATTGAGGATGATTTCGCCGCCTGCGCGACTTTCGCCGAGGCCTTTCCGCGCACCGTGCTCGCCCCGCGCTTTGGCAGCCCCTCGGAAGCAAAATCCTACATCGCCGGGCTTGACTTCTTCATTGGAGCACGGATGCACGCATGTATCGCTTCATTTTCAACAGGGGTAGCGGTCGTGCCCATGGCCTACAGCCGCAAGTTTGCAGGCCTCTTCGGCAGCCTCGGCTATAGTCGGACGGTTGACTGCACAAGCGAAGGAAATGACGCGATCCTCGCAAGCGTCGCAACCGCGTGGGCCGCCCGAGCGAGTATTGCCAGCGAGGTTGCGGCTACACTTGACGAGGGACAGCGGCGTCTTGCGAGGTTTCAGCGCGCCTTAACCCACTATCTCTCGTCAGTACGCCACACCTGAACCCCGGAATTGCTAAACGAGCGATGTCCACATAGTGGGGAAGGTGAGTCGATTGTTGCGCGGATGGCGCTCAATGAATAGAAATCTTCTATGTTGCAGCGCAACGAAACCCAACCTGTGGGACGGCTTAAACGCTCGGAAATAATGTGTCGGACGAACGATATCTGATTATCAAGGCTAAAGGCGGCTTCGGCAACCGCATGCTCTCAGCCGTCGGCGGGCTCGTCTATGCCGATCTGTCTGGGCGCACCGCGATCATCGACTGGCGCGATGGTAGCTATGCCCCCAGCGGCGTCAACAGCTATCCGCTGTTGTTCCAGAGCCCAAATGACCTGGATCCTGCCATGTTCGGAAAGGAAACTCCGGTCGCGCCCCCTGTGTGGCGTGGCCGGCTGGACAGCCAGCCGATCACGCTCATCAGCGAAGAGGCTGAGTGGCGGCACTTCGACCCGTTTTTCTACCGTCGATTGTGTGTCGACCTCAGTCGCCTCGACCGGACGACGCAGACCGTTGTGTACTGGTCCTATGTGCCCAAGCTGACCCGGATGCGACGCATCATGGCGGCGGATCGCCGCTTCGCTGGGCGGCGTCAGGACGATATCTTCAAGGAGTACCTTTCGCGCTGGTTCAAGCCGAATTCACGCGTGCTGACTGCCGTGGACGACTTGATCCGACCAGAACGTCGCCCGGTGATCGGGGTTCACATCCGCTACACTGACCGCAAGACACCCCTCGACCACTTCGAACGCGAAATTGGCTTGGCCTTGGCGCAAATGCCTGACGCATCGATCTTTCTCGCCACCGATAACGGTAAGGTCGAAGCAAAGTTTCGAGAGAAGTTTCCTCGTGTCTTAACAATGGCGAAGTGGTTCCCCTCGGACGGAGGGCGTATCCACCATAACGATGCGGCACCGGACATGGTGCACGAGGCCGAGAACGCCCTCATCGACATGTGGACTCTATCACGTTGCGATCACTTGATCTATTCGAGTCATTCTACTTTCTCCGTTACCAGCACTCTGCTTGGTGACCTATCCCCCAGGGCCAAGATTGATGTCGATGCGCGCAACCTGTTTGTGCAAGCTAAACGTCTTTTTCAGGAGTACGCATGATACGTCCGGTAACAACAGCCGCCTTTGTTCAAGCTGAGCCACTGATCAGGGTCAAAATTATCGATGGTCATACATAAAGGATCACGGCTGCGGCGAGCACTGTGGCGGACAAAAAAATCTGTGAGCAGTGGTCGTAACTGGAGGCAATCCGGAGCCCGTCCTTTAGGTCCTGTCTGCATTCAGGGGATTCCCTTGTGATGTGAGTTCTGATTCAAGATCGAAAACGGAGGCGGTCTTGAGCAGGCGGACATTGAGTGACGCGCAGTGGGCGCGGATCGAGGGGTATCTTCCAGGGCGCGAAGGGTTGCCCGGGCGGAGCGGGGCAGACAACCGGCTGTTTGTGGACGCGGTGCTGTGGTTGGCGCGGACAGCAGCCCCGTGGCGCGATCTGCCGCCCGAGTTCGGCAAGTGGAGCGGCGCGCATGCGCGGTTCCGACGCTGGGCGATGGCGGGGGTCTGGGAGCGTCTTTTCAATGAGTTGAGCGCGGACTCCGACTTCGAATACGTCCTGATCGACAGCACGATCTGCAAGGCTCACGCGGATGCGACGGGCGGAAGGGGGGGACTCAGGCTCACGGGATCGGGCGTTCGCGTGGCGGCCTGACGACAAAGATCCACGCCGCTGTCGACGCCCTCGGGCTTCCGGTGCGGCTGATCCCGACTGCGGGACAACGCGGCGACAGCCCGCAGGCCGCCGCCCTGATCGACGGGTTCGACGGTGTGGGCCACGTCATCGCCGATGCGGCCTACGACTCCGGCGCCTTGCGCGGGAAGATCACGGACGAACTCGGGGCACAGGCCCATATCCAGGCCAACCCGTCCCGAGCGTTCAAACCGCCTCTGGACCCCAACCTCTATGCCGAACGCCACAAGGTCGAGAACTTCTTCCAGCGGATTAAACGCTTCCGCCGGATCGCCCTGCGTTGCGAGAAGACAGTCCCCAGCTTCATGGGCTTCGTTTTCCTCGTCTTCGCCCTCGACTGGCTCAGGTGAATGCAGACAGGACCTAGACGACCGAACATGATCTCGATGCGGTTCCGTCGCTTGTAGCGGCGTTTGTGGTACCGGGCGACTTGTCCCTGCATGTCCTCCCGGGCATTCAGGGACGGACCCGGTTGTCCCGTCCGATGGTCGAGGAACAGACTAACCTCAGAGTGATGACGTTTCAGGGGAGCAGGTCACACGTCGTGATGCCCGCGCTCGCCTGTGCCGTCGATTCGTCGGTAGAGCGTTCTGACGAAGAACTGCCCCGCTTGATCTGGGCAGTTCTCGCTCCGACGACTGCGGCCCGGTCCAAAAACTCCCTTCGACACGGACTCCGCGTAAGCGCACGTAGGCAGTAGGGTTGTCAATCGGTTATGTCCGGTAGTTCCGCTCGAACGAGGAACTCCTTCCCGCACCGAGACATAACGAGGCTTGTGGCCATCGACACTCCTTCAGGCTATAATCCTCCGTTGAGTGGGTAACCGGGTGTCCGAGTTGAGCGACGCAGCCTCGACCAGTCTCCGCGCGACGGCGCTTCCTTCCACAGCAGGACTGTTCTGGCTGGCATTGTTGGTGCTGGGATCAGTCCCGGTGTTCTGGATCGGCTTTGTCTCACTCGGGCAGGCGTGGATCACGCCGGAGTACAGCCACGGCCCTCTAATTCCGTTGATCTCGCTTTATCTCTTCCTGCGCGAGCTGCGCAAGGGGCCACAATTCCCCCCTGAGGAGCCGGTTGTCCGATGGCCTGGGGTTGCCATAATTGCGTGCGCGCTAGGCGTTGCCATTCTTGGCAACCTCGTACGCATCCCCGATATCGTCACCTACGCGTTCATCATCTGGGTGGGCGGCGTGGTTCTGACCGTCATGGGACTCGAGCGGGGACGGATGCACCAGCTTCCCGTCATCCACCTCGTCTTCATGCTCGCACTGCCACAGTTCCTCTACTGGCAGCTGACGATTTTCCTCCAGCTTTTGTCCTCCCAGATCGGAGTGTGGCTCATCGACCTCATGAGTATTCCCGTCCGGCTCGAGGGCAACATCATTGACCTTGGGGTCTACAAGCTGCAGGTGGCCGAGGCCTGTTCGGGGTTGCGCTACCTTTTTCCGATCCTTTCCTTTTCCTACCTCTTCGCCATTCTCTACCGCGGTCCACTCTGGCACAAGGCGGTGCTGCTCCTCGCCGCGGCCCCCTTGACCGTTCTAATGAATTCCTTCCGCATTGGAATGATTGGCGTGCTCGTGCACCACCGTGGCATTGAGCATGCGGAGGGGTTTCTGCACTTATTTGAGGGCTGGGTGATCTTCGGCGCCTGCATTGCGATCCTGTTTACAACGGCTTGGGCGCTGCAGCGACTCCGCCCGGCTCCCCTGCCCTTCTTCGAGACGCTCGACATGGATACCGAGGGGTTCTGGCAGCAGTTCACACGGATCCGCAATACTCCGCCCTCCGGCGCTCTTGTCGCTTCAGGCGTTGGCGCGGTTTTGGTCAGCGCGGGATTTGCTCTGGCGCCGAGTGTGGAACGAGTCGACGTGGCGCGGGACAGTTTCACGCTATTTCCGCGGAACTTCGGGGCGTGGTCGGGCAGCCCGCAGTTGCTGGAGCCAGCGGTCGAAGCCGTTCTAGGCGCCGACGACTACATTGACATCACCTACGTCGCGCCGGGCGAGCAGATGCCGGTGAACTTCTTCACGGCATGGTATGCCCGCCAGACAGAGGGGCAGGGACTCCATTCGCCCGAGGTCTGCCTACCTGTTGGTGGATGGGAAATCTTCTCCCTCGAGCCGCACACGGTCTCCATGCCAGGAACAGTCTATGGCACCTTTCAGGTCAACCGCGCCGTCATCCAGAAAGAGCTCAGCTACCAGCTCGTCTACTACTGGTTTGAGCAGCGCGGCCGCCGCGTGACGAATGATTTCTCTGCCAAAATGACAGTGGTCTACGACAGCCTCACTCGAAACCGTACCGACGGCGCGCTGGTGCGCTTCGTCACGCCCATTCAGTCCGGCGAAACAGAAGCTGACGCAGACGCCCGGCTGCAACGGCTGATGGCCGAAGTCCTTCCCCGTCTGCCTCGCTTCGTGCCGGAGTAATGCACCGGATTCATGCAATGAGAAGTTCTACGAACTGGCTTTCACCTCCTTTTTGCCTCCTTTTTGTCGCAATGGCCCTAAATTCTCCCGCCGCTGCACAGCATCGGGATACGAGCCCGCTTCGAAACTTGGAGATCAGTATGCCAACCTACACGGTTTCGAGCGCCGAAGAGTTGATGAACGTGCTCCGCAGCGCGTCTGGCGGGGACGTGATCGAGCTAAACGCTGGCAACTACGGCGATATACGTCTGCGATACATGCAATTTGATTCGCAAGTGACGATCACCTCCGCTGACCCTAGCTCGCCTGCGACCTTTTCGGGGCTAATGCTAAGAGATTCGAGCAATCTCACATTCGATAATCTGCGCTTCGACTACACATTCTCGATTGACGACCCCGTGAGAGTTCAGCCCTTCCAGATCTATGGAGCTGACTCGATCAAGGTCCAGAATTCCGTTTTTGATGGTGATCTGGCGCAGGGCGTCGGGCCAATCGAGGATGGTTTTGGCTGGGGTCACGCACTCTCCGTTCGAGAAAGCTCAAATATCGAGATCTCCGACAACGAGTTTTTCAACTGGCACCGCGGTGTGTTAGTGGGTCAGACAGATAATGTCGACATTCTGCGCAACGATATCCACTCGATGCGTTCCGATGGGATAAACTTGGCCGAAGTGACATCAGCGCTTCTTGAGGGCAATTACATACATGACTTTCGCGCTGCCAAAGACAGCGTTGATCACCAAGACATGATCCAGATGTGGTCGAGCGGAACCACGTCGCCCTCGATTGGTGTAACAATTAGGGGCAACATACTGGATATGGGAGAAGGCAGTATCACCCAATCCATTTTCATGCGGAACGAGATAGTGGATCGTGGTGTCGCTGGTAGCGAGTTCTTCTACAGAGACTTCGTAATCGAGGATAACATAATTCTCAACGGGACCTCGCATGGCATCACTGTTGGAGAGACTGACGGTCTGATCATAAGGAGAAACTTTGTACTTTCTAACGAGAGCCCCGACCTCGTACCCGTGATCTCGGTTGCGCAAAATTCCACGAACGTGCTGATTGAGCAGAATGTGGTGAGTGGCGTGAGAGGGTTCTC
>VFQP010005392.1_pt1 | contig 11207 bp, 10 predicted proteins | sample 3512351 | NCBI WGS metagenome assembly VFQP01 (sample SAMN10412372, study PRJNA504923) | tailings metagenome | isolation source: Relicate 1 Philex TSF1 revegetated site | place: Philippines: Tuba, Benguet | collected 2017-08-29
GCTTGCTCTCGCCCACGTAGCGGTCGCGCGGGCGCTTGTCTTCGTAGTCCTTGCCCGCGAACTTGTGGAAGAAACCGAGCTGGCCGAACATGGGGCCGATGCCGCCCATCTGGAACATCAGCCATTGCAGGGTCTCGTAGCGCGCCGCGGTGTCGGTGGGCAGCAGGCGACCGGTCTTGCCGGCCAGGTAGACCAGGATCGCACCCGATTCCCAGAGCGCGAGCGGGCGGCCTTCGGGGCCGTCGGGGTCGATGATCGCGGGGATCTTGTTGTTGGGGTTGAGCGAGAGGAACTCGGGCGAGAGCTGGTCGTTGGTGTCGAAGCGCACCAGGTGCGGTTCGTAGGGCAGGCCGGTTTCTTCGAGCGCGATCGACACCTTCACGCCGTTGGGCGTGGGCAGCGAATAGAGCTGCAGGCGGTCGGGGTGCTGCGCGGGCCACTTCTTCGTGATGGGGAAACTGTCGAGGGGGCTCATGGGGTCTCCTGGTGGGGGAGCGCGCATTGTGGAACCGGCGCCGGAAGGCCCATGCCGCACAGGGGCATCGATAATCCGGCCTCTTTGCAAAGCCCCATGCCCACCCCCGCCCCCGACGCCTGCCCCTGCGGCCGCGGCCCCGCGTTCAGCGCCTGCTGCGGCCGCTACCTGGGCACGGGTTTGCCCGCGCCCGACGCCGAATCGCTCATGCGCTCGCGCTACACCGCCTTCGTGCGCGGCGACGCGGCCCACCTGCTCGCCACCTGGCATGCCAGCACGCGCCCGGCCACGCTGGACCTCGAGCCCGGCGTGAAGTGGCTGGGCCTGGAAGTGCGCGCGCGGCGCGACACCGGCACCGACCGCGCCGAGGTCGAGTTCGTGGCGCGCTCGCGCAGCGCGGGCCGTGCCCACCGGCTGCACGAGCGCAGCCGCTTCGTGCGCGAGGGCGGACAGTGGTTCTACGTGGACGGCGACTTCATCACCAAGGACACCGCATGACATTCGAGGCCGTGCTGTTCGACTGCGACGGCGTGCTCGTGGACAGCGAACCCATCACCAACGGCGTGCTGCGCGAGCTGCTCACCGAAGCGGGCTGGGCCATCAGTGCCGAAGACTGCGAGCGCCTGTTCATCGGCCGCGCGGTGCGCGACCAGCGCGCGCTGATCGAGCACCACACGGGCCGCCCCTTCAGCGAAGACTGGCTCAAGGGCTTCTATGTGCGCCGCAACGCGCGGCTGCTGGCCGAGCTGCAGGCCATCGAGGGCATCCACGACGCCGTGGCCCAGGTGCACGCGCACACCGGCGGGCGCATCGCCTGCGCCTCGGGCGCCGACAAGCCCAAGGTGCTGATGCAGCTCGACAAGGTGGGCCTGTCGCGCTACTTCGGCGACGCGGTGTTCAGCGGCCACGACCTGCCGCGCTCCAAGCCCGCGCCCGATGTGTACCTGGCCGCGGCCGCGCACCTGGGTGTGGACCCCAAGCGCTGCCTGGTGATCGAGGACACCGCGCCCGGCGCGCAGGCCGGCCTGGCCGCGGGCGCGACCGTGTGGGGCTTCTGCGCCCAGGGCCACGGCCGCGCCTTCGAGGGCCTGCCGGTGGCGCGCGTGTTCCACCACATGCGCGAGCTGCGGCTCTGAGCCGGCGCGCGGCTCAGCCGCGCCAGAGCCTGGAGGCGTCGATATCGGCCAGCGTGCGGCAGCCGCACAGCGCCATGGCCATTTCGAGTTCGGTGCGCAGCAGGTGCAGCACATGGGCCACGCCCGGCGCGCCCGCGGCCGCGAGGCCGTGCAGCACCGGCCGACCCACCAGCACCGCCGAGGCGCCGAGCGCGAGCGCCTTGAACACGTCGGTGCCGCGGCGGACGCCACCATCGAGCAGCAGCGGCAGCCGGCCCTGCACGGCCTGCGCGATCGCGGGCAGCGCGTCGAGCGTGGCGGGCACGGTGTCGAGCACGCGCCCGCCGTGGTTGGAGACGATCACGCCGGCCAGGCCTTCATCGGCCGCGCGCACCGCGTCGGCCGGCGCGAGCACGCCCTTGAGCACGATGGGCAGCGCGGTCTGTTCGCGCAGCCAGGCGATGTCGCGCCAGGTGGGCGCGGCGTCGAGCAGCGGGCTGCCGAACAGCGGCGGCTGGCCGGGGCGCGCGGTGTGCGGTGGCAGGGGCCTGGCGCCCTGCAGGTTCACCGCGCCCAGGCCCGGCGGCGGCACGAAGCCCGCACGCTGTTCGGTGTTGCGCGCGCCGCTCACGGGCGCGTCCACGGTGAGCACCAGCGCGCGGTAGCCCGCGGCCTCGGCGCGCTGCACCAGCGCGCGCGTGAAGCCGCGGTCGGGCTGCAGGTAGAGCTGGAACCACAGTGGCACGGGAGGCGCGGCATCGCCCGCGGCCTGCGCCAGCGTTTCGAGCGGCGTGCCCGCCTGCGTGCTCACCACCACCGGGGTGCGCATCGCGGCCGCCGCCAGCACGGTGGCCAGTTCGCCGTCGGGGTGGGCGAGACCGTGGCTGGCCATGGGCGCCACGAGCAGGGGGTGGTCGAGCGCCTGGCCCAGCAGCGTGAGCCGCGTGTGGCCGCTGGCGAGCTCGGCGAGCACCCGCGGCGCGAGCCGCAGCCGCTCGAAGGCCGCGCGGTTCTCGCGCAGCGTGATCTCGTCGGCCGCGCCGCCCTGCAGCCAGGCCCAGGCGGGCGCGCTCATGCGCTCGCGCGCGAGCGGCTCGTAGTCGGCCACGGCCGCCACCGTGGGCGGGATCTGCGCCAGCGGCGGCTTCAGGTGTTCGCCCATTGCCGCAGCAGGTTGTGGTACACGCCCGTGAGCCGGTCGAGGGCCGGGTGGCCCGGCGTGTCGCGCGCCAGTTGCTGGATCGCGGTGTCGAGCTCGAACATGAGGCTGCGCTGGCTGTCGTCGCGCACCAGGCTCTGCACCCAGAAGAACGCGGCCAGCCGCACGCCGCGCGTGACCGGCGTGACGTGGTGCAGGCTGGTGCCCGGGTAGAGCACCAGATCGCCCGCGGCGAGCTTGGCGCTGTGCGGGCCGAAGTGGTCCTGCACCGTGAGCTCGCCGCCCTCGTACTCGTGCGGTTCGCTGAAAAAGAGCGTGGCCGACAGGTCGCTGCGGATGCGGTGCGGCGTGCCCGGCACGCTGAACACCGCCGCGTCCACGTGCGGCCCGTAGTGCCCGCCGCCCTCGTAGCGGTTGAAGCGCGGCGGCAGCACCTTGAGCGGCAGCGCGGCCGACACGAACAGCGGGTGCCGGCCCAGCGCCTGCAGGACCAGCTCGCCGATCTCGCGCGCGGCGGGCTGGTCGTCACCGAGCTGGCGGTTGTGCTTGACCTGCGCGGCCAGGTGGCCCGCGGTGGCGCGGCCGTCGGACCAGTCGGCCGCGTCGAGCAACTGGCGGCACCGGCGCACCTGCTCGGGCGTCAGCACCTGGGGGATTCGCAGCATCATGGTCGGGGCGGTCTTGGCAAATGAGAATTATTCCCGATTGTGCCGCGAACCGGCTCAGCGCTGGCGCCAGTCGCCCGGCGAGTGCCCGGTCCAGGCGCGGAAGGCGCGGATGAAGCTCTTCTCGTTGCGAAAGCCCACGGCCTCGGCCACCTGCTTGATCGGCCGGTTCGTGCGCAGCAGCAGCTGGCTCGCGCGCTCGCGCCGCACCGCGTCCTTGAGCGCCTGCAGGCTCGCGCCTTCTTCCTTGAGCTGCCGGTGCAGCGTGCGCGCCGAGGTGTGCAGCCGCGCGGCGATGTCGTCGGCGTTGTGCGCCGCCAGCGGCTGGTTGGCGAGCAGGTCGCGCACGCGCTGCACCAGCAGCCGGTCGCGCCGGTACGAGCGCACGGTGAGCGGCAGCGCGCGCTGCAGCAGCTGGCGCATGGCGGCCTCGTCGCGGCGCAACGGCAGCGCCAGGTACTGGGCGTCGAACGCGATCGCGGCCTCGGTCGCGTCAAAGCGGCTCGGCGCGTCGAACAGCACCGCGTAGGCCGCCACGTGCGGCGGCGCGGGGTAGGGGAAGCGCGCGTCGAGCAGCGGGATGCGCGAGTCGATGAACCAGGCCGCGAGGCCGTGGATGTTGCGCAGCACCGAAACCGCGCTGAGTTCGGCCATGGGGCCCGGGTCGCGCACCTGGCGCAGCACGATCTCGGCGCGCTCGCCCGCCACCTCGACCGAGAGCGCGATGGCCTGCGCGAGCAGGCCGTGGTGGCGGCACCAGCGCTTGAGCGCCACGCCCAGCGTGGGCGCCGACAGCGAGGCGCGCGCGAGCAGGCCGTAGCTGCCCCAGGGCAGCGCGCGCTCGAAGCAGCCCAGGGCCTCGTCGTCGAGCTCGCGCATGGCCGCGTACGACACGGCCTCCATCTGCGCGGCCGTGATGCGCGCGCGGGGGTCGTTGAGCCGTGCTGGCGGAATTTGTGCCTGTGCGAGCGCGCCCGACGGGTCCATGCCGCGCGCCCGGTAGGCCAGCGCCATGGCCCTCACGAGCGCCATGGGTGTGAGCGCGGGGCCGGTGTGCAGATCGGCGGTGTCGGGCAGGGCGTTGGCCATCGCGCGAGTGTGCCACCACGCTCGAATTCGTGGCGCGATTTGCAACCGCCGTGGCGACCGGAAAGCCGCCGCCGGGGTGTACCCTCGCGCCTCGTCCGCCCCACAAGACACAGGCCCTGCCATGCCCATCCTGGAGACCAAGCTCAACCCCCGATCGGCCGAATTCCAGGCCAACGCCGAGGCCATGCGCGCCCAGGTCGAGGACCTCAGGCAGCAACTGGCCAAGGCCGCGCAAGGCGGCGGCGAGGCCGCGCGCGCCAAGCACACCGCGCGCGGCAAGCTGCTGCCGCGCGACCGCGTGCAGATGCTGCTCGACCCCGGCACGCCCTTTCTCGAGCTGTCGCCGCTGGCCGCGCACGGCATGTACAACGGCGACGCGCCCTGCGCCGGCGTGATCGCGGGCATCGGCCGCGTGAGCGGGGTCGACTGCCTGATCGTCTGCAACGACGCCACCGTGAAGGGCGGCACCTACTACCCCATGACGGTGAAGAAACACCTGCGGGCGCAAGAGGTGGCGATGCAGAACAACCTGCCCTGCATCTACCTGGTGGACTCGGGCGGCGCCAACCTGCCCAACCAGGACGAGGTCTTCCCCGACCGCGAGCACTTCGGCCGCATCTTCTACAACCAGGCCAACATGAGCGCGCAGGGCATCGCGCAGATCGCGGTGGTCATGGGCTCGTGCACTGCGGGCGGCGCCTACGTGCCCGCGATGAGCGACGAGACCATCATCGTGAAGAACCAGGGCACCATCTTCCTGGGCGGCCCGCCGCTGGTGAAGGCCGCCATCGGCGAGATCGTGAGCGCCGAAGACCTGGGCGGCGGCGACGTGCACACCCGCCTTTCGGGCGTGGCCGACCACCTCGCGCAGAACGACGCCCACGCCATCGCGCTCGCGCGCCAGGCCGTGGCCACGCTCAACCGCCGCAAGGAAGTGGCGCAGGCGCTGATCGCGCCGCGCGCGCCCCTGTACGCTGCAGAAGAAATCTACGGCGTGATCCCCACCGACACGCGCAAGCCCTACGACGTGCGCGAGATCATCGCGCGCATCGTCGATGGCTCGGAGTTCCACGAGTTCAAGGCGCGCTACGGCAGCACCCTGGTCTGCGGCTTCGCGCACATCGAGGGCATGCCCATCGGCATCGTGGCCAACAACGGCGTGCTGTTCTCCGAGAGCGCGCAAAAGGGCGCGCACTTCATCGAGCTGTGCGGCCAGCGCAAGGTGCCGCTGCTGTTCCTGCAGAACATCACCGGCTTCATGGTGGGCCGCAAGTACGAGAGCGAAGGCATCGCGCGCCACGGCGCCAAGATGGTCACGGCCGTGGCCACGGTGCAGGTGCCCAAGTTCACCATCATCATCGGCGGCAGCTACGGCGCGGGCAACTACGGCATGTGCGGCCGCGCCTACAGCCCGCGCTTCCTCTGGATGTGGCCCAACGCGCGCATCAGCGTGATGGGCGGCGAGCAGGCCGCGAGCGTGCTCGCCACCGTCAAGCGCGACGGCATCGAGGCCAAGGGCGGTCAGTGGAGTGCCGAAGAGGAAGCGGCCTTCAAGCAGCCGCTGCTCGACCAGTTCGCGCACCAGTCACACCCGTATTACGCGAGCGCCCGCCTCTGGGACGACGGTGTGATCGACCCTGCCGACACGCGCCGCATCCTGGCGCTCGCGATGTCGGCCACGCTCAACGCGCCCATCGGCGAGCCGAAGTTCGGCGTGTTCCGCATGTGAGCCGGGGCAGCGACCATGAAGCGCCTGGCCAAGCCCTTGCTGAACCGCCGCCACTGGATCGCGCTGGCGGCCGTGGCCACGCTGCCCGCCTGCGTGGTCGCGCCCTATGGCACCTACTACCGTCCCGAGACCCCGCTGGCGCGCGCTGAATGGCGGCGCGCGAACTGCCAGGGCAAGTCCGGGCCACAGACGGGTGTGCGGCTGGACCTGGGTGATGGCCTGTTCATCGAGGTGCGCAGCGTGCTCGACCGCGGTGACACGCGGGGCCTGCAGATCTCGCTGGCGTTCACGCTGCCGGCGCGCACGGTGATCGCGTTGTCCGGTCCTGTCGCGCTCGAGGTGGACGGCCAGCCCGTCGCGGCCCGTTTCACCGACCCGTCCTACGGCGGCCGCGCGCCCGGCCCGGGGGATCGCTGGCAGCAGGGCGAGCCGATCGAGACCTCGCGCTCGGGTGGGCGGGTGGAGTTGCAGGCGCTGGTGCCCCAGCCGGGCGCCCAGGTGCGGCTGTCCTGGCCCGCCGCGCAACGCAACGGGCAAGCACTGGTGCTGCCCGAGTTGGTCCTGCGCCGCCGCAGCTTCGACGGCGGCGTGGAACCCTTCAACTGCTGAGACGCCGTGGACGCACGCGCCCACTTCCACCTGCTCGCGCGCTACCACGCGTGGGCCACCCAGCGCCTGCTCGCCGCTGTGGCCGCGCTCGACGACGACGCTTACCGGCGCGACGTGGGCCTGTTCTTCAAGAGCGTGCACGGCACGCTCAACCACCTGCTCGTGGGCGAATGCCTGCTGTGGTTCCGGCGCTTCGCGCACGGCGAGTCGCCGCGGCTCGCGCTCGACCACGAGGCCGAGCCCGACCGCGCGCGCCTGTCGCAAGCGTTGCAAGCGGGCGCCGAGGCCTGGGCCGACGCCATCGCCGCCTGGCCGGCCGAGCGCTTCGAGGCCCGGCTGCGCTACACGCGCATGAACGGCGCCGAGGTCGATCTGCCCTTCGCCCCCACGCTGGCCCACGTGTTCAACCACGCCACGCACCACCGCGGCCAGATCACGGCCGCGCTCACCGCGTTCGGCGAGCCCGCGCCCGAGCTCGACCTCGTGTATTTCCTGCAGGCCCAAAAGACCCCGACCGGCTGAAGCCGGCGCACCGACGGAGACAAGCGCATGGAATCCACCATCTACGACACGCCCGAGCACCAGACCCTGCGCGAACAGGTGGCGCGCTTTCTCGCGCGCGAGGTCGAGCCGCACGCCGACGCCTGGGAGCGCCAGGGCTTCGTGCCGCGCGAGGTGCTGCGCCGCATGGGCCAGGCCGGCCTGCTGGGCCTGGCCTTCGAGGGCGAACACGGCGGCGGCGACGCCGACGCGCTGACCAACCTGGTGTTCGCCGAGGCGCTGTCGCAGAGCACCTACGCGGGCTTCGTCATCACCGTGCTCGTGCACACCGACATGGCCGGCCCCCACCTGCACCACGCGGGCAATGCCGCGCAGAAGGCCCGGCACCTGCCGCGCGTGTGCGCGGGCGAAGCCATCTGCGCCGTGGCCATCACCGAGCCCGGCGCCGGCTCCGACGTGGCGGGCATCCGCACGCGCGCCGTGCGCGACGGCGACCACTGGGTGATCAACGGCACCAAGATGTTCATCACCAACGGCGTGCACGCCGACCTGTACTTCGTCGCGGCCAAGACCGGCCCGGGCAAGCGCGAGGTCTCGATGTTCATCGTGGAGAAGGGCACGCCGGGTTTCAGCGTGGGCCGCGCGCTCCACAAGACCGGCTGGCTCAGCTCCGACACGGCCGAGCTCGTGTTCGACAACGTGCGCGTGCCCGCGGCCAACCTGCTCGGCGAAGAGGGCAAGGGCTTCTACGCGGTGATGCAGAACTTCCAGACCGAGCGCATCGCGCTCGGTGCCATGGCCGTGGGCCACTGCCAGCGCGCGCTGCAGCTCACGCTCGACCACGTGCGCCAGCGCCAGGCCTTCGGCGGCCCGCTGTGGGACCAGCAGACCATCCGCCAGCGCCTGTCCATGCTCGACGCCAAGGTGCGCGCGGCGCGCCAGTTCATGTACCACTGCGCCTGGAACGTGACCCAGGGCCGCGACATCGTGCAGCAGGTGTCCATGCTCAAGGCGCTCACCGGCGAGCTGGTGAACGAGGTGGTGCAGACCTGCCAGCAGTTCCACGGCGGCATGGGCTTCATCCGCGAGACCGCGATCGAACGCCTGTGGCGCGACGCGCGCGTGCTCGCGATCGGCGGCGGCGCGACCGAGGTGATGCTCGAAGAAGTGGCCAAGAGGTATTGAGATGAGCGACGTGATCGAACTGACCCGCCCCAGCGCGCACGTGGCGCGCGTGTGGCTCAACCGCCCCGAGGTGCGCAACGCCTTCAACGACGAGGTGATCGCCGCGCTCACGCGCACCTTCGAAGCGCTTGCGCAGGACCCGGACCTGCGCGTGGTGGTGCTGGGCGCGCACGGCAAGGCCTTCTGCGCCGGCGCCGACCTGAACTGGATGAAGGCCATGGCCGGCTACAGCTGGGAAGAGAACCGCGCCGACGCGCAGCGCCTGGCCGACATGCTGTGGACGCTGGACCAGTGCCCCGTGCCCGTGGTGGGCCGCGTGCAGGGCGACTGCTACGCCGGCGGCATGGGCCTGGCGGCCATCTGCGATGTGCTGGTGGCGGTGGAGGGCGCGACCTTCTGCCTGTCCGAGGCGCGCCTGGGCCTGCTGCCCGCCACCATCAGCCCCTACGTCATCCGTGCCATGGGCGCGCAGGCCGCGCGCCGCTACATGGTCACGGCCGAGCGCTTCGGCGCCGCGCAGGCGCACGCGCTGGGCATGGTGCACGAACTCGCCACGCCCGACACGCTCGACGCCCGGGTCGACGAACTCGTGGCCACGCTGGTGGCCAACGGCCCGGCCGCGGTGCGCGCCTGCAAGGCCCTGGTGCGCGACGTCGCGGGCCAGCCGATCACGGCCGAGCTGCGCGGCGAGACCGCGCGCCGCATCGCCGACATCCGCGCCAGCGAGGAGGGCCGCGAGGGCCTGGCCTCGTTCCTGAACAAGCGCCCGCCGCACTGGCTCCCCTGAACCCGCCGAAAGACGCCCCATGTTCACCAAGATCCTGATCGCCAACCGCGGCGAAATCGCCTGCCGCGTCGCCGCCACCGCGCGCCGCCTGGGCATCCGCACCGTGGCCGTGTACTCCGACGCCGACGCGCGCGCCAAGCACGTGGCCGCCTGCGACGAGGCGGTGCACATCGGCGGCTCCGCGCCGCGCGAGAGCTACCTGCAGTGGGAGCGCATCATCGCGGCCGCGCAGGCCACGGGCGCGCAGGCCATCCACCCTGGCTACGGCTTCCTGAGCGAGAACGAGGCCTTCGCCGACGCCTGCGCCCGGGCCGGTCTGGTGTTCATCGGCCCGCCCTCGTCGGCCATCGAGGCCATGGGCCTCAAGGCCGAGTCCAAGCGCCTGATGGAAAAGGCCGGCGTGCCGCTGGTGCCGGGCTACCACGGTGCCGACCAGGACCCCGCGCTGCTGCAGCGCGAGGCCGACCGCATCGGCTACCCGGCGCTCATCAAGGCCAGCGCGGGCGGCGGTGGCAAGGGCATGCGCGTGGTCGAGAAGAGCGAAGACTTCGCCGCCGCGCTCGCGAGCTGCCAGCGCGAGGCGCGCAACAGCTTCGGCAGCGACGCGGTGCTGATCGAGAAGTACGTGCAGCGCCCGCGCCACATCGAGATCCAGGTGTTCGGCGACGCGCACGGCCACTGCGTGTACCTGTTCGAGCGCGACTGCTCGGTGCAGCGCCGCCACCAGAAGGTGCTCGAAGAAGCGCCCGCGCCCGGCATGTCGCCCGAGCTGCGCCAGCGCATGGGCGAGGCCGCGGTGGCCGCGGCCAAGGCGGTGAACTACGTGGGCGCGGGCACGGTGGAATTCATCGTCGAACAGCCCGAGGGCTATGAGCGTCCCGAGGCCATGCGTTTCTATTTCATGGAGATGAACACGCGGCTGCAGGTCGAGCACCCGGTGACCGAGGCCATCACCGGTCTCGACCTGGTGGAGTGGCAGCTGCGCGTGGCCGCGGGCGAGCCGCTGCCGCTGCAGCAGCACGAACTGCGCATGCAGGGCCACGCGATCGAGGCGCGCATCTGTGCCGAGAACCCCGACAACCAGTTCCTGCCCGCCACCGGCACGCTGCAGGTCTACCGCAAGCCCGCGCACAGCGCGTTCGAACGCGGGGCTGTCCGCTTCGACGACGGCGTGCGCGAGGGCGACGCCATCAGCCCGTTCTACGACTCGATGATTGCCAAGCTCATCGTGCACGGCGACACGCGCGAGCAGGCGCTCGCGCGGCTCGACGCCGCCCTGGCCGAGACGCGCATCGTGGGCCTGGCCACCAACGTGCAGTTCCTGCGCCACGTGGTGGCGAGTGAATCGTTCGCGCGGGCGCGGCTCGACACCGCGCTGATCCCGCGCGAGGCCGCGGTGCTGTTCCAGCAGGACCGCGTGGGCACGCCCACGGCCGTGGCCGCCGCGGTCGCACAGACCCTGCGCGCCGAGCGCGCGCTCGAAGGCGCCGACCCGTTCTCGCGCCGCGACGGCTTCCGCTCGCACGGCCTCACCACGCGCCGCTTCGACTTCGAGGTGGCCGGCGAACGCCTGCAGGCCACGCTCACCTACGGCCGTGGCGGCGAGCCCACGCTCGCGCTCGGTGACGTGCAAGGCCCGCTGCGCTTCGAGGCCCTGCCCGATGGCCGCTTCGACCTGCAGTTCGCGGGCCGCCGCGACACCGTGCAGACCTGGACCACCGGCGAGACCGTGCACGTGTTCTGCGCGCGCGGCGCCACCAGCCTGGTCGAGATCGATCTGCTGGCCCACGCCGGCGAAGGCGAGGGCGACAGCGGCCGCCTCACCGCGCCCATGCCGGGCAAGGTGGTGTCGTTCGCGGTGAAGGCCGGCGACGCGGTGAAGAAGGGCCAGGC
>VFQP010005393.1_pt1 | contig 11205 bp, 8 predicted proteins | sample 3512351 | NCBI WGS metagenome assembly VFQP01 (sample SAMN10412372, study PRJNA504923) | tailings metagenome | isolation source: Relicate 1 Philex TSF1 revegetated site | place: Philippines: Tuba, Benguet | collected 2017-08-29
GTCAACATGGATTAAGTGTTTCCACCTTCACGCACCCAGCGGCGTCCAAGTGGCGCGCAATTAAATGGAGAAACGAATGGCTGATAATAGCGGCTCGAGCGGCCTTTTGGGCGTCATCGTCGGAGTCGTCCTGGTGCTCGGACTTGTCTATTTCCTTCTCGGAGAGCGCATCGGCTTGCGTTCGCCCACCGATGTTAACGTCAAGATAGACACACCAGCGAAGTGACTGTCTCGTCGGGACCTCGCCATGATCAATGTCCCGCTGGTGAGGTCCCGCCTGGGTTCAGGCACGCCGGCCTTCTTTAATCGCCGGCGTCGGAGCGGCTCGCCTGTGCCGTCCCTTGGCTGGTGGACGCTCGGTGCGCTGATCATGACGGCGGGCTCAACTCAACCGGCTGCCGTTCTGCCGTACAGAACCCGCTCCCGTCATCTCGAGCAATGCGCACTATGAAGAGTGGGTCGGGTCTTCAGCGAAGCGGCTCGCTCCGGCGTCGCGGGACGCCCGCTGTCAGCGTCGGCAGTCCGCCACCTTTTTTTCCTCTCCATGTTGGAACTTTCGCTGAGGACGCGCGTTTAACGCTGTCGTTACGACCGGGGGGCGGAATGCCGAAGGCGGATATTCCATCCGACATCTTCAACTTCATCCATGCGCACATCGATTCGATCGCAGTTATCGAGGCGCTTCTCCTGTTGCGACGCAGCACGGGTGAATGGTGGCAGGAGTCAGACGTCGCCAATCGACTTTACATTCTCGAAAAAGAAGCTGGAGTAATCTTGGCGCAGCTGTGCGCTGATGGACTCCTTGAATGTGACGGCGCTCGTTACCGCTACCGGCCATTACCCCCGTTGCAAGAAGACCTAGTGGCCCGACTGGGGCAGGCGTACCAAAGCCAGCTGGTTGCCATCACACAGATCATCCATGCTCGGCCGGGACGCATCCGCGAGTTCGCCAATGCCTTCAAGTTTAGAAAGGATCAGGGATGATCGTTAACGCGATCTACAGTCTCTGCGCGCTCACAGCCCTGCTTTGCACATACTTGCTCCTAAAGGCGTACCGGGAGGGCGGCTACCGGCTGCTTCTGTGGGCAGGTCTCTGCTTTGCGGGGTTGACGATAAACAACCTGCTTCTGGTCCTCGATAAGCTCGTCTTCGCTGATGTCGACCTTTCTCTGTGGCGAACGTCCGCGGCTTTGGGAGCAATGCTAGTCCTGATTTACGGTCTGGTTTGGGAGGACAAATGAACGACCCGGTGAACTCGGTGCTGCTCGGGGCGGTGGCAATGGCGTCGTTCGTTGCCGCGCTTTTTTTCCTCCGCTTCTGGCGGCAGACGCAAGACGTGTTCTTCGCTCTGTTTGCGGTCGCGTTTGGGGTCGATGCAATCGGAAGATTCGGGCTTGGCCTGAGCCAAGGCTGGGAGGAGCACGCTCCCTTCTACTACACAATGCGGCTTATAACGTTCTGCTTAATCATCCTGGCAATCGCACTGAAGAACCGTCCAGCTCGATAGAGAAGTCCTACTTTCGCGAATCCTAATGTTCGCGCGCGAGTCCGCTTGGAGTACTAAAAAATGGCCGAAATCAGCTCTGCTGATGTCACTTCGGAAGAGTCCGCGGCGCCTACTAACGGGAGAAGCACGGGCAATCAGCTTAGCGATCTCCTCTACACGCTCCAGGGGATGCGAGAAGGAGACTTTTCCGTAAGGTTGCCCAGCGACTGGCCGGACTTGTGGGGCCGGGTTGCAGACGCGTTCAATGATATCGTCAGCTCAAATGAGCGCATGGCCCATCAACTAACTTTGGTAGGCCAGGTGGTTGGTCGTGAGGGAAAGACCAAGCAAAGGGTGCGGATTGGCTCTGCTGCCGGCGCTTGGGGCGGCATGGAATCGTCAATCAACTCGCTCATCGATGACCTGCTGTGGCCGACCACAGAAGTGACCAGAACCATCCGCGCGGTCGCCCAAGGCGACCTGTTGCAAACTATGAGGCTCGACGTCGATGGGCGGCCTCTGGCCGGCGAGTTCCTCCGGTCTGCGACAATCGTCAACACGATGATCAAGCAGCTCTCAGTCTTTACCTCAGAGGTCACGCGTGTCGCACGCGAAGTGGGAACCGACGGCAAGTTGGGTGGTCAGGCCCAAGTAAGCGAGGTTACGGGCGTCTGGAAAGATTTGACCGAAAGCGTCAACTCGATGGCCAACAACCTGACGGCCCAGGTGCGTAATATCGCCGATGTTACCATTGCGGTCGCAAATGGAGATTTGTCGAAGAAAATCACCGTCGATGTTCGGGGCGAGATCCTTCAACTAAAAGAGGCCATCAATACGATGGTCGACCAGCTTCGGTCCTTTGCGGCAGAGGTGACCCGCGTGGCACGCGAGGTTGGAACCGAGGGCCGCCTGGGCGGACAGGCTGTTGTTCCCGGCGTTGCCGGCACGTGGAAGGACCTAACGGATAACGTCAACCTGCTCGCAGCAAATCTTACGACGCAGGTCCGGAATATCGCAGAAGTCACGACTGCTGTGGCACGCGGCGACCTGTCTCGAAAGATCACGGTCGACGTTAAAGGCGAGATTCTGGAGCTGAAGAACACGATCAATACGATGGTGGATCAGCTCAATGCGTTCGCCTCCGAAGTTACTCGCGTTGCGCGCGAAGTAGGCACCGAAGGCCGCCTTGGCGGCCAGGCACAGGTACCGGGCGTTGCCGGCACTTGGAAGGACCTCACCGACAATGTCAATTCGATGGCCGGTAACCTGACCAACCAGGTCCGCAACATCGCCGAAGTCGCAACGGCAATAGCCGGCGGCGACCTTTCCAAGAAGATCACCGTCAATGTGAGCGGCGAAATCCTCCAGCTCAAAGAGACCATCAATACGATGGTCGACCAGCTTAATGCATTCGCATTCGAAGTTACTCGTGTTGCGCGCGAGGTGGGCACGGAAGGCAGGCTCGGCGGCCAAGCAGACGTGCGCGGCGTCGCAGGCACCTGGAAGGACTTGACCGATAGCGTCAACTCCATGGCGAGCAACCTCACGACCCAGGTGCGCAATATTGCTGAAGTTTCCACGGCCATCGCAAATGGCGACCTTTCTAAAAAGATTGCGGTCGACGTGCGCGGCGAAGTGCTGGAACTCAAGGAAACGATCAATACGATGGTCGACCAGCTAAACGCGTTTGCGGGCGAGGTGACCCGCGTAGCCCGCGAGGTCGGCACCGAAGGCAAGCTCGGCGGGCAGGCCGTGGTTCGCGGTGTTGCCGGCACATGGAAAGACTTGACTGACAGCGTCAACTCGATGGCGAGCAACCTGACGGGACAGGTCCGCAACATCGCCGAAGTGGCCACCGCCGTTGCTCTTGGCGACTTGTCCAAAAAGATCACCGTCAACGTCAGCGGTGAAATTCTCCAGCTCGCCGAAACAATCAATACCATGGTGGATCAGCTCAATGCCTTCGCGGCTGAGGTGACGCGCGTAGCACGCGAGGTGGGCACTGAAGGGAAGCTAGGTGGACAAGCACAGGTCCCTGGCGTGGCTGGCACCTGGAAAGACCTGACCGATAGCGTCAACTCAATGGCGAGTAACCTCACGAACCAGGTTCGCAACATCGCCGACGTTGCCACCGCCATCGCGAATGGGGACCTTTCGAGAAAAATTACCGTCGACGTGCGCGGCGAGATCCTGCAGCTCAAAGAAACGCTGAACACGATGGTCGACCAGCTTAACCGCTTCGCCGGCGAGGTAACCCGCGTAGCGCGCGAAGTAGGTACCGAGGGGCGTCTGGGTGGCCAAGCCAACGTGCCGGGCGTTGCGGGCACATGGAAAGACCTTACGGATAACGTGAATCTGCTTGCGGCCAACCTCACTACGCAAGTGCGCAATATCGCCGACGTGACGACGGCAGTCGCGCGTGGCGACTTGTCTCGCAAGATCACGGTGGACGTGCGCGGGGAGATTCTCGAACTCAAAGCCACCATCAACACCATGGTGGATCAGTTAAACGCCTTTGCCGGCGAGGTGACGCGCGTGGCGCGCGAAGTTGGCACCGAAGGAAAGCTGGGAGGGCAAGCACAGGTGCCCGGTGTTGCCGGAACCTGGAAGGACCTCACGGACAATGTCAACTTCATGGCAAGTAACCTAACAGCGCAGGTGCGCAATATTGCTGAGGTCGCAACAGCGATCGCGCAAGGCGATTTGTCCAAGAAAATATCTGTAGACGTTCGAGGAGAGATACTCTCGCTTAAAGAGACCCTCAACACCATGGTCGAGCAGCTTCGCTCCTTCGCCGCCGAGGTGACGCGCGTCGCTCGCGAAGTTGGTACCGAGGGCCGTCTAGGAGGCCAAGCCGTGGTGCCCGGCGTGGCAGCCGGCACCTGGAAGGATTTAACCGACAGCGTCAATTCAATGGCAGGCAACCTGACCGCACAGGTTCGCAATATTGCCGAGGTGACCACGGCTGTGGCGCGAGGCGACCTCTCGCGTAAAATCACTGTCGACGTCAAAGGTGAGATTCTTGAACTGAAAAATACCATCAACACGATGGTTGATCAGTTGAATGCCTTTGCCTCTGAGGTGACGCGCGTGGCGCGAGAAGTCGGCACGGAAGGCAAGCTGGGTGGCCAGGCTCAGGTGCCGGGAGTGGCTGGCACGTGGAAAGATCTCACCGACACGGTGAATGTCATGGCCGCGAACCTGACTGAACAGGTGCGTGGCATTGTCAAGGTCGTCAACGCCGTCGCGGGTGGCGATTTAAAGCAGCGCCTCACCGTGAACTCCAAGGGCGAGGTTGCTGCGCTGGCCGAAACGATCAACGACATGACTGACACCCTCGCAATCTTTGCCGAGCAGGTGACCACCGTGGCGCGAGAAGTTGGCGTCGAAGGCCGACTAGGAGGCCAGGCGAACGTTCCAGGCGCGGCTGGAACATGGAAGGACCTGACCGGAAACGTCAACCTCCTCGCCGACAATCTGACCAACCAGGTCCGAGCGATCGCAGAAGTTGCCACAGCGGTGACGAAAGGCGACCTGACGCGATCAATTCAGGTGGACGCTCGTGGCGAAGTGGCAGAGCTCAAAGATTACATTAACACGATGATCGACAATCTCCGTCTCACGACGGAGCGCAACACGGATCAGGATTGGCTTAAAACAAATCTGGCCCGTTTTACGGGAATGCTCCAGGGACAACGAGATCTGGCAACGGTAGGCAGCCGACTACTCTCCGAGCTTGTGCCGCTTGTTCGAGGGCAGCAGGGCGTCATTTATCAAGCCGTTGCTGATGAGAATCCGCGCCTTCAGCTTCTTGGGAAGTACGCCGACCATCCCGATCGCGGTTATCCACCTGTCATCGAACTCGGCAAGGGATTCATTGGGCAGTGCGCGATCGAAAAGCGCCGGATGTTGGTAACCGATATCCCCGAAGACGTGGTCTCCGTTGGATCGGTCGTCATCGAAGCCAAACCTCGCAGCATTGTAGTGCTGCCGGTCATATTCGAAGACCAGCTTAAGGCTGTGCTGGCGGTCGCCTCCGTCTACGAGTTCGACAAAGCGCATCTCACATTTCTCGAACAATTGACCGCAGGCATTGGCATCGTGCTCAACAGCATCGAAGCCACGATGCAAACGGAGTCGCTTCTGAAACAGAGTCAGGAGCTAGCACAGGAGCTACAGCTCCAGCAGAAAGAGTTACAGACCACCAACGAGCAGCTCGAGCAAAAAGCTCAGCAGCTGGCCGAGCGCAACGTGGAGGTGGAGGCAAAAAATCAGGAAATCGAGCACGCGAGACGAGCTCTCGAGGAAAAGGCATCCGAGCTTGCGCTGACCTCAAAATACAAGTCGGAGTTCCTGGCAAACATGTCACACGAGCTTCGTACGCCTCTCAACAGCATCCTAATTCTTGGCCAGCAGCTAAGCGAAAACGCCGACAAGAACCTGACAGACAAGCAGGTGGAGTTCGCGCGAACGATCCATGGAGCCGGAAGCGACCTGCTCAACTTGATCAGCGACATTCTCGATTTGTCGAAGATCGAATCGGGCACGGTATCGGTGGACGTTGAAGAGCTTTATTTGCCGAACCTGTTGGAGTCGATAGCGAGGCCGTTCAGGCACGAAGCCGACAACCGAGGGCTTTCATTTGAGCTTGAATTGGATGCGAGTCTCGGCCGCAATATATTCACCGACGCAAAGCGATTGCAGCAAGTCTTGAAAAACCTGCTGTCTAACGCGTTCAAATTCACCGAGCATGGGGGCGTCAGGTTGACTGTGTCCGCCGCGGCTGCCGGCTGGGGTTCGGAGAATGCGACCTTGAATGACGCAGCATCCGTGATCGCGTTCGAGGTGTCTGACACTGGTATTGGAATATTGCCGGAAAAGCAGAAGATTATCTTCGAAGCTTTCCAGCAAGCAGACTCGAGTACCAGCCGCAAATACGGAGGCACCGGTCTCGGACTCGCGATCAGCCGCGAGCTGGCGAACCTCCTTGGCGGAGAAATTCAGCTACGTAGCACTCCTGGGATGGGCAGTACCTTCACACTCTTTCTTCCCCAGCGCCTTTCAGCTCTGCCCGCGGAAACGGACTCTGGAAAGGGCAGGCTGCGTGCTGACCAACCCTCGCTCAGGTCACCCGAACAACGGCCGATTGAGACGATTGCAGACGACAGGGAAGACCTTTCACCCGGCGACGCAGTGCTGCTAGTGGTGGAAGACGACGTACATTACGCCCGTATCTTGATGGATGTTGCTCGCGATAATGGCTTTAAGGCGATCGTCGCTCAACGGGGCGCTGATGCTCTGTCATTGGCAATCGAACATAATCCTAATGCGATCTCGCTGGATGTATTCTTGCCAGACATGCTGGGATGGAGCGTGCTCAGTCAGCTAAAACAAAACCCCGCGACCCGACACATTCCTGTTCAGATGGTGACTTTGGATGAAGACCGGCAACACGGCTTAGCTCAGGGCGCGTTCTCCTTTGTGACCAAGCCAACCACGGCCGAAGGCCTGAAGGACGCTTTATCACGGATTAAGGAGTTCAGCTCCGCGCGCCGCAAGACCCTTCTTGTGGTGGAAGACAACCCGGCTGAGCAGTTGGGAATACGCGAACTTCTTGGTCACAATGACATCGATATCGCGGTTGTTTCCAATGGTGCCGAGGCGCTCGAGTACATCCGGTCGAACGGCGTTGATTGCGTGGTTTTGGACCTTAAACTTCCGGATATGAGCGGATTTGAGGTATTGGAAACCTTGGGACGCGAGCCCGAGCACGCCAATATCCCTGTCGTCGTCTTCACCGGCCGGGAATTGTCAGCCGAGGAAGACGCGCGATTGCACAGAATGGCCCGCAGTGTTGTCGTCAAAGGAGTAGAGTCGCCGGAGCGTCTGCTTGACGAGACGGCTCTCTTCTTGCATCGGGTCGTTGGTGATCTGCCCGCCGAAAAGCAACGTATGCTGGCGCGGTTACACGATTCCGATGATGCGTTAGCTGGGCGCTCGGTTCTCGTCGTTGATGATGACTCTCGTAATATTTTTGCGCTCAGCAGCCTGTTGGAGCGACGCGGAATGCAGGTGCTCACCGCCTCAACAGGCAAAGAGGCAATTGAGCGCCTCTCGCAGTCAGCCGAAGTATCCATCGTTCTGATGGATATCATGATGCCGGAAATGGACGGCTATCAAACTATGCAAGCAATAAGAGCTGAGGGAAAATGGAGACGCCTTCCAATCATAGCTCTCACAGCCAAGGCCATGAAGGGCGACCGCGAAAAATGTTTGGAAGCGGGAGCTTCGGACTACCTGGCGAAACCCGTCAACACGGAACAGCTCCTAGCAGCGTTGCGAATGTGGCTTCACCGTTAGGACGAAATCCGGCGGATAGGGTGCCTATAAATATCCTCTTGGTGGATGACCAGCCCGCCAAGTTGCTTAGCTATGAGGTGATACTCAGAGACCTTAATGAGCGTCTTATCACCGCGACTTCCGCGGATGAAGCGCTTTCCATCCTTCTGAAGACGGAGGTGGCTGTCATCCTCGTCGATGTCTGCATGCCAGACCTCGACGGGTTCGAGTTGGTTCGTATCATACGAGAGCACCCGCGTTTTCAGAACATCGCCATCATCTTCGTTTCGGCGATTTTGCTCACGGATCTTGATCGTATCAAAGGATACGAATTTGGGGCGGTTGATTACGTCCCGGTGCCGGTCGTCCCAGAGATACTCCAAGCAAAGGTCAGGGTTTTTGCTCAGCTCTACCGCAAAGCACGGGAACTCGAGCAGGCGGCGCGAGACCTGGAACAGATTGTTGCCGAGCGTACGGCTGAGCTTGAGGCGACTGCCGCGCGGCTCAGGAAAAGCGAAGAACAACTTCGCCAAGCGCTTGGAGCTGCGAAGATGGGTACATGGCGCCACGATCTTGTAACCCAGACAAGCGATGCAGACCCGAATTTGAATTTGTTATTGGGTAATGCGGCCGAGAGCACGACCTCTCCCACCGAGCAATGGCTTGCGCTGATACACGAGGATGATGTTGAGACCGTAACACAAGCTTGGCAAAGGGCAGTGGTCGGGCGAGACGCGTACGAAGCGGAAATCAGGATCAAGACTTCGGATGGATCTCAACGCTGGTTGCGAGAGCAAGGTAATTATGTGCCCGGTCAACAAGGCCAGCCAGGTTATCTCACCGGATTATCCTTGGACATTACGGAGCGGCGGCAAGCGGAAGAGGCGCGCACGCTCCTCATTGAGGAACTCAACCACCGCGTGAAAAACATGCTGGCCATGGTCCAATCAATCGCGGCGCAGAGCATCACCGACGATCTCCAAAAAGAGCGCCTCCTGTCACGCATTCGAGCGCTTGCAATCGGCCACAACCTGCTCACGCAAAGCCAGTGGAAGGGTGCCAGCTTGAAGGCGCTCTTGGAATCTTTGGGGAAGCCCTACGACACCCCGGACTCCCGGCTATCACTATCCGGTGCCGACGTTGTTTTATCACCCCGGGACTCCATCAACGTGTGTCTCGCAGTCCATGAATTGCTCACGAACGCGGTGAAGCACGGCGCATACTCTTCTCCGGAAGGACGCATCACTATTTCCTGGACTGTTGAACCTAGGAGTCCGAGGTCGGTCCTTCAGTTCTTATGGGTGGAGGAAGGTCCGGACGAAATTCGCCGTACAGCAAAGCCTGGTTTCGGGACCAGACTACTAACGTCGCTCGCGGCGCAACCCAACGGGAAATACACCTGCCAGTTCGAAGGCAGGACGCTTCGTTGCGAGTTGACCCTTCCAATCGAGACAACGTCCGTATGAATTTGCTGAGAGGAAAACGCGTCCTAATTCTAGAGGATGAGCCACTAATTGCGCTGGCCTTAGTCGACATCCTTACTGAGGCCGGATGTTTGGTTGTTGGGCCTGCCTACGATGCTTGCGGAGCGTTGAAGGAGATATCCGAGTCCCCGCCCGACGCGGCGATTTTGGACGTAAATCTAGGGCTCGATCAATCGTCAGCGGAAGTGGCAGACGCGCTCGATAACCTCGGGGTTCCTTTTTTCTATGCTACGGGCTACGGCGAAGCCGCCCTCAGGAAAGTCGACCGGGGTAAGATAAGGGTAGATAAACCCTATGACCGCGAAGCCGTGTACGCCGCGCTGTTGAGATGTTTGGCTGACATGACCGTGCCCCCGGAAGGTACCCGCTCATAGCCGGAGTCAATTCTGGTTTTGAAGCATTGAAGGCGAACGTGGAGCGAGCCTACAATCCTTCCTCGCCGCAGCGATCCGACGGGCGAGAAAAATTCACTTATGCTGCAGGTTTCACCGACGACGGTTGAGTGCTGCCGCCTCACGGCGACGAGCCGCTCAAAAAATGCTCTCTCAAGTCGGCATAAGATGATGAAGGCGTAGGTGATGGGCGGAGCTCTTGCGGCGACAGCCGTGGCGCGGCAGTTGCCTGCATTGGTCGATCCAGCGCCTCCTGTGTTGGCTCTTGGGACACGACACCGGATTGCTTGACGACATCGGGTTCAGCTCGCAGGGGAGGACTTGGACGCGCCTGGCTTTCGTGTCGATGCGTGGCGACAGGCTCTTGTGGAATCCAAAGTCGAAGGACGAAGACGACGCCGATTGCGACGAGCAACGCCGTTGTCACTTTCGTCCAGTTGAACAAGCTCGGTTGGGATCCCGACCAGTGAAAAGCCTCATCGTGCTTTGCCCTTGAAAGCATCATCGATACCCCCTGACTACCTTGTAGTCGTACGGCGGTCCGTTGCGACGAAGGATGACCACCACATTTTTCCCTCGAGACCGAGCAATGCGATCCGCGAGCGAAGCATATGCACCGCGGTTTTCACGGCGGTTGAAGTTCTTTGATCGCCTAGGCTCGGTAGGTCGGTCCCACTTTCTTTGTTGGTCAGTCTCGGCACGAGCTGCGTCATTTGCTGGGGGCGGTTCGCAACCCACACTGCCGGGCTGGAAGCTGTCTTCCATGCGCTCGACGATTGGATCGAAGTCTCTCTTCTGCGCACGGGGATAAAGAACAGCAAAGCTTACGATACGCGTCGCTTCACAAGCGAAGTGGACCTTCTCATAGAATACGGTCGTATCGTTCTCGCCAGACAGGGCGAGCCATGTCTTTCCGCGCTTTCTATAATCAATGCGGAAATCGCCATAAGAATTTTGGGCAATGAGTTTTTGATAGGAGGAGGGGCTGTATCGGTCGGTGTTAGGAAGGACGCCGATCAGCAGCTTGGCGTCGCTGGACCGCCCCTTAAAAAGCACCCCATCTCCCGCTTCGGACGTTCTGTCCAGCACGAACGTGTCGGTGGGGTAGGAAAGCCGAAAACCGTATTTCTCGTTGAGGTACTTGTTCCACTCATCAGCGCTCGCAGGAGCGCTGCTCCACATGATCAGTAAGACCGATCCAACTAGCGTGTGCATTGCACACCTCTTAAGGTGAAATGCGCTACGCTTCATTGGCACCGCCGATCCATGCGTTCATGACCAAGAATCCTTCGGGACCCCGTTCGATAAAACGTCGCGCCTTCATCTCGGTTCCGTTGAGGGGGCGACCCTTGGCCGAAATTGGTGCTTCGCCCAGCAACGTAGGTCGCAGACTAAGGGTTCAGTTTCGCCCCTCGTTGATCAGCGACGATTGGACAGCGTGATCTTGGTCGGCAAAAAATGGAAAACGACGAGAGGAGTTTCCTATTCGTCGCATCTCACTAAG
>VFQP010005394.1_pt1 | contig 11205 bp, 9 predicted proteins | sample 3512351 | NCBI WGS metagenome assembly VFQP01 (sample SAMN10412372, study PRJNA504923) | tailings metagenome | isolation source: Relicate 1 Philex TSF1 revegetated site | place: Philippines: Tuba, Benguet | collected 2017-08-29
AACCACCCGGCGGGCATGTGTCACCCGCTGGGCTTGGAGTGTCGCCGGCGACTTGGCCAATGACTCCTCGACTTGATCGAGGGGAAGGCCGCGGAATTCAAGCTTCGCTGGAGGACTCGGAGGCACAGGATAAAGGCGATCTGGCACTTCGCCAAGCGGCGGAATTGCTTCATACTGCGACGTCAGGTCGTGCAATTTGCGGTTCGAACTCTGCACCGCCGAGTCGGTCAGGCGTTCACGCTCCTGGCGGGTTCGCCGAATCCCGAAGAGCACGATCTGCTTGTAAATCACGCTCTCCGCTGAGGTGAGCCGATAAATCGACTTTTCTTTGAAGTGAGAGGAAAGCCCCGTTCGGCAACCGTACACGCGATCATGGGGAATCACCATCACCAGGACGCCACCTGGCTTGAGCCAACGGAAGCAGTGTTCAAGGAAGATCGTCTCCATCCGCTCGTTTCTACCCTGCCCTACTTCGAAGTCGTAGGGCGGATTGAGATACAAGAGGGAAAAGGACTCGACCGGGACATGGCAGTCGAAAGCGCTTCCATGGATGGTCTCCTCAAATCGAGCTTTCGCCTCGTTCGCGCGAAAGGCATCCAGTTCGATTCCATAGCGGCGACAAGTGGGCATCGGCGCGATCGTGGCCAGAGCAGCTCCGGTTCCGGCGCAAGGATCAAGTAGAGACGCGGCCGAGTCTGGCGATTGAAGCAAGCTCGATATTCGCTTAGCTTCGATTGGTGGAAGGGGATAGTATCCCAGCTTCAGTTTCGCCTGTTGGCGCATGATACCTCTCCTATAGCTGGGAAGTGTTTAGGCTGACGAGGGCTTCCGGCGGCACTTGGGATCGCATGAATCCATCTCGTCGATGGCTTCGTCAGCATCTAGCGGATGTCCTTCGCCACATCTCTGTAGAGTCGGGCTCGTTAAAGAGATATTGATGATCTGGTCGGGTCAAGACTCAACTTCCGGATTGCCGACGATCCTGGAGTTGGCGGATTCTCCATTTCACCCTCACGCCTAAATTTCGTCGATTGAGTGCGCTGTGGCTGCGTTGCAAGCATATCCGCAAGCCTAGGGATGAGAGATGGGCGCGGCGAATCTTCGCTTCTGCCGCTTCTTTAGCGTCGCGCTTGAATTCGTATGTCGTCGAAGTGGATGACGCTGTCAGCCTTCGTCCACAGGCCAACTTGGCCAGAGTAGGTGAAAGTGAAGTCTTCTACTTCCATTACCTTTACTCCGCCGATGAGGACATCGAAGTGGCCACCAGAAAAACTCACTTGCATCGAAGTCCAAGAATTTTGGGGAATGGGGTGTTTCACGCCGTAGGATTTCGAGGGTAGCCCCTGGGGCTGGAGTGAAGTGCGCTCACCGTTTTCGACCTTGTACAACACAACATTATCTTCGAGCGCGTTCGCGCGAACGATGTAGTAATTATTTGGATCCCGGTAGCGCCAGACTAGGCCCGCCGCTTGGTCGCGTTCCCCAGCTACAGGTTTGAAAAGCACGGCAACGCTGCCGTCCTTCAGTTTGGCGTGCCGATAGATGGCGAGGGGGAAGCGGCCGGCTGTTTTGCCGGTGGAGGTTTGAGCAAGTACGAAAGGCGCGCTGGGCGCGCTGGGATCCCCAACGATCTCCCATTGTGGAGCTTCGCCCTCGTGGGTCATGGCGAAGGTCCAGGCGGAAAGCGTGGCCTTGACCCTCTTGGAATCGAAGCGTAGTGTTTGGGCCGGCAAGACCGCAGCGGCCCACATGAGAATTGCAGCGCGCCTAGTGGGCATGATGGGCGGCGAGCTTTTCAACCAGATTGCCGACGTGAACTCGGATCACATCGCGGGCCTGGGCGTAGTTGGCGCCGACATTGAGCTTGTCGTTCCATTCCATCGTGGGAATGCCAGAGAAAGAGGCGGGCAGCGGGGTGGCCAACGTGACAACATGCAGGGCGTTTTGGGCATCGGCGGGCGACAGGAGCGTGGGTTTCCAGTCTGGCGCGGGGAATCCGTCGGCAATCAAGCCCTGGCGAATGGAGGCGCCGATTTCGGGATCGGGGCTGGTGCCTCGGGAGATGGCGCGGATCGCAAGGCCGCGGGTTGCGGCAATTTGATTGAAATAGGCTGCGGCGATCACGCTCTTGGCCGCTCCATGTTCACAAACGAAAACGATGTTTCGAGTGGGCTGGGCCATTTGCGCTCGCTTTGGCTGCTGGGTGTCCATCGCCGCCTTCAGAGCCTTCGCCATGGCGATGGCGTTTCCTTTACCCCAATAGTGGAGGAAGACGTATTGCGGCTCTTCGTGCGTCATGTGATTGTGGATCGCGACGATATTGATGTTTGCTTGCCGGAGCACCTTCAGGACGCCCAAGAGCTCGGATTCGAGCATAGCGAAATCGCCATCTACCGTCGCCGCTTCCATGGAACCGGCGAAGGCAGCCCAGGTATTGACGCCCATCTGGTTGTTGACGGTCTTGCCATGCATTGAGGCTTCGCGGCCAACCGCAATTTTGTACATGCCTGCGTTGCTTTGGCCTTTTAGGCCGAGGATGGCGTCGAGCGCAGCAGCGTCAATAGAATCCGTGGCTGGAATCGAAGGACCGGAGAATTGCGTGGCCGGTTGCGGGAGCGCCTTGCGAATCGATTGCACGGCGTCCAGCGCCGCGCGGACCCCGGCGGCGAGTTTTGGGGCCGGCCCGTGGCCGCCGATGTGCATGAACATCACGCGGGGGGAATCGTGAAAGAAGTGGTTGTGGAGGGCGGTGACTTCCAGGCCCGCATCCAAAGCCGCCGACATCGCGGCGTTCACTTCGTCTTCGAAGAGCACGAGGTCGCCCATGACCATCAGGGCGCCATCCGATGCGGGAGTGAAAGCGGCCCAGGAAGTGAGGCCGAGGAAGGGGTGCAACGGACGGCCGTCGACGTTCACTTTAACGTCGGTTCGTGGGAAGGCGACGCGGTAGACATCTTCGGCGGCGGTGTAGGCGCCCTTGGCTTTCGTCAGGTTGTCGATTTCGACGCGGGTGGCTTCGGGTATGGCGGCAAGGAGAGGGAGGGCCAACAGGGCCGCTAACAGGAATCGCTTCATGCCTATGATTGTGACGCGCGAATCTGAAATTCGCGTGAAGCTTCCCTTACGGCCTTAAGAACATGCCAACGGCACCAGCCGCGAGGATGAGTGCGGGCTCCGGCATTTTCTTAAACCTCAGAAGTGCCAAGAGAGCGGCGAGCGCGATCCCCAGGGTGGGGAGATCGATGATGGCTCGCTTACCCAACACGAATGCCGCGCCGGCAATCGCGCCCGTGGCAGCGGCGGTGACCCCGTCGACGAAGGAGCGCAAGCGCGGATTGTTGGCGAATCGTTGGAAATAGGGGGCCGGCAGGATCACGAGCAGGTAGCAAGGCAGAAAGACACCAAGGGAAGCGGATGTGGCGCCCAAGGGACCGGCGACGAGGTAGCCGATGAAGGCCACCGTGATCACCACCGGCCCTGGAGTGATCATCGCCACGGCGACGGCGTCCAGGAACTGGCGTTCATTGAGCCAATGGTAGTGGCCGACCACCCCGCCATAAAGAAACGGCACAATGGCCAGTCCACTGCCGAAAACGAAGGCGCCGGCTTCGGCGAAATACCAGAAGAGAGTGGAGAGTGTGGAGGTGGAAGCTGGGCCCTCGAGGCCAGCGAGCAGCCAGGGCGGAATGAATCCAGTGGTCGAGGATAGGTTTGGCCGCCCCCGCAGTAGGAGCGCCACAAGGCCGGAGGCAAAGAACAGCCACACGACCTCCGACTCTGTGTAGGCGGTCACACCGGCGGAGAGCGCAAAGATCGACCAAAGCAACCAATCGCGACCCAAAGATGACTTGATCAGCTTGTAGGCGCCACGGCCAATAACAGCGACAACGGCGGCGCCGATGCCATAAAAGGCGCCTTGCATCCAGGGTAGGCCTCCCAATCGCAAGTAGAGTGCCGCGAGGGCGAGGACCATCAAAAACGAAGGCAGAACAAAGGCAAAAGCAACGAGAGTTGCGCCCCAGACCCCTCCCCGAACCCAGCCAAGGTAGATTGCGAGTTGAGCCGCCAACGGGCCGGGGGCCAGTTGCGCCAAGGCCAAGCCTTCCTTGTACTCGGCCGGTGTGATCCAGTTGCGGCGCTCGACGAGGTCGCGTTGCATGTAGGAAGCGAGCGCGATGGGTCCCCCAAAGCCGGTGGCGCCGAGGCGCAAGAAATACAGTATGAGCTGGTTCATGGACACCGGGGCTAGAGACATGACTCATTAACGTACCGCACGGACCTGAAGAACGGCTGAAAACTCGGGCTGCGCATTCAGGGGATTTTCAGAATGCCGGGATACATTCATCCTGTAGGGATGCGGTTGCTACTGGTGGAAGACGAGAAGAGGATGGCCGAGCTCTTGAAGAAAGGGCTCGAGGAAGAGGGCTACGCAGTCACTTTGGCAGGAACTGGCAACCTGGGATATGAACTGGCGCGCAGTGGAGAGTTTGAAGCCATCCTTTTGGATGTGATGCTGCCGGGGATGGACGGCTATCAGGTAGCAAAGCGCCTGCGGGACGAGAGAGTGGCGACGCCCATCTTGATGCTGACCGCACGCGACGCCACGCCCGATATTGTGAAAGGCCTCGATGGCGGAGCCGACGACTACTTGACGAAGCCGTTTGCCTTTGAGGTTCTGCTGGCGAGGATCCGGGCGCTCGCCAGGCGGGGCGTCGTTAGCGTGGGGCCGGTGTTAGAGATTGGGCCGTTGCGCTTAGACCCGGCCACGCGCGAGGTGGTCCGAGCGGGTGAGCGCATCATCCTAACGCGGACGGAGTTCCAGCTGCTGGAATATCTGATGCGGCGGCCGGGCCAGGTCGTGCCGCGAACGACGCTGATCGAAGCGGTGTGGGGATTCGAAAGAGACATCGAAGGTAATACGCTCGACGCCTTCGTGCGGTTGCTGCGCGCAAAGGTGGAACGCGAAGGCAGCCGCTTGATTCAAACCGTACGCGGTGTCGGGTACACGATTCGTCATGAGGAAGTCGTATGAACCCGCGCTCGATTCGTTTTCGATTGACGGCGTGGTATTCGGCGATTCTCGCGGCTGCACTCATCGCATTCGGGACCTTGGGCTTCTTTGCTCTGAAGCAAAGTCTGTTTCACGCAGTGGACGAAACCCTGGAGGACAGAGTGGCGGGGGTCCGGCGCTTCATGGAGGAGCAGACGGCATCGCTATCGGTCAGGGAGATTCGCGATGAGTTCCGGGAGCACTCGGTGTTGGGCCCGGGCGGGGACTTGTTTCAGGTTTGCGACGCGACGGGTGTCTGGTTGTATCGATCGGCGTCGCTGGAGAACGCAGGCGCGACGATCGAGTTACCGGGGCAAATTGGGCCGGGTGGCGTGTTCACGGAGCGGGTTGTCGCTGGAGCGTTGGTGCGCTTCTATGCCAAGCCGGTGCAGGTGTTGGGAAAGGCATACACGATCCAGGTCGCTTCACCGGTAGACGAACTGGTGGAAGGGATGCGGAGCTTCCAGTGGACGCTGGTGCTGGCGATACCCGCGCTACTGTTGGCTGCGGCGGCCGGGGGATGGTGGCTGAGCCACCGGGCACTAGCTCCCGTGGATGCGATCACGGCCGCCGCACGATCCATCGAAGGAAAGAACCTGGACCGCCGGCTACCAGTCGCCCCAACCGACGATGAGCTACAAAGGCTCTCGACTACGCTAAATCAGATGCTGGATCGCATCGAAGGGGCGTTTGAGCGGGTGCGGCGCTTTACAGCCGACGCTTCGCATGAGTTGCGGACCCCGATCGCTCTAGTGCGAACCAGCGCCGAGTTGGCGCTACGCAAGCCGCGCAGCGAACAGGAGTACCGGGACGCGATGCAGGAAATCCTCAATGAGGCGGAGCGAACGACGGAATTGTTGGAGGACTTGCTCAGCTTGGCAAGGGCGGACGCGGGAAAGGCGAGCTTGGAGTTGACCAACGTGGACGCGAGCGAAGTCTTGCGCGAGGCCGGAGTGGTGGGGGAGAGGCTGGCGGAACGAAAGGGACTGGTGTTTGAGATGGCACGGCTAACACCAGGATTGCTTGTGCGCGCGAACCGGGAGGCTCTCCGTCGGCTCCTTTGGATTCTGATGGACAACGCGGTGAAGTACACGCCAGCGGGTGGGAAGGTGAACGTCGAAGCCAGGCTCGCAGGTGGGTCCCTGGAGGTCGCTGTGCGCGACAACGGCTGCGGAATCCGCGCCGAAGACGCACCACATATCTTCGAACGCTTCTATCGCGCGGACGCTTCCCGCAGCCGGGACTCAGGTGGCGTTGGCCTGGGACTGGCGTTGGCGGAGTGGATCGCCACGGCGCATGAGACGGCGATTCAAGTCGAGACGAAAGAAGGCGAAGGGAGCACGTTTCGCTTCCGTTTAGAGGTGATAGAGGCATGAAGATCATTGGCCGGTCCTTGCTGGCCTGGTGTGTTTTTTGGACACTGGTGGCCTCGGGTCAGCCTGCTGGTGAGATTCGCGGTGTCGTGAGTGATCCGTCGGGGGCGCCGGTTCCGGGTGCGCGGCTGGTCCTGCAAGCTACAGGAACGCGAGAAGCCGTGACTGGAGCGCGAGGAGAGTTTTCGTTTACGGGGCTGCCCCCAGGAACCTTTACCCTGCGCTGCGAGGTCGCGGGATTTCAACCGGTGGCCGTGACGACGCGAAGCGCAGGCGGCAAGCCGCAGACCCTGCAAGTCCGCTTGGCGCTGGAGAAGGTGCGCGCTGAAATTGAAGTCGGAGAGGAAGAGAATGGAGTTTCCGAGAGCGCTTCGCGCAACGCGGACGCGATCTCCGTGGAGCGAGGGCTGCTGGATAAACTCCCCATTTTGGATAACAACTACATGGCGGCACTGGGGCGCTTTCTCGATCCCGGGACGCCAGGTGGGTCCGGGACTTCCATCGTTGTCGACGGCATGGAGATGCGCAACGCCGGGGTGACGGCTTCGGCCATTCAAGAGATCCGCATCAACAACAATCCGTACACGGTGGAGTACCCGCGTTGGAGCAGAAGGCGGATTGAGATCATCACCAAGTCCTCGGCGGATGCCTATCACGGGACATTGAATGCCATCTTTCGGGACTACCGCATGAATGCGCGCGATGCGCTGGCGGAGACGAGGCCGCAAGAACAGCGGCGCATTTTGGAAGGCAGTTTGTTTGGCCCGGTGGGGCGCAGTAAGAATACTTCGTTCTTGTTATCCGGCGCGCGTGAGGAGGAGGACTTGGTGGCGGTGGTGGTGGCGCGCGGCCCTTTGGGCCCGGTGAACGAGAACGTAGCGACTCCGGTAGTAAAGACGGTTGGGTCGCTGCGGGTCAGCCGACAATTCAACGAGAGACATGCGATGTTTTGGCAGGTGAATTTCCAAGACCGCTGGCAGAACAATTTGGGGGCGGGAGGGGCTACGTTGGAGGAGGCGGCGACGCAAGCGAGGTTCCGGGAGGACGAGTTCATTGTGAATCACCGGTCGGTGGTATCCACCTCGCTGATTTCGCAGTTTCGCGTGTTGGTGGGCCGCTATTGGTCACCAACGCGGAGCAACCGCAATGCGCCGAAGGTGGTAGTGACGGATGCGTTTATTGGCGGAGGTGCGCAGGCGGACCGGCTGGCGACGGAGTTCCACACCTCACTAACGTGGCTGCTGACGCAGACCAAAGGGAAGCATACGTTCAAATATGGGTTGAATATTCCGGACTGGAGCCGGCGCGGCCTGAGCGACCGAAGCAACGAGTTGGGCACGGTTTCCTACGGCAGTTTGGAGGCGCTGGCGGCGGGGACGCCCTTCGCGACGGTGATCCAGCGGGGAGACCCGAGGCTGATTTTCGTTGAGAAGACCGTGGGCGTGTTCTTTCAGGACGAGTGGCAGTTGCGGCCCGGACTGAGCTTGGCCGGTGGGCTTCGTTATGACTGGCAGAACTACTTTGGGGACCGAAATAACTTCGCGCCGCGGTTGGCGCTAGCTTGGGCGCCGGGGAAGAAGCGCAAGACCGTGATTCGCACGGGAGCGGGATTCTTCTTTGACCGTTCGGGCCCGGGCCCGATCTGGGATATACAGCGTTTCGACGGCAGGCGCTTGCGTCGCTACGTGGTGCCCGGCGGGTTTATCGGGAACCCGGATGCCTTGCCAGCTAGCGTGCATCGACTGGATCGCGATATTGCCTTGCCGAATACGATGCAGTTCAGCGTAGGCGTGGAGCGGCAACTGGCGGCAAAAACGACATTGGCTATGAACTATATTGGCGTTCGTGGAGTGCAGCAGTTGCGTTCGCGGGATGGGAATGCGCCATTGCCGCCTGACTTTGGTGCTAGGCCCGACGCAGGAGTAAACGTGCTGCGTGTGATCGAGGCGGCGGGGCGCGTCGCGGGGAACTCGCTGGAGGTGAGCTTGCGAGGAGACTTTGGAAAGCGAGTGAACGGGATGGCGCAGTATGTGTTTGGAAAGACGAAGGCGGATACCGGGGGCGTGAATTGGTTTCCGGCCAACAGCTATGCGCCGAGCGGCGAATGGGGGCGCGCAGATACAGACCGCCGGCAGCAGTTGAACTTCCTGGGGGCGGCGAATTTTCATCGATGGGCAAAGTTTGGGTTGTCGGTGGCGCTGCTGTCCGGGTTGCCTTTCAATGTGACGACGGGAAGGGATGAAAACGGTGACGGCATGGCTTTGGACCGGCCGGTTGGAGTGACGAGGAATACGGGCCAGGGGCCGGGGACGGCGATTGTTGATCTGCGCTGGTATCGGGACTTTGCGCTGCGTCCGAAGTTGAAAGAGAAGGGGCCAAGCTTGACTCTTTCACTGGATGCGTTCAATGCCTTAAATCGGGTGAACTATCAGAATTTCGTAGGGGCCTTGAGTTCGCCGTTCTTTGGAAGAGCAGTGGGAACTTTGCCAGCCCGACGATTGCAGGGTGGGCTGCGTTTGCAATTCTAGCGGCCTGGTCTAGAGTATTTGAGGAATAGCGCTGCAACGATCTGAGATGGAGTTAGTCGTTCGTTAGGAGGGCGGGCATGTCTGCCTAGCTTCGAAAAGCACTCCAGTGAAACCAATTCGATGGAATGGGACAGCGCCGTGTTAGCAGGGTCAATTCCTGGATCACGCGCGATCCGGAACCTGACATAGGGGAGGAGGGGTCATCGCCCGGCTGTCGCAATAGCAGAGGCAGCAAGTGCAATCTTCGGCCCGCATTTCATCGTTTTCGCGCCTTAAGTCGCCGGTTCAATGAAAAGCCGTGGGAGTTTAAGGTCGAGTGTGCGCAGATTGCATGAGGACGCGAGGCCGAGCGGGTCGAAATCCTTCAGTCGTATACGCTGAAAGGTCCGTACGATTCATCATCTTTGGTCGTGGGCCTGTTCGAACTCAAGCACCGAGCCGATTCGGCTGTCGAAGAATGATCGATGAAGAACGGCCATCTCACGAAGCAGGTCTTCTTTGATCTCAGCCATCTCAGGATGGACGGCAATCAAAGATTCGATCGACCAAGCGGCCAAGCCCGCGCGATCGTCCCGCTCAATCAGATCGTGGCACTTCGTGCAAGCGGCCCAGTCACCCAAGCTTTCGCCCGCCACTGAATCAGTGACGTAGGCCAAGAACGTCTTTGCCGGGTATCGCCATTTGAGGTCCGGACTGGAACAGAAATCGCAGATGCAGCTCATTTGATGAATCCTCCGCTAAGGGATGAAAAGCCGCCGGCAGGTCGCTCAGCGGCTTCTCGACGAGTGAACTTCGCGTTAAAAGGGCAGATCATCATCGGGATCCACCCCGTCTGCGCCTTCGGACTGGCTTCCAATGCCGTTGGTGCGAGCACGGGTGTTCCGCGGTGGCGGCTGCTGGTCGCCATCCGACTGCGGGCCGCCGACCGGAGATCCCAGAAACCGCACCAGCGTGGGCACGATTTCCACAGATGTCTGTTGGCCGTTTCGCGACTCGAAGGTTCGCACTTGAAGCCGCCCTTCCACGAAAATCGCGTCGCCCTTTTGAAGATGATTGGCACAGGCAGCGCCGACACCGTTGAACGCGCAGATTCGGTACCAGTCCGTGACCTCCTTGGGATTGTCTTCCCGGTCCTTGAATCGCCGATTCACGGCCACGCTGAAGTTGACGACATGGTCGCCACTGGGCAGATATTTCATCTCTGGCGTTCCGCCGAGATTGCCAATGATTTGGACTTTGCTGAATCCGAGCATGGGTTTGTCTCCTTGATTGATTGGTGTTGGCCGGCGGATTTCCCGTCGGGCTATTGATTTCGAGGTTATTGGCCGATCTCCGCTTTATGGGCTCGCGGCAGCAGCCGAGGCTGACCTGCTTCGGCCACAGAACGGTGCCCGATAGTGGCCGACCGCCCCTGAAAAGAACATCCATGATCCGCAGACTCCACGTTCCGCTTCTGAAACCCGAAGATGTAATTCCCCACCTGGCTAAACCGGATCTTCATTGGAAGAGCGGCTATTCGGCTCAGGAGCTTGCCATCGCGTGGTCCCAGTCTTCCAATGACTTCCCACCTTCTGTGCGCGCCGTGCTTTCTACGGTGCCCGAATACTGAGACGCTGAACTCGTGGATGGCTTCTTTGAGCGAGAGATTGAACTCGGGTCGCCGGGCCGCAACAGCCAAGCCGACCTTTTGGTGATCGCTGGATTACGCCAAGAGATCGGGGTAATTGCGGTCGAGGGCAAGGTCAATGAGCCTTTTGGGGAGTTCGTTAAAGACTGGAACACCACCCCTGGCAAGCAGGTCTGTTTGGTACGGCTCGCACAGACTTTGGGCCTGGGTTTAACCGATGTCGGTGGGATTCGATATCAACTGCTCCATCGGACGGCCTCCACCATCTACGAAGCGAAGCGGTATCGCTGCCGGCAAGCCATGATGCTCGTCCATTCCTTCAGCCTCACCCATCGTTGGTTTGAGGACTTTGAGGCGTTCTCGTCTTTGATGGATCAACCCGTGAGTATTCCGGGATCCGTTTACATTGCAAAGATGTGTGATGGCATCAGCCTGCGGCTAGCTTGGGTGGCTGATTCTCCTCACGACCAACAGAAGGGGCGGCACAGATTGGATCTCTCGCAATCTGCGCCTGTACCCAGCGATTTGTGAACATCTGCAATCCCGTCAGCCATTCCATCGGATGATCGCTGCGAATCAATCGCAGTTCGTCAACAGAATAGGAAGCCAGCTGCTTTTGTTCTCTCG
>VFQP010005395.1_pt1 | contig 11204 bp, 10 predicted proteins | sample 3512351 | NCBI WGS metagenome assembly VFQP01 (sample SAMN10412372, study PRJNA504923) | tailings metagenome | isolation source: Relicate 1 Philex TSF1 revegetated site | place: Philippines: Tuba, Benguet | collected 2017-08-29
GTGGCCGCGGCCGACCTGGCGCGGTTGAGGGGTGTGCAGGCGGTGCGCATCACGGTGGACGGCATGGTGCAGAGGGGCGAGGAGAGCAACGTGCTCCGGCACGGGTACCGCCAGGTGCGACCGCCCTGCCCGCGCCCTTGCCACCACCGCTCCGGCCACGCGGAGCCTTGGGCGCACCACGCAGCCACTTTGAATGTGACTGCACTCGCTGCCGATCCTTCCTGACGCATGACGCGCGCGGTGGCCCAATCCGTTGATGCACGGTGCACACACGCACGCTGCGCGGGGCGTGCGCCGTTGCCCGCCCTCGCAGAAGTGCGCGGGCCTGAGCGCCTTCCAGCGCTTCTTCCATCACAGTTGGTGGGGTGCCCCCTTTCCCTCCCATGCCCCCGCAGAAGCGCGCGGGCCTGAGCTCCTTCCAGCGCTTCTTCCAGTACGCCGAGCCCTGGGCGCCCAGCACCGCCAGCGCCGCCGTGCTCTCCTCGGCGCCCGAGTGGGGCCTGCTGCTCGAGCGCGTGGGCGACACGCTCTTCATGCAGCTGCTCCGGCACACGTCAGTGTTCCTGCACCTGGGCCAGGCCAACTACCTTCAGGCCACGGGCAGGAGCGTGCTAGAGGTGAGCGATGAGGTGGGAGGCAAGGTGCAGCGCGCCTGACGGGGGAACGAAACTCGTCAGCAGTGGTGTGAAGGGAGGGAGACAGGGCAGTGCACCCAGGTCTCTGGCCGCGACGAGTGCTCTCCACCACGCGCCCACCACCTATTCGCCCTCCCACAAACACGCCCGCAGGTGGGCAAGGCCAACAACCAAGCCGCGGCCGAGCAGGGCGCGGGACCCGCGCGCCCCGCCGCCCCGCCGCTCGGCGCGCGCCCCCTCGCCCCCGCCACCCGCGCCGCCGCCCCCGCCCCTACAGCCCACCCCCCACGCAACGCCGCAGCCGCTCCTGCCGCAGACGGTCCGGCCCCACAGCCGGCCGGCGCTGCCCCAGTGGCCCCGAGTCGTGCGCCGCCCGCCCAGCGCCATGCAGCGCAAGCCCTCGCGCCGCCGGCCGCAGCGGGCGTGGTGAAGCGCCGCAAGGCGCGCCCAAGCAGCTGGCAGCGGCGCAAGCTCGCGCTCGCCGCCGCCGCTGTCGCCGCCGCCAGCGACGCCCGCCCCGTCCCGCCGCAGCACCCACAACCTCGCCCCGACCCCGCTGACGTACAACCAGCACCCGCCGCACACCCAAACCACCATCAAGAGGGCCGCCAGCAGCAGCAGCAGCAGCAGCAGCAAGAGCGGGCGGCAGCGCCGCCGGACGAGCCGCCGCCCCTGCCGCCGCTGCTACCCATGCTGGGAGCGCAGCTGCTGCCCCGCCCAGACGCCGGCGACGCAAGAGGCGGCGTCGGCAGCCCGGCAGCCAGCTCCGCTTCCGCCCCACAACCCATCACGCAGGTGCGCACCTGCTGCCGCCTACCTCGCCGTCCGTGCATCGCTCGCATCGCCCGCGCCCTGCTGCACGCGCCTCCCTCCGGGCACAGCAGCGAAACGTTCGCTGCAACAGTGCCGTCGCAGTGCCAACGCTGTGGCTGGAACAGGCGCGCAAAAGTGGAACCGATCGTGCCCAGCGACCGCGACGTCAGCCGCCTGCACCATTCTTTCGCAGGTGACGCCGCCGCGCAGCCATGTGCTGCTGTGGGACTTCCACGACGCGTCTGCGCACACGGCCAGCGGCCCGGCGGCGCGCGCCCGGCCGCCGCCGACGGCCAGCGGCGGCGTGTGCGTGGTGCAGCGGCAGGAGGACACGGCGTGCAGCGGCCTGGAGGGCGGCGGCGCCGCGGCGACGGCGTCGCAGCGGCAACGCTGGCGGCAGTGGCCCTGCGATGATGGGCCGCCGCCGTCGCAGCTGCGGGCCGGCGGGGGCGACGACGGCGAACAGGGCGGCCAGGCGCGCAGCGAGGGGGCCATGGAGGTGGACGGGGCGGAGGAGCGGGCGATGCCGCGGGGCGGGGAGGCGGTGGGAGGCGCGGTGGAGGGCAGCCAAGGGGAGGGGCGGTCGGCAGTGCGAGGAGGGGCGGTGGAGGGTGGCTCTCAAGCCAACGGGGCCGCCGCTGCGAGCGACGTGGCTGCGGCGGCGGGCGCGGGCGGCCTGGGCGGGGCGCCGCAGCCTCCAGCGGCTGCTGCGCTCGGCGCGACGGCGGCGGCGGCGGGAGGCAGGGGAGGGGCTGGTGGAGCGAGCGGCGGCCGGCCGCCGCGCGCGCGCGCCGCGGTCGGCGCGGCGGGGGCGGCGGCGGGCGGCCGGGCGGCAGCGGCGGCGGGGGCGGGTTCGGGCCTTCGGTCGCGCACGCTGCCCCGCACGTCCATCTTTTACTCGTCCACGTTCCACGCCAAGCCAGGCCTGCACAGAAAGCGTGAGTCCCGCCGCACGCAACGCGGCCCACGCCGCCTTGCACGGGGTTGGCCTGCCTCAGCCCGCAAAGCAGAGAAGGGCCAGGCGCACGCGGATGGCCCTGGCCACCACAAAGCAGGAGCGATCGAGAAAGGGCTCAAGCATCGCCCCTCGCGTTGTGCACGCTGCCACCCCGCGCATGCAGACGTCCTCATCGCCTGCCCGCCCACCGCCCAAGGCGCCCGGCAGCTGCTCCTGCACATCTTTGCCCCCAGCGGCCCATCCCCCGCCCTCCCAGCCTTCGCAGCCGCTGCCAACGCCCCTGCTCAGCCCTCCGCCCCCGCCCCCGCCACCGCTGGCAACGCCGGCACGCCGTCCGTCCAAGCAGCGGCCGCGACTCCCTCCCTCCCCGGCCCGCAGCGCGGCGCCAGGCGCCCCGCCGTCAGCGCCGTGCCAGCGCCCGCCGCTGGCGCCCGCGCTGGCGGCGGCGCAGGCGCCGCGGCCCCGGCACGGCAGCCGTCGCCCGGTGTTGGTGGCGGCGGGCCGCAGCAGGTGGACAGCGCGCCACCGGACGCGAGCGCCGCCGACGCCCATGCTGTGCCGGCGGCGCCAGGCGTGCGCGTGCGGCGGCTGCCCGCCACCGCCGGCGTGCCCCGGCGGCTCCGCCACATGCTTCCGCTCATGCAGAACATGCTGAGTGAGTGCGCAATCGATCGCCTGCAACCTGTCTCGCCACGCCGCGACGCCCCCACGCCACGCACCTCTGCCGACCGGGACAGGCATGCTACCTCTTTACGACTTGCACAGGGCGCGTGCGCAAGTGCCCCTTCCACCTGCTACTCAAGAAGCACTGCCCGCTGCCCAGCGAAGCCGCCGCCGCCGCCGGGGCCGCCGCCGCCGCCGCCCTCGCCACGCAGCCCGCCACCCAGCCGGCCGCTCCGCCGCCCGCGCGTTCCGCCTCGTCCGTCGCGCACCCGCCGCGGCCCGCCGGGGCGGCGGGCCTGCTGGCAGGGCTGCTGGTGGAGGAGAGCCAGGCTGCGGTGCTGGCGGGCACGTTGCCCGATGAGGCCGTGGCCGAGTGCCTGGAGGTGGAGGCGGAGCAGCATGGCGAGGGCTTGCTGGGCCACGCGGGGGGCGGCGGCGGCGCAGGCGGCGGAGGCGCGGGAGGCGGCGGTGGCAGCGGCGGCGCCACCATGCGGGGCTTGGCGTCGGCGTCCAGCGAGCACTCTGACGTGAGCGCGTTTGTGTGGAGCGTGGTGCGGCACGTGGTGCCGGCGGCGCTGCTGGGCGGGCGGGCGGACCAGAGGTGAGGCGCCGCGGCTGCATGGCCGTGCGCGACGCTGCGGCGACGTTATCGTGCTCTTTGCTGGGCTGCGGCCCGCCCTCCCCTGCTGCTCTCAACGCGTGCTTGAAGTCGAGGAGGCGTGCGTGGCCGTCCGCAGCTTTGCCCGACACCACGCCCGCGTGCTCGTGGCTGCTGCTGCGCCGGGTGCACGAAATGGTGTGGGCCTGTGTCGTCACGCGTCCCCCGAACGGGCCTGACGCAGTGCCGCGCGAGTGACGCACTGTTGGCGCAGGCTGCTGCTGCGCCGGGTGCACCAGGTGGTGGGGCTGCGCCGCTACGAGACGCTAAGCCTGCACCACCTCACCACCGGCCTGGCCACCTCGGGCTTCGCCTGGCTCCAGGGCCCAGCGCGATTCAAGCAGAGCCAGGGTGGCGGCGGCAAGGGCGGCGGGCGCGCCGCGACGCCCGCGAGGGCCGCGGCGGGGAGCGGAGCAGCGGCGGGGCAGGCGGCAGGGGGCCAAGCGGCCGCCGTCGCCCAGGGCGGCGCGGCTGGGCCGCAGGCGGGGGCAGACGGGACGCCGCCGCCGCGGCAGTTACGCGGTGCTGGTGCGGCGGCGGCGGCGACGTGGGGTGGGAGGGTCGGCGGCCGCGGAGCCAAAGCGCAGGGCGCTGGCGTGGCGGGCGGAGGCGGCGCGCGGCGCGGCGGGGGCCGCGTGGGCGCGGGCGCGCACGCGCGGCGGCAGCAGGACCTGGCCGCGTGGGTGTGGTGGCTGTTTGCTGGGCTGGTGCTGCCGGTGCTTCGAGCGCACTTTTACGTGACGGAGACCGAGCCCTACAAGCACCGCATGTTCTACTACAGGTGAGGCTGGGTTAGGGTCTAGGAGGGACGTCGGTCCTAGTAGCAGGTGGCGCGCTGAACGGCTGCCCATCTGCCCTGCGTTGCCGCTTGCGCGGTCAGGGCGGGAGACGCAGCGCGTGCGCGGTGCGCGCCAGTGCTTGCAGTCGTGCGTTAGGCTCTGCAGGTACCCAACGGCAGGGCGCCAAGCAAGCAGCAGCAGCGGAAGCAGCGGGCAGCGGAAGCAGCCGGAGGGGCAGCAGCAAGGGTGTCATCAAGCCCCCTGTTTCCTTTCCTTAAGTTCAAGTTTTTGGTTCTGCTATTGCCTGCAGGAAGCCCGTGTGGGCCAGGCTGCAGGCGGCGGGCCTGCGGGACCTCGTACGCGACAAGTTCGAGCCGCTGGACGCCATGCAGGCGTACCAGGTTAGGGCTTGGGGCCTGAGCCTCAGGCTCCGGGGCACGGACGGCGCAGCGCGGGGGCCGCCGCGCGCCCCGGCCACCCGCCCGCGCGCGCGCGCGACGCCCGGGCACGTGCAGGTGTGCACTGCGCTGCGCATGTGCTGTGCGCAGCGCCTGAGCCAGCGTGACTTGGGTGTGGCCAAGATGCGCCTGCTGCCCAAGATGTGGGGCATGCGGCCCATCGTCAACATGGGCAGCAACAGCGCCGCCACCTTCAAGCTGGTCAGTGACCTGGCTTGGTGCTTCATCCCCGCTGACTCGCCCAACAGACGCGTTACTCCGCCGCGCCGTCCGGGGGATGTTCGCCTTGCCGCCAGAACGTGGAGGCGAGGATCAGCAGCCCGCTCCGGCCCGGACGCACGTGACAGCCCGCACTGAGGCACAACCACCCTTTCCCTTCGCAAAATCAATATGTGTCGTGTGCCGGCCCTTCGTGCGGGTTGCGTGCGCAGGGCAAGCGGGCCCTGGCCGAGCTCTTGGCCGCAGCACCTCAGGCCGACGCCGCCCGCGCCAGGGCGGGCCCCTCTGGCGCCGGGCGGGCGCAGTCGCAGCTGCTGCCCCTGGCGCAGCGCCAGCAGCAGCAGCCGCACCAGCAAATGGTGCGGCTGGCCTTCAAACCGGCCAACATCGTGCTGCAGAACGCGCACCAGGTGCGGGCAGCGACACATTCAAGCGGCATGCAGGCGCGTGGCCTCCGGGACGCCGCCGCGTAAATCCATCTGCGTTCCTGCCACAGCGGTGACGGCGGTCACGCCGTCCCTATGGGGGGCGCGCCGCCCTGTCCCCGCCACACGCCGCTGAACCCTGAGCATGCTGCGTATGCCCTCGGCGGCGGCAGGTGCTCAAGGCGGAGGTGGCGGCGCGCCCCGAGCTGGTGGGCGGCGGCGTGTGGGGCTACGAGGACGTGCTGCGCGTGCTGTACCCTTTTTTGGCGCACGTGCGGGCGCTGGCGGCGCAGCAGCCCGACCTGCAGGTGAGCTCGTGCTCCGCGTGGGGCGCCTTGCACCTTGACGAAGCCCAGCCACCTCTGGAAAGCAGTGATCCAGCCCGGCCTTTGAACGTCGCGAGGCGTTCTCCGTCCGTGGCAGGGCACCAGCGCGTTGGCGGCGAGGAGGCGAGGAGGCCCGGGGCGGAGCACGCGTCATCTGCTGCCAAGGCGCGCACGGCTGCACGGACCGCATGCTGTGTGCGTGCTGTGCCCGTGCTGTGCCCGCGCTGCGACCCTCCCCAGGTGCACGTGGTGAGCGCGGACGTGGCCAAGGCCTTCGACAGCCTCGACATCTCGCAGCTGCTCGGGCTGGTGGACGGCGTGCTCTCGCAGCAAAACTACCACATCATCCGGTGAGCGCGCCTCTTTCGCTGGGCTGGCCGACGCGCCTCCCGGCTCCGCGTCGCGAGGGCAGGTCGCGATCAGACGCTCCAGGCGTTTGCCGTTTTCTTGCCCTGCTCCAGCGCTGAGGTGCCGCAGATCGCAACGGAGATGCAGGCAGGCGTATGGTGCTGCTTTTGCGCTGTGGCGCACTCCCGCAGGTATGGCGAGGTGACGCCGGCGATGAACAGCGCCATGGTGCGGGTGCGGCACCAACGCGCCGCGCACCTGGGCGGCACCGCCAGCTTCCCCGGGCTGCCGCCCTGGCTGGCGCGCATGGCGGCGCGAGGGCTGGGCTCCTACAACACGGTGTTCGCCGACCAGGTGACTGTGGCTAATCTGGACTCGTGCTGCGTCTGCACGTGGTGCACGGCATGTGCTGACCTCCTAGGCGCCTCACCCGTGGTGACTGGGCCTGGCCTCCGCTTCCTACTCCACAAGAAGATGCAAGAGTCGCCTTGTTGTGCCGTTTGCGCGCTGCGGACGCGTGGCGCGCCGTCCACACGCGCCGCTTCCCAGGACGCCAGAGTCGCTTTTGCCTCGCTCTCCGTGCGTGTTCCGCAGGTGCCTCACATGGCCATGGCGCGCCCCGAGGTGGCGGCCCAGCTCCGCGAGGCCCTGCAGCACAACCTGGTGCTGGTCAACTCGAGGTGGTACCGGCAGAAGAGGGGCATCCCCCAGGTGAGGTGAGGGGAGGGGTGACCAGGGAGGGAGTGGGGGGCAGGCGCTCAAGGTGGTACCGGCAGAAGAGGGGGATCCCCAAGGTGAGGGACGCAGGGCGCTTGCACGTGCGGGGGCACGGCCAGAGGACGGGAGACGGCTGTTGAGGTTTCACTGCAAGCAAAGGGCATCGTTCCCAGAGTCAGACGCCACCCCATCCTGCCCCACATTGATATTGCAGGGCGCCATCGTCTCCACGCTGCTCTGCTCGCTCTACCTCTCCAACCTGGAGGCGCACACGCTGCGGCCCGTACTGCCCGGGCTGCACGCCTGGCCGCCCAACGCCCCCGCCCACCACCCACCGCCGCCGGCGCGCGCCGCGCCGCCGCCGCAGCAACGGACCGGGCGGGGCGCCGCCGCCGCGGCGCCGCAGCGGGAGTCGCTGGTGACGCGCGTGGTGCGGCGCAGCCTCGCCGCCTCGCGGCAGCGGCGGCCGGAGGCCGGCGGCGGCGGCGGCGCGGCGACCGCCTCAGGAGGCAAGCGGCACGCTCCCACCGGCCGCGACAACGAAGAGGAGGAGGAGGACGCGGTGGCGGCGACAGGGGACGTGGCGCCGGCACCCGGCCTCCTCGCTCCGCCGGCGCCCCCAGCGAAGCGGCCGCGGCTCGCCGCGCTGCCGCCGCCCGCGCCGGCGGCCGCAGCTCTCTTCCCGCTCCTCCCCCCGCCGCCCGCCGCCGCCGCTCCATCGGCCGAGTTCACGGGTGCCGCGCCGCTGGCGACGGCGTCCTCCACATGGCCAGGGCTTACGGAGCTGGCGGAAGCCGCCGCGCACCCGCCCACGCCACCGCCCGCCAGCACCGGCGCCACCGGCGCCGCCGGCGCCGCCGCCCTGCCGCCGCACCCCCCCTCCAGCACCACCACGCAGGCGGCGGCGATGGGGCCGCCCGAACGCCACCTCCCGCAGCGGCCGCCCTCCCACGACGCGCCGCCCAGCACCGCCGCCGCCACCGCCGCCACCAACACGCCCCACTCCCTTGCCGCGGCGCCGCCAGCCCACCCCATGCCCTTGCAGCCTGCCGCCGGCACCCTAGCACCACACGCGCCCGCCACCGTCTCTGCCGTCCCCGCCACCCTCTACCCCACCCCCGTCGACCCTTTGCCACCGCTTCACGCCCCTCACGCGCACCACCACCACCACCTCCACGGTGACGCCGCCGCCGCCGCCGGCCTCACCGGCAGCCAGGCCGCGATGCAGCAGCTTCTCACCGGCTTCCCCGGCAGTATGCAAGCCAGCAAGAGCCTGGCCTCCACGCCCGGCGCTGCATCCACGCCCGGCACTGGCGGCGGCGGCGGCGGCGGCGCGTCTCGGGCGCGGGGCGGCGGCGCCGGCGGCAGCGACGCCGGCACGCCGGCCGTGGGCAGCGCCAGTGTGGCAGGAGATAAAAGCGGGACGGCGGGCCCGGGGCCGGGGAGCGCCGGCGCGGGCAGCCAGCCGCGAGACCATTTTCAGTATCAGCAGCAGCAGCAGCACGCGCGGGGGCCGCTGCTGGGCCAGCACTTGCAGCAGAACCAGAACCAGCAGCAGCAGCAGCAGCAGCAGCAGCAGCAGCAGCAGCGGTTCGGTTGGGTGGGCGCGGTGGCGTGGCCGGCGCAGCTGCTGCAGCTGCCCACCCTCGCCAGCGCCGTCGGCCCGCTGTCGCAGCCGGCAGCCGCCGCCGCCGCTGGCAGCCAGGACGCCGCCCCCGCGCCGCCGCCGCCGCCGCCGCCGCTGCCGCCGCTGCGCACGCCGCGGTGCGCGCCGGACGCCGTCGCGACGGCGGCCGCGGCGCCGCCGCCGCAGCCGCACCCGCCCGCCCGGCACGCGCCGCCGCCGCCGCCGCAGCAGCAGCAGCAGCCGGGGGACCCGCATGCCGCCAACGCCGCCATGCTGGCCGCGCTGGTGCACGCGGCGGCCGCCGGGTGGCAGGTGGCCAGCCCGATGCAGCTGTCGGCTCCGCTCAGCTCGTTTGTGCCATCAAGCATCAGCCCTATGCACCCGCCCAGCTCCGAGTACAGCCCTGGGGGGCTGACTTTGGGCGTTGGCGCGATGGCGGCCAGCCCCGGCAGTGGCCCCACGGCGGGCGGCAGCGCCCACGCTTTGTCGCGGCAGGCGGCAGCGGCGGCGCAGCAGCAGCAGCGGCAGCGCCAGGCGGGGGCTGCCAGCCCCGGACAGGCCGGCGCCGGCAGCGTGGACGCCGCGGCGCAGCTAGGTTTTAGCGGCGAGGGCTTGCGGTGCATGCCGGAGCAGGTGCCGCCGGCGGGGTCGTCGGAGCTGTTGCCGCCGCACGGGACGCAGCCGCGGAGCGACAGCTGGCGGGGCGGGCGGCACGCGGCCACTGTCAGCGGCGGGCTGGGGAGGGAGCGGCAGCATTCGAATGCGCGCGCCGGCGCCGGCGTCTTCTCTGGTCCGGCCTGGAGCGGCGCTGGCGGGGCGGAGGCGTGGCCATCGCAGGCGGCGGCAGCGGATGGGCAGCAGCGTGACGGCGTCGACAGCGGCGGGGGCGACGACGACGGTGACGGCAGCGAGGGGGTGCTGGTGGACGTGACCCGGCGCGGCGGCGGCGGCGCGGCGCGGGCGGCGGCGGCGTCGCAGCCGCTGCTGGCGGCGGGCGGCGCTACGTCGCAGCAGTCGCCGCTTCTGGGCGGCGGAGTTGAGGCGGCGGCGGACGGCGCGGCGGGGAGGGGGGGTCAGGAGGGGGCGGCAGCGGAGGAGGCTGGAGGGCAGGAGGAGGAGGACGAGGACGCGGAGCGGGTGTGGCCGGCGTCGCCGACGCTGCAGCAGCTGCCCGCCACGCAGGACCTCGCGCTCCTCCTCGACTGCGCCGGCACCGCGCCCAACGAGTGCTTGGACGAGGGCTTGGCGGAGCAGGACGGCGGCGGCGACGGCGACGCAGGCGGCGCCGCCGCGCTGCAGAGTACGGCGGGGGTGATGCCGGCAACCCTGGTGCTGGGGGCGGCGCCGCTGGGCGTCATCGTCCCTCCTCCCACGCTGCTGCCCACGTGGCGGGGGCCCGACGCAGCCAGCACGCCGCTGCCCTTCACGGCCGCCGCGGACGCGGCCGCCACCCAGCCCCCGCTGCCGCCCACCGCGCTGCAGGCGTCGCCGGAGCTCCCCCCCACCATGCCGCAGCAGGCGGCGGCGGCGGCGGCAGATGCGCCGCCGCCCACTGCGCCGCGGTGGGCGGCTGCGGAAACCGCCGCGGAAACCACCCCGGGGGCCCGAGTCAGCCTCTTCGCCGCCGCCGCCGCCGCCATGCCGAGCCCTGCCCTGACGCCCGTTCCGTTCCACCTCACGGCGGTGGGCCGGGGCCCGGCGCATGGCGGCGAGGGCTTTGCGACGGGGGCGGCGGCGGACACGGGGTGGTTGGGAAGCGGTTGGTGGCCGACGACGGGTGGCGGCGTGGCGCTGCCGCTGGCGCAGCGGCCGCCGGAGCACACCCCTTACACGCCAGCCTTCTTCCCTTCGTTCGCTGGCGCGGCGACGGGCGGGGGGCGGCACGGGCTGGCGTTGACCGCGGCGGCGGAGGGCGGTGGCGAGGCAGAGGAGGAGGAGGAGGAGGAGGGGCGAGGGGAAGGCGGGCGCCGGCTGTGGAGCGGTGCCCTGCAGCTGGGGACGCCGGCGGCGGCGGTTGTTGGGGCTGGCGGCGGCGATGACGCTGCGGCGGCGGCAGCGGCGGTGGCGGATGGGGAGGGGCGTGGGGGAAGTCGCGTGGCGGTGCACGGCGGTAGCCCCGCGCCTTTGGAACAGCAGTCACAAGGGCGGGAGCAGCAGGGGTTGGGCTTGGGGGGCAGCCAGCAGCCGCTCCCTCCGCTGCCGCCGCGCCAGCGCCGCCGCAGCGCCGGCGCGCCGCAGCAGACGCCGCCGCCGCCGCCGCCGCCCGCCCGCGCGTCGCAGCCCTCGCCGTCCTCCGCCGCTGCCGCCGCCGCCCACGCGCCCTCGCCCTCGCCCGCTGCCACGCACGCGACGACGACGCCCAGCACGCAGCCGCTGCCCTCTCCGAACGCCGCCACGCAGCCGGACGATGCCGCAGCCCTATTCCTGCCGCAGCCAGCTCAACAGGGCGGCGCACGCCCTGACGTCCATGCCGCCTCGCCAGAGACGGACGCCGTCACGCTGTCCACGCTGCTGCTGCTGGACGGCTCCGAGCCGCAGGCGCCCACGCTGGTGCTGAACCCTCAACCCACCTCCGCCA
>VFQP010005396.1_pt1 | contig 11203 bp, 13 predicted proteins | sample 3512351 | NCBI WGS metagenome assembly VFQP01 (sample SAMN10412372, study PRJNA504923) | tailings metagenome | isolation source: Relicate 1 Philex TSF1 revegetated site | place: Philippines: Tuba, Benguet | collected 2017-08-29
TGCGTCACCAAGAAGGCACGTCAGGCGTGCCAGCCGCGCACAGCGACGCCTCTGCACCCCACCCCACGACCCCAAACCTGTCCCTGCCACCCCCACACACGACGCCCACCGCAGGTGTACATGGGCGCGTACCTGCTGCTGCAAAAGGCGCTGGGCGCCGGGCCGGCGGCGCCCACCGTGGCCGAGCTGGCGCTGCAGCACGGCTGTGAGAGCCTCGCCAGGGTGAGCACGCCCCACACAGGGCTGACTCGCACAAGGGAAGCAGCAGCTGCTTAGTCTGGGGATTGACGTGCCACGGTTGCGTGCGGGCCCCTGTCCCACCTCCTGTGCTGCGACCGTCGTGCCCCCGCAGCCGGCAGAGATCCTGCTGGCTCTCTACCGCAAGCGCTTCCTGGCGCGCCTCAACGCCGCCCCCAGCGCCGCCGCCGCGCCGTCCACCAGCGCGTCCGCCGGGCCAGGCAGCGCCAGCGCCGCCACCGCCAGCGGCCACACGGGCCCCGCTCCCGGGCAGCAGCAGGGCGCAGGCGGGGCGCAGGCGGACTTCAGCAGGCCCGCCTTTGCCGTGGCGGCGCTGCAGCTCACGGCGGCAAAAGCGGGCGGAGGCAAGGGCAAGGTGAGCACGCCGCGGGAGGGTGCGCCTTCCTGCGGTGCCCACGAGGCCGCCACGGGGCACCAAGTGCCCGGCTCAGCCTCGCGCCGTGTGCCCCACCCCTGGTCTACTCCCCTCACACGCTCCACACAGGCGCACAAGCTGGACGTGCGCAAGGTGCTGCAGCAGCTGGGCATCCCGGCGGCGCACTACCAGTCCGTGTGCGACTCGATCAAGGAGCTGTGCGCAGCAGAGCTGGGCCTGGACGCCGCCCCGGCGCCCTCAACCTCTGCCGGCGCGGGAGGAGAGCAGCAGGGAGAGGGGGCGCCGGCAGACGCGGCGAGCGGGGTCGCTGCGGAGGGGGCGGCGCAGCAGCCGCCGCGCAAGGGGCGGAAGCGGGTGGCGGAGGGGGATGCGGGGCGCGGCGAGGGCGGGGGTGGGGCGGCGGGCCGGGGCGGCAAGCGTCGGGGGCGCAAGGCGCGGGCGGGGAGCGGCGGGGAGGGTGAGGGGTTGGACGGAGAGGGCTTGGGTGGGCTTGAGGGGGAGGCGGTGGGGGAGGAGGCGGAGGAGGCGTGGGAGGTGCTGGGTCGCGCGGGGGAGCAGGAGCGTGGTGGAGCCAAGCGCTCGCGCCGCTCTGGACGCTGACATGTCGGCGTTTTCCTTTGCTGGCACGGTAGTGGCTGCAACGACAGCGGCGCTCGCAGCAACACCTTGCATGGGAGGGCAGGAGCAACGGAAGGGGAAAGCAGCACAGCAGCAACGTGAGCGACGATACGAATAATGAAGGGTGCGGGTGCGGTAGGTTCAGGTGCTCAAGCAAGCAGCGGTTCATATACAACAGAGCGTGCTCGGGAGGCAGCAGCGTGACGCGAGGTCCCAGAGCAGCAAGCGGCAGGCCGGGCCTCCCAACGTCGCGGCTGCCGCCCCCACGCCAAACTGTGCGGTCCCTCCTCCACATCACGCCTCAGGCAGGCGCTCCCCCCCTCGGCGCCGCGGCGCCGGCGGGCGCGTCGTCCAAGGGCTTGGTGAAGGAGAGCGTCTTGGTGAAGCTGCTCACCCACTTGCCGCCAGGCGTGAGCCCCGCCTCCTCGGCAATGCCGCCCAGGTCGCTGCGGATGTAGCTCACGTAGTGCGGTTCGTTGAAGTTCCCTGTGACGTGCGAATACATGGGTAGAACAGCCGGTCAGCCCAAGGGGCATTCGTTCATTCACGCGTGCCTCACCACGCACGCCAGAGTGAGTTCACTCCCCACACGGGCTTCGTGCCGCGCACCAAAGAGGTGGATGGCGTTGTCGCGCTCGGGCCGGTCGCCCAGCTGGCAGCTGTCGGTGAGCACGGCCAGGCCGCCGGGCTTGAGCACGCGGGCCCACTCGGCCATGACGCGGCGCCGCACTGGCTCGGGGATCTCGTGGAACAGGTAGACGCTCACCACCTGCCAGCAGCACCCAGGTGAACGAGGGCGAGCGCGGCAGCGTGTCGTGCGGAGCGCAGCAGGCGGAGGGTGGGGCAGCCAAGGGTCGTGAGGCGGCGGGCGCGCACCACGTCCACCGAGGCGTCGGGCACCCCCCGGAGGTCCTCGGCGGCCGCCTGCAGGAACTCAGTGCCCGTGTCGTCCACGCCCCCAAAAAGCCTGCGCGCCACAGGGACACGATGCAGATCTTGCGGTGAGGGTGGCGGTTTGGTACACTCCGTCCCCAACCTGCGCATTGGGTGGTGGCACACGCGGCAGCAGCTCAGCGCACCGCGCCGCACCTGTCGGGCTGGCGCAGGCGCTTCCACTCGCGCACGTTCTCGCGCGCCCGCGCCAGGTAAAAGGGCGAGAGGTCCCTGACGGGCACGAAGGCATGCGCACGTGGGACAGGAGCGAGCGAGGGCGTCAGCAACCGCTGATGGTGGAGCGGAAGACGCATCCCCGTGTGCAGGTGGGACGGGGGGGGGGGGGGGGGAAAGCGGGCACCACAAGGCGCCCTCAGGAAACGAGGAGGAGAGTGAGCGACGCAAAGAGGGGCGTGGCGCACTCACGAGCAGGTGGTCTGCAGCTCTGGGTAGTTGTCCTTGAGGAAGGTGTGGAAGCGGCCCGTGCCCGCCGCCACCTCGAGCAGGCGCACGCCCTGCAGCGGCCGGCCCGCCAGGTGCTGCGAGATGGGCACCAGCGCCGTGCGCTGCATGGCGTCCTGCCGGCCCCTGCGCCCGTAGGCGACGCAGCGCGGCAAGAAGGGCGCCTCGGCTGGTGCGTGAGCTCTCCCTCGCAATCATGCCTGGCGCGCACGCGCTCGCTGCGGCCACACTGTTTGGGCGCTGGCTGACCTCCTGAAAGTTCAGTTCATGCGAGTGGGACTCACCAGAACAGCACCTCGGTGCTGTGCTCGTAGATGTCGGCGGACCTGCAGGTGGCACAGCACGCGCAGCGCAGCGCGTCACCAAAGCGCAGCACGCGCCGTGGCGTTCACCACGGCATGGGAGAGGGCCTGTCACGGCGTGTCGACCCGCAGAGGAGCGCTCACAGTGCGCTGAGCCACCCGTCGGACTGGTAGTGGAACGAGGATTTGAAGTAGGGTGGGAAGAGCGGGCTGCGCATCCAGTTGGGGTCGGGCGCCTTGCGCACGGTGCGCTGCAGCGTGGCCGCCGCCTCCACCAGGAAGCGCGCCGACCTGCGCAAGTTGCGCGGCGCACAGGCCACCACAGCGCGCGGAGCGAGCGCCCCAGGTGGCGCGCCCGCCACGCACCGCGTGACGATGAGGTGCAGGTCCATGCCCAGGGGCTGCTGACCTGCTCAGGACGTTGTCGGGGCGATACTGCGAGGCCCGAACGTCCTCCATGTCCCACGGGTACTTGTACAGGCCGTCGCGGATCCACTCGAGGTCCTGCTGCCACGTGCCGTAGTTTTCCCACAGGCGCATGCTGGCCTCCAGGTTGGCGTTGCGGGCCATGCGCACGGCCGGGAGCTCCGCCCGGGGCTGCCCGTCGCCGCCGGCCGCCCCGCCGCCCAGCACGCCGGGGCCGCGGGCCACCACCTCGGACAGCGTGTGCGCCACCAGCGCCGACGCGCTCTGCGCGCGCCGTGTGCCATGGCGGGCACGTGTGCGGATGGCCGTGATTGATGAGCGTCGGCGGGGCAACGTTGCCCCACGCGCACCTGCCCCGCAAAGAAGAGCGCCCGGGCCAGGTGGGCACTCCAGTACGTTCCTGCGTAAGTGTCCTTGCCCGCCTCGCTGGCGATGCTGGCCACGATGGTCCCCAGCTCCGGCCTGCGTTGTGGGGGCAGTCTCGTCGCATGCGTGAGCTCCTGGCCCCATGCTGAAGGACGCCAGTGACAGCAGCGTGTGAGCGCACCTGTTGCTGCCGAAGGGCAGCCACCGAGCCACGGACGCGTCCAGCACGAAGCGCTCGGCGTCGAGCTCTGCTGGGGTATGCGTGCCGCGGGTGGACGCCCGGCTGGCCTGTGGGGCCCTGCCGTCGTTGAACAGCTGGCTGGGCGGCTGCTGCTCCCTGACGCGCTGCTCCTCCTCTGCGTGGCCACGATGGCGCTTCAACAGGCGTTGGAGGGCGCCACGTCTCCGAGCGGTATCGCGACGCACGGCAAGGCAAATGTCCGGACGCGTCGCACCTACGGTCGTCGTCGTGGTCGTGGTGGCGGTCGCTGCCGCAGCTGAGCCGTGGCGCCTGAGCGGGGCGGCGAGGTAGAGCGGCCCGCCACCCGGATTCGCGTTGCGCCGCAGCGGGAGCCGCAGGGGAGTGCTGGCGAGCGTGCGCATTGTGCTACAATTGTGCTTTCCGCTCAGCTAACGCGTCTACTCTTCTCGATGGCGTTGAACACGAACCACTGCGCGGTGTGCGGATTGACAGGTGACAGATCCTGCTCAGCGCTTCAACCGGAGGAGCTTGGGCTGCAGCAGCTTTCGGTCCGCCGGAAGGATCTCGAGCTCCACCCGGTCGGTGGCGTTGAGCTTGGTCATGTCCGCCGGCGACCTGCACAGCGCAGCGCACGACGCGCCCCCCAGCTTCAGATGCGATGGTGCCGCAGGGACCAAGCGTACACAGAAAGCCGGGGCCCAACTTTGCGCACCTGCAGCACCAGTAGGCCTTGTACTTGACGATGTTGGCGTCAAAGGCCGCCCAGACCGAGGCGTCGGCAAAGCCGCGCCCCACCAGCTGCGTGGCGTTGGCCAGGTGCACGTGGCGCCAGGGACCGCCGTCGGCCGTGTTGATGAGCTGCACGCACGCGCAGCGGATCAGGAGGACAAGGCTTGCGCTCGCAGGGGCCGCAGGGACGGACGGGGCATGCCGGGTGGACTTGTGCAGCAGCACAGCGCAGCGCACCAGGCGGAGCTGCTCGGTGTTCATGGGCCAGGGCGCCACGAGCGCGTGGCTGCCGTCGGCGCGCTTCTCCGGCCTGAGGCCCTTGATGGCCTCGTCGGGCACGGACGCGGAGGGCTGCGGCGCGGGCTCCAGCACCAGCTTGGACTCCTGCAGAGGTAGCGGCGGCGGCGGCGGCGGCGGCAACCGGGTGCGTCAGGAGCTGGTCGTCGTGAACGTGCCGCCTGATTCACAAGCTGCACAGGTAAGGCAAGGGCGGCGCCGTGCATGTCTCACCTTGATCTCCGGCGGCACCTCGTCGTGCTCCAGGAAGCGCCGCTCGCGGACGTTCACGCGCAGGGCGCGGTCGGCGCCGAGCTGCGTCACGATGCCGCCCAGCACGCGCTTGGCCCGGAACAGGTCGCTCAGCGAGCAGTGGAAGGGGAAGCGCGTGTGGTGCTCGCCGTTGATGCGGCACGACTGAGTCATGTACCTGCGCCACCAGGCATGGAAAAGGGGGGCACGTGACAGGGCTCGCTGGCTCGCTGCGTGCCGCAACGGACGTGTGCCAGCGCCTCCTTGCTCGAGTCCACTGCTTGCGCCCATATAGCGTCGCGCAGTGCAGCGGACTGGCCCAGACCAGATTCTCTGACACCGCACTGCTCTTGGCGCGGGCGGTGGCCCGTTCCATAGGCGCGAAACGCACACGCACGCACGCACGCACGCACGCACGCACGCACGCACCAGTTCTTGGCGCAGTAGCAGTGGAAGGCGGGCAGGATAAAGGTGCGCTCGAGCGCTGCGCTGGCCAGGATGCCCCAGTAGGCCTGCCGCAGCTGCGAGGTGGCGGTGGCCGTGTGGAACTGCACCATCTCCTCGGTGCGGTGCATGGGGATGTGGTTGTAGTTGGCCGGCACCTCGTCCGGCTGCAGCGGGGCACGCAGCACAACGCGGCACGAGGTGGTCGCCCAGGGACATCACTACGCCCTCACATCTCCTCTGCGGCCACGCTCCAAAGAGCTGCGCGGAAAACCCCAGAGCCACGCCCCCGTGCCCACCGCCCCGGGCGGCGCACCGAGGGCACGGTGAGCCCCATGCTGAGCAGCATGAGCGGGCCGCCGCCGCCCCCCCCTGAGGGGTCGCCGGGCGCCTGCAGCTGGTGCGCGTGCTGCGGGGCGGCCTGGGGGCGCCGGCGCTTGCGGGCGTACTCGTACAGGTACTCGTCCTTGGCGGGGGGCAGCCCATACCAGCTGGGTGAGTCGGCGTACCTGCGCGTGTTGTGCATGTGAGGAAAGGGGATTTGCATCAGTTGGCCGAGTACCGGGCGTATCCGATGTCTCGCACCGCACAGGCACGCGAGCACAGGTGCACAGAACCTCTCCCTTGTGTGCATGCATGGTGTGCGCGTGCACTCCCAAGGATTCTCTCACGGGGCGCGCGTGTGTGCGTGAGTCGCCAGTTGCACGTGGCTGGGTGGGGGGCTCCACTCAACGCGCGCGTGCTGCACATCAGGGCTGCGAGGGAAGCGAGGGAAGGGCTCAGCGCCATCCGCCCAGGCCACAGATGATCAGGGCGCGAACGCTATCCCGGACGTCCCCACGTTGCTCTGCGGCCCACAAGGGCGCCCCCGCACCTCATTGCGTCGCGTATGTGCTGGATCTTGCTCTCGGGCGACCCGCCCGTCCACACCCAGTGCGTGCACAGCAGCGTGGCGTTGAGCTGCAGGTGCGCGCGCCCAATGTTGTACCTGGTGGGCGCGCGCAGCACAGCACAGCACGCACGCAGCGCGGGCAGGCACTCATGGTGAGCCGCCTGGCGGGCCACTGGTGGCTGCAGCGTGACGCCCCCAGCGCGACCGCAGGGTCCTCCCGTCCCTGGCTTTGCCTCTCCGCAGAGCAGGAGGGACCCCGCTTCACACCCCGCTGGCAGGCGGGCCTGTCGTTCGGCGGGCTCACGTGTAGGCGTTGCCAAAAAAGTGGATGGGCAGCAGCCCGACCTGCGTGACGTTGTGCAGAGCCGCGTACAGCACGCGTGCCACCGTGTCCCAGTTGGCCTCGGGCAGGCTCTGGTCGCCGCGGAAGTAACGCCCCCGGACCTGCACCGAGCACGGCGCGCAACATAGGGTGAGGGCACGCAAGGTGTTGAGCGCTGAGGCCTCCTGGCCGCTCAGTGTGGAAGCGGCGGTGGAGGCCGCACGGCCTGCTGGGCACTGCCGCAGGTGGTGCAGGGCGGGCCGCGTGAACCGAGGTCCGCCACGCCGTCCCTCAGGGACAAACAACGTGCTGCTGTTGCTTGGTGCTCTGCCCCCGCGCGGCAGAGCGCCCGATGCACACACGCACATGCAGACACACGGCGACCAGCGACTGGCGCGCACCACTGTGTTTAGCCCGTCCTGGTCGTGCCCAATGTTGGTGTGCTCCCACGACAGCCACACGTCGAAGAAGGCGTTGCCCTCGGGGTACTGCTTGATGAAGTACACGCCTGCATGCAGGTGCGCCAAGCACCACCACCACCACTGCCGCTACTCACTCAACTCCACAAGCGCGGCGCCCGTGGGTGAGCACCTCCCTGCCACTCACACCCGAACTCACGCCCCGTGCGCCCAATCCCCACAGCACACAGCTGCCGTGGGCATGGGCGGCGCCGCGCCCCGCGCTGCTGCGCCCCCGAGCGTGGCAGCCCGCCCCTGCGCTCCGCTCCGTCGCCTCGCCTGTGTTGATGTTGAAGAATGGCGTGGTGGACACCTCGAGCCCCTTGTCCCACGCGTCATTCTTGGTGTCCAGGCTGTCAGTGGTCAGCACCAGGTGCTGGGGCTTCTCAATCACCTGCGCGCGGCGCCAACGCGGGTGTGGGCCCTGGTTGAAGCCTGCGCTGCAGGGATGGGGCCTGCCCCGTGCTCCCGCATGGCTTGCGGAGGGGCTCCCTGCACATTGGGCGCCCGCCCCCAGCCACGCAGCGTGCTGCCGGCCCACACCAGCACCAGCGCGCACGTTGGTGGTGAACCAGGGCAGGGGGTCGCTCCACCAGGTCGAGTCGGCGTCCGAGTGGATCACGTTAAAGCCCAGCGCGTACACGGACCGCACGGCGTGCACCTTGCGCCACGTCGTCTTGTGCCAGCGGTCGTTGCCCCAGGCGTACGGCTCTGCGCACACGTCGCACCGGGCGGCGGTGGGCACACATGGTGGTGCCCCTGCTGCTGCGGCGGTTGCGCCACACGTCCTTGGATGGCGGCGCCCGTCATTCCCCCGCTGTGCGCGCCCAGTGGGCCGCTGCGGTCCTGCCGAGCGCTCTCCGGCAGAGAGGCAGAGAGGAGAGAAGTGCTGCTGTCAGCGCCTGGCAGTCTGCCTGTGGCTCCTGCCCCTGCCTACCTTGCCCGTCGCTGTGGAAGTTGACGGTGGCGTTTTTGGGCGGCGGCGAGTTGAAGCACTGCCTGACGCCCATGGTGCCCAGCGCCTTGCTGCTCCAGGGGTCCATGGCGGCCACCACCCAGTACGTGATGTTGGCGCGCTGCACGTTTCGAACCCAGGAGCGCGCGAAGCGCCGCAGCAGCAGCCGGTCGATGCACATGACGAGCACCGTGTTCTGCTTGGCCAAGCGGTACAGCAGCTCCTTGCTGAGGGAAGGGCACGGTGGCCCCGGAGGCATGGCTTCCGCGAGCGCGCGTCCGCCGCCCGGGGCGCCCGCCGAGCTGTCCCACCACGGCTCCGCCGCCTCCTGCTCCCCTCCCAAGTCGTCCACGTCCAGTGCGCCCAATCCACTGACTGATGCTGCTGATGCTGATGCCGCTGATGATGGCTGCGTGGAGCCGGTGCTGCTGCGCAGTCGAATGCCGTGCGCCAGGCCGTGAGGAGCCAATCCTCCTGGATCGCGAGCTGCTGCGGCGAGCAGCTGGCGCGCACACGCCGTGGCCACCAGCGCAGCCAGCGCCGCGCACTGCCAGGCGACTTGCCCTGCGCGCAGGGTGCTGCTCGCCGCCCGTCGCCTGTGGTGGCTCTGGCCAGCGGCGCAGCAGCTGCAGCGGCGTGGCGCCGCTGCGTGGCGGTGGTGGCCCTTCTGCTGCCGCATCGTTGCCAATAATTGAGTCTTGGAGGGCGCCCACAAGGCGCGCCCCTGGGACCATGCGCTTTTCTCGCGGGCCTCTCGTGCCTGCTGGCTTCTAGTGACAGTGGGGTGGCTGTACAAGTGAGTTGCAGATGTGCGCCTGCAGCAGAGCAGGGCAGGATCCAGAGGGGCGAGCACGCCACGCGCGGCACTGCACTGGCGTCCGTGATGCACGCGTGCACCACGCTGATGTGCGTGCAGCAAGCAAGGCGCCAATCGAAAGCGTGGAGGTGGAGAGAGAGACGTGGATGGACGTGGAGAGAGAGAGCGTCGCCAAGCGAAGAGCCACCAAGACGCCAACGTCGTGACAAGCAGGCGCGGAACGGCGACGCACACAAGCAAATAATAGGTGTGGGGAGAGCCGGGGTGGGGTGGGGGGAGAGGGGCAAATATGAGCACAAAGACTCCTGCTTGTTGGACACCAGTTCTCTAGAGCAGCGCCGCCTGCCCATGCGCGCCAATCGCCGCCGCGCTGGGCGGCGATGCAGTGTCCCCACCACGCTGCCTCCTCGAAAGTGTGTTTCCTGTACGCGATGGACCCAAGGAAGCGCCGGGCGCGGCACGCAGGGTGGGGGCTGGCGGCCTCTTGCCACGTGCAGTTCGGCGCCGCCCTCCCGCGCGCCCGCCCGCACTCACTCCCTCACGCCCCAACAAGCGCTGTACCGCCGTGAGTCTGCTGCCAAGACCAAAACCACGGGCCGCACGCCCACCACTAGCGTCGCATCACGCGGAGCCGGAGGCGCGCCGCTGCGCCACCAGCACGGGCTCTGGCGGCGCCGCGTCGTCTGATCCACCAGCCAGGCCCTCCGTGGGCGACACGCGCCCCAGCAGCAGCTGCGACCGAGGCCGTACGCCGTCCTGCACACACCACCGCGACACGTCAGCGCAACGGGCGTCAGCGCAACGGACGGACAGCAACCGATGCATCCTGCAAACGCTGCAAGCACCAAGCGCGCTCACCACAAACACGACGCTGCCAGCTCGGTGCGACGAACTAGGCCCCGCGTCCGGCCTCTGCGGCCCCTGGGCATCTGCCGCTGGCGCTGCTGCCACTGCCGTCTGCGCCGCCGCCGCCGCCGCCGCCGCGCGCGCCTGCACCAGGAAGGCCTCCCTCGCCACGTCGTCCTCCAGCAAGATGAGGTCGCCACCGGGCGAGCCGCAGCTGTGGCCGCTGGGCACGCCCTCGCCCTGCGCCGCCGCGCCGGGCGCTGCCGCCAGCCGCGGGCTGGCGTTGCTGCACGGCTGCGTCAGCGCGCCCGACGACGCGCCGCCGCTGCCCGCCGCCGTGCTGGACGCCGTCGGCGTGCCGGCGGCCTGCTGCGCGTGCTGCGGCCCGCCCGCCGGCTTGGCGCTGGGCGTGGGGCTGAACTGCGCCGCTGAAAAGGTGCTGCGCGCCATGGTGGGCAGCCCGCGCGGCGCGCGCGCGGCGGCGGGCGAGCGCTCGCCTGCCGCCGCCGCCGCCGCCGCCGCCGCCGGCAGAGCCGCGTCGCGCAGGGCGGCGCGCCCAAAGCACGGCACCTCCAAGTCGTCCTTGCTGCCGCCGTGATGGCCGGTCTCCGCCTCCACGTCCACCGCCTGCACGGTGCGCGTGCACAGGGGCGGTCGCGCGACCGAAAACGCACCTCAGCCTCTCACACAACAGGGAACAACCTGGAAACGTGCGCGCCCGCAAGCAACGCACAAGGCGCACCTGCCGGCCAAACCCGCGCACGCCCGGCCGCGCAAACATGTCCCCGCCGCTGCCCGGCCCGTGCGCCGCCGCCGCCGCCGCCGCCGAAAAGCCCAGCAGCACGTCGTCCTCCCCCAGCAGCCCCAGCCCGCCCAGGCCCCCCTCCTCCTCCGAGTCGCTGTCCAGGCACCCGCCCACCAGCTCCTCGCGGTGCCGCCACACGCCCGCCACCGCCATGCGCGAGAACGTGGGGCAGTCGCTGTCGTGCTGCTGCAGCAAGCCGCCGGCGCCGCCGCCAGCGCCGGGCGACGACGCCGCGTGGTGTCCCCCGCTGTACCGCCCCAGGCGCTTGCTGCTCTTGCTCCGGCCGCCCAGCCGCCGCCCCTTGGTCGTCGCCCCTTTGCCGCGCGACTCCGGCACCTCTGCCGCCGCCGCCGCCTTGCCGGCCCCCTCCTTGCCCGCCGCGCCGGCCCTGGAGGGCGAGCGGAAGAACGGCAGCAGGAGCCCTCCCTTGTGCTCCTTGGCGTGGCTGGCCGGCGCGGGGGGCG